>Ga0126313_10000006_pt1 | contig 183991 bp, 177 predicted proteins | sample Plot105A_FD_89954 | JGI IMG/M metagenome (GOLD analysis project Ga0126313, IMG submission 89954) | Serpentine soil microbial communities from UC McLaughlin Reserve, CA, USA - Plot105A | ecosystem: Environmental > Terrestrial > Soil > Grasslands | place: USA: UC McLaughlin Reserve, Lake...
CGGGGCGTTAGCGTGTTGCATTCCGGGCCTCCGAGAAGGTCGTGAGCTTCGAACACCCACAGCCTCTCGGCAGGCCCGGACCTACCTCAACCCGTTCCCAACGTCCCTAGGCACGTCAGCTAGCGCCTCGCCGACGACGCGCAGGATGCCCTTGCGACGAATCTCGATCGGGAACTCGTCGAGGATCCGCTGACGGGCGCGGCGGTGCGCCCCGCCGTCGAGGGCCAGCGCCTCGCCGATCCCCGCTGCGACGGCGTCCGGGTCCTGCGAGGAGATCAGCACCCCGGCTCCGTCGACGACCTCCGGCATCGCGGTCACGTCCATCACGACCGGCACGCAACCCGCGAGCATCGCCTCAGCGACCGCGAGCCCGAATCCCTCGTGGCGCGACGCCTGGACGTAGACCGACGCGCGTCCGTAGAGATCGCGCAGCTCCTCGTCGGATACCCAGCCCCTGAACTCGACGTTCGGGCCGGCGGTGGCGCGCAGCTGCTCGATGGCGTCGTCGAGCGGCTTGCCGACGAAGACGAACGAGACGTCGGGCAGCCGACCGGCGGCCTCGACGAATGGCAGCTGGCCCTTCTGGACGAGCGTCCCGGCGTCGATCGCGCCGACGGTCAGCGCGAGCCGCTCGCGCTCACGGCTCTCGTCTAGCGGTCCGAACGGATCCGGCACGCCGTGATGTATGACCGTCACCTTCTCGGGCGGGATCGGCGTGTTCGCGGCGATCTCGCTGCGGCTGTAGTTCGAGTTCGTGACGAGTCGCCCCGCCCGGCGCATGATCCAGCGGCTCGCCCAGCGCCGGAGCCCGCCCTGCTGGTAGCCGTAGCCGATGTCCGGCATGTTGGCCGTGTCGAAGCCGCCGATGATCTGGACCGACGGCTTGCGCAGCAGCCAGGCCAGGGTGATCGGGAAGAACGTGTGCCAGGAGGCGAACCAGCCGAAGACCAGATCGGCGCGCAGCATGGCCGGGATCAGGCCGATCAGGTTCGGCCAACGACCGGGCTGGTACCAGTCCTCGATCTCGTAGCGCTCAGCGAGGATCTCGCGGTCGATCGCGACGAAGCTCGCCTTGCGGCTGTGCACGTAGAGGATCCGCGGCTTGGCCACCTCAGCCGACCTCCGCCGGAACGCTTCCCCGGACGAACGCGCTGTGCCACTCCGACAGCTCGAGCAGGCAGTAGAGGATCCGCTTGTGGTCGGCCCGCCCCGAGCGGTGGTCGCGGACGAGCCCGGCCACCGTCGCCGAGTCGATCAGCTCGGCCGCCGGTGCATCGGGCGCGAAGCGGCGCTCGACCTCGCTGCCGAGCGACTCGCGCAGCCAGCTGTCGTAGGGCGTTGAGAAGCCGTGCTTGGGGCGGTCGAGGATCTCCGGCGCCAGCAGCTTGGCCATCGACTTGCGATGCAGCTTCTTGCCTTTGCGCAGCCCAACGCGCTCACGTGCGGGGATGGTCTCGACGAAGCGCATCAGCTCGACGTCGAGGAACGGCACCCGCTGCTCCAGGCTCGCCGACATCGACATCTTGTCGGCGCAGATCAGCAGGTTGTCCGGCAGGAAGAGATGTGTGTCGAGGTAGAGCGCCTGCTCGAGCAGGGGACGGTCGCCGACGTCCGCGATCACGCCCGCCGCGAGCTCGGCCCGCTCTGCGGCCGCCTGCTCGCCAACGTTCCCGACGAGGTCGCGGCGCAGGTCGTCACCGGTGATCTCGACCAGCCGCACCAGCCGCTCGGCGTCGGACATGTCCCCGAGCAGCCGGGCGGCGCGGCGTACGCGCTCGTTCCCCGGCATGAGGCCCGCCGCCGCTCGCAGCGGTCCGGCGAGCGGCCCGATGTGGCGCGCGGCGCCGAGCGCCATCGCCGCCTGGTGACGGCCGTAGCCACCGTGGGGCTCGTCGGCCCCCTGGCCCGACAGCGCGACCTTCACCGACCCGGCCGTAAAGCGCGAGAGCTGCATCAGCGCCGGCGCCGAAGGCAGGCCACAGGGCTCCTCGAGGTGCCGGACGGTCCGAGTCAGCTCGGCGAGGAAGTCGCCCTGCTCCATGGCGGTGTCGTGATGGTCCGTACCGATCACGCGGGCCGACTCGGCTGCGTAAGCGCGCTCGTCGAGGACGTCGCCGTAGCCGGGGAAGCCGATCGTGAACGTCTTCGGAGGCGCGTCCGACCGCTGCGCCATCTCGGCGACGATCGCCGCCGAGTCGACGCCTCCCGACAGGAAGGCGCCGTAGGGCACGTCGGACATCATCTGGCGCTCGACGGCGTCGCCGAAGCGGCTCGCGAGCTCGAGCTCGAGGTCCGTTCCGGAGAGCGAGGGGTCGCTGGCGTTCGGCGCCTCGCGGTAGCTCGTCACCCGCGGAGGCGAACCCTCCTCGGCGATCAACGTCGACGCGGCGGGCAGCTTCGAGACGCCCTCGAACAGGGTGCGCGGGGCGGGGGTGAACCTGCACGCCAGGTAGTGGTCGAGCGCGATCCGGTCGACGCGCGGCTCGACCAGGCTCGCGGCGAGCAAGGCACCGACCTCCGACGCGACCGCGACTCGCGCGCCGCTCGCGCACCAGTAGACCGGCTTGACGCCGAGCGGATCGCGTGCGACGAACAGCCGCCGGCGACGGTCGTCCCAGATCGCGAAGCCGAAGATGCCGTTGAGGTGGCGCACGCAGTCCTCGCCGTGCTCCTCGTAGAGGTGCACGATCACCTCGCAGTCCGAGCGCGTCGCGAAGCGATGCCCGCGACTCTCGAGGTCCGCGCGCAAGGCGAGGTGGTTGTAGATCTCGCCGTTGGCGATCAGCGAGACGGCGCCGTCCTCCGAGCGCAACGGCTGATCGCCGCCCTCGACGTCGACGATCGCCAGGCGGCAGTGCGCGAGCGTGGTCGGCCCCAGTGTGAGCACCGCCTGTCCGTCGGGTCCGCGGTGGCGCAGCGCAGCCGTCATGCGCCGCCCGGCGTCGGGCGGCGCCGAGCCGGCGGGATCGAGAAGGGCGCCGATGCCGCACACGCGGCGCATCTTCGCACCGAGTCGTGACACCGAGGTGTGGAGCTGTGCGTGAGACGCGAACAGGCTCGCCCTCCCACAACGACGACCCAATGGGAGGTCCCATGCATCGCTTCTTCGGCCGCATCCACGCGACACTCGCCCACACCGCCACGCGCCTCGAGCGTCAGACCGGCCAGGGCACGGTGGAGTACGTCGCGCTCATCCTGCTCGTAGCGCTCATCATGGCCGGCGTCGTCGCCGCGATGAAGGGCTTCAAGACCGACGAGGGCCAACAGCTCGGCGACGTGATCCTCGGCAAGATCAAGGAGTCCGTCCGCAAGGTGGAGTTCTGATGATGACTGGGGGCTCACGCCCCCAGGCCCCCGCGGCACCTGGCCGGCCGTGGGGGTAACAGTCATGCGGCCGTGACACCATGCCCATATGCCACCTCAGAGAGTCGACGGACGTCAAGCGGACGAGCTGCGGCCGCTGAACATCGAGACGGGGTTCGTGCGGTCGGCCGCCGGTTCGGCGCTGATCGAGGTGGGGGGCACGCGGGTGATCTGCACCGCGTCGGTGGACGAGGAGGTCCCCCGCTGGATGAAGGGCCAGGGCCGTGGCTGGGTCACCGCCGAGTACGGGATGCTGCCGGCGTCGACGGGCGAGCGCAAGAAGCGCGACGTCTCGCGTGGGCGGCCCGACGGGCGCACGGTCGAGATCCAGCGGCTGATCGGCCGGTCGCTGCGCGGGGTGATCGACTTCGAGGCGCTCGGCGAGCGGACCGTCTGGATCGACTGTGACGTGCTCGAGGCGGACGGCGGAACGCGCTGCGCCGCGATCACCGGGGGCTATGTCGCGCTCGAGCTGGCGCTCGGAGGGCTGGTAGCCGATGGGAAGCTCGGCGCGCTGCCGCTCAACGGGTCTGTCGCTGCCGTCTCGTGCGGGGTCGTCGACGGCGAGCCGCTGCTCGATCTCAACTACCCCGAGGACTCGAACGCCGAGGTCGACATGAACGTCGTCATGACCGGCGACGGAGGGCTGGTCGAGGTCCAGGCCACCGGCGAGCGGACGCCGCTCTCGCGTACCTCGCTCGACGCGCTGCTGACGCTCGCCGCGTCGGGGATCGAGCAGCTCGGAGCGGCCCAGCGCGCCGCGGTCGACGGGGCGCTCGCGACCAACTGAGCCGACGTGCGCTTCGTGTTGGCCACGCGCAACGCGCACAAGCTGCGCGAGCTGGAGCCGCTGCTGGCTCCGCACACGCTCGTGCCGCTGACCGACTCCGTCGAGCTGCCGCCCGAGGACGGCTCGACCTTCGCCGAGAACGCGCTCGGCAAGGCGCGGGCGGCTGCCGATGCCACGGGCCTCCCGGCGATCGCAGACGACTCAGGCATCGAGGCAAGCGCACTCGACGGCGCGCCGGGCATCTACTCAGCCCGCTATGCCGGCGAGGACGCGACGGACGACGAGAACCTCGCCAAGCTGCTGCGCGAGGTACCGCCTGACGGCGACACCCGTGTCGCCTACGTGTGTGCGCTGGCGCTGGTCGAGACCGATGGGAGCGAGTGCGTCGTCGAGGGTCGCTGCAGCGGGCGCTTGACCCATGAGACGCGCGGCGACGGCGGCTTCGGGTACGACCCGGCGGTGATCCCGGACGATCTCGACGACGGCCGCACGATGGCCGAGCTCAGCCCAGCCGAGAAGGACGCGATCAGCCACCGCGGCCGAGCCGCGCTTGCTCTGGCTGCACAGCTCGCCCAGCGAGAGAAGACCGAGTGATCGACACCGCGCACGGCGGTCGCAAGACTCGCGCCGCCGCGCTGTCGATCGTCTCCAACTCGCTGCTGATCGTCCTCAAGCTGGCGGCCGGCGTGCTCACCGGCTCGATCGCGATCATCACCGAGGCGATCCACTCGAGCATCGACCTGCTCGCCTCGGTGATCGCCTTCCTGTCGGTGCGCAAGGCCGGCGAGCCGGCCGACGCGGACCACCCGTACGGGCACGACAAGATCGAGAACCTCGCTGCGGCGATCGAGGGCATGCTGATCCTCGTCGGGGCGGGGATCATCATCTTCGAGTCGGTGCGCCGGCTCGCCGACCCGCCCGAGGTCGAGTCGCTCGGGATCGGCATTGCGGTGATCGCCTTCTCGATGCTCGCCAACATCGTCGTGTCGAGCTATCTCTACCGCCAGGCGCGCGCGACGGACTCGCCGGCGCTCGAGGGCGACGCGGCCCACCTACGCACGGACGCCTTGACGTCAGCCGGGGTGCTGGCCGGTCTGGTCGGCGTCGAGCTGACCGGCATCGACGTCCTCGACCCGCTCGTGGCGCTCGCCGTGGCCGTGGCGATCGTCATCGCCGGGCTGCGGATACTCGCCCGCTCGTCACGCGTGCTCGTCGACGAGGTACTGCCGGAGCACGAGCTCGCCGCGATCCGGGCGGTGCTCGACGAGCACGGCAGCGACGAGATCGCGGGCTACCACAAGCTCCGCGCGCGCCGCGCGGGCAGCCGCCGCTACGTCGACCTGCACGTGCAGTTCCACGACGGCACGACCTTGTCGCGCGCCCATGAGCTCTCGCACGAGCTGCAGGGGGAGATCGGCGAGCGCGTCCGCGGCGCCGACGTGCTGATCCACCTCGAGCCGGACGACTACTCAGAGCAGGTTCACGGCAGCCGCCGCACCGACGGCCACTAGCACCGCGGCGTAGCCCGAGTAGCCGCTCACGAGCAGCAGCGCCGCGGCCACGACGCAGATCGCGACAGCGGCGATCCATGAGATGCGGGCCAGCGACACCGGGCTATTCTGACCGCGATGGACGTCCGGCGCCTTGTCGACAGCTCTCCGGACGTCCTTGCCGCTCTGCTGCTCGACGCTGCCGGCAACCTCCTCGAGTCGAGCCACGCCGATGCGGAGCGCTCGCGCGAGCTCGCGGAGCTCGCAGGCGGGCTGGTGAAGTCCGCCGACTCGGCCTCGGCGCGTCCCGTGGAGCAGATCGAGGTGCAGGTGACGGGTGGAGCGGCCTTTGCCGTGCGTTCGCCAAGGCACGTCCTGGCATGCGTGACGCGCCGTGGCGCGCTGTCCGCGCTCGTCCTCTACGACCTGCGCCATGCGCTGCTCGAGCTGGAGCGCGCCGCATGAGGGAACGACCCAAGGGCGCCGTCGCGCGCGCGACCGCTGTAGCGGAGGGATTCGCGGGCGCCGTACGGCGGCGTCAACGCGATCGCGAGCCGCGCGTGGTGCTGTTCGTCGCCCCTGGAGAGCCATGGCTGCTGGCCCCTGGAGCGAAGGGCCACGACGACCTGATCGACGCCGCGGAGCGGATGGTCGAGCTGGCGAAAGCCGCAAATTCCGAGTCTTGAGCAGGTCGTTCCCGATTCCAGAGCGGCATCTGGGCGCCGGTCGTCCGCAACCGTTGTTAGGTTCGCCGGACTGTTACGACCCCTCCAAGGAGGAAACAAGGTGACGAAGTCCGAGTTCGTCGATCAGGTGGCCGCGGAGTCCGGCCTCTCAAAGGGTGACGCCGGGACCGCCGTCGACGCGGTTCTGACGGTCATCGAGGGCACGCTCAAGCGTGGCGGAGAGGTCAACTTCACTGGCTTCGGCAAGTTCTCCGTGGCCGATCGTGGCGCACGTCAGGGCGTGAACCCGCAGACGGGTGAGCGCATCCAGATCGCGGCCAGCCGCGTTCCGCGGTTCTCCGCGGGCTCTGCCCTGAAGAAGGCAGTCAAGAGCTGACGCATTTTGCGGACCGGCTTGCGGCGCTCGTAGAGGAGCGTCGCAGCCGGATCGTGCTGGGGCTGGATCCAGACCCGGCGGCGCTGTGGCCGTCCGCGCTAGTCGGCGTGGACGGCGACACGACCGCCGATCGGACGGCGGCGGCGGTGGTGCGCCACTGCGAGCTTGCGATCGAGGCCGCTGGGCCGGCATGCGTGGCGGTCAAGCCACAGCTCGCGTGCTTCGAGCGGCTCGGATCGGCCGGCTGGCTAGCGCTCGAGCGGGTTGGGGCGATCGCTCGCGAGCACGGCCTGCTCGTGCTCGCCGACGGCAAGCGCGGCGACGTGCCGGTGACGGCCAGCGCGTACGCCCAAGCGCTCGTCGGATCCACCGACGGGCCCTTCGGGACCGTCGAGGGGCTCGGCGCCGACGCGTTCACCGCCAATCCCCTGCTCGGGCGGGATTCGCTCGAGCCGCTCGTCGAGGCGGCCGCGGGCCATGGCGCCGGCTGCTTCCTGTTGGTGAGCACCTCGAACGCCGGGGCCGCCGACCTCCAAGACCTCGACGCCGGCGGTCGGCCGGTTCACGAGCATCTCGCCCAGCTCGCCGATGAGATCGGGGCAGGGCACCTGGGCAACTGCGGCCTCTCGCTGGTCGGCGCCGTCTGCGGCGCCACGCGCCCGGAGCGCCTCGGGCGCTTGCGCGAGCTGATGCCACGAGCGATCTTCCTGCTGCCGGGCGTGGGCGCACAGGGCGGAAGCGCCGACTCTCTCGGACCGGCGTTCGAGCCGCATCCGGCTGCCGGGCTCGTCGCGGCGTCGCGTTCGATCGTCAACGCCCACGCCGCGCGTGGCGGCGATCCCGCCGCCGCGGCCGCCGCCGCAGCCGAGGAGCTGCGAGCCCTGGCCTGGCAGGACTAGTCCCTATGCTGCCCGCTGATCGCCCCTGATGTCCCCGCAAACCCCGAGAACCTCTGCCCGTCTGCTGGCGCCGCTTGCGATCGCCGCCTGCGCTCTGGCGGTCCTCGTGCTGATCGCAGGATCGCTGGGCGGCGATGACTCGTCGGACGACGTCGCCTCACCGCCGGTGACGGCCAGCGGGACCGACACGACCCGCGAGACGACCCCCAAGCCCCGCACGCCGGCCTCCTACACCGTGCAGGAGGGCGACACGCTCGGCGCGATCTCCGAGAAGACGGACGTGCCGATCGAGACGATCGAGCTGCTGAACCCGGAGGCCGACCCGCAGGCGCTGATCGCTGGGCAGAAGCTCAAGCTGCGCGAGTGACCGGTCGCAAGGCCGTCCTGGCGGTTGCCACGGCCGCGTGGTTGCTCTGTCCCTCGGCGGCAGGCGCCGCAGGAGTCCAGCCGCCGAGCCTGCCAGGAGCCGATGCGGCAATTCTCGTCGACGCCCGTGACGGCACGCCGATCCTTCAGAAGGACCCCGACGAGTCGCACGCGATCGCGAGCACGACGAAGCTCATGACGGCGCTGCTGACGCTCGAGCGAGCCGACCCGGCCGCCGTCTTCCGCGCGCCCGCCTACCGGGCGAACGGCGCCGAGTCGAAGATCGACTTGCGGACCGGCGAGCGGATGAAGGTGGCCGACCTGCTCGAGGCGCTGATGCTCGAGAGCGCCAACGACGCCGCGGCGACGCTCGCGGTGGGGATCTCGGGGTCGCGCGACGCCTTCGTGGATCTGATGAACGACCACGCTCGCGCGCTGAGGTTGACCCGCACCCACTACGCGAATCCGATCGGTCTCGACGATCCGCTCAACTACTCGACGGCCAAGGACCTCTCGACGCTTGCTCGCCGGCTGCTGCGCAACCCACGCTTCAACCGGATCGTCAACACGCCGTCGGCCACGCTGAGCTCGGGCGCCCGGCCCCGTGTCGTGAGCAACCGCAACGACCTGATCGCGCGCTACCCGTTCGTCGACGGCGTCAAGACGGGCTACACCAGCGACGCCGGCTACGTGCTCGTCGGAGCCGCCACCGGCGCAGCAGGCGGTCGCGTGGTGAGCGTCGTGCTCGGCGAGCCGAGCGAGGCCGCCCGTGACGCGGAGTCGCTCGCCCTGCTGCGCTACGGCGTCGCCCAGTACCGCCGCGTGACGCCGCTGCGACGCGGCCGGCCGGCCGGCCGCGTCGGAATCGCCTACCGCGACGGGGAGGCGACCCTGCTGCCGGCCCGTGCGGTCAGCGTGGTCGCGCGGCGCGACCAGAAGGTCACGACACGGCTCGACGTGCCGGAGGAGCTCGAGGGCGAGCTCGCCGCGGGGGAGACCGTCGGCGGCGTCGAGGTGCTGCGCGACGGCGAGGTCGTGCGCCGCGTCGCGCTCGTGACCGCCGAGCGCGTGCCTGGAGCGGGCTTGCCACGGCGGGTTGCCGCGACGCTCGGACTTCCCTTGACGGCGCTGGCTCTCTTGGGCATGGTGGGACTGGGCGCCGTCGCGGGGATGCGGATCCGCATGCGGCCTCGACGAAGATGATCATCACCGTCACCCTCAACGCGGCGATCGACAGGACCCTCGCGGTTCCGAGCTTCCGGCTCGGCAGGCGCCACCGGGCGGTCGAGCAGAACTCGATGGCCGGCGGCAAGGGCATCAACGTCGCACGGGCGCTCAAGGCGCTCGGCCGTCCCGTGATCGCAACGGGCTTCGCCGGCGGCCACACCGGGACTCGGATCATCGAGCAGCTCACCGACGAGGCGATCCTCAGCGACTTCGTCCGCATCCGCGAGGAGTCGCGCATGTCGACCGCCGTCATCGATCCGACCTCCGGGGAGCAGACGGAGATCAACGAGCGCGGTCCCTCGATCTCCGAGGCGGAGGTCGAGCTGTTCGTCGACAAGCTGCTCTACCTCGCGCAAGGCGCCGCGATGTGCGTCTTCAGCGGGAGCCTGCCGCGCGGCGTCGACCCGGGCATCTACGCCCGGCTGGTCGAGGAGGTCGGGAGCCTGGGCGTGACCACGATCCTCGACTGCGAGGGCGAGCCGTTGCGCCTCGCGACGCGCTCCCACCCGAGCGTCGTCGCCCCGAACGAGATCGAGGCCGAGGAGCTCGTCGGGCACGAGTTCGCCGACGACGAGGATCGCCGCACGGCGATGAGCCAGATGGTCGAGATCGGCGCCCGCGAGGCGATCATGACGCTCTCCGACGGATGCCTGGCACTGCACGACGGCTCTGATCCCGCGATCACGCGGCGGCTGACCCGGGCAGTGCTCGAGCCGCTCGAGCCCGTCTCCTCTGTCGGCTCGGGCGACGCCTTCCTGGCTGGTTACGTCGCCGCGCGCTACGAGGGCCGTCCGAGCGAGGAGCAGCTGCGCTTCGGCGTCGCCTGCGGCGCAGAGTCGACCCAGCACTTCGGGGCCGGCGTGATCGATCCGCACGAGGTGGAGCGGCTCGCCACGGAGGTCGAGATGCAGGTTCTCGACGTGCCGGCCGTCGAGATCGGCGGCTAGCCCGCCGGCGTTTTCACGAAACGCCCGCAAGGTGCGGGAATTTGCCGTAACGACGCCGAAAACTGCCGCTGGTACCCTCGGGTCTCGTCCGTCGTCGAACCTAGGATCAGCGCCATGGAGATCGAGATCGGTCGGGGCAAGAAGGGCCGTCGGGCCTACGGCTTCGACGACATCGCAATTGTCCCCTCGCGCCGCACGCGCGACCCCGACGACATCGACATCACGTGGACGCTCGGGAACTACCGCTTCGAGCTGCCGCTGCTCGGGTCGGCGATGGACGGCGTCGTCTCGCCGCGCACCGCCGGTGAGATCGGCCGCCTCGGTGGGCTCGCCGTGCTCAACCTCGAGGGGATCTTCTGCCGCTACGAGGATGCCGAGGAGCAGCTCGAGCGGATCGCCGGCTTCGACAAGGAGCGCGCCACCTCGGAGATGCAGCGCATCTACCAGGAGCCGGTCAAGGAGGAGCTGATCGCGCAGCGGATCCGCGAGATCAAGGAGATGGGCGTCGTCTGCGCCGCATCCCTGACCCCGCAGCGCGTCCGCTCGCACTACGAGGTCGCGCTCGAGGCCGGCCTCGACGTGCTGGTCATCCAGGGCACGGTCATCTCGGCCGAGCACGTGTCGCTCGACGAGTCGCGTCCGCCGCTCAACCTCAAGGAGTTCATCCGCGAGGAAGTGCCACAGGATGTTCCGGTGGTCGTCGGCGGCTGCGCCTCCTACTCGACCGGACTGCACCTGATGCGCACCGGTGCGGAGGCCGTGTTGGTCGGCGTCGGCCCGGGTGCTGCCTGCACGACGCGCGGCGTGCTCGGCATCGGTGTGCCCCAGGCGACGGCGATCGCCGACGTGGCGGCCGCACGGTCGCAGCACATGCTCGAGACCGGCGAGTACGTCAAGGTCATCGCCGACGGCGGCATGCGCAACGGCGGCGACATCTCCAAGGCATTCGCCTGTGGAGCCGACGCCGTGATGATCGGCTCGCCGCTGGCTCGCGCCTACGAGGCGCCAGGCCACGGCTACCACTGGGGGATGGCCACATTCCACCCCGACCTGCCGCGCGGCGCCCGCGTCTCGACGACTCAGAACGGCTCGCTCGAGCAGATCCTGCTCGGCCCCGCCCACGAGAACGACGGCACGTTCAACCTGATGGGCAGCCTGCGGACGTCGATGGCGACGTGCGGCTACGAGGACATCCCGTCCTTCCACCGCGCCGAGGTGATGGTCGCGCCGTCGCTGCAGACCGAGGGCAAGCAGCTCCAGCGCGACCAGGCGATCGGCATGGGGGCCCAGTCCGCGGCCAAGGCGGCGCCGGCTGCCGACGGAGTGACCAACGGCTCTGTGCCACACGCCGATCCAGCGCTGGTCGAGTAGTGCCTGACGCCCGATCGCCGTCGCCTGGCGGCGTCATCGGGACCTCGCGGGCAGAGCCCGCCACGGTCCCTGCTTCCTTGCCAGACTCGGCGCTCGAACGTCAGGTGGCCGCGCAGGTCACCGGAACCGAGCCGTCGGGCGCCGAGCAGCTCGACGCCTCGCGTGAGGTGCGTCAGGACGAGGTCGTCGTGCTCGACTACGGCGGCCAGTACTCGCAGCTGATCGCCCGCCGCGTGCGTGAGTGCGGGGTGTTCAGTGAGCTGCTGCCGCACCACGTCGGAATCGAGGAGATCCGCAAGCGCTCGCCGCGCGGGCTGATCCTGTCGGGCGGCCCCGCATCGGTGTACGCCGAGGGCGCCCCGCGCCTCGATCCCGAGCTGCTCGAGCTCGGCATCCCGGTGCTGGGCATCTGCTATGGGATGCAGGCGATGGTCCAGCAGCTCGGCGGCCGCGTCGAGGCTGCCGAGGTGGGGGAGTTCGGCCGTTCGCAGCTCACCGTCCAGGAGCCGGGCACCCTGCTCGCCGGCCTGCCGGCGGAGCAGAGCTGCTGGATGAGCCACCGCGACACGGTCTTCGAGCCGCCTCCCGGCGCCGCGGCGCTCGCCTCGTCGAGCGAGTCGCCGGTCGCCGCCTTCGAGGACACGGCGCGCCGGCTCTACGGCATCCAGTTCCACCCCGAGGTCGTCCACACCCCGTACGGGACCCAGATCCTCACGCGCTTCCTGCAGGACATCTGCGGCTGTGACATGTCGTGGAACGCCGCCTCGGTCGCCGAGGAGCAGATCCGCCGCATCCGCGAGCAGGTCGGCGACGGCAAGGTCGTCTGCGGCCTCTCGGGTGGCGTCGACTCGTCGGTCGCCGCGTTGCTCGTCCACCGGGCGATCGGCGACCAGCTCACCTGCGTCTTCGTCGACCACGGCCTGATGCGCAAGAACGAGGCCGAGCAGGTCGTCAGCGCGTTCCGCGACCACTTCAAGGTGCCGCTCGTCGCCGTCGACGCCGAGGAGCGCTTCCTCGCGCGGCTCGAGGGCGTGACCGAGCCGGAGGCCAAGCGCAAGGCGATCGGGGGTGAGTTCATCCGCGTCTTCGAGGACGAGGCAGCCAAGATCGGCGACGCCTCGTATCTCGTCCAGGGGACGCTCTACTCGGACGTGATCGAGTCCGGCGGTGGCACCGGCGCGGCGACGATCAAGTCGCACCACAACGTCGGCGGCCTGCCCGACGACCTCGAGTTCGAGCTCGTCGAGCCGCTGCGCACGCTGTTCAAGGACGAGGTGCGCAAGGTCGGGATCGAGCTCGGACTGCCCGAGCGGCTCGTGTGGCGCCAGCCGTTCCCCGGTCCGGGCCTCGGCATCCGGATCGTCGGCGGCGAGGTCACCAAGGAGCGTCTCGAGATCCTGCGCGACGCCGACTTCGTCCTCCAGGAGGAGATCCGCTCCGCAGGCCTCTACCGCGAGCTGTGGCAGTCGTTCTGCGTGCTGCCCGGCGATCTGCGCACCGTCGGCGTGCAGGGCGACGAGCGGACCTATGGCTACGTCGTCGTGATCCGAGCCGTCACGAGCGACGACGCGATGACCGCGGACTGGGCCCGCCTGCCCTACGACCTGCTCGAGCGCGTCGCCTCGCGGATGATCAACGAGATCCGCCAGGTCAACCGGGTCGTGCTGGACATCACGTCCAAGCCGCCGGGGACGATCGAGTGGGAGTAGATCCCAGCTAGGGCCAGAAGCCCTCGACCTGCTCGGCGTCAGCCGACGGGCCCTCGCGAAGCTTGACCGAGGTGATGATCAGTATCGCGTCGGCGTCGGTGTCGTTGTGGACGCTGCGAACGGTCTCCGGAGCGACGCGAACGGCGGTGCCGGGACCGGCCTCGACGACCTCCTCGCCGAGCTTGAAGGTCAGCGTTCCCTCGAGCACCAGGTAGAGCTCCTCCTGGGTCTTATGGCGGTGGCCGTAGCTGCCGCGCCCGCCGGTGTCCGGTGGCATGCGCCGATAGGTGAGCGCCGCCTGCTCCGCCTCCAGCGGCCCGGTCAGGAACCGCATCTCGCCGGGGTAGTCGCCTAGGACGTCCGGCGCGTCCTCCAGTGAGATCACCGTGTAGCCGCTCATGCGGCAACGCTAACGGCTTACGACCAGGAGTCCCAGGCTCTCAACGCCCGGAGCGGGTCGAACGGGCGGCCGCCCTCGTACCAGCCGGGTGCGGTCCACATCTCGAAGTGGAGGTGGCAGCCGACGGCGTCGCCGGTGTCCCCGACCGAGCCGATCCGCTGACCGGTCACGACCTTGTCGCCGGCCTCGAACGGGCTCGGCTCGGCGAGGTGCATGTAGGCGTAGTCGACGCCCGTGCCGTCGCCGTCGATCACGAGGTAGTTGCCGGCGGCGGATTGGTACTTCTTGGTCTGAACGGTGCCGCCGCGCGCTGCGACCAGCGGCGTTCCGCAAGCCGCGAAGACGTCATGGCCTTGGTGGCTGTGCCCGGCCCGTCCCGAGCCGAACGCCGCGCCCGCGCCGCCGAAGTCGTGCTTGCCGCGCACCGGGAAGACGTGGCTCTTGCTCGCCAGCACCTCGGGAGGCAGCGGCGGGAGGATCACCAGCGAGGTGGGAGGGGAGGCCACCGCTTCGGAGGTGAGTACGCGGATCGGTCCGGTGACGGCCTTGCGCGGCACCCGGACTCGCGCCCGTCCTGCGTCGAGGATCGTGACCTTCGTCTTGACGTCGTCGGCCGATCCGGTCGACCCGTAGAACGTGGCCTCGGTGACCTTCCCGAGCGAGCGGCCGGCGATCCGCACGGTGCTGCCACCCTGGACGCGCTTGCTGGTGGCGCACCGCTTGACGCACTTCACCTGCGTGATCTTCGGAGTCTCGAAGAAGATCGCCCCACCGCCGCTCGAGGTGACGGGGGAAGCTCCGCCGACTGCCGGGAGGGCGGCGAGGATCGCCAGGCAGGCGCTGAGGGTGCAGGCGAGCTTGCGCTTGGGCACGGTTGGGAACTGCCTCTCTTTCTCCGGCCTACGGGGTTAGCTGACGGGCTCGCGCCGAAAGAGCGGCGCTACGGCGGCGACACAGGTCACGTCCGATTCGCCCCTTTGAGCGCCCGAGAGCGCTCAAATGGTTCCCCCGCTCCCCGTCGGCATGGCCTCGGGGGACTCGGCAGGCTTCGAAAACTGGGCGGCAGGATAACCAACGTCTCGGCGGACTGACTTCGCCGCCTTCCTTGGAGTCTTGTGCCACACTGTGCGGCCGGTTGCGCCGACTTGGCGCGCCGTCATACGCATGAAGACTTTCGTAGCCACCCCAGAGAACCGCGAGCGCGACTGGCTCGTCGTCGACGCGACGGGCAAGACGCTCGGCCGCCTGGCGACCCAGCTCGCCGACATCCTGCGCGGCAAGCACAAGCCGGAGTACACCCCGCACTGCGACGTCGGCGACTTCGTCGTCGTGATCAACGCCGAGAAGATCTCGGTGACCGGCAAGAAGCGCGAGGAGAAGCTCTACCACCGCTACTCCGGCTACCCCGGCGGACTGCGCAGCCGCACGCTCAACGAGATGCTCGAGCGCCGGCCCGAGGAGGTCATCCGCCTCGCTGTCAAGGGCATGCTCCCGCGCAACCGGATCGCCCGCGCGCAGCTGCGCAAGTTGAAGGTCTACGCCGGCGCGGATCACCCGCACGTCGCCCAGCAGCCCAAGCCCATGGAGATTGAGATTTAGATGGTCGACGAGGAGCGTCAGGACACCCCGCAGGACGAGCCGACGCCGGACGCCGCGGAGGAGCCCACCGCCGAGCAGCCCGAGGCCGCCGAGGCCGTAGAGCCGGAGGCCGAGCAGGCCGACGCACCCGAGGCCGCCACCGACGAGGCTCCCGCGGCGGAGCCCGAGACTGCCGAGGCCCCCGAGGCAACGGCGGACGCGCCCGAGGCGAGCGAGCCCGCCGCCGAGGAGCCGAAGGCCAAGCCGAAGCGCGAGCGCAAGAAGGACGGCGAGGCCAAGCCCGACGTCATTCCCGGCGCCGACCTCGAGCCCGACCTCGTGCTCGAGGACGCTCCGCCCGAGCCCAGCTACCCGGGCGCCGAGCTCGAGGCCGACGAGGCCACGACTGAGGAGGCCAGCGAGCCCGAGGCCGACGAGGACGACTCCTCCAAGCCGCTCGAGGCCGTGCTCGACCTCGCCGCCGACGCGCGCTATCGCGCTACGGGCAAGCGCAAGAACGCGGTCGCGCGTGTGACGCTGAAGCCCGGAACCGGCCAGTACGTCATCAACGGCAAGTCGCTCGACGAGTACTTCCCGCGCGCCACCCTGCAGACCAAGGCGCGCAAGCCGCTCGAGATCGTCGGGCAGCAGGAGAAGATGGACGTCGTCGCCAAGATCCACGGTGGCGGTGTGTCGGCCCAAGCCGGCGCGCTGCGACACGGCATCACCCGCGCGCTCGTCGAGGCCGATCCCAACCTGCGTGGCGAGCTCAAGCGCCGCGGCTTCCTGACACGCGATCCGCGCGTCAAGGAGCGCAAGAAGGCCGGCCTCAAGAAGGCCCGCAAGCGCCCGCAGTTCTCGAAGCGCTAACCGCCAGGTGGGCAAGCTGTTCGGCACGGACGGCGTCCGCGGTGTCGCGGGCAAATTCCTGACCGCCGAGCTCGCGCTCGCGCTCGGACGGGCCGCCACGGTGACCGCCTGGGACGGGACCGACTCGGCGCCGCAGGTGCTGATCGTCCGCGACACGCGTGAGTCGGGGGAGATGCTCGAGTCGGCGCTCGCCACCGGGGTGGCGGCTGGCGGCGGTCACGCTCTGCTCGGTGGGGTGCTTCCGACGCCGGGTGCGTCGTTGCTGACCCGCCGCCACGGCTTCGACCTCGCGGCGGTCGTCTCGGCCTCGCACAACCCTTACGCCGACAACGGCATCAAGTTCTTCGGCCCTGAGGGCACGAAGGTCTCCGACGACGTCGAGGCTCGGATCGAGGCGATCGTCGCCGGTGCGGACACCGCGGCCAGGCCGATCGGAAGGATTCGCGACCTCCACGGCGCGGACGGCGACTACCTACGCGAGCTCGAGCTGCGCTTCGAGGACCTCGACCTGAGCGGGAAGCGGATCCTGCTCGACTGCGCCAATGGCGCGACGTATGCGGTGGCGCCCGAGATCTTCCGTCGCCTCGGCGCCGAGGTCGAGGCGATCGCGACCGAGCCGGACGGGCGCAACATCAACGACGGCTGCGGCTCGACCCACGTCGATCGGCTCGCCGAGCGAATGACCTCCGGCGGCTACGACGTCGGCTTCGCCTTCGACGGCGACGGCGATCGGATGCTCGCCGTCGACCGGCGCGGCGAGGTCGTCGACGGCGATGAGCTGATCGCGCTGGCAGCGCTCCATCTGCGCCGTCAGGGCCGCCTGCCTGGCGACGGCGTCGCCGTGACCGTGATGACGAACTACGGCTTCCACACCGCGATGCGCGAGGCCGGGATCGAGGTGGCGGTCACCTCCGTCGGCGATCGCCACGTCCTCGCGGAGCTGCTGCGCCGCGGCTGGGCGCTCGGCGGCGAGCAGTCAGGCCACATCATCGACACCGGCTTCGTCCCGTCGGGCGACGGGACGGCCGCCGCGCTGCTGACGCTCGAGGCGCTTGGCGACGGCGACCTCTCGGAGCGTCATGCGATGAGCAAGCTCCCCCAACGGCTGGTCAACGTGCGGGTTCGCGACCGCGACGCGCTCGACGGCGCCCGATCCGTCTGGGACGCCGTCGAGGCCGAGTCGCAGGGTCTCGAGGGCCGGGGGCGGGTGCTCGTCCGCCCGTCCGGCACCGAGCCGCTCGTCCGCGTGATGGTCGAGGCCCCTGGCGAGGCCGAATGCGACGCCGTCGTCGAGCGGCTCGTCGCGGTCGTCGAGCGCGACCTCGCTTAGCCGAGGGTCGATCGGGCCCTCGGTAGCATCCTTCTCCCTCCATGTGCGGAATCGTTGGCTACACCGGCACGCGTCCCTGCCGTGAGATCCTGCTCGCCGGGCTCGAGAAGCTCGAGTACCGCGGGTACGACTCGGCTGGCGTGTCTCTGCTCGCCCACGGCGACGTCCACACGGTCAAGGCGGTAGGGAACCTCTCCCACCTGCGCGAGGCGGTGACGGGCAACGGCACGGGCAACGGTGCGGTCTCGGGCATCGGGCACACGCGCTGGGCCACCCACGGCCGGGTCACCGAGGCGAACTGCCATCCGCACGACGACAGCTCTGGCCAGGTGCACGTCGTCCTCAACGGCATCGTCGAGAACTGGGCGGAGCTGCGCCGCCGGCTCGAGGCTGACGGCGCGACCTTCACCTCGGAGACCGACGCCGAGGTCGTCGCCCACCTGATCGCCTCGCACTACGACGGTGCGCTCGTCGACGCGGTCCGCTCCGCGTACGGCGAGCTGCGCGGTCACTACGCCTTCGTGGCGGTCCACGCCGAGGAGCCCGGGGTGCTGGTCGCCGCGCGCAAGGAGTGCCCGCTCGTGATCGGCCTCGGCGATGGCGAGAACTTCGTCGCCTCGGCGATCCCGGCCTTCCTGCGCGACACCCGCCGGGTCCAGCTCGTCGAGAACGACGAGATCGTCGTCGTGACCCCCGAGGGGACGCGCTTCCTGACCGCCGACGGCGAGGACGTCGAGCGGGCGTCCGAGGAGGTCGACTGGGACGAGGAGGCCGCCGAGAAGAGCGGCTTCGAGACCTTCACGCTCAAGGAGATCCACGAGCAGCCCGAGGCCGTTGCAGAGACGGTCCTCGACCGGTTGACCCCGGATGGCGTCGCGCTCGGCGACATCGGCATCTCCGACGACGAGCTGCGCGACTTGCGGCGGATCGTGATCGTCGCCTGCGGCACCGCCTACCACGCCGGCTTGGCCGGCCGCTACGCGATCGAGAGCTGGTCGCGGGTGCCCGTCGAGATGGACATCGCATCGGAGTTCCGCTACCGCGACCCGGTCGTCGACGAGCGGGACCTCGTGATCGGCATGACGCAGTCCGGCGAGACCGCGGACACGTTGGCCGCGATGCGCCTCGCCCGCCAGAAGGGCGCGAAGGTCCTGGCGATCACGAACATCATGGGCAGCCAGGCGACGCGCGACGCCGATGGGGTCCTGTTCACCCGAGCCGGACTCGAGGTCGGCGTGGCGGCGACGAAGACCTACGTCTCCCAGGTCGCGGCGGTCTACCTGCTGGCGCTGCGTATCGCGGAGATCCGCCAGACGGTCGACCAGGAGCGCATCGTGCAGCTCGTGGGCGATCTGCGGTCGCTCCCCGAGCGGATCCAGGAGGTGCTCGACAACGCCTCCGGCCCGGCTCAGGCGATGGCCCGCCACTGGCGCGACGCCGAATTCTTCCTCTACCTGGGCCGCCAGGCCGGGCTGGCCACGGCGCTCGAGGGAGCCCTGAAGCTCAAGGAGATCTCCTACATACCGACGGACGCCTACGCCGCCGGCGAGATGAAGCACGGCCCGATCGCGCTGCTCGACGAGCGCACGCCGGTCGTGTGCGTGGCGACGGAGTCGTCGGTGCTGGACAAGGTGCTGTCGAACATCGCGGAGGTGCGGGCACGCGGCGCGCACGTGCTGGCGGTCGCGACCGAGGGCGACGAGCACGTCGCCGAGCACGCCGAGGAGGTCGTCTACGTGCCGCGCACCGATCCGCTGCTGCAGACGCTGCTGGCCGTCGTCCCGATGCAGCTGCTCGCCTACTACATCGCCCGCGAGCGCGGACTGAACGTCGACCAGCCGCGCAACCTGGCCAAGACCGTCACAGTCGAGTAGTGATCGGCATCGACCTGCTCGAGGTAGACCGCCTCGAGCGGGCGCTCGAGCGGCGTCCAGCGCTTGTGGAGCGTCTGTTCTCCGACGGGGAGCGCGCGTATGCGTCGTCGATGGCGAGGCCGGGACAGCATCTGGCGGCGCGCTTCTGCGCGAAGGAGGCCGTCACGAAGGCGTTGAACCTCGAGTGGCCCGCGTTCGGCGAGATCGAGGTGGTGTCCGCGGGGGGACCGCCGCAGGTGCGCCTCTCGGGGGCGGCGGCGGCACGGGCAGACACACTCGGCGTGCGCGTCGCGCTGTCCCTGACCCACACCGACACGACGGCCGGCGCCGTCGCGGTGGCTCTGTGACCGTGCTCCCGGACTGGCTCGATCCGCTCTACACGGCGGACGAGATGCGCGCCTGCGACCGCTGGGCAATCGAGGAGGCCGGGGTCTCCTCGGGCGATCTGATGGATCACGCGAGCCTCGCGCTCGCGCGACTGACGGCACAGCTCGCGCTGCCTGGCCTGCCGATCCGGATCGCCGTCGGCGCCGGCAACAACGGTGGGGACGGACTCGCCGCAGCGCGTCTGCTGCGCGAGGAGGGGCGCGAGGTCGACGTGCTCGCCGTCGCGCCGCTCGACGGCCTGGGCGGCGACGCTCGGAGAGAGCTCGACCGACTCCCGGGGGCCGCGCCCCGGCCCTTCGACGCGGCGGACCTGACCGGCTCGGGCGCGGTGGTCGACGCGATGCTCGGCACGGGCTTCTCGGGCGAGCCGCGCGAGCCCGTCGCCGCGGCGATCGCCGCGATCAACGGTCAGGGCGCGCCGGTGATCGCCTGCGACGTGCCCTCGGGCGTCGACGCGTCGACGGGCGAGGTCGGCGCGGACGCCGTGTGCGCCGCTGCGACGGTCACCTTCCACGGGCCGAAGATCGGCCTCCACGTCGCACCCGGCGCGACCCATGTCGGGGAGCTGACGGTGGCGGCGATCGGGATCCCGCGCGGTGGACCGAGCGCCGGCAAGGCTGGGCTGATCTCCGAGCGCGTGCTCGACCTCTTCCCGCGTCGCCGCCGCTACGGCACGAAGTTCGACTCGGGAGTCGTGGCGATCGCCGGCGGGGCCCGCGGAATGACCGGTGCGCCGGCGATGGCCGCGCTGGCTGCCGCCCGGGCCGGGGCGGGCTACGTCCAGGTCGCCGTGCCGGAGACGGTCGTGCCAGCACTGGAGCTGCGGCTGCTGGAGCAGATGACACGCGGCCTGGCCGAGAGTGACGGGACGCATTCGCTCGAAGGGGTCGAGGGCTTCGTCGAGCTGACCCGGCGAGCCGCCGCCGCCGTGCTCGGCCCGGGACTCGACCGCAGCGAGGCGGCAGTTGCCTTCGCACGCGCGGCAGCGGCGGAGATCGACGTCCCGCTGGTCGTCGACGCCGACGGTCTCAACGCGCATGCTGGCGCCCTCGAGTCCCTGCGCGAGCGAACGGCGCCGACTGTGCTCACCCCGCACTCGGCAGAGCTCGGCCGGCTGCTCGAGCGCGAGACGGCCGAGGTAGACGCTCACCGGCTCGCTTGCGCAAGGGAGGCCGCCGACCGCTCCGGCGCGGTCGTCCTGCTCAAGGGCGACGACACGATCGTCGCCGCTCCCGGCGGGCCCTTCGTGATAAGCCCGGGCGCCACGCCGGCGCTCGCCACCGCCGGAACGGGCGACGTGCTCTCGGGCCTGCTCGGCACGCTGCTCGCCAAGGGCCTCGACCCGTTCACGGCAGCGGCGCTCGGCGCAGTAGCTCATGTACGCGCCGGACGGGCGGCGGCCAAGCGCCACGGAGCGGACCACGTGATCGCCGGTGACGTCATCGACGCACTGCCCGACGGCCTGCGGTCCCTATAAGGTCCGCTCCGTGCCGAAGACCGTAAGGGACATCATGGAGACCGGTGGACCGACCGTCGCGCCGCGCGACGACGTCGACAAGGTGCTCGCGGTGATGCGCGACCACGAGCTTCCGGGCGTCCCGGTCGTGAACGACGGCGGTCGTTGCGTCGGCATCGTGACCGAGGCCGATCTGGTCCTGCCCGACGACGAGGGCGACCTCCATCTGCCGCACTACGTGAACATCTTCGGCGGCACCGTCTTCATCGAGCCGCTGAGCCGCTTCGAGGACCGCCTGCGCAAGGCGTTCGCGTCGAAGGCGCAGGACATGATGACCGAGGATCCCGACACGGTCGACGTCGACACCAGCGTCGAGGACGCGGCCCGTCTGATCCACGAGTCCGGCCACAACCGCCTGCCGGTCGTCGAACACGGCCGCTTCGTCGGTGTCGTCACCCGCCTCGACGTCCTCGGCGCGCTCGTCTCCTGACATGGCCGCGCATGCGTCCCTGCGGGCGCTGGCGCGAGTCGACCTCGGCGCGATCGAGCGCAACTGCGCCCATCTGCGCTCGCTGCTGACCGGCGGAGCCGCGCTCTGCGCCGTCGTGAAGGCCGACGGCTACGGGCACGGCGCGGTGGAGTGCGCGCGAGCAGCCCAGGCCGGCGGCGCGAGCTGGCTGGCAGTTGCCGCGGCGGCCGAGGCGGCAGAGCTGCGCAGCGCCGGCGTCGAGGGCCCAGTCCTCGTGATGGGCGCCCTGACCCACGACGAGATCGGCGTCGCGATCGACGCGCGTGCTGACGTCGTGGTCTGGGAGCCGGAGCTCGTCCCGGTCCTCGCGGAGCGCGCCGGCGAGCAGCCGGTGCGGGTTCACGTGAAGCTCGACACCGGCATGGGTCGTCTCGGCACTTTCGACCGCGACGAGGCGCTCGAGGTGGCGCGCCGCGTGGCCGCCGACCCGCGGCTCGAGCTCGTCGGAGCGATGACCCACTTCGCGACTGCCGACGAGCTCGGCGACGATCACTTCCCGGCTCAGCTCGAGCGCTTCGCGGAGTTTGCCGCCACGCTACGCGAGCAGTACCCGGGCGTCGTCGTCCACGCCGCCAACAGCGCCGCCGTCTATCGCGATCCGGCGAGCCACTTCGACATGGCGCGCTGCGGCGTGGCGGTCTATGGACTCGACCCGTTCCAGGAGGATCCGGCGGAGCGGGAGCTCGAGCCGGCGCTGACGCTCGAGTCGGCCGTCGGGGCGGTCAGGCGCTTCGAGGCGGGACAGAGCGCCGGCTACGGCCGCCGCTGGACGGCCGACGGCCAGACGTGGGTCGCGACGCTGCCGATCGGCTACGGCGACGGCTGGCGCCGGGCGCTGGGCAACAACTGCGACGTGCTGCTGAACGGTCACCGCCGGTCGCTCGTCGGCACAGTCAGCATGGACAACGTGACGGTCGACCTCGGCCCGGAGACCGAGACGGCGCCCGGCGACGCGGCGGTTCTGATCGGCGCCCAGGGGGGAGAGCGGATCCTCTGCGAGGAGGTCGCGCAGCGGCTCGGCACGATCAACTACGAGGTCACCTGCGGCCTGACCGCGCGGGTGCCGCGCGAGCACCTGCGGTGACCGTCGCTCGGCTCGCCGAGCAGCTCGATGCCGCGGGGCCGGTCCGCGCGGTGCGCGATGCGCTCGCCGGTCACGACACGGAGGCCTGGCTCGTCGGCGGCGTCGTCCGGGACGCGTTGCTCGGCCGCCCGCTGAGCGACGTCGACCTCGCCGTCCAAGGCGATCCCGAGCCGGTGGCGCGCGCCGTCGCCAAGGCGCTGCGCGGGCCGGTGTTCGGGCTGTCGGAGAGCTTCGGCGCCTGGCGCGCGATCGACCGCGAGCGAACGGTCTGCTGCGACGTCTCGGGCCTGCAGGGACCCTCGATCGAGGACGACCTGTCGAAGCGCGACTTCTCGATCAACGCGATCGCCGTCCCCCTCCACGGCGGCGAGCCGATCGACCCGCACGGCGGCTTGGCCGACCTCGAGTCGGGCGTGCTGCGGGTGCTCGGCGCGCGGTCCTACGCCGACGATCCCCTGCGCACGCTGCGCCTCGTCCGGCTCGCCGCCGAGCTTGGCATGGCCCCTGACGACGAGACACGGCGGCTGACGCGCGCCGCGGCGCCGCGGCTGACGGAGCCGTCCGGCGAGCGGATCTTCGCCGAGCTGCGCCGCCTGCTGGTCGCCCCCGGCGCACTCGAGGGGCTCGCGCTCGCGCGGGAGCTCTGCGTGCTCGCCGCAGTCCTTCCCGAGCTCGGCGCGCTCGAGGGTGTCGAGCAGAGCCGCTATCACCACCTCGACGTCTACGACCACACCGTCGAGGTGCTACGCGAGCAGATCGAGCTGCTCGCGCCCGGCCGGCTCGAGGACGTCTTCGGCGCGGAGGCCGCCCGGCTGCGCGAGGTGCTGGCCGAGCCGCTCGCCGACGATCTGACTCGCGCCGACGCCCTGCGTCTCGGCGCGCTCTTCCACGACGTCGCCAAGCCGCAGACGCGACGGGTCGAGGACGGCGTCGTGCTCGGCTTCCCCGGACACGACGCCGCCGGCGACGAGGTAGTGCGCGACGTCTTCCGCCGCCTGCGCACCAGCGAGCGGCTGCGCTCGCACATCGGCGCGCTCGCTCGTCACCACCTCCGGCTCGGCTTCCTCGTCCACGAGCGTCCGCTCGACCGGGCGACGGTCTACCGCTACCTGTCCCGCTGCGACCCGGTGGCCGTCGACGTCACGGTGCTCTCCTGCGCCGACCGTCTCGCGACGCGCGGTCGCAAGGCCGAGCCGGCGATCGCCGCTCACCTCGAGGTCGCGCGCGAGATCATCGGGCCGGCGCTCGACTGGCACGCGCAAGGCCCGCCGCGGCCGCCGTTGCGCGGCGACGAGCTGGCCGCCGAGCTCGGCATCGAGCCCGGCCCGCGCCTCGGAGAGCTGCTGGCGCGCCTGCGCGAGGCCGCTTACACCGGCGAGGCGACCTCGCGCGACGACGCGGTCGAGCTGGCACGCCGCATCTACGCCGGGTCGGCTTAGGTCCGCGGTTCCAGGCTGGTAGCGTGTCCGCGCGGTAGAGCCGGCGTATGCCGGTTGTGAACTTCAGGAAGGTGCACCGAGCAATGCCGACCGGAACGGTCAAGTGGTTCAACGACGAGAAGGGCTTCGGCTTCATCACTCCCGATGACGGCGATCGCGACCTCTTCGTCCATCACTCTGGAATCGATGGCGGCGGCTTCAAGTCGCTGGCCGAGAACGCGAAGGTCGAGTACCAAGAGGAGGCGGGCGACAAGGGACCGAAGGCGGTCAGCGTCCGTCCGATCTAAGAGGTCTCTGCTTTGACCAAAGAGGAGAAGATCGAGATGGAGGGCGAGATTCTCGAGGCCCTCCCGAACACGATGTTCCGCGTGAAGCTCGACAACGACCATGAGGTCCTCGGGCACATCTCGGGCAAGATGCGGCGCCACTACATCCGCATCCTGCCGGGCGATCGCGTGAAGATCGAGCTGTCGCCGTACGACCTGGATCGCGGCCGCATCACCTATCGGTACAAGTAGGCCCTAGGTAGGAGTGCGCAACCCGGGGTCGAACCCCGTGTTGGAGTCCTGACATGAAGCGCTATCTCACACTCGCAATCGTCCTCGCGCTGGCCGTTCCCGTGGCGGCCAGCGGCAAGATCGTCTCGCTCGGCGACGGCGATCCCTACCTGCCGACGTCGAAGTGCCCGGACGACCCGTGTCTGGCGGCCTACCAGATGACCGGCTACCAGGAGCGCTCCGAGGGCAAGAAGTCGAGCCCGTACTACGTGCGCCGCGACGGCAAGATCGTCGCCTTCACCGTCAAGCTCGGCAAGCTCGCGCAGGTGCAGATCGACGCCTTCGACTCGCGCATCGGCTCGCCGTCCTCGGTGCGGCTGACGATCGTGCGCCGCGGCAAGAAGAAGTCGCGCCGCAACGACCACCGTGTGCTCGCCCAGAGCCAGGTCTTCGAGGTCGACAAGTACTTCGGCTCGAGCCCGACCTTCGTGCTCGACGAGCCGCTGAAGGTCGAGCGCGGCAGCTTCGTGGCGTTGACCGTTCCGACATGGGCGCCGGTCCTCGCTCCCGTCACCGACGACGCGCTCTGGCGCAGCTCGCGTCCGAAGGGCGGCTGCACGACGACCGCGACGAAGCTCGCTCCGGACTCCGCCCAGGAGAAGGTCGGGCGCCTCGCGACCTGGGGCTGCAACTACAAGAACGAGCGCCTGCTCTACACGGCGACCTTCGTCCCGGACAACCGGGAGACGGAGCCGGCTGCCGATCCGCCTGCCGCCGGCGCGTCGAGTCTCGGCTCGCTCGGCCTGCGCTAGCCGCTCAGCGGGTCTCAAGAGGCCCTGGCTCTACCGCTCGCGCGGCGGTACTCTGGGACCATGTCCACTGAGGGGTGGATCTTCATGGTCGGCTTCCGAGTTTTCGACGTCGGGTTGCTGATCGCCTGGCTGATCTGGTTCTTCCGCCTGCGCGACGACGGCGTCGATCCGCCCGAGGACGAGGGTGGCGGAGGCGGTGGCGACAGCCCCCGCCCGCGGCCGTGGAGGGGTCCTGGAGGGGGTGGCCTACGCGTACCTGGCGGGCGCTGGCCTGCCGGATGGCGACGGCGCGACGGGCATCGGCCGCCGCGAACGCGTCGCGAGCGGCCCGGGCGGTCAGTTCCTCAACCGCTGCCGGCGCGCGTCAGGTTCCCGGGCGGGGAGCCCGCCCGCCGGTCTAGCCCTCGTCGCTGAGGGCGGGCATGCGACGTCCGCAGTGCGGACAGTCGTTGAGATCCTTCTGAGCCAGCTGCTCGAGCGAGCAGCCGCACAGGCGGAGGTTCTCGACGGAGTACGGCAGGTTGCTCGGCGACGGGGCGAGCGGAATCAGCTTGCCGACGACCTCGAACGGCTCGCCCGTCTCCTTGTCGACGTAGCTCGCGCCGGGCTCGACCTCGCGAACGATCTCGCGGTCGGAGCGGGCACGGAGGCGGTAGAGCTGACGGGGCGGCATGGCGGGGCAGATTACCAATCGCCCCCGCGCTTCGGCCCCTGGCAGGATGCCCCTCGGTGCGCGTACTGATCTTCCACGGATACCTGCTGCGCGGGACGGGCAGCAACATCTACAACGTCAGCCTGGCCCGTGCGCTGGCCGGTCTCGGGCACGAGGTGCACCTGCTCTGCCAGGAGCGCCATGCCGACGATCTCTGCCTGCCGGCGGGCGTCACGGTGCACAACCCGGAGATCGGGCGCGTGCTGCCGGTCTACGTCGCCGACAGGTACGAGGGCTTCGACTCGGTGCGCTTCGCCGATCTCGACGACGCGGGCGTCGAGCGCTACGTCGCCGCGAACGTCGCGGCGGTCAAGGCGGTAGCCGCGGAGGTCGATCTCGACGTGGCGCTCGCCAACCACGCCGTGATGGGTCCGGCGATCCTCGCTCGCGGGCTCGAGGGGCGGGTTCCCTATGCCGTGAAGATCCACGGCAGTGCGCTCGAGTACACGGTGCGGCCCGACCCGGAGCGCTTCCTGCCCTACATGCTCGAGGGGCTGGGAGGCGCGTCGGGCGTGCTGGTCGGATCCCGGCACACCGCCGAGAGCCTCTGGGACGTCGCGGGCGATCCAGGGCTTCCGGACCGCACGCGTCTCGGCCCACCCGGGGTCGACGTCGAGGCCTTCCGCCCGCGCCCGGTCGATGCGGCCGCGGGAGGGCTGCTCGAGCTCGCCGACCGCTTGGACGCCGGCGACGCGGCGGGGTGGGGTGGCGACGCGGGTGCCGTGGACGCGCTGCGGGCGTTCAGCCCGCTCGAGCACCAGATCGTCGGCTACGTCGGCAAGCTCATCGTCTCGAAGGGCGTCGACCTGGCCATCGCGGCCTGGCCGCTCGTCTGCGCCCGGGTACCGGACGCGAGGCTGATGATCGTCGGCTTCGGCGGCTACCGCGAGGGACTGGCGAGCATCGTCGACGCTCTTGCCCGCGGTGACCTGGATGCGCTGCGCGAGATCGCGCGCCGGGGTCGCGAGCTGGAGGGCGGCCCGCCCGGCGAGCTTGCCTATCTCGCCGCCTTCCTCGACGGCCTGAGGGGCGCGGCGCGCGACGAGTACGTCGTCGCCGGCCGGCTGGCGGCGATGCGGATCCGCTTCACCGGCAGCCTCGAGCACACCGACCTCCCGTCCGTTCTGCCGGCATTCGCCGCGCAGGTCGTCCCGAGCACGTTCCCGGAGGCGTTCGGCATGGTCGCCGCCGAGGCCGCCTGCTGCGGTGCCCTGCCGCTCTCGGCCAACCACTCCGGGCTGGCCGAGGTGACGTCCGTGCTCGCCGAGGCGATCGACCCGGAGCTCCGTCCGCTGCTCGCCTTCGACCGCGGCGAACGGGCCGTCGAGGACATCGCCGACCGGCTGACTCGCTGGCTCGAGCTGCCGCCAGAGGTGCGCGCCAACGCCGCCGCCTCGCTGTCCCGGGCAGCCCGCGAGCGGTTCGGCTGGGAGGGGGTCGCGCGGGGGGTGATCGCGGCCGCTCGAGGCCGCCTCGACGAGCTGCCTAGACCGGTCGCCGGGGGGCCGCCTTCCGGCCTGCCGAGCGGATAGTGTTCCGCGCTGTGAGGAGTCGATCTCAGAGGCTTGCCGCCCTGGCCACGACGGTCGCGCTGACGGCTGTCATCGCGACGGGCTGTGGCGGAGACGACCCCGACACGGCTCACGGCAAGGAGCTCTTCGCGGCCAAGTGCGCCTCCTGTCACACCCTCGAGCGTGCGGATGCCAAGGGCGTGGTCGGGCCGAATCTCGACGACGCCTTCGGGCCGTCCCGGGCTCAGGGACTCGGCAAGACGACGGTCGAGGGCGTGGTGCTCGACCAGATCTCCAACGTGCGCCGCAGCAGCAAGATGCCGGCTGACCTCGTAAAGGGCGAGGACGCCAACGACGTCGCCGCCTACGTCGCGCTGGTTGCCGGACAGCCGGGCGAGGACGAGGGCCGGCTCGCCGAGGCGGGCCAGCCGGATGTCTCGAACAAGCCGATCGCCGCCAAGGCCGGCAAGCTCGAGATCGACGCGAGCCCGACCGGCGCCCTGGCCTTCGCCAGCACGAAGGCCACCGCTGCGCCCGGCCCGTTGCAGATCCTGAGCATGAACGCCTCGAGCACCCCGCACAACATCGCGATCAAGGATGCGAGCGGGAAGGTCACCGAGGGCAAGGTCGTCCAGGGTGGCGCGACATCGCAGTTCAGCGCCAACCTGAAGCCCGGGACTTACGAGTTCCTCTGCACGGTGCCTGGGCACGCCGATGGCGGCATGAAGGGCGAGCTGACGGTCAAGTAGCTCCTTGGCGGCTCACGCCGCCGCCAACCGTCTCATAGGATCCCTACTAGCGCAGCAGCCTTCCGATGCTCTCGGCCTGATCGCCGGCGCGCTCGATGTCCTTCGCGACCGCCTTGGACGTCTCGGCGAATCGTTGGCTCGCCTGACCGATCGTCTTCGCGATCGATCTCGCGTCGAGATCCGGCAGGCTCGCGCCTGCGAGCGAGCGCGGGACTGGGACGCCGAGCACGGTCTTGCGGCCGATCCGGCCTTTGAGCGCCCGCGCGCCGGCGACCCCCGCAGCTGCCACGCCGACAGCGACCGCCGGTCCCTTGGCCCTGGCTGCTGCCTGCTTCACGATCCCGCCGGCGGGCTGAGGTCGCGCCGGCGCCTTGGTGGAGCCACCGCCGGTTTTCCTAGGAGGCTTGCTCGGGGCGGATTTGCTGTTCGCCATCCTCATCCCTCTTCTTCATCGGGGGCTTGCCTCGCTGAAGGGCTACCCGTTGGCTTTGTGGCTAATCGCCGTGCCGTTGCGCCGCGCGTCGGCGAGGATCTCTGCTCCTTCGTCGATGTTGCGAACCGCCTCGGCCAAGCGGCTTCGGCCAGTGACGATCCGCGCCGGCGCGCTGCTGGAGGAAGGTGGGCGCCTGGCTCGGGCTGGAGACGATGGCGGTGTGACATCGGCTGGGACGAGCACGACCACCGCGTCGAGCTTCAAGAGCCGAAGGCCCAGGACGCGTCCCACGATCGACGCCTCGACGAGAAGCCCGTCGGATGGGCGCCGCCGGCGACTCGGCAGGGCCCTCAACGTGGCCGGCGTGGTCGCCGCGCCGAAGGCTGGCGGGGCGACCCGAGCCGAGCTCTTCAGGCCGCCGCGAAGATCGTCGTCGAGGTTGGCCTCACGAGTCGTCACGTGCTCCCTCGCGCTTGCGCCGCAGCGAGGAGATGCCGGCGCTTCCCGCCGTTAGGCCGGCGAGGCCCCCGGCGGCGATCAAGCTCGCCTTCACGGCCTTGGCCGACGGGCCCGACGTGAGCGTGCTCGGGGACTCGAGCGAGTCGTTGACCGTGTCGAGCAGTCGCCGTACATGGTTCTTCCGATTGAGAATTCGCATCTGGTCGTCTCCGTTCAGCGCTGGGTACGAGATGCCTTCGCGATCGCGTTGATGAGCTGGTCCTTGCTCATGTTCGTTCTTCCCTCGATACCGATGCTCGCCGCGAGCTCGAGCAGCTCGGGCTTGTTGTAGCTCTGCAGGCCCCCGTTGGTGGTCTCCCGCTCCAGCTGGCGCGCGGTGTGCTTCGCGGTCGACTTCGAGTGCGCTCGAATCTGCTCGGCGGCCGCGATCCGCTCCTCGGCCTCGCTCGCCTGCTGCTCCGCCTCCTGGGAGAGCTGCTGCGCCTGGCGGCGTGCGTCCTCGGCGGCGGCACGCGCGGCCTCGGCGCTCTCCTCCGCCAGCCGCCTTGCCTCCGCGAGCTTCTGCGTGGCATCCTCGACGAGCTCCTCGGCGCGGGCTTGGGCCTCCTCGGCCTCACGCCGCGCGTCGGCGACCTCCTCGTCGACCTCGGCGTAGACCTCTTGCTGCTCCTCCTTGGCCTCCGCCTCGGCGGCTTGACGCTCGCCCTTGACCCACTCGTCGGCGGCCTTCTGAGCCTCGGCCACCTGCTGCTTGACACGCCGGCTCGTCTCGCGGTCGACCTCCGCCACGCGGGCGCGGCCCCCCTCGCTCACCTGACGGGCGTGGTCGGAGCGCTCCTTGGACTCCTGCGCGGCCTGCAGCGCCCGCTCCTCGGCCTCCCGAGCGCGCTCCGCCGCCTCCCGTGCGCGCTCCATCCGGCGCTCGACGGAGCCGCCTCCTCCCACCGGAGCGGCGTCGATCGCCGCGTCCACTGGTTGGCGAACTCGTGAAAGTAGCCATGCGGCATTGGACGGCATCTCTCGCAGACCCATCCGTGCTCGCTCAGACAAAGTCGTCATTCGCTTCTCCTTACCACACGGGACAGCAAAGCACTTTTATGAGACATTAGCATCTCATTCCCGGAATGCCTAGACTTATGTCAAGACGACGATGACCGCATCGGCCCCACGACCAGCGTTGCAGCAGCGTGTCGCCGCGGCGATTCTCGACGGAGCGGCGCGACTGCTCGCGGTGGACGGAGAGGCGAGCATGAACGACGTAGCTGCCGCAGCTGGGGTGGCGCGGGCCACGGTCTACCGCTACTTCCCGAACCGGCAGTCGCTGCTCGACGAGCTCGCGCACGTCGCTGTGAGCGACGCCGATGCACGGCTGGTCTCGGCCAGGATCGACGAGGTGGCGCCGGAGGAGGGCATCGCGCGTGCCGTACGCGCCCTCGTTGACGTCGGAGACCCGTTGGTGCTCTTGGCCCGCGAGCGCGTGCGATCGGACCCGGAGCGGTTCGAGCGGGGTGTCGTCCAGCCGCTGCGCCAGCTGTTCGAGCGCGGGCAGGCGGCGGGAGACGTTCGCCGCGACATCTCGAGCCCGCGCTTGACCGAGTCGCTGATCGGATTGATCGTGGGCGTACTCATGTCCACTCCCACCCACGGCAAGGAGGACACCATCGCCACCATCACCGGCCTCTTCCTCGACGGCGCGCGCGCTCGCGGTCCTCAGCTTCCATGAACGAGCGTTCCGAGCCCGACGCAGCCGCCGGCTCGCTCCTAGACGAGCTGGTCGCCTACCTGCGCGACCAGCGCAGCGAGCTCCGCGAGGAGTGGGCGCGGCGGATCAGCGAGGCGGAGCTCCTCGGCGTGATGTCCGACGAGGAAATCTTCTCTGAGGCGACCGCGGTCTACGACAACTATGTCGACGCCCTCGAGACGGGCAGCATCGAGACCCTGCAGACATACGCGCGCGAGCTGTCGGAGAGGATCATCCCGCGGGGGGTCGAGACCCACGAGGTGCTCGGGATCGTGCTGCTCCTGCGGGACGTGCTGGCGCGCTCCCTGTTCGCCAAGTACCAGAACGATCTCGATCTCCTGAACCGCATCCTGGATGCGTACGAGCCGGCCGCCAATCGCATCGCCGTGACAGTGGGGGTGAGCTTCGTCGAGGAGCGTGAGCGGGTCATCCACGAGCAGCAGGAGGCTCTGCGGGAGCTCTCCACGCCGGTTCTTCAGCTGCGCGAGCGTCTGCTCATCCTGCCGGTCATCGGCATCCTCGACTCTGCGCGCGCCCGTCAGCTGACCGAGCAGCTCCTGGGGGCGATCCAGGAGAAGCGGGCCACGGTCGTGGTCATCGACATCACGGGGGTCGCCACGATCGATCGCACTGTCGCCAACCACCTTGTCCAGACCGTCGAGGCGTCACGGCTCATGGGCGCGAGCACGATCCTCACCGGCCTCTCGTCGGAAATCGCTCAGACGCTCGTCGACCTGGACGTCGATCTCGGAATGATGAAGACGGTCGGGGACCTTCAAGGGGGCCTCGAAGAGGCCGAACGGCTGGCCGGTTACCGAGGGGCCGGCGCGAGCGACGCGATCGACGGCGTCGAGAGCTAGGTCGGCGCGGCCATGTCGGTTGCGATCCTGCGACAAGGCACCTACCTGATCGCCTCGATCCAGTCCGACCTGTCCGATCGCGAGGTGCTGGAGCTCCGCCACCAGCTCTCCGAGCTGGTGGGGAGCTATTCCACTCGCGGGATCGTCATCGACGTCGCGGCCCTCGACGTCATCGACTCCTTCGTGGCCCGATCCATGCGGAGCATCGTCCTCACCGCGAAGCTGCGCGGCGCCGAGACCGTCATCGTCGGCATCCAGCCGGACGTGGCGATCGCGATGGTGCAGTTCCGCTTGAACCTGGAGCCGCTCCGCGTCGCGCTCGATTTGGATGCGGCAATAGCGTCACTCGATCGCCTGACGCGGAGGGACGCAGTGGATGGAGGATGAGGTCCGCGTGTCGATCGACTCCGACGCGGACCTCGTTGCCGCGCGTGCAGCGGGACGAGCCATGGCCGAGCGGCTCGGCTTCCCGCGACCCGATCCCACCCTGATCGCCACCGCCATATCGGAGGTCGCACGCAACATCGTCGTCCACGTCGGCAGTGGCGAAATCGTGCTCAGGCCGTTCCAGGACGCCGACCGCTACGGGCTCGTGGTAGTCGCCAGCGATGAGGGACCGGGAATCCGCGACATCGAGGTGGCGCTCCGCGACGAGTACAGCGGCCGCGGCGGCCTGGGCCTCGGTCTGGCTGGAGCCCGTCGCCTGATGGACGACTTCGAGATCGCGTCGGACGCCGACACCGGCACGACCGTGACGATGAGAAAGTGGAGGTATCGCGACGAGCTCGCGCGCCTGAGGGAGGAGCGCCGGCGGCGTGCGTGAGCGACTGCCGTCGGACCCGGTCGAGTGGAGCGTTGCCACGAGGTGCCGGCGGGGCGAGGCCACGAGCGGCGACCTCGCTGTCGTCAATCTCCTGCCGGAGGGCGCGCTCGTCGCGGCGATCGACGGCCTGGGGCACGGGAGCGAGGCGGCCTACGCCGCCCGGCTGGCCGGCAAGGTGGTGCGCGAGCGCCCGAGCCGAGATCTCGTCCTGCTAGCTGAACGCTGCCATGGAGCGCTGCGCGACACCCGCGGCGCGGCGATCAGCCTGGCGTTCATCTCATCGTCGGAGGGCACGATGAGCTGGCTCGGCGTCGGCAACGTGGAGGGGCGGGTGCTGAGCGGTGGTCCGTCGGGCATGCGGCCCAAGGGCTCGCTGGCGCTTGGGAGCGGCATTCCCGGGCACGAGCTTCCGAAGGTGAGAACTGCGACCCTCGACGTGCGACCTGGCGACCTGCTCGTGCTGGCAACGGACGGGATCGACGTGGCGTTCGGGGATTCGCTGGACGTCTCCGGCTCGACGCAGGCAATTGCCGAGCGAATCCTCGCCGCTCACCGGAAGCCGGCCGACGACGCCCTGGTCGTGGCGGTCCGCTACCTCGGCGCGCGGCCGTGAGCATCGGCGAGGGTGCCGCGGCGGAGCCGTTTCGGTCCGCCTACGCATCCGCGCTCGCGGACTATCTGAACGAGCCGAGCGAGCGCTTGCTCCGGGCGGCCTATGAGCTTGGGCGCCAGGCGGTCAGCCGGCAACTGAGCGTGCTCGACCTGGCCGTCGCCCATCAGGAGGCATTGCTGTCGGCTCTGAGCGGCACACCGAGCTCGGCTGTGGCGCGTTCGGCGGGAGACTTCTTCCTGGAGAGCATGTCCTCGTTCGAGATGGTCCAGCGGGGACTCGCCGAGACCCGGGACGCCGCCCGGCACGAGCGCCGCCAGACCGAGATGGCGCGCCAGCTGTCGACGTTCCTGGCCGACGCCTCGCTGGCCCTCGACGCCTCCGGTTCGCTCGACGAGATGCTGCAGCTGGTAGCCGAGCAGGCACGCGAGCTCGTGGGCGCGGAATGCTGTGTGGCGACGGTCGCGGCGGACGGCCAGCCCCGCGTCGCCGAGGCCGCGTCCTACTTCCGGCCCGACAGACGGTGGACGGCGTTCGTGCAGTGGCTCGACCTGTTCGCCGTCTATTGGTTCGTCGAGCAGCGGGGCGGCTCGGTCAGGCTCGCCGGCGAGCAGGTGACTCGCCAGGCGGCGTTCCTGACCCGACCCGGCGATCCCCTGCTTCGCGACTGGGCCGCTGCATCGCTGAACGCGCTCGACGGCAGCGAGCTCGGTGCGATCCAGCTCTTCGACAAGCAAGACGGAGGAAGCTTCACCGCAGACGACGAGGCCGCCCTCATCCACCTCGCCCAGATGGCGTCAGCAGCCGTCGAGAGGGCCCGGCTCTACGAAGATCGCGAGTAGTAGCCCGCTCGACTGATCGGCTACTCGACCAGCGCGGAGAGATCGTTGGCGATCGCCGGGGCGGCAGCGAGCAGGCCGAAGGGCTCGCCTGCGAGCGGTCGTACGGTTGCGCCGGCCTCGCGGGCGATCAGCGATCCGGCGGCCCAGTCCCACGCCTGCAGCCCGCGCTCGTAGTAGCCGTCGAGTCGCCCGCAGGCGACCAGGCAGAGGTCGAGCGCGGCGGCCCCGGCTCGACGCAGATCGCGAACGGCGGGCAGAACGCGCAACAGCGTCTGCGCCTGGGTGGCGCGTCGTGCGGAGTCGTAGCCGAAGCCGGTGCCGATCAGGGCCGAGCCGAGCTGCTCGGCGCCGCCCACGGAGATCTCCTCGCCGTTGAGGTGCGCGCCCGCGCCGCGGATCGCCGTGAAGGTCTCGGCGCGCAACGGGTCGTGGACGACGCCGACGGCGTTGCCCTCGCCGTCTTCGAGCGCGATGCTCACGACCCAGCCCGGCAGCCGATAGAGGTAGTTCGTCGTCCCGTCGAGCGGGTCGACGACCCAGCGCCTCCCGCTGCGCCCGTCTGCCTGTGAGCCCTCCTCGCCGAGGATGCCGTCCTCCGGGCGCTCGGCCGTCAGCAGATCCCGGATCAGCTCCTCGGCCTCGCGGTCGGCGTCGGAGACCATGTCGGTCCGGGTCGACTTGCTCCCGAGGCCGCTGACCGGGCGCGAGTAGCGGTCGAGCAGCAGCTCTCCGGCCGCGAGCGCCGCTCGCCGAGCCAGGTCGAGATCGGCGTCGGGACCGCTCAGAGCGCGCGCAGGAGCAGGACGAGGACGACGACCGCCAGCGCGACGGCACCGACGTACAGCAGCAGCTGGAAGGCACCCTCCTCGGAGCGGAGGGGGTTGCGCACGGCGCTAGAGGATGTAGATCGTCGTGTAGACGACGATCCACATCACGTCGACGAAGTGCCAGTAGATCCCGGGGATCTCGACGCCCATGTGCCTCTCGGGCGAGAAGTGGCCGCGGAAGGCGCGGATCGTCGCGAACAGCAGCAGCGTGAGGCCGACGAAGACGTGGGCGCCGTGCAGGCCGGTCAGGCCGTAGAAGATCGAGGACTGAGCGTCCTCGGATATCGCGAAGCCGATGTGCACGTACTCGTTGATCTGGATCGACAGGAACGTCGCGCCGAGCAGGAACGTGGTCAGCAGGCCGATCCGCAGCGCGCGGCGGTTGCCGCGCTTGGCGCCCTCGAGCGCCCAGTGCATCGTGAAGCTCGACGACATGAGGATCGCGGTGTTGACGCCGGCTACCGCGACGGGAAGCTCGTTGCCCTCGCCCGGCCACGAGTCTCCGTTCACGACCCGGATGAAGAAGTAGGCGGTGAAGAACGCTCCGAAGAGCATGATCTCGGAGATGATGAAGAGCAGCATCCCGAGGAACTGCGGGTCCATCCGCGAGGAGCGGTTGGCCTCGGGCGGACCGTGATGGTGGTCGTCGGTGTGCTGCGACGGGGCGCCGACGGGCGCGCCGGTCGCGATCGAGGCGCTCTCCATCAGACAGGGGCTCCCTGGGTCTCCGATACGACGTGGTGCACCGGCTTGTCGGTCGACGACTTCACGCGGTTGACGAGGTCGCCGCGCAGCCAGCCCGAGCGGGTGGCGGGGAAGGTCGAGATGACGACTTCGTCGATGCCGTAGAAGCGCAGCGCCTGCTGGATCGCCGTGTACGGGTCGGGATGGGTCACCTGGCCGATCGCCTCGATGCCCTCGTCGCCGAGCCGCCGGAGCGTGTGCGCGAGCCGGTCGGCGGCGTCGTCGTCCTGGCCGCCTTGCGGGCAGACGACGATGAAGCGATGCGGACCCGCCGCTGCAAGCCCCTTGAGGTGATCGATCAGCTCCTGGCCGCCGACCGTCTGGTTGGCGACCACGAGCGTGCGGGTCGCCTCGTCGGAGTCGTGGGGGCCGAGGTCGACGACGACGTGTTCGACCGGCCGGCGCGTCGCCTGCTCGACGCGCGTCGGGAGGTCCTGGCGCAGCCAGCCCGAGCGGGTGTCCGGGTGGGTCGAGATGATGATCTCGTCGTAGTCGCGCTCGCCGACGGCGTCCATGATCGCCGAGTACGGATCGGGATCCATGACCTCGCCGGTCGCCTCCACGCCGACCTCGCGCAGCTGCGCGATCGTCATCTGGAGGCGGTTCTCGGCGGCGCCGCGGATCGTCTCGTCGTAGATCACGTAGCCGTGCTTCGGCTGGTTCTGCGGGCAGATCACGTGGACGGAGATCGCGCCGCCGTCAGCCCGTCGCCGGACCGCGTCGATCAGCGGCTTGCCGGTGACGGTCTCGTTGGCCACGACGAGGATGCTCTTGGGATCGCTCATGGCTGTTGGGTGGGGGGTGGGGCGCCACCGCCGGCGGGCGCCGGAGTCGCTCCGACTGGCGCCTTCTTGTCACCGAATACGGCGTGCACCGCGCCGGGCGTGCCGTACTCGTAGGGGCCGCCGACGACCGTAGGGATCTCGTCGAAGTTGAAGATCGGCGGCGGCGAGGAGACCTGCCACTCGATCGAGTGCGCGCGCCACGGGTTGCCGACCGCCTTCGGGCCCTTGCGCCAGCTCGCGACCATGTTGTAGAGGAAGATGAGGAACGAGAGGCCGAAGATGAAGCTCGACACCGAGATGATCGCGTTGAGCGTCGCGAACTGGTCCGAGTAGTCGGCGACTCGGCGCGGCATGCCGTCGACGCCGACGAAGTGCATCGGGCCGAAGGTCAGGTTGAAGAAGACGAACGACATCCAGAAGTGGAGCTTGCCTAGGCCCTCGTCGTACATCCGGCCCGTCATCTTCGGGAACCAGTGGTAGATCCCGGCGAAGATGGTGAAGACGCTGCCGCCGAACAGCACGTAGTGGATGTGGGCGACGACGAAGTAGGTGTCCGACACCGGGATGTCGATCGGCACCACCGCGAGGAAGATGCCGCTGATCCCGCCGAGCGTGAACATCGTGATGAAGCCGAGCGCGAACATCATCGGCGTCGTCATGTGGATCACGCCACGCCAGAGCGTTCCCAGCCACGAGAAGATCTTCACGCCGGTCGGGACGGCGATCAGCATCGTCGTGATCATCATCGGGATCCGCAGCCACGAGAACATGCCCGAGACGAACATGTGGTGGGCCCAGACGGTGAAGCCGAGGATGACGATCGCGACGAGCGAGAAGGCCATCATCCGGTAGCCGAAGACCGGCTTGCGGGCGTGCGTCGAGATGACCTCGCTGATGATCCCGAAGCCCGGCAGCATCATGATGTAGACCGCTGGGTGCGAGTAGAACCAGAAGACGTGCTGGTACATCAGCACGTCGCCGCCCGACCCCGCGGTGAAGAAGTGCGTCCCCAGCGCGCGGTCCAGCAGGACGAAGAACTGCGAGCCGGCGATGAACGGGGTGGCGATCACGACGAGCAGCGAGGTCGTGAACTGCGCCCACACCATCAGCGGCATGCGCCAGAAGGTCATCCCAGGGGCGCGCATGGTGATGATCGTGACCAGGAAGTTGAGCGCTGTCGCGATCGACGACGCGCCGGCGAACTGGACGCCGATCGTGAAGAACTGCTGCCCGAACGGGGTCTCGGTCGACAGCGGGGCGTAGGCGGTCCAGCCGGTCGCGAAGGCGCCGCCGTCGGCGAAGAAGCTGGCGATCATCATCACGCCGGCCGTCGGCAGCAGCCAGAAGGACAGCGCGTTCAGGCGCGGGAACGCCATGTCCGGGGCGCCGATCATCAGCGGCACGACGAAGTTGGCGATCCCGGCGAACACCGGGATGATGAACAGGAAGATCATCAGCGTCGCGTGGACCGAGAACAGCCCGTTGTAGGTGTTCGGATCCACGAACTGAGTGCCCGGCTGAGCCAGCTCGGCGCGGATCAGCATCGCCATCATCCCGCCCAGGATGAAGAAGAAGAACGTGGTGACGATGTACTGGATCCCGATCACCTTGTGATCGGTGTTGACCTTGAAGTAGTCCTTCCAGCTGTGGGCGCCGTGGCTCGAGTGGTCCTCGGCCTTGGTCGGGTTGCCGAGCGCCCAGTCGAACCAGTAGGTGAAGCAGCCGATGCCGACCAGGAACGCGAGTGGCATCGCGAGCATCGCAACGGTTCCGATGGCGCTCCAGTCGAGCACCTCCCAGCCGTAGAGCGCGCGAATGCCCGTCACGAGCGCCATCGCGAAGAGGTAGGCGAGCGGGACGGAGATCGCTGCGCGATACCAGCCCGGCGCCCTGAGCTTCGCCGCGGTGCTCACTTGCCCTGACCTCCCTTGCTCACGCTCAGAAGGTACTGGACGAGCGTGTCGATCTCAGCCTCTGAGAGCTGGCCCTCGTAGCCCTCCGGCATCAGGCCCTTCTGGAAGCCCGGCACCACGAAGTCGTTCGGCTTGACGATCGAGTTGCGGACGTATGCAGCGGGATCCAGGCTCTCCCGCTTGCCGTACTTCGCCGCATCGGCAGTGAGGTCGTTGAGGTTAGGACCGACGGCCGCCGTCGACCCGGCGTCGGCCAGCGCGTGGCAGCCGTCACAGCCCGTGTCGGTGAAGATCTGCTTGCCGGCGGCGGCAGAGTCCCCGCCGGCCGCGGCGACGCCGCCGTCGCTCTCGCTCTGGCGCTGGTCGGCGACCCAGTCATCGAACTCCTCCGGCGTCACGACGCGGACCGACTGGCGCATCGTGGCGTGGCCAATTCCACACAGCTCGGCACAGACGACGGGATATGTGCCCCGCTCTGTCGGGGTCACGCGGACGTCGGTCGTGACGCCCGGGACGGCATCGGACTTGAGCCGGAAGTGGGGTACCCAGAAGTCGTGCAGGACGTCCTTGGTGTTGATCCGGAAACGGATGTGGCCGTCTCTCGGCAGCACGAGCTGGTTCGTCTTGATCTCCTGCTTTATCTGATCCTGCTCGGGATAGGAGAAGCTCCAAGCGAACTGCTGCGCGGTGACGTCGACCGTGAGCGTGTTGCTCTGCCGTGCCTCGACGTCCGAGAGGACGATCCAGCCGTACGCGGCGAGGGCGCTCACGATGATGAACGGGATCGTCACCCACACGATCTCGAGGCGCGTGTTGCCGTGGATCGGCGCCCCGTCGCGCATGTCGCCGGGCCGCGCGCGGAAGGCGTAGACCGAATACAGGACGACCGACATGACGAGCACGAGGATCGGCACGGAGACGATCAACAGCACGTCGTAGAGCGTGTCGATCTCGCTCGCGGCGCTGGAAGCCTGCGAGGGCCACCAGTCGATCCGCATCACGATGAAGATGCCGATCGCGCTCGCGACGAGCGCGAGCAGGACCACCCCGACCAGCGGGTGTCGTCTACGCATCGCTCTCCCCGAGGCAGCTCACGGCGCGCGAGTCTACGTCACCGCGACGACGGGTGCACCCCCGTACTTCGACGTTTGGACCGACGGGGGTCTGGGGGTAGGATCGAGACGTTCGATACAAGCTCTCAGGAGGCGCAGGTGCAGGTTCGAGACGGGATGTCCGAGGTGGTTCTGACGGTGGGACCTGGCCACACGTTGCGTGAGGCGGCGGAGGCGATGGCGGGTCGCGGCGTCGGAGCGGCGGTCGTGATCGATCCCGACCAGCCCGGCCCCGGGATCATCACCGAGCGCGACGTGCTCGAGTCGCTCGGAGCGGGTCAGGACCCGGCCGTCGAGTGCGTCTCCGACCACCTGTCGTCGAATCTGACCTTCGCGGCGCCGGACTGGTCGCTCGAGCAGGCGGCCGAGGAGATGGTGCGCGGCAACTTCCGCCACCTCGTGGTCATCGACGGCGGGGAGCTGGCCGGCATCGTCTCGATGCGCGACATCGTCCGCTGCTGGGTCACCGACGGGGCGACCTCGGAGATGCCGGCCGCGAGCTAGTGAGAGAGGTGCTCTAGGGGCAGGTCGGCCATCTCGGCGCGCATCTGGCGCACCCAGCGGATGACGGCGACGACGACGATCGCGACGCCCAGCCCGCACACGACCCAGTTGAGCACTATCCCGACGAGAGCGATCGCGACGCCGGCGGCGACGATCACAGGCAGGTACGAAGGACCGGGGAGGTGGATGGCCTCGCCGGCGGGCGCGACCGGCTCCGAGGCGTCGATTCGCTCAGCCACGGCTAGTAGACGAGTCCGACGACCCAGGACGCCGCGAACACGAACAGCGAGATCGCGCTTGCGATGAGGGCGGTACGGAGGTTGCGGGAGGCCAGGCGGCGGTCCATCGAGGCGCCGTTTCTACCAGATCGGGGATGATCAGCGCGGAGCGAGAGACCACGGACACGACGACAGACATGCGCGGTGGCATCGACCTCGGTGGGACGAAGATCCAGGCTGTGGTCGTCGACGCGGCCCACGAGGTCCGTGGCGAGGCCAAGCAGCCGACGCCGACCGCCGGCGGGCCCGCGGACGTAGCCGCCGCGATCGCCGCGACGCTGCGTGAGGCCGCCACCGCGGCCGGCGTCGAGACCTCGGGACTTCAAGGCATCGGCGTGGGCTCGCCCGGAGAGATCGACGTGGCGTCTGGGACTGTCGCCCAAGCACGCAACCTGCCCGGCTGGGAGGGGACCTTCCCGCTCGCCGACGAGCTGGCGGCCGAGCTCGGGGCGCCGGTGAGGCTCGGCAACGACGTCCAGGTCGCGACCGACGCCGAGGTCGCGCTCGGCGCCGGCAGGCCCTACGGCTCGCTGCTCGGCGTCTTCTGGGGAACGGGCGTGGGCGGGGCGATCGTGCTCGATCGCAAGGCGTGGCTCGGCCGTGGGATCGCCGGCGAGCTCGGCCACGTGGTCGTCGTACAGGGCGGTCGGCGCTGCCCGTGCGGGCGGCTGGGATGCCTCGAGGCGTATGCGGGCCGCTCTGCGATGGAGTCGCGGGCGCGTGAGCTCGTGGAGGAGGGCCGGGGCACAGAGCTGTTCGAGCTGATGGACAAGAAGGGCCGCACCCGCCTGACGAGCGGCATCTGGCAGCGGGCGCTCGAGCACGGCGACGCGCTCGCACATCAGCTCGTCGACGAGGCGGTGGAGGCGATCGGCACCGGCGTCGCATCGGCGATCAACCTGCTCGACGTCGAGGCGGTGATCGTCGGGGGTGGGCTCGGCGTCAGGCTGGGGGAGACCTACAGGGACCGGATCGCCGCCGCGATGCTGCCGCACCTCTTCGACGACGACTCGCCGCCGGCCGTCCACGTCGCCGAGCTCGGCGACCTCGGCGGTGCGCTCGGGGCCGCCCTGCTGGTGGAGGGGGAGGCGGCTTGACCGGCGCGGTGGTCGGCGTCGACGTCGGCGGCACGAAGGTCGCCGGTGCGGTCGTCGACGGCGTCGAGGTCGGGCGCCGGATCGAGCGGCCGACCGACCGGACCAGCGAGGAGGCGCTGCTCGACGAGATCGCGGCGGTTGCGCGCGAGGCGGCCGCAGGTCTCGACGGGGGCCTGACGGCGGTCGGGGTCGGCGTGCCCTCCCAGATCGACGCCGAGAGCGGCACCGCACTCGCGAGCGTGAACATCCCGCTGGCGGGCGTTCCGCTGCGCTCGGCCCTGGGCAACCGCCTGGGAGTGCCGGTCTTCGTCGACAACGACGCCAACTGCGCTGCGCTCGGCGAGGCGCAGCTGGTCCCCGATCCTCCCGCGCGCGAGCTCGCGATGCTGACGCTCGGCACCGGCGTCGGCGGCGGACTGATCGTCGACGGGAGGATCTTCCGCGGCGCCTCCGGTCTCGGCGCCGAGCTGGGCCACATCGTGATCGATGGCCGCGCCGCCGGGGAGGAGCCGGATGCGATGGACGAGCTGCCGCGCCCCGGCTCGCTCGAGTGGCACTGCAGCGGCCGCGGCCTCGAGCGCGAGGCGACGCGCTGCGGCGAGCGCCACCCGGAGAGCGCGATCGGCCGGCTCGTCGCGCAGCAGGGCCGTTGCTCGGGCCGCGATGCGGTCGAGGCGGCACGCCAGGGCGACAGCGAGGCGAGCGCCCTCTTCGAGCGCTATGGGCGCTGGCTCGGCATCGGCATCGCGACCGTCATCAACGCGTTCGAGCCGCAGCGGCTGGTGCTCGGCGGGGGCCTCTCGCGCGCCGCCGAGCTGTTCCTCGACACGGCCCGCGCCGAGGCGGCGCGCTGGACGCTTCCGGCGCTCTGGGAGCGGACCACCGTCGAGCTCGCGCGCGGGGGCGCGGACGCGGGCGTGATCGGGGCGGCGGTGCTCGCCGTCCATGAGCTCGGACGCAGTGGACATACTGCTGGCTCAGGCGTGCAAGCGGCAACGACCGACCAGGGAGCGAGATGACGGCGACGACGACGGACAAGCAGGCGCTCGACGAGCTCTGCATCAACACGATCCGCACGTTGTCGATCGACGCCGTCGAGCAGGCGAACTCCGGCCACCCGGGCGCGCCGATGGCGCTCGCGCCGGTCGCCTACGAGCTCTACACGCGGGCGATGAAGCACAACCCCGCGAACCCGAGCTGGTTCGACCGCGACCGCTTCGTGCTCTCGGCCGGCCACGCGTCGATGCTGCTCTACTCGATCCTCCACCTGACCGGCTACGGGATCAGCCTCGACGACATCAAGCGCTTCCGTCAGATCCTCAGCCCGACGGCCGGCCACCCGGAGTACGAGGCCGAGGGCACGCCGGGCGTCGAGGTGACGACCGGCCCGCTCGGCCAGGGTCTCGCCAACGCGGTCGGCATGGCGCTCGGCGAGCGGATGCTGGCCGCCCGGTTCAACCGCGACGGCCACGAGATCGTCGACCACCACACCTTCGCGATCGCGAGCGACGGCGACCTCCAGGAGGGGATCTCCGGAGAGGCGAGCTCGCTGGCCGGCCACCTCGGGCTCGGACGTCTGATCGCGTTCTACGACAACAACCACGTCCAGCTCGCCGGCGAGACGGCGATGGCGTTCAGCGAGGACGTCGGCGCCCGCTACGAGGCCTACGGCTGGCAGGTCATCGACCTCGGCGAGGACATCTCGCTCGAGCGGCTCGAGAGCGCGATCGAGGAGGGCAAGGCCGACGAGCGCCGGCCGACGCTGATCGTCCTGCGCACCCACATCGGCTACGGCTCGCCGAACAAGCAGGACTCCTACAAGGCACACGGCTCACCGCTCGGCGAGGACGAGGTGCGCCTGACCAAGGAGGCCTACGGCTGGGATCCCGATGCGAAGTTCCTGATCCCCGACGAGGCGCTCGAGCACTTCCGGGCGGCGGTCGACCGCGGCGAGGACGCCGAGCAGGACTGGCAGGCACGCTTCGACGCCTACCGCGGCGCCTTCCCCGACGAGGCGGCGCAGCTCCAGCTCGTCATCGACCGGCGCCTGCCCGACGGCTGGGACTCCGACGTGCCGAGCTTCGACCCCTCCGACGACCCCGTGGCCACGCGCAAGGCGTCGGCGAAGGTGATCCAGTGGGCCGCGGCGCAGATACCGCAGCTCGTCAGCGGATCGGCCGACCTCGAGCCCTCGACGCTGTCGGAGATCGAGGACGGCGGATCGGTCTCGCGTGACGACTACGGCGGACGCAACGTCCACTACGGCGTTCGCGAGCATGCGATGGCGGCGATCGTCAACGGACTCAACCTGCACGGACTGCGGGCGTACGGCTCGACGTTCTTCAACTTCATGGACTACCTCAAGCCGTCGCTGCGGCTGGCCGCGCTGATGCGCCTGCCGGCGATCCACGTCTTCACGCACGACTCGATCGGCCTCGGCGAGGACGGTCCGACCCACCAGCCGGTCGAGCAGCTCGCGCAGCTGCGGGCGACGCCGTACGTCTACGCGGTACGCCCCGCGGACGCGAACGAGACGGCTCTCGCCTGGCGGTTCGCGCTGCGCGAGAACGAGGGGCCTTGCGCACTCGTCCTCACCCGCCAGAACCTGCCGATCATCGACCCCGAGCTGATCCCCGACGACGCGATCGAGCGCGGCGCCTACGTGCTGCGCGAGGCGTCGGACGGCGGCGAGCCGCAGGCGATCCTGATCGGCACCGGCTCGGAGGTGGCGATCTGCCTCGAGGCGGCGGAGAAGCTCGAGGCCGGCGGCATCCCGACGCGCGTGGTGAGCATGCCCTGCTTCGACCGCTTCGGCGAGCAGGACGAGGCCTACCGGGAGTCCGTGCTGCCGAAGACCTGCGTGGCACGCGTGTCGGTCGAGGCGGCATCGACCCTGGGGTGGGAGCGCTGGATCGGCAACGACGGTGTCGCGGTGGGAATGACGGGATTCGGGGCATCAGGCCCCTACAAGGACCTGTACGAGCACTTCGGCTTCACGCCTGAGAAGGTGGCGGAGCAGGCGCGGCAAGTGGTCGAGCGGGTAGCCGCCCGGGGCAACGGGTAGCGACACGAGCAAGAGAGAGGACGACATGGGCGCCACTGCAGGAGTGAACGAGCGACTGGAGAGGCTCACGGCTGCGGGGGTGAGCGTCTGGCTGGACGAGGTGCGGCGCTCGATGATCGACTCCGGGGAGCTCGAGCGGCTGCGCGTCGAGAGCTCGCTGCGCGGGGTGACATCCAACCCGGCGATCTTCGAGAAGGCGATCCTCGGCGCCGACGAGTACGACGAGGAGATCGCCCGGCTCGCGAGCGAGGGCTACGACACCGTCGGGATCTACCTCGAGCTCGCGGTCCACACCGTCCGCGACGCCTGCGACGTGCTGCGCCCGGTCTGGGACGAGACCGGCGGCTCTGACGGCTTTGTGTCGCTCGAGGTCGAGCCCGCGCTCGCCCACGACGGTCCGGGGACGCTCGAGCAGGCGCGCGACCTCTGGAAGCGGGTCGACCGCCCGAACGTGATGATCAAGATCCCCGGCACCGAGGAGTGCGTCCAGGCGATCGAGGACGCGACCGCCGACGGGATCAACGTCAACATCACCCTGCTGTTCAAGGTCGAGTCCTACGAGGCGATCGCCGAGGCCTACATCCGCGGCATGGAGCGCCGCCACGCCGCCGGCGAGTCGCTCGACATCCACTCCGTCGCGAGCTTCTTCGTGTCGCGGGTCGACACAGAGGTCGACAAGCGGCTCGCCAAGCTGGGTCGTGAGGACCTGCGCGGGATTGCGGCGATCGCCAACGCCCAGGCGGCGTACCAGAGCTTCAGGCGGATCTTCCACGGCCAGCGCTTCCGCGCGCTGCGCGAGGCCGGCGCGCCGGTCCAGCGGCCGCTGTGGGCGTCGACGGGCGTCAAGGACCCCGCCTACCCCGAGACGAAGTACGTCGACGGGCTGGTCGCGCCGGAGACGGTCAACACCATGCCGGTGAAGACGATGCTCGCCGTCGCCGAGCACTCCGAGCCGAGACTCGGCTCGGCGGCCGAGGACCCCTCCGAGGACCTGGCGAAGCTGGCCGACGCCGGGATCGACATGACCGACGTCACCGACACGCTGCTGCGTGAGGGCATCGAGAAGTTCGTCGAGCCCTACGACAAGCTGATCTCCGGGATCGAGTCGATGCGCGAGGCGGCGATCGTCGGGCGGCCGAAGAACATCGAGTCGTCGATTCCGGACGAGCTCGAGCGACCGATCGCCGACCGCGTCGAGCTTGCCGAGCGGGAGAACGTCGCGCGGCGCGTCTGGAGCAAGGACGAGTCGCTCTGGGGCGGTCCGGGCGTGCCCGAGATCGCCGACCGTCTCGGCTGGCTGAACGTCAGCGACCAGCTGCTCGAGCAGGCGTCGGACCTGCGCGCCTTCGCCGACGAGGTGGAGGCAGACGGCTTCACCGACGCGGTGCTGCTCGGGATGGGCGGCTCGAGCCTCGGCCCGGAGGTGATCCGGCGCAGCTTCGGCGAGCTGGAGGACGGCCTCCGCCTGCACGTGCTCGACACGACCGACGGCGAGGCGGTGGTGGCGCTCGAGCGCTCGCTCGACCTCGCGAAGACGTTCTTCGTCGTCTCGTCGAAGTCCGGCGGCACGATCGAGACGCTGTCGCACATGAACTGGTTCTACGACCAGGTCGGCGGCAACGGCGCCCAGTTCGCGGCGGTCACCGATCCAGGCAGCCCGCTGATCGCCGAGGCGGAGCGCAACGGCTTCCGGCGCGTGTTCCTCAACGACCCGAACATCGGCGGCCGCTACTCCGTGCTGTCGCACTTCGGGATGGTCCCGGCGGCGCTGATGGGCGTGGACGTCGAGGCGCTGCTCGGCTCGGCCCAGGAGGCCGAGGCGGTCTGCAACAGCTTCGACACGGCGGGTCACAACCCGGGCCTATGGCTTGGCGTAGCGCTCGGCGAGCTCGCGCTTCAGGGGCGGGACAAGCTGACGTTCGTCGTCTCGCCGCGTATCGGGAGCTTCGGCCTCTGGGTCGAGCAGCTGATCGCGGAGTCGACCGGCAAGCACGGCAAGGGCGCGCTGCCGGTCGCCGGCGAGCCGCTCGGGGATCCCGACAGCTACGGCGACGACCGCGTGTTCGTCTATCTGCGCGACGCCGAGCAGCCCGACGAGGGGATCGACGCGCAGGTCGAGGCGATCCGCTCAGCGGGTCAGCCGGTGATCACCGTCACGACCGACGGGCCGGAGGGACTCGGCCGGATCTTCTTCTTCTCGGAGTTCGCGGTCGCGGTCGCCGGCTGGGTTCTGGGCATCAACCCGTTCGACCAGCCGAACGTCCAAGAGGCCAAGGACAACACCGCCAAGGTGCTCGCGGCGACCGATCCGCCGATGGTGGAGGCAGCCACCGACGACGAGCTGCAGGGGCTGCTGAGCCAGGCCGCGCCGCCGAGGTACGTGGCGATCATGGGCTACGTGGAGCCGTCGGACGAGTTCGACGCGGCGATCGAGGAGCTGCGCGCGGCGATCCGCGATGCCACAAAGGCGACCACGACCTTCGGGTATGGCCCGCGCTTCCTGCACTCGACGGGCCAGTACCACAAGGGCGGTCCGGCGAACGGGCTCTTCCTCCAGCTGATCCATGACGGCGACGGGCATCAGGTGATCCCCGGTGTCGCGTACTCGTTCGACCAGCTCAAGAACGCTCAGGCGACCGGCGACTTCCTCACCCTGCGCGACCACGGCCTGCCGGTCGAGCGGGTCCGGCTGCAGGGCGATCCGGTCGAGGCGCTGCGCGCGCTCACCGCCAAGGTCAGGGAGATCGTCTGATGCAGCTCGGCTTCGTAGGGCTCGGGAAGATGGGCGGCAACATGGTCCATCGCATCCACCGCGACTCGGACCACCAGGTCGTCGCGTTCGACTTCTCCGAGGAGGCAGTGGAGGCAGCCGAGGAGCACGGCGCGACGGGCGCCAGCTCGCTCGAGGACCTCGTCTCGAAGCTCGAGGCGCCGCGGACCGTCTGGATCATGGTGCCCGCCGGCGATCCGACCCAGAGCACGGTCGACGAGCTCGCCGGCCTGCTCGAGGCCGGCGACGCGATCGTCGACGGCGGCAACTCGAAGTGGACCGACGACCTGCGGCGCGCCGAGGAGCTGAGCGGCAAGGGGATCGACTACGTCGACGCCGGCGTCAGCGGCGGCGTCTGGGGGCTCGAGGTCGGCTACTGCATGATGGTCGGCGGGCCGCAGCCCGCGGTCGACCGGGTCGCACCGATCCTCGACGTGCTCGCGCCGCCGGAGTCCGAGGAGTGGGGCCCGGGCTGGGGCCACATGGGCGAGACGGGCTCGGGGCACTACGTGAAGATGGTCCACAACGGCGTGGAGTACGGGATGATGCAGGCCTACGCCGAGGGCTTCGCGCTGTTCAAGGAGTCGGAGTTCGACCTCGACAACGAGCAGATCGCGAAGCTCTGGAACCAGGGCTCCGTCGTTCGCTCATGGCTCTGCGAGCTCGCCGCGCGGGCGTTCGAGGCCGAGGGCAACGACCTCGCCGAGCTCAAGGGCTACGTCAACGACTCCGGCGAGGGACGTTGGACGGTCGAGGACGCCGTGAACAAGGGCGTGCCGGCGCCAGCGATCACCGCCGCGCTGTTCGCCCGCTTCGACTCGCGCCAGCAGGGCGACTACGCCGCGCGTGTGCTCGCTGCGCTGCGCAACCAGTTCGGCGGACACGCGGTGGAGCGGGCGAAGAAGTAGCGGCATGACGACCGCGCCGCCCCGGATCGAGGAGGAGAACCCGCTCGCGGAGGGACTCGAGCGCCAGCCGATCCGCCCGACGATCCTGACGATCTTCGGCGCCACCGGAGACCTGTCGCGGCGCAAGCTGCTGCCCGCGCTCTACAACCTCGCCCACGACGGCGCGCTGCCCGAGCGCTTCCAGCTGATCGGCTCGTCGCGCAGTGACATGCCGCACGGCGACTTCGGCGACCTGGCGCGCGAGTCGATCGCCCAGTACTCGCGCCGCAAGCCCGACGACAAGGTGCTCGACGGCCTTCTCGAGCACGTCCGCTTCGTCGGCGGCAGCTTCGACGACTCGAGCGTCTACGACAAGGTCGGCGCGCTGCTGGACGAGTTCGACGAGGAGGCCGGGATCGCCTACAACCGCGTCTTCTACCTCTCGACCGCGCCGTCGTTCTTCCCGCTGATCGTCGAGAAGCTCGGCGAGCACGGTCTCGACGAGCACGAGGGGGCTGAGGTGCGCGTGGTGATCGAGAAGCCGATCGGCACGAACCTCGCCGAGGCAAAGGATCTCAACCGGCGCGTGCTCGCAGTGCTCGACGAGAGCCAGGTCTTCCGGATCGACCACTACCTCGGCAAGGAGACCGTCCAGAACATCCTCGCGCTGCGGTTCGCCAACGAGCTGTTCGAGCCGATCTGGAACCGCAACTACGTCGACTACGTCCAGATAACCGCCGCCGAGGACATCGGGATCGGCAGCCGTGCCGGCTACTACGACCAGGCCGGAGCGCTGCGCGACCTCGTCCAGAACCACATGCTGCAGTTGCTGACGCTGCTCTGCATGGAGCCGCCCGTCTCCTTCTCGGCCGACGACGTGCGCGACGAGAAGGTCAAGGTGCTGCACTCGATCCATCCGCCGCACCCGGCTGAGGTCGAGGAGATGGCGGTGCGCGCGCAGTACGCGAAGGGAGTAGTCGGCGGCGAGGAGGTGCCCGGCTACCGCGAGGAGCAGGACGTCCCGGCCGACTCCGACACCGAGACGTATGCGGCGCTACGGCTCGAAGTCGACAACTGGCGCTGGGCCGGCGTGCCGATCTACCTGCGCGCCGGCAAGCGGCTGGGGCGCAAGGTGACCGAGATCGCCGTGACGATGAAGCCGGTGCCGCACCTCGCCTTCGACCAGGAGGGGTCGGTCGGCGTCCAGCCGAACCAGATCGTGCTCGCCGTCCAGCCCAACGAGGGCGTGACGATCTCGCTCGGGGCCAAGATCCCCGGCACGCGGATGCGGATCCGCCCGGTGAACATGGAGTTCCTCTACGGGACGTCGTTCCTGTCGGAGTCGCCCGAGGCCTACGAGCGGCTGATCACCGACGCGATGCGCGGCGACGCCACGCTGTTCACGCGCGACGACGAGGTCGAGGCGCAGTGGACGATCATCGACCCGATCCTCGCCGCCTGGGAGGCCGCAGACGGTGAGGTGGCCGACTACGACGCCGGCAGCGGAGGGCCCGCCGAGGCCGAGCGGCTCCTGCGACCCGGCGAGCGCTGGCGCGCGATATGAGCGAGAGCGGGGCGGTCTGGTCCGAGCGGGACACCAGCCCCGCCGACATCGAGGCGGCGCTGCGCGACCTGCTCAAGCAGCGGCGCGCCGAGGGCGAGGCCTACGCGCCGGCGCGCGTGCTGAACCTGGTGGTGATCGCCGACCGCGACTGGCGCGGCGAGATCCTCAACCGGCTCGAGAAGGTCGGGCGCTACCACGCGTCGCGCACGATCCTCTGCGCGGTCGAGCAGGGCCGCGAGGAGATCGACGCGGTGGCGACGATGGAGGCCGAGGAGTCCGACGTGACGGCCGGTCGCCTGGCGATCGCCCATGAGGAGATCGTGCTCGACATCGGCCCACGCCACCTGGAGCACCTCGATCGGATCGTCGACCCGCTCGTCGTCACCGACCTGCCGACCGTCGTCTGGTCGCCGCACGGCCATCCCGACGCGGTCGACGCGCTGATCGGCATCGCGCAGGTCGTGCTGCTCGACTCGGTGATCGAGCCGAGCCCGCGCGCCGCCATCGAGCGCGCCGCCGAGCTCGCACAGCGTGCCTACGTGGTCGATCTGGCCTGGCTGCGCTCGACCCCGTGGCGCGAGCGCGTCGCGGCGACGTTCGATCCGCCGCAGTGGCGGGCCGAGCTCGCGTCGATCGCCGGCGTGACGGTCCGCTATGCCCCCGGGTCCGAGGTCGCCGCCGTGCTGATGCTCGGCTGGCTCGGCTACCGGCTCGGCTGGAAGCCGGGCCCGCTGAAGGGCGAGGACGGCCACTGGACGGGCGTCGCGACCGCCGATGACGGCGACGTCTCCACGCTTACCAACGCCGACGAGTCGATGACGATCCCCGGGCTGGCGGGCGTGACGATCGAGACCCGGTCCGGTCTGTGCATCTCGCTCGACCGCGGCCCGGGCGGGCTCACGGCGCGACGCACGACGCCGGACGGGCACGAGTCGAGCTGGACGGTGATGGGCGCCTCGCGCGGGGAGGCGGGGATCCTCGGCGAGGGCATCCGCCAGGCGCTGCTGCGCGACCGCGGCTACGGCCAGGCGCTCGCCGCCGCTCAAGAGATGGTCTGCCCTTGAGCCGCGACGTCGTCGTGGTCGCCGACCCGGCTGCTGCGGCCGCCGAGCGGATCGCGACGGCCGTGCGGCGCGGCGGACACATCGCCCTCGCCGGCGGATCGACGCCGCGCAGGGCCTACGAGCTGCTCGCGGCCATGGACCTCGACTGGAGCGGTGTCGACCTGTGGCTCGGGGACGACCGCTGCGTCGCGCCGGATCATCAGCACTCCAACTTCCGCATGATCGCCGAGGAGCTGCTCGCAGGCATGCCGGACGACCGCCGTCCGCGGCTGTTCCACCGCATCCGGGGAGAGCAGCGGGTGCACGCGGCGGCCGACGCCTACGAGGCCGAGCTGCGCGAGGCCTTCGGCGCTGACGTCGACGCTCCGCGCTTCGACCTGGTCCTGCTCGGCATCGGCCCGGACGCCCACACCGCGTCGCTGTTTCCCAACGATGTCGCGCTCGGCGAGCAGGAAAGGTGGGCGGTCGGCGTCGAAACCCCCGGGATGGCTCCACTCGTCCCGCGCGTGACCCTTACCCTTCCCGTTCTCGATGCGGCTCGCGAGGTGGTCTTCCTGATCTCTGGCGCCGACAAGGCGGAGGCGGTGGCGCGCGCGTTCGGCGACGCGCCCGGGCCCGATGCCCCGGCCAGCCTCGTCCGCCCGGACCCCGGGACGTCGACCGTGCTGCTCGACCCGCCGGCGGCCGCGCGACTCGGGGAGGTGACATGACTGCCCGTCCGCCGACGACCGGCAACGGCCGCGCCGCGAGCCCGAACGGCCACCGCGTCACCCAGCCGCCGACCTCGGGCGGCGCTGTCGGCTCGAGCTCGTTCCCGCCGATCGGCGACTACGGCTTCCTCTCGGACTGCGAGACGACGGCGCTCGTCGCGCCCAACGGCGCGATCGAGTGGATGTGCCTGCCGCGGATGGACTCGCCTAGCGTCTTCGGCGCGATCCTCGACCGCGACGCCGGCTCCTTCCGGCTCGGGCCGGCCGACGTCACCGTCCCAGCGGCGCGCCGCTACCTGCCGGGCACGATGGTTCTCGAGACGAGCTGGGGAACGCGCGGCGGCTGGATCATCGTCCGTGACGTCTTGCTGATCGGCCCCTGGCACCACGAGGACGAGCGCTCGGGCACCCACCGCCGTTCGCCGACCGACTACGACGCCGACCATGTCCTGCTGCGCATCGTCCGCTGCGTCAACGGCGAGGTGCAGGTCCGGCTCGACTGCGAGCCGGTCTTCGACTACGGCCGCAAGTTCGCCGACTGGGAGTACACCGGCTCGGGCTACCGCGAGGCGATCGCCACCGCTCCGGGATCGGACGTCCGGCTGCGCCTGACGACCGACATGAACCTCGGCTTCGAGGGCCCGCGCGCTACGGCTCGCACGCTGATGAAGACAGGAGACACGCTGTTCGCCGCGCTGTCGTGGTCCGAGCACGAGCCGCCGCGCGACTACGACGACGCCTACGACAAGCTCGTCTGGACCGCGCACCACTGGCAGCACTGGCTCGACCACGGCGACTTCCCCGACCACCCGTGGCGCCAGTACCTCCAACGCTCGGCGCTGACGCTCAAGGGCCTGTCCTACGCCCCGACCGGCGCCATGGTCGCCGCGGCGACCACCTCGCTGCCCGAGACGCCCGGTGGCGAGCGCAACTGGGACTACCGCTACACCTGGATCCGCGACTCGACATTCATGCTCTGGGGCCTCTACACGCTCGGCTTCGACTGGGAGGCGAACGACTTCTTCTACTTCGTCGCCGACGTCGCCGAGGCGGAGGAGGGCCAGCTCCAGATCATGTACGGCATCGACGGGGAGGCGAAGCTCTCCGAGCAGACGCTCGACCACCTGTCGGGCTACGAGGGCGCCAAGCCGGTGCGCGTCGGCAACGAGGCCTACAGCCAGAACCAGCATGACGTCTGGGGCGCGGTGCTCGACTCGCTCTACCTCCACACGAAGTCACGCGACCACCTGCCGGAGCGGATCTGGCCGATCATGGTCAAGCAGGTCGAAGACGCGATCGCCCACTGGCGCGAGCCCGACCGCGGTCTCTGGGAGGTTCGCGGCGAGCCGAAGCACTTCACCTCGTCGAAGCTGATGTGCTGGGTGGCGCTCGACCGCGGCGCCCGCCTGGCCGAGATCCGCGAGGACTGGGAGCTCGCCGAGAAGTGGCAGAAGGTCGCCGACGAGATCAAGGACGACATCTGCGCGAACGCCCTCGACGAGCGCGGCGTGTTCACCCAGCACTACGACACCGACACGCTCGACGCGTCCGTGTTGCTGATGCCGCTCGTGCGCTTCCTACCGCCCGAGGACGAGCGGATCCGCGCGACGGTGCTCGCGATCGCCGAGGAGCTGACCGAGGAGGGCCTGGTGCTGCGGTACCGCACCGAGCAGACCGACGACGGCCTCAACGGCACGGAGGGCACCTTCACGATCTGCTCGTTCTGGCTCGTCTCGGCGCTGGTCGAGATCGGCGAGCTGCCGGCGGCGCGTGCGCTCTGCGAGAAGCTCCTGTCCTACGCCAGCCCGCTCGAGCTCTACGCCGAGGAGATCGATCCGCACTCCGGCCGCCACCTCGGCAACTTCCCCCAGGCGTTCACCCACCTCGCGCTGATCAACGCCGTCATGCACGTCATCCGCGCCGACGAGCAGCAGGAGCAGTCGGCCTTCAACCGCGAGCTCAACCGCACCCGCTTCGGGCGCTAGCGCGGCTCAGGCAGCGCGGCGCAGCTGCTCGGTTGCGGGGCGCGACACGCGCATCTCGACGACCTCCCAGACGTTCAGCGACTGCAGCGTGCAGCCGCAGCCGTCGCAGGTGAGGAGCGTCAGCTCCTCAAGCGAGAAGACGGTGGCCTCCTTGACCTCGGCGCAGGCCTCGTCCGTGCAGATGAGCTCGACTCCAAGCATGCGGCCATGGTGGGCGGCCGGTCGGACGGAACGGGAGCAAGCCTGCGCTAGAGCCGGGCGTCGACGACCATCAGGCCGAAGAGCAACGCCAGATACAGCAGCGAGAAGAGGTAGAGCGACAGCGCCGCGCGGCGGTCGGCGCGACGGTAGAGCCGGATCGCGCCGCCGATGAACAGCGCGCCGAGCGCGACCGATCCGACGAGGTAGGCCGCGCCGAACTCGCCGGCGCAGAACGGCAGCTGCGTGATCGCGTAGAGCAGCACCGAGTAGAGGACGATCTGCTTGCGCGTCTCCTTCTCGCCGCGCACCACGGGCAGCATCGGCACGCCGACCTTGGCGTACTCGTCCTTCATCAGGAGCGAGAGCGCCCAGAAGTGCGGTGGCGTCCAGTAGAAGACGATCGCGAACAGGTAGACGGCGGTCCAGCTGAGGCTGCCGGTCGCCGCGGCCCAGCCGACGAGCGGCGGAACGGCTCCGGCAGCGCCGCCGATGACGATGTTCTGCGGCGTCGAGCGCTTGAGCCACATCGTGTAGACGAGCGTGTAGCCGAGGAAGCCGGAGAACGAGAGCGCGGCGGCGAGCGGGTTGACGCCGACGGCGAGCACCACGACCGCCAGGGCCGCCAGCACCAGGCCGTAGATCAGCGCCGCGCGCGGAGCGACGCGGCCGGAGGCGACGGGCCGGTCGGCGGTGCGGGCCATCGCGAGGTCGATGTCGCGGTCGTACCAGTGGTTGACCGCGCCGGCGCCGCCCGCGGACAGGTAGCCGCCGAGGCAGGTCAGGAGCACGAGTCCGACCGAAGGGTCGCCGGCTACGTACATCGTCGTGACGGTCGTGAAGATCAGCAGCGACTGGACCTTCGGCTTGGTCATCTCGACGTAGTCGGAGACGACCTCGCGCAGGCCCGCCGCGCGCGGCGCGACGATCGTCTGGCTGCTGGTTGCGTCGCGCATGGTCTAGGCGGCTACGGCCTCACCACGAGGCGCGCCGCTCGCAGACTCTACGGGCTGCGGGATGCGGAAGAGCTGGAAGGCCAATCCGACCAGCGTGCCCCAGAGCAGCGTGCCGAGTGCGAGGTGCAGCACGATCAGCCCCTCGTACTCGTCGAGCCACACGTTCAGCGCGCCGACGAGCACCTGTGCGACCAGGATCACCGCGGCGATCCGGGCGTTGCGCAGCACGCCATCGCTCGGACGGCGCCGCAGCGCGAGGACGATCAGCGAGAGCACGAAGATCGTCGTCAGGTAGACGAACACGCGGTGGGTGAGGTGGATGTCGACCAGGCGGGTGTTGCCGAACGGCAGGAAGCCGCCGTTGCAGGTCGGGAACTCCTTGCCGCAGGCATGGTGGGCGCCGTCGCCGAGCTGGTAGTTCGCACGCCCGTAGTTCTGAGTGCCGGCCATGTAGCCGCCGGCCACGATCGTGCAGAACGCGAGCCCGCTCGAGATGACCGCCAGCGGACGGAAGCCGCGACCGCCGTCGGCCGGCGGACGACCGTGGTTCTCGGGCTTCGACGCACGCCAGATGAAGATCGTCAGGGCGAAGAGCGCCATCGCCAAGCCGAGGTGGGCGGCCACCAGACCCTCGTCGAGGTCGTGCTCGACGGTGAGTGCCCCCAGCAGTCCTTGGGCGACGACGAGGCCGGCAGCCGCGATCGCGGCGATCAGCAGCGCGCGGTTGCCGCGGTGCCGCCGCCAGGCGAGCACGGCGAGGGCGATCATCATCAGCGCCACGATGCTCGCGGCGGTGCGGTGCGAGTACTCGATGATCGTGTTGAGGTCGAGCCCGGGCACGACCTCTCCGTTGCAGAACGGCCAGCCGTGTACGCCAGACCCGGCCGCGCCGCAGCCGAGACCGGAGTCCGAGACCCGGACGATCCCGCCGATCAGCACCAGGACGAAGGTCGCGACGATCGTCGCGCCGGCAAGCCTCCGGTAGGTGCGGTCGCCCGCGCCGGCGGCGCTGCCCGACCCCGTTGCCGGGGAGGAGGTCACCAGCCCGCGGAGCCGACGGGCTGCGCGACGCTGCCGGCCGGTGTGCCGGTCGTCTTGGCGATCTCGCGGCGGATGTCCTTCATCGGCTCGACCGACCGCACGCGCGGGACGACGTCGAAGTTGTTGGCCGGCGGCGGCGACTGCACGAACCACTCGAGCGTGTTGCCCTTCCACGGGTCGTTGCCGGCGAGCTTGCCGTGGCGGTAGGAGCGCAGCGCGTTGATAACCGTCAGCAGCACGCCGATGCCGAGCAGGAACGAGCCGATCGTCGAGATCAGGTTGTAGTCGCTCACGCCAAGCGCGGCGTCGTAGTCGTAGATCCGTCGCGGCATCCCGGAGAGGCCGGCCGAGTGCTGGACGAGGAAGGTCAGGTTGAAGCCGACGAACATCACCCAGAAGGAGAGCTTGCCGAGCCCCTCGCTCATCATCCGGCCGGTCATCTTCGGGAACCAGAAGTAGACCCCGGCGAAGATGCCGAACACCGAGCCGCCGAACAGCACGTAGTGGAGGTGGGCCACGACGAAGTAGGTGTCGTGCAGCTGCCAGTCGACCGGGAAGACGGCGAGCATCACGCCGGAGATGCCGCCGACCACGAACAGGGCGGGCAGCGCCGCCGCGAAGTAGAGCGGCGTCTTGAAGACGATCGAGCCCTTCCAGAGCGTCGCGATCCAGTTGAAGATCTTGATGCCGGTCGGCACCGCGATCGCGAAAGACGACAGCATGAAGAAGATCAGCACCACGGTCGACGTCGGCGTCGTGAACATGTGGTGGGCCCAGACGAGCAGGCCGAGGAAGGCGATCGCCACCGTGGCGGCTGCAATCGCCTTGTAGCCGAAGATCGGCTTGCGCGAGAACACCGGCAGGATCTCCGAGATGATCCCGAATGCCGGCAGGATCATGATGTAGACCTCGGGGTGGCCGAAGAACCAGAACATGTGCTGCCAGAGCATCGGATCGCCGCCACCGACGGGATCGAAGAAGGCGGTGCCGAAGTGGCGGTCGGCGAGCAGCATCGTCACGGCCGCGGCGATCGTCGGCAGCGCGGCGATCAGCAGGTAGCTGTAGACGAGGATCGACCAGACGAACAGCGGCATCCGGCCCCAGCTCATGCCGGGGGCGCGCATGTTGTGGATCGTCGCGACGAAGTTGATCGCGCCGACGAGCGAGGAGAGGCCGGTGAGGTGGATCAGGAAGATCCAGGCGTCGATGCCGCCGCCCGGCATGTAGGCGTCGTCGGACAGCGGCGTGTACGAGGTCCAGCCGGCCTGCGGCGGCTCGAAGAAGAGGCTCGCGTAGAAGGCGATCCCGCCGAAGACGAGCAGCCAGAGCGACAGCGCGTTGAGGCGCGGGAACGCCATGTCGCGCGCGCCGATCATCAGCGGCACGAGGTAGTTGCCGAACGCCGCCATCACCGGGACGACGAACAGGAAGATCATCGTCGTGCCGTGCATCGACACGAGTCCGTTGTAGGTCTCGGGCGAGACCAGCGTGCTGCTCGGCTGGGCGAGCTGGGCACGCATGATCAGCGCCTCGACGCCACCGAGGATGAAGAACACGAAGGTGGCGACGAAGTACATGATCCCGATCTTCTTGTGATCGGTCGTCGTCAGCCAGGCGAGCCAGCCCTTCGGCTCGTCCTGGAGGCCGTGCATCGTGACCTCGGGGGCGAGTGCCCCGTTCAGGCCGGCGGGCCTGGCGGCTGCGTCGTTTGTAGCCACGTCTCGGTCAGGCCTCCTACTGGTTCTCGGTCTGGCGCTGGTTGCCCTGCTCGCCGCTGTCGGCCTGCTCGCGCTCCTCGCGCTGCTTCGCGAGCTCCTCGCCGGCCGTCTCGATCTCGTCCTTCTTGCGCTCGATGAAGTCCTGGTACTCGCCCTCCGCGACGACGTGCACGACCGCGCGCATGTCGGCATGGCCGGAGCCGCAGAGCTCGGCGCACTGGCCGATGTAGTCGCCCGTCTCGCTCGCCTTGAACCACGCCTTGTTGGTGTAGCCGGGGACGGCGTCCATCTTGCCGCCGAACTTCGGGATCCACCACGAGTGGATGACGTCGGACGCGGACAGCTTGAGCACGACCGTGGTGTCGACGGGGACCGTCAGATCGTGGTAGCTGAAGGCGCCGTTGGGATACGTGTAGCGCCACAGGTACTGCTGGCCGTTGACGTCGATCTCGAGCGGCTTGGCGCCGTCCTCGCCCGTGGGCGGATTCGGCTGGTCGATCGTCGCGAACTGACCGGCGGCCGACGCGAGCTCGGCTTTGCCCGAGGGCGCGGGGTTCTTGATGTCGCCGAGGTAGAGGAAGGTCACGACCGTGAGCACGACGAGGATCAGCGCGGCGCCGACGGTCCAGCCGAGCTCGAGCGGCGTGTTGCCATGGATCTGCGCGCCCTCCTGGGGGCCTCCACGCCGGGCGCGGTACTTGACCAGCGACCAGATCAGCGTCCCCTCGACGATCAGGAAGATCACGATCGCGACGTAGAGGATGATCTTGTACAGCGAGTCGATCGCATCCGCGTTCGGCGATCCGCCCGACTCAGGGGTGAAGGTGTCGGCCAGAGCTGCAGGCGACGCGACGAGCGCGACCAGCAGACCCGCCACGATGGCGAGCAGCACGACGAGCCGGGGGGTGGAGGAGCGGCGGGGAGGCAAAGCGCGCGGAATCATAGCCTCAGTGGCCCTGGAACTCGGGCGCGCGCTTCTCGACGAAGGACACGCCGCCCTCGAAGAAGTCCTTCGAGCGTCCCAGCGCGTGCTGGAGGTCGGCCTCGAGGTCGAGCTGCTCGGAGAGGCTCGGGTAGATCATCGCGTTGAGGGCGCGCTTCGAGCTGGCGTACGAGCGCGTCGGACCATGCGAAAGCCGCTCGACGAGCGTGTCCGCCTGGTCGGCGAGCTCCGCATCAGGGTAGACGCGGTTGATCAGGCCCCAGTCGAGCGCCTGGGCGGCGGTGATCCGCTCGGCGAGCAGCGCCATCTCGAAGGCGCGCGCCTTGCCGACGCGGGCCGGGACGAAGGCCGTCGAGCCGCCATCGGGCATCAGGCCGATGTTCGCGAAGGCGAGCTGGAAGAAGGCCGACTCGGCGGCGAGCACGAGGTCGCAGGCGAACGCCAGCGACGCGCCGATGCCGGCAGCGGGGCCGTTGACCGCGGCGACGACCGGCTTGCCCATCGTGCGCAGGCCGACGATGATCGGGTGGTAGACGCCGTCGAGCCGCCCGCGGATGTCAGGCATGCCGTCGTCGGCCGTCTCCTCGAAGCCCGCCTTGAGATCTGCGCCCGACGAGAAGGCACGACCGGCGCCGGTCACCAGCACGGCCCGGACCGAGTCGTCCGCGGCCTGCTCGACGGCCGCCTTGAGGTCGAGGCCGAACTGCGTGTTCCACGCGTTGAGCGTCTCGGGACGGTTGAGCGTGATGCGCCCGACGCCACCGTCCTGCTCCCAGTTGATCGTCTCGTAGCTCAACGTCGCCTCCTGTCGTCTCTCGCTTGGCCGGCGGGCCAGGACGGCAACCGTATCCTGGCCCGATGCTGATCGACTCGGTCGCGTGGCTCGGACACGCCAGCTTCCGCATCGCGGTGCGAGAGGCGACGATCTACATCGACCCCTACCGAGTCTCGCCCAGGGCTCCCAAGGCGGACGTGATCCTCGTCACGCACGGGCACTACGACCACTTCTCCCCGCAGGACGTGGAGCTGCTCTCCGACGACTCCACCTGGCTGATCGCCCCGGCTGCGGTCGCAGAGCGGGCGACGGGGCGCGTGGCATCGATCGCCGCGGGGGAGACGATCGAGCTCGACCACCTGCATGGGATCGACGTCGCCGCGATCGCCGCCTACAACACCTCGAAGCGCGACAGCGACGGCAACGTCTTCCACCCGCGCGCGGCAGGCTGGGTCGGCTTCGAGCTCAACGTGCGCGGGCAGCGGCTCTACCACTCGGGCGACACCGACGTGATCCCCGAGATGGACGCCGTCGCCGGCGTCGACGTGGCGCTGCTGCCGGTCAGCGGGACCTACGTGATGACGGCGGCGGAGGCGGCGGAGGCGGCAAGGCGGATCCAGCCCGGGGTGGCGGTGCCGATGAGCTGGGGCAGCCATCTCGGGTCGCGGGCGGACGCGGAGGACTTCGCGGCACGGGCGTCGGTCGACGTCCGCATCCTCGATCGCGCCCCGTAGTACGGCATACTGCCGCGGTCTTGCGAAGCTCACGCGCCCTCCGTTGCCTCGCGTGGGGCGCCGTCGCGGTCGGCGTTGCGGCCCCGCTCGTCCGCCACCGCCTGCGCCTCAAGCCGCAGACCGTCACTGCGCTCGCGTTCCCGGCGCCGGTCGCCCTCGCGCTGGCGACCCGTCGCACGCCGTTGCGCGACGCCGGCATCTACGCGCTGCAGATGTGGGCCTACTACGCCCACTACGACATGCCCGACGACGATCCCGACGCGCTGCTCGCGCGCACGCGGGTCGACTACCCGATCCGTGTCGACCGCGTGATCGGCTGTGGACAGACGCCGACCGCGCGGCTGCAGCGCGCCCTCTCGCGGCCGGGCGAGCTGCGCCGCCATGACATCGCGCTCGCCGCCGTCCACTGGGCTTGGTTCACGATTCCGCACGGGACCTGCGCCTACCTGCTGCTGCGTCACCCCGACCGCTTCCCGCGCGGCGCGACGATGATCGCCGCCACCTTCGACCTGGGGCTGATCGTCTACTGGGCCGTGCCGACCGCGCCGCCCTGGTATGCCGCCGAGACCGGCCGCACGGAGCCGGTGCGGCGGATCATGGTCGAAGCGGGCGAGCAGGTCTGGAAGCGCCTCTGGCAGCCGCTCTACAGCGGGCTCGAGGGCAACCCGTTCGCGGCGATGCCCTCGCTGCACTTCGGAACGTCTGTCACCGCCGCCCGGGTGCTCAGCGAGGTCGGGCGCGGCCCGGGTGCGCTCGGTTGGGCCTATGCGCTCACGCTCGGCTTCGGGCTCGTCTACCTGGGCGAGCACTATGTCACCGACCTGATCGCGGGCTACGCTCTGTCGGAACTTGTCCGCCTGGGCGCACCTGTGGCGACTCCAGCCCTGACGCGCGCGGCACGGACGATCCAGCGACTGGAGCCCGGAGCAGCCTGATGCCTCCAACAGAGCCGATCCTCAACGGAGCCTCCGACGAGGAGGAGGTCTACGAGGAGAACGCCGAGGAGGATCTGCGCGTCCACGGCATGGGCGCGCTGCTGACCGACCGGCGGCGGCTCACCTTCGGCGTGCTGCTCTTCCTCGCGCTCGTCGCGGGGATCTACGTCCTCGTCCCGCGCATCGTCGGTCTCGACAACGAGCTCGAGCGGCTGCACGACGCGTCCTGGTACTGGATGGCGATCGCGATCGCCTTCAACATCGCTGCCTTCGCCGCCTACGTCGTGCTCTTTCGCGGCATCCTCGGCGGGCGTACGAGCTCGAAGGTGCGCGAGCGGCTCGACACCCGCGCCAGCTACCAGATCACGATGGCCGGGCTGGCGGCGACGAGGATCTTCTCGGCGGCCGGCGCCGGCGGGATCGTCCTCACCTACTGGGCGCTGCGCAAGGCCGGCATGCCGCGCCGGCGCTCCGCCTGCCGGATGGTCGCCTTCCTCGTGGTCATGTACTCGGTCTACGCGTTCGCGCTGATCGCCTTCGGCGTGCTGCTACGTACCGGCGTCCTGCCGGGCGAGGCGCCCGTCGCCGGCACGATCGTCCCGGCGGTGCTGGCCGGAGTCGCGATGTTGATCGCGGCTTTGATCGCGCTGATCCCAGACGACCTCGAGCGCTACCTGGCCGGATTCTCCGGCAAGGGGAAGCTCGGCGCGTTCGTCGCGCGGCTGGCGCCGATCCCGACGACCGCGGCGTCCGGGCTGCGCACGGCGTTCGACTACGTCCGCCATCCGAGCCGGGGCGCGCTCGCCGTGACGGGCGCGGTCGGCTTCTGGGCGGCGAACATCGGCGTCCTGTGGGCGAGCTTCGAGGCGTTCGGCGGCAGCGTCGCGTTCGGTGTGCTCGTGCAGGGGTTCTTCGTCGGGATGGCCGCGAACCTCGTGCCTTCGCCGGCCGGCGGCGTCGGATCGGTCGACGCGGGGATGATCGGCGCCTTCCTGCTGTTCGGCGTGCCGGGCGGGATCGTCTTCCCGGCCGTGCTCGCCTACCGGATCATCGCCTTCTGGCTGCCGATTCCACCCGGAGTGGTTGCGTTCTTCCAGCTGAGGCGTACCGTTGCGGGCTGGGATCGCGAGCGGCAGGGCTATACTTCAAAAAGTAAAGTAACGGCGGAGGCAGGAGCGTCATGAGCGCAGGCGGCAGCGGCAAGCGAGTGGAGAACGTGATCATCGTCGGCAGCGGTCCTGCCGGATACACGGCTGCGCTCTACACCGCCCGCGCCGATCTCGAGCCGCTGGTGATCGAGGGCTTCCAGTGGGGCGGCCTGCTCCAGCAGACCACCGACGTGGAGAACTACCCCGGCTACCCGGAGGGCGTGATGGGGCCGGAGATGATGCAGCAGTTCCGCGACCAGGCCGAGCGGTTCGGCACGCGCTTCGTCACCGACGACGTGACGCGCGTCGAGCTCTTGGACGGCGGGATCCACAAGGTCTACGTCGGCGACGACGAGTACCTCGCGCGCAGCGTGATCCTCGCGATGGGCGCCGAGCCGAAGAAGCTAGGCGTGCCTGGCGAGGACGAGCTGGCGGCGCGCGGCGTCTCCTACTGCGCGACCTGCGACGCGGCCTTCTTCCGCGGCAAGCCGACGGTCGTCGTCGGTGGCGGCGACACGGCGATGGAGGACGCGACGTTCCTGTCGAAGTTCGCCTCGAAGGTCCACATCGTCCACCGCCGCTCAGAGTTCCGCGCGTCGGCGATCATGCTCGACCGCGCCCGCGACACCGAGAACATCGAGCTGGTCACGCCTTACGGGATCGACCGCTTCGAGCCCGGCGACAACGGCGCGCTCGGCAAGGTCGTGCTGCGCAACGCCGAGGGCGGCGAGGACCGCGAGATCGAGATCGACGGCGCGTTCATCGCGATCGGCCACGAGCCGAACTCGCACATCGTGCGCGGCCAGGTCGACCTCGACGAGAACGGCTACGTCGAGGTGGACGGCCGCTCGAGCCGCACGAAGCTCGGCGGGGTGTTCGCCGCCGGAGACCTGATCGACCACACCTACCGGCAGGCGATCACCGCCGCCGGGTCCGGCTGCGCCGCCGCGCTCGACGCCGAGGCCTACCTGCGCGACACGCCGATGGATCCCGAGGCGCACTGGACTCCCGACCCGGACCGGGTCGAGCAGGCCGCCGAGGCGATCGCCGAGGCGAGCTAGGCCACTGCGGCGAGCGAGTCGTCCGCGGACGACTCGGACTTGGCGGGGATCCGGCTCATCGCCCGCTCGGCCAGCGCGGTGATCGTCAGGCTCGGGTTGACGCCCGGGTTGGCCGGGACGGCGGCTCCGTCGCAGACGAGCAGGTTCTCGTAGCCGAACACACGCTGATCGGCGTCCACGACGCCGTGCTGAGGATCGGCTCCGATCACTGCTCCGCCGAGGATGTGGGCGGTCGTCGGCACGTTCCAGAGCGCCTCGCCGACCGAGCTCTGGGCGATGCCGCCCATCCGCTCGGCGAAGAACTCGGCTGCCTGGTTGGCGACCGGGATGAAGGTCGGGATCGGCTTCTCGGGGTCCTGCTCGGTGTGCAGGCTCACACCGCCGCCGCGCTTCGGCTTGGGGCGCAGCGCGATCGCGTTGTCGAGCGTCTGCATGACCAGCAGGATGATCGTGCGGCGCGACCAGCCCGGGCTCGTCATCAGCTTGACCAGCCGGCCGGGGTGACGGATCAGCGTCGAGAACAGGCGCAGCGGCCGCGTGACGCGCGTGCCCTCGCCGGTAAGGAGCGTGTAGAGGCCCTTGATCGCCCCGCCGGAGTGCCCGTAGACAACCGTCTCGATGTGGGTGTAGGGGTCGGGGTAGATGCTCGACGAGATGGCGACCCGCTTTGTGTAGTCGACGCTGTCGTCGGGCGCAGTCACCGCGAGGATCACCTCGCTGTTCGTGCGCACGAGCTCGCCGAGGCGATCGGAGATCTGCGGCAGCGAGCCGTTGTGGCGGCAGTTCGCAAGCAGCTTGTTCGTGCCGAGCGCGCCGGCAGCCACGACGACGCCGCGCGCGGTGTGGACCTGGCGCTTGCGCCGGAACCAAGCCCCGGGACGCTCCGTGGTGACGTAGTAGCCGTCTGACCCGTCGGCCGCCCCGATCGGCCGGATGTCGACGACCTCGCGGTCGGCCATCACCTTCGCGCCGCGCCGCTCGGCCAGCCAGAGGTAGTTCTTGACGAGCGAGTTCTTCGCCCCGTGTGGGCAGCCGACCATGCAGCGCCCGCAGCGCGTGCAGCCGGTGCGCGGCGGGCCCTCGCCGCCGAAGAAGGGATCGGGCACCGTCTTGCCCGGCTCGCCGAGGAAGACGCCGACCCGTGTGCGTGTGTCGGTGTCGCTCACACCGAGCTCGCGGCCGAACTCGCTCAGAAGCTTTGCGGCCTCGTCGTCCTCGTCATAGTCCACGACGCCGAGCATCCGCTGTGCCTCGTCGTAGTGGGGGGCGAGCTCGGACTCCCAGTCGTTGAGCCCGTTCCACTGGCGGTCGTCGAAGAAGGGGCGCGGCGGCACGTAGAGCGTGTTGGCGTAGCCGAGGCTGCCGCCACCGACGCCGCTGCCGGAGACGATGCCGACGTCCTTGAAGTAGGTGAGGCGGAAGATGCCGCGCATGCCGAGCCTCGGAGCCCAGAAGTAGCGCCGCAGGTCCCAGGTCGACTTCGGCAGCTCGCTGTCCTCGAAGCGGCGGCCGCACTCCAGCACGCCGACCGAGTAGCCCTTCTCGGCAAGGCGCAGCGCCGAGACGCTGCCGCCGAAGCCCGAGCCGATGACAAGCCAGTCGTAGTCGATCCGCGCAGTGTAAACGGCGACTGGCCGGCCAGCCAGTCGCTAGAGGAAGGCGCGGCCCTCGCCGCGGTAGGTCGGTAGCTCGTCGACGAGCTCGCCGGCCTGCAGGAGGTGGAGCGTGTCGAAGCGCTCGCACAGCTCGCCGGCCTTGGCGTGGCGCAGGTAGACGTTGTCGCCGACCCTCAGCGTGCGAGCGGCATCGCCCTTGACGGGGGTCTGGACCTCGCCGGCTCCCTCGAAGGCGTCGAGGCGCAGACCCTCGGGCAGGTGGGGCTCGGGCAGGCGGTCCTTGCCGGGTGGGCCCGAGGCGACGTAGCCGCCGCCGAGCAGCGTGACGGTGTCGGGCCGCGGTCGGCGCACGACCGGGAGGGCGAACATCGCCGCCGGACGCTGCACGAATGCCGAGTAGCGGTCGAAGAGCGTCGGGCCGTAGAAACCGGATCCCGCGGTCACCTCCGTGACCGCCTCCTCGGCCGCCGTCGCGGCGAGGCTGCCGGTGCCGCCGCCGTTGACGAGCTCGACGGGCGCCCACTCACGCACGGCGGCTACCACGGCGGCACGCCGTTCGGCGATCTCCGCCGCCGAGGCGCGCTGCATCCGGCCGATCGCCATGCCGCGCAGCGGGTTGCCGAGCGGCAGGTCGCCGACGCCGGCGATGTGACCCTCGTAGCCCATCAGGCCGGCGAGCTCGAACCCCGGCCGCCGGTCGATCTCACGCGCCAGCGTCGCCGCCGCCTTGGGCGTGCGGATCGGCGACCGCTTCGTGCCGATGGTCCCGATGCCGCGCGGCAGCCGGTAGCTCGTGTCGAACTCGATGCAGACCCGCAGCGGCGCGGCGGGGTCTGGCGCAGCCGCCGTGAGCCAGTCGAGCTGCTCGGTCGAGTCGACCATCAGGATCGGACGGTCCTCGGTCTCGACTCGCGCGAGCTCCGCGACCCCGACCCGGTCGGCGGTCGGGTAGGCGAGCAGCAGATCCTCGAACCCATGGTCGTGCAGCCACAGCGTCTCGGCGAGCGTGAACGTCATCAGGCCGCGATAGCCCGGATCGCTCGCGAGGATCCGCTCGAGCAGCGGTCGGGAGCGGACCGACTTGCTCGCCACGCGGATCGGCTTGCCCGCGGCACGGCCGAGCATGCCGCGGGAGTTGGCCCACATCGCCTCGAGGTCGAGGACGGCGAAGGGCGCTCGCAGTCCCGCGCAAGCCCGCTCGAGATCCTCCCACCGGCCCATGGGATCACGCTACAGGTACGGTTCGGCTGTGAGCAATCCGGACAGCTTCGGCGCTCGCGCGACCCTCCAGGTCGGCGGCACCTCGCACGAGATATTCCGCCTCGACGCCCTCCAGGCGCAGTTCGACGTGGCCCGGCTGCCGTACTCGCTGAAGGTGCTGCTCGAGAACCTGCTGCGCAACGAGGACGGCGAGGCCGTCACGCGCGCGGACGTCGAGAACGTCGCGAGGTGGGTCGCCTCCGACGAGCCGTCGAGCGAGATCGCCTACTCGCCGAGTCGCGTGCTGATGCAGGACTTCACCGGCGTCCCCGCGATCGTCGACCTCGCCGCGATGCGCGATGCGATGGAGCAGCTCGGCGGCGACCCGAAGCGGATCAACCCGCTCGTGCCGGTCGAGCTCGTGATCGACCACTCGATCCAGGTCGACTCGTTCGCCGAGCGGCTCGCCTTCCAGAAGAACGCCGAGCTCGAGTTCGAGCGCAACGAGGAGCGCTACGCCTTCCTGCGCTGGGGTCAGACCGCGTTCGACAACTTCGCCGTCGTACCGCCGAACACCGGCATCTGCCACCAGGTCAACCTCGAGTACCTCTCGCGTGTCGTGACCGAGCGGGATGGCCAGGCGTTCCCCGACACGCTCGTCGGGACCGACTCGCACACGACGATGGTCAACGGGCTCGGCGTGCTCGGCTGGGGCGTCGGCGGAATCGAGGCCGAGGCGGCGATGCTCGGCCAGCCGGTGTCGATGCTGCTGCCGCAGGTCGTCGGCTTCCGGCTCGACGGTGCGCTGCCCGAGGGCTCGACGGCCACCGACCTCGTGCTGACGGTGACCGAGCGCCTGCGCGAGAAGGGCGTCGTCGGCAAGTTCGTCGAGTTCTACGGCCCCGGCCTCGCGAAGCTGCCGCTCGCCGACCGGGCGACGATCGGCAACATGTCGCCGGAGTTCGGCTCGACGTGCGCGATCTTCCCGATCGACGCCGAGACGTTGCGCTACCTCGAGTTCTCAGGCCGCCCCGCTGAGCAGATCGAGCTGGTCGAGGCCTACGCGCGCGAGCAGGGGATGTTCCACGATGAGAGCTCGGACGAGGCGACCTACTCCGACACGCTGTCGCTCGACCTGAGCACGGTCGAGCCGAGCCTGGCGGGGCCGAAGCGCCCGCAGGACCGGATCGCGCTCTCACAGGCGGCCGACGACTTCCGCGGCGAGCTGGTCGATCGCGGCGCCGACGGCGACGGCGAGGCCGGCAACGGGTCGCGTCTGTCCTTCCCGGCCAGCGATCCGCCTACGGCGATGGCCGGTCATAGCCATGACGGCGACGACGAGCCGCACCGCGCGACCGCCGTCGCCGACTCGCCCGCCAAGGCGAGCGCCCACGTGTCGCTCGACGGCGAGGAGTTCGACCTCGAGGACGGCGCGGTCGTGATCGCGGCGATCACGAGCTGCACCAACACGTCGAACCCGTCCGTGATGCTCGGTGCCGGCCTGCTTGCGCAGAAGGCGGTCGAGCGCGGGCTGACGCGCAAGCCCTGGGTCAAGACGAGCCTCGCGCCCGGATCGAAGGTCGTCACGAGCTACCTCGACCGCGCCGGCTTGACCGAGCCGCTCGCCCAGCTCGGCTTCAGCCTCGTCGGCTACGGCTGCACGACCTGCATCGGCAACTCCGGTCCGCTGCCACCCGAGGTGTCGGCGGCGATCGAGGCGGAGGACCTGACCGTCTGCTCGGTGCTGTCGGGCAACCGCAACTTCGAGGGTCGCATCCACCCCGAGGTGAAGATGAACTACCTCGCCTCGCCGCCGCTGTGCGTCGCCTACGCGCTCGCCGGCCGGATGGATCTCGACTTGCTCACCGAGCCGCTCGGCGAGGACCGCGACGGGCAGCCGGTCTACCTGCGCGACCTCTGGCCTTCGCAGGCAGAGGTCAACGCGGTGATGGAGTCGGCGATCGAGTCGGACATGTTCCGCAAGAGCTACGGCGAGGTCTTCGAGGGCGACGAGAACTGGAACGGCCTCGACGTGCCGGAGGGCGACCGTTACGCCTGGGCCGACAGCTCGACCTACGTCAAGCGCCCGCCGTACTTCGAGGGCATGCCGGCCGATCCGCCGGAGGGCTTCGACCAGATCCGCGGCGCCCGCGTCCTGGCCCTGCTCGGCGACAGCGTCACCACCGACCACATATCGCCCGCCGGCGCGATCAAGCGCGACGGCCCGGCCGGCCGCTACCTGATCGAGCACGGGGTGGAGCAGCGCGAGTTCAACTCCTACGGCTCACGGCGCGGCAACCACGAGGTGATGATGCGCGGGACGTTCGCCAACGTGCGCCTGCGCAACCGCCTGGCGCCCGGCACCGAGGGCGGCGTGACGGTCAAGGACGGCGAGCAGACCTCGATCTACGACGCCGCGATGGCCTACCAGGACGAGGCCGTGCCGCTCTGCGTCCTCGCGGGCAAGGAGTACGGCTCCGGCTCCTCGCGCGACTGGGCCGCCAAGGGCCCGCGCCTCCAGGGCATCGGCTTCGCGATCGCGGAGAGCTACGAGCGCATCCACCGCTCCAACCTCGTCGGGATGGGCATCCTTCCGCTCCAGTTCCCGGACGGCGAGTCGGTCGAGTCGCTCGGCCTGACCGGCTTCGAGACCTTCGACCTCGCCCCGCTGGAGGACGGCGCCCGCATCCTGCGAGTGACGGCCACTCCTGACAGCGGTGACCCAATCGAGTTCGACGCCCGCGTCCGCATCGACACGCCCAACGAGTGGCTCTACTACCGCCACGGCGGCATCCTCCACTTCGTGCTGCGCCAGCTGCTCGACCGCGCCTAGCCTGATCTGGCCGCCGATGGAGCATTCGGCGGGCTATAGGCCGGTGAATGCTTCAGCGGCTGAGAAATCCCGGCCTGGGAAGCTCTCAGGTCATTGCGTTGATGCCGGTGGTTAGGCGACCGATGATGAGCTTCTGGATCTGGGAGGTGCCCTCGTAGAGGGTCGTCACGCGGGCGTCGCGGAGGTAGCGCTCGACGGGGTGGTCGTCGACGTAGCCGGAGCCGCCGTGGACCTGGATGGCGGTGTTTGCGGAGCGGATCGCGGCCTCGGTCGAGAAGAGCTTCGCCACTGACGTCTCGAGCGTGTTGGGCTGGCCGGTGTCCTTGAGCCAGGCGGCCTTCCAGACGAGGCTGCGCGCGGCGTGGGTGTCCACGACCATGTCCGCGATCATCGCCTGGACGAGCTGGAAGGCGGCGATCGGGCGGCCGAACTGCTCGCGCTCCTGGGCGTAGGAGGTGGAGGCGTCGACGCAGCCCTGGCAGATCCCGACGCAGCCGGCCGAGACGCTGAAGCGGCCCGAGTCCAGCGCGCTCATCGCGACCTTGAAGCCGTCTCCGACCTCGCCGAGCATCGCGTCGTCGCCGACCTCTACGCCGTCGAGCGCCAGCTCGGCAGTGTCGGATCCGTGGAGTCCGAGCTTGCCGTGGATCTCCGACGACGAGAAGCCGGGCGAGTCCGTCGGGACGAGGAACGCGGCAAGGCCCTTGTAGCCCTTGTCCTTGTCGGTCTGGGCGAAGATCAGCGCGAACTTGGCGTAGTTGCCGAGCGAGATCCACTGCTTCTGGCCGGTGATCCGCCAGCCGCCGTCGAACTTCTCCGCACGGGTGCTGAGGTTCGCCGCGTCCGAGCCGGTATCGGGCTCGGTGAGGCCGAAGCAGCCGAGCGCCTCGCCGGAGCAGATGCCTGGGATGAACGCCTGCTTCTGCTCCTCGGTTCCCCACTTCGCGATCGCCGATCCGACGAGCGACGTGTTGACCGAGACGACCGTGCGTGCCGAGGAGTCGGCGCGGCCGATCTCCTCGACGATCAGGCCGTAGGTCCGGTAGTCGATCCCGCGTCCGCCGTACTCCTCCGGCAGGATCGGCCCGATGAAGCCCATGTCGGCCATCTTCTGCACCAGCTCGGTGTCGAAGCGGCTGGCGCGGTCGTTTTCGCGCGCTCTCGGGGCGATCTCGTTGTCGGCGAACTCCTTCGCCGTGTCGCGGATCAGCCGTTGCTCGTCGGTCAGCTCGAAGTCGATCACGCGCGCCAGTCTATGCTCGCCAGGGTGGACGACTTCGAGCTGATCGTGTTCGTGAGCTTGACCGTCGTGATGCTGGTCCTGTTCGCGATCGGCAAGTGGTACCCAGGCTCCGGCGCCGAGCAGCTCGACTGGAAGCCGACCCGCTCGATCGAGCAGGAGGTCGAGCTCGACCTCCAGGACGTCGACGAGATGCTCGAGGCCAACAACGAGCGCCGCCGACGGTCGGGGCGTCCCGAGATAAGCGAGGACGGCCTGCGCGAGGAGATCGCCCGGCACGAGCGCGAGCTGCGCAATCGCGGCGACGGCGCGTAGAGGCTAGGACGCCACCACGGCCGGCTCGTCGCTGTCGTCACCCTCGGGCTGCCCGTCGAGCAGGAAGCGGTCGGAGATCGTCTCGACGAGCCCCTGGAGGCGACCGCCGTTGCGCGCCAGCGCGAGCTGTCGCTTGGCGCCGGTCTGCTCGGCCATCCCGCGAATCGGCGCCAGCTCGGTCTCGCAGCCGAGGTCGCGGGCGTGCGGGGCGCAGGCCTCGAGCAGCTTCGCGAGCTGCTCCTTGGCTGGCAGGCGCTTGCCCGCGACGGGGTCGATCAAGTCGGCGTCCATGCCGTCGCGGGCGGCGATGAAGCGGTTCTCCTCGAGCGCCTCCTGGGCGGAGATGAGCTCGGTCGGCGCGTAGCCCTCCTCGACCTCGAGCCGCGCGACGCACTGGACGAGCGCCGCCAGCGCGGCCGCCTCGCCGGCGGTGGTCTGGGCGTCCATGATCCGGATCTCGACGGTTCCGAATCGCGGCTGGGGGCGGACGTCCCACCAGAGGAACGTCGGCTCAGGGAAGGCGTCGCAGCTGATCAGCAGGTCGACGGCCCGCACCCAGTCCTCGTAGTCGACGAAGGCGCGCGGCGTGCCGACGCGTGGGAACGCCTGGAACAGCGGCGTGCGCGCCGACGCGAGCCCCGTGTCGCGGCCCTGCCAGAACGGCGAGTTGACAGACAGCGCGAGCAGCAGCGGCAGGTGCGTGCGCATGCGGTTGAACAGCCGGATGCCCTCGGCCGGGCCCCGCACTCCGACATGGACGTGCAGGCCGAAGGTCGGCTCGCGTCGCGCCAGCTCGCGCATCGAGCCGTAGACCTGCTCGTAGCGCGGGCCGGTCGAGACGACCGTCTCGTGCCAGACGGTCGACGGGTGGGTGCCCGAGACTCCGGCGCGCAGCCCGAGCGGGCCGAGCTCTCGGTCGAGCTGGGTGCGCAGAGAGCGCAGCTCGTCGAGGATGCCGCCAGCCGTCGCGTGGACGCCGGTGCCGAGCTCGAGCGCCGACGTGTGGGTCTCGCGCGTGACGTGCTTCGCGAAGTCGTCGGGGAGGACGGGGAGTACGCGATCGATCTGCTGCGCGAGCGACCAGTCGTGCGGGTTGAGCAGCATCACCTCCTCCTCGACGCCCAGCGTGTACTCGTGTCCGGACTGCCAGACCGCCCACGGTGGAAGCCGGCCGCTCATGCCGCCCTAGTACCCAGGTCGTGCGCCTCGAAGCGCATCGCGGCATCGGTGAGCCCGCGGAACAGCGCCGCGTGCTCGCGCTTGGCGACCAGGCTCTCGGCATGCCACTGGACGCCGAGCGCGAAGTCGCGTGCCGGCGCCTCGACTCCCTCGATCACGCCGTCGGGCGACCAGGCCACCGCGCGCAGCCCGTTGCCGAGGCGGTGGATCCCCTGATGGTGGAACGAGTTGACGGACGGGTCGCGGTTGCCCATGATCCGCGCGAGGCGGCTGCCGGCCGCTACTGAGACCTTGTGGACGGTCTTGTCGCCGGCGATCCGCTGACGGTGGTCGATCGTAACCCCAGGGCGGTCGGGCAGGTGCTGGTGCAGCGAGCCGCCGCGCGCGACGTTGAGCGCCTGCATGCCACGGCAGATCGCGAGGATCGGCAGCCCGCGGTCGTCGGCCTGGCGCGCCAGCTCGAGCTCGAAGCGGTCGAGGTCCGGCTCGGTCGGCCCGAGCTCGGGGTGGGGGCGCTCCTCGTAGGTCTCGGGATCGAGGTCCGGGCCGCCCGACAGGCAGATGCCGCTGAGGCGGTCCAGCAGGGGCTCGATCGCCTCGAGCTCGAGCGGTGGCATCACCACTGGCAGCCCGCCGGCCGTCTCGATCGCCCGCAGGTAGGTCAGGCCGAGCGCCATCTCGCGCCGCGGCGGATCGGACTGTGGTGTGGGGTGGACGCTCTCGGCGAAGCGCACCTCGGAGGTGGTCACCCCAATCAGCGGCCGGGCGGCGCTCAGGCCATTAGCCATGTGTCCTTGCCACCTCCGTTCTGAGAGCTGTTGACGACGAGCGAGCCGCGGTCGAAGGCCACCCTGGTCAGCGCGACGGGAGCGGTCACCGCCGATCCGCCCGAGCCGATGGCGAACGGCCGCAGGTCGACGTGGCGCGGCTCGAGCCGGTCGTCGCAGACCGTCGGATGGGTGGAGATCTCGACGAGCTCCTGTGCGATGAAGCCGTCGGGGTCCGCCTCGACCTCGCGCCGGATCGCGGCTCGGTCCTCCGCGTTGGCGTGCGGGCACACGACGACTCCCTCGCCGCCGTATCCGCCCCGCGGCTTGACGACCAGCTCGTCTAGCCGGTCGAGCGTCTCGGCGAGGACGTCCGGGTCGCCGAGGTCGTAGGTGCGCACCGACTCGATCATGGGCTCCTCGCCGCAGTAGAAGCGGATCATCGCCTCGACGTAGGCGTGGACGAGCTTGTCGTCCGCCACTCCCGAGCCGAAGGGGTTGACCACCGACACCTTGCCGGCGCGCAGCGGCCCGAGCATCTTCTCGGCGACCCAGGTCGGCCGGCCCGCGGAGTCGCGCAGCCGGTCCTCGTCGGTGCGCCGATAGACGACGTGGACGTCGTGCTGGCCGTCCTCCGTCCGCACTCGGACGCGCTCGCCGCGCACGGACAGGTCCTCGGGCTGCACGAGCGGGATGCCCAGCCGCTCGGCGAGGAGGCGGTGCTCGTACCAGGCGCTGTTCGACGGTCCGTCGGAGAGCAGCACGACCGTCGGATCGTCGACCCCGCCGGGTGCCGAGCCCCGCAGCGCCTCGCCGAGCAGCTCGTAGATGCCCTCCGGATCGACGCGCGCAGCCGGCGGCGCCAGCGGCAGGTGGGCATTGACAGCTCGCCGGGTCGCAAGCGCGTAGGCGATCCCCGACGGCGTGCGCAGGTTGTCCTCGAGCACCCGCAGCCGGCCGTCAGCGCCGCGTACGAGATCGAGCCCGGCGACATAGGTGGCGCTTGCGCTCACCACGCCTTGCATGTCGGGCTCGAGGTACTCGGCCGTCTCGATCACGCGCGCCGGGACGACACCCGCGTCGACGATCGCGCGCTCTCCGTATACGTCGGCGACGAACGCGATCAAGGCTTGCACGCGTTGGGCGAGGCCACGGCGCAGCAAGCTCCACTCGTCGGCGTCGACGATCCGCGGCACCGGGTCGACGGGGAACTGCGTCTGCCCGCCCGCGCTGGCGAAGCCGACCCCGTTGGCGTCGAGGTCGGCCTGCACGGACTGCTTGAAGGCGACGAGGTCCGTGCCTTCGAGCGCGGTCAGCAGCTCTCCGTAATGCGCCCGCGGCGCAGCCTGCTCGTCGTAGGCCTCGTCGCAGCAGTCGCTCACGGCATTCACTCTTCCCAGCGTAGGAGCCATGGCAACACCAGGTGTTGGCCCCGTGGACAAACCTGGGCGCTCGGCGACCGCCTGCTAGATATATAGGTCAAACCCGGCTGGGTTTACCGACTTTCAGGCGAGGCAAGGAGACGCAATGGCCGACTACGCGAAGGACGTGCTGGTAGACACCCAGTGGGTCGAGGACCATCTCGACGACGACTCGATCCGGATCGTCGAGGTCGACGAGAACCCGGCGCTCTACGCCGAGGCGCACATCCCCGGCGCGATCGGCTTCGACTGGAAGACCGACCTCCAGGACCAGGTCAAGCGCGACTTCCTCGGTCCGAACGACTTCAGCGAGCTGTTCGGCGGCCGTGGGATCTCCAACGACCACACGATCGTCCTCTACGGCGACCGCAACAACTGGTTCGCCGCCTACACCTACTGGTACCTCAAGTACTACGGCCACGACGACGTGCGGCTGATGAACGGTCCGCGCGAGAAGTGGATCGCCGAGGGCCGTCCGACCACGACCGACGTGCCGAGCTACGACAAGGCGACCTTCGTCGCTCAGCCGGGCGACGACGCGATCCGCGCCAAGCGCGACGAGGTCCTCGCTGCGCTCGACCGCGACACGAAGCTGGTCGACGTCCGCTCGCCGCAGGAGTACTCCGGCGAGCTGATCGCGATGGCCGGCTACGAGCAGGAGGGCGCCCAGCGCGGCGGCCACATCCCCGGCGCCGCATCGATCCCCTGGGCCCAGGCGGTCAAGGAGGACGGCACGTTCAAGTCGGCCGACGAGCTCAGCGAGCTCTACGGCGGCAAGGGCGTGCTCGGCGACGACATCATCGCCTACTGCCGAATCGGCGAGCGCTCGGCGCACACCTGGTTCGTCTTGCACGAGCTGCTCGGCCAGGAGAACGTCAAGAACTACGACGGCTCGTGGACCGAGTGGGGCAACCTCGTCAACGTTCCGGTGGACAAAGACGTCTGAGCAGCTCCTGGAGGATGCGCGCCGTGGCGCCCCAGATCAGGTGCCCGTCGACCGTGTAGGTCGGGGTCTTGATCGGGACGCCGCGGCGGACCAGACGCCGCATCTCGAAGCCGGCGATCAGGTCGGACAGCGACAGCTCGAGGATGCGCGCGACCTCGGTCTCCTGAGGGATCCAGACGCGCTCCGGCTCGATCAGCCCGACGAACGGATAGACCCGGTAGCCGGTGACGAAGGTGCCGACCGGCGGCAGCGCACCGATCAAGTCCACCTCCGCGGGCGGTAGGCCGATCTCCTCGTGCGCCTCGCGTAGCGCCGTCGCCCGCAGGTCCTCGTCGGGCTCGTCCTGGCGGCCACCCGGGAACGAGATCTCGCCGGCATGTCGGCGCATGTCGGCGCGCCGCTCCGTGAAGACGGCTACGTAGTCGCGGTCGCGCTCGTAGAGGGCGACGAGCACTGCCGCGTCGACGGTACCCGTCACGTCCATCGCGGCTGCCTGCTCAGGGGTGAGCAGCAGCTCGCGCAGCTCGTCGGCGGATCGCACCCGACGTATGATCGCGTCATGGCCCATGTCGACGACGCCGAGGGCTGGCGGCGGCTGATCGCGAGCCTCGCGACCTGGTCGCGGATGATCGACGGAGCCTCGGAGGGGATGTGCACCGTCGACGGCGACGGCTACGTCGCGACGATGACGCCTGTCGCGCCGGACCGCTCGATCGTCAACGACGTCGTCTACTGGGACGCCGACGGGCTCGACTCCTCCTACGGCGAGCTCGACCGCCGGTACGGCGAGGCCGGCATCCGCGCCTGGACCGTCTGGGTGCCCGACACCGACCGAGTCACCGCCGAGCGGCTCGATGCGCGCGGGCACAAGCTCGACGCGACCCCCGAGGCGATGGTCCTCGACCTAGACGGGATCGAACGCCCACCGGAGCCGGAGGGCTTCAGCCGCGACACCGATCCGCAGACCGTCGCGCGGCTCAACGACGCCGCCTACGGGATGCCTGGCGACTTCGAGCGCGCGCTCGCCGACATGGGGTCGGCGGACGGCCTCTATGTCTACACGGCCGGTGAGGACGGACGACCATCCTCCTGCCTGATGGCCTTCGATCACGAGGACGACTGCAGCGTCTGGCTCGTGGCGACGCTCTCCCACGCGCGCGGCAAGGGCTTCGCCACCGCGCTGATGGGTCATGCGCTGGCCGACGGCCGCGAGCGCGGCCGCACGACGTCGACGCTTCAGGCGACCGACCTCGGCCGCCCGGTCTACGAGCGTCTCGGCTACAGGTCGCTAGGCGAGATCCAGATGTGGGAGAAACGCACCGCCGCGAATTAGACGGAGAGGGCCTCGGCGGCCGGGCGCTTCACCGTCAGCTCGTAACGGTCGGCGTCGAAGCGCTTCGTCTCCTGCCAGAAGCGCCAGGTGAAGTCGGGCCACATCGTCGTGTTCTTGCCGTTGCGGTCGAGGTACCAGCTCGAACAGCCACCGGTGTTCCAGACGGTGCGTGGCATCCGTGCCTGCAGCCGGTCGTTGAACGCCTTCACCACATCAGGCCGGACCTCGACGCGGTTCGCGCCCTGCGCGTCCATCTTGTGGATCGCGTCCATGACGTAGTTGAGCTGCGACTCGATCATGAAGACGATCGAGTTGTGGCCGAGGCCGGTGTTGTAGCCGGCGAGGAAGAACAGGTTCGGGAAGCCGGGGACGGTCGAGCCGCGGTACATCTGCGGGCTGCCCTGCCATACGTCGGCGAGCGACTTGCCGTCGCGTCCCTGGACCATGTCCGCCATCGGTATGTCGGTGACGTGGAAGCCGGTCGCGAAGACGATCGCGTCGACCTCGCGCTCCTCGCCCTCGGGCGTGACGACGCTGTTGCCACGGATCTCGGTCAGGCCGCCGAACGCGATGTCGACGTTCGGCTGCACCAGCGCGGGATACCACTTGTTCGAGGGCAGCACGCGCTTGCAGCCGAGCCGGTAGGTCGGTGTCAGCCTCTTGCGCAGCTCGGGGTCGGCGACGCTGCGGGCCATGTGGCGCTTGGCGATCCGCTCGCCGATCTTCAGCAGCCCCGGCCGGTAGACGAACATCGGCACGCGCAGCTCGTTGGTCCAGTAGATGCGTGAGCGCACGAAGCGCTGGAAGGCGGGGAAGCGACGGTAGATGCGCCGCTCCCGGTCGGTGATCGGGCGGTCGACGTGGGGCATGATCCACGGCGGCGTGCGCTGGAAGAGCGTCAGCTGCTTCACGAGCTTCTGCAGCATCGGAACGGCCTGGATCGCCGAGGCGCCGGTCCCGACGACGGCGACGCGCTTGCCGGTGAAGTCGTAGTCGTCGTCCCACCGCGCGGTGTGGACGACCTTGCCCTCGAACTCGTCGAGGCCCTCGATCGCCGGGACCTGCGGCTCACTCAACCCGCCCGGGGCCGTGATCAGCGTCTCGGCGGTCAGCGGGCCCTTCGACGTCTCGATCCGCCAGCGGTTGGCGTCGTCCTCCCAGGCGGCGCTCGTCAGCTCGCACTCGAGCCGGACGTGGGGCCGGATGCCGAAGCGGTCGGCGACGCCGCGCAGGTACTCGAGGATCTCGGGCTGGGTCGCGTAGGTGCGGCTCCAGTTCGGGTTCGGGGCGAAGGAGAACGAGTAGAGGTGCGACGGGATGTCGCACTGGCAGCCGGGGTAGGTGTTCGCGTGCCAGGTGCCGCCGACGTCGCTGTCGCGGTCGAGGATGACGAAGTCCTCGATGCCGGCCTGCTTGAGCTTGATCGCCATGCCGATGCCGCCGAAGCCGCTGCCGACGATCGCGAAGCGGAAGTGGGAGGGGCCGGCGCCGTTGCCGTTTTGAGTGAGGGGAGGTGAGGTGTCGAGCATTGGAGCCTTGGGAGTATTCATGGTCGGGCCGGTCGGGGGTCAGTGAGTCGCCGCGACGGGCCGCGGCGGGCTGGCCGGACGGCCAGGGTGGGTCGTGTCCGGGCGTGAAGGCGTCCGGCTCCCCGGTGCTGTGATCGCGAGGCGGTGCAGACCCCAGGCGAGCAAGGCGAGCAGCGCCAGCGCGATCGACGCGACGACGGCGTAGGCGGCGGTCGTCAGCCAGCCGCTCGTCGTCTTCTGCTCGCGCTGGAGGATCACGCTGTCCGGCACGAAGTCGCGCGTGAAGCGGCGCTCCGCGGGAACCTCGGCTGCCGGGATCGCGTCGTCGCGCGGCATGAAGACCGGGATCGCGTCGACGGCGTTGCCGTAGTGCAGGCGGATCATCGACTTCCAGTTGCCGTGGACGGGCAGCGGCTCGGTGGTGCGGTAGACGCCGCGGCTCACGCGCTCGAGGTCGTCGACGACGAAGCCGTCACCCTGCCAGGCGGTCGCGGTGAACCAGGCGGCGTCGTCGGCTGCGTCGGGGGGGTCGAGCCGGACGGTCGCCGCGACGGTGCGGTCGGGGCCGCTGACGATGTCGCGCGTCGTGACCGTGGCGCTCACGCCGCTGTGCGCAGGGGTGTAGAGCGCCCAGACGACGCTGGCCGCGATGAAGGAGGCCGCGACCACGGCCGCTCCGCGCAACGACGGCGTGCGCGGCAGGCGCTCGGCGTCGAGGTGGACGCCGATCCAGGCGCCGAGCAGCGAGCCGGCCACCGCCATGCCGAAGCCGAGCAGCACCGCCTCGGGCAGCATCGCCTCGTTCCACTCGAGCGGCATCCAGATCGCGGTGAAGCCCCACTCGGCGGCGAGACCGACCGTGCCGATCGCAACGCCGCAGATCAGGCCGAAGCTGAGCGGGCGCGATCGCGGAAGCGCGAGCGCGACCATCTCGACGATCGCCGCCTCGGCGAGGTAGAGCGGGAAGTGCGGCGTGGTCTCGCCGAGGATCGGCCCGACGAGCAGAGCCAGGCCACCGCGGATCAGCAGGAAGAAGGCGGCGGCTCCGAGCGCAGCTCCGCGCCCGAGCCAGAGCCGCGCCGCGACGAGCACGAGGCCGGCGGCGAGCATGATCATCATCGGCTGCAGGACGAGCCGGAACTGGCCGACGCCGAAGTCGAACTCGGCCTGGAAGGTCGACATGCCGAGCAGCAGGCCGCCGGTCAGCGCGATCAGTCGCAGCTTGCGGATCCACGGCAGCTCGGTGTCGGGAGTGCCGGCGAGGCGTTGGACCCGGCGGCCCTCCATCTGGAGCGTCGCGATGCCGACGAGCGTCATCGACGCCCCGCCGATCAGCATCAGGTGCGTCGGTCCCCACAGCGTGACGTCCTGGCCGAACAGGCGATGCCACATGTCGTCGAGCGGGAAGCCGAGCAGCGCGAAGGCGCCGCAGGCGCAGATCATCACGCCGCCGAGCGGCGCGTACCAGTCGTGGCCGAGCTTGATCGCGCTCGGGCTGGGGCGCTCCTTGGGCAGCACCATCGCCACGAAGCCGGCGGTGAAGATCCCGTAGAGGCCGACGAGGATGAAGTAGTGGGCCGGGTTGGCGAGCGGTCCCTCGTCGCGCCCGACGTCGATGTGCAGGGCGATGTCCCAGTACATCCCGAATACGGCCGTGAGCAGCGAGACCGCGGCGATCACGGAGGGGAGCGCCGACCAGCCGGGCTGACCGGAGATGCGATTGGCCAGGTCCGAGAGCGCCTGGAGGATGCCGACGGTTCCCTTGCGGTGGCCGGCGCCGAGCCACAGGAGGCCCGTCGTGACGATCGTCGCGCTGACGGTGGCTATTGCGATCTCGCCGGTAGCGGCGCCTCCGGCGGGGGGAGTCGCGGCTGCTACGGCAAGCAGAAGATCATTGAGCATCGGTACACCGTACCACGTGACATCGGATGGCGTAACGTTATTCATGGTATCGTCACCTCATGGCCCAAGAGACGGTGAAAACGGACTGGCTGACGATCGACGAGCTGGGTCGCGAGACCGGCATGACCGTGCGCACGATCCGCTCGCATCAAGCGCGCGAGCTCCTGCCACCGCCGGATGTCCGCGAGCGCGTCGGCTACTACGGGCCCGAGCACGTCGCCCGGCTCAAGCTGATCCAGGAGCTGCAGTCGGAGGGCTTCAACCTGCGCGGCATCAAGCGCCTCCTGGAGTCCACCGGCAGCCCGGCCCAGAAGCTGATCGGCTTCGGGGAGGCGGTCCGCGCGCCGTTCGCCAACGAGGAGCCGCAGGTATTCACGGCCCAGGAGCTGATCGACCGTTTCGGGACCGAGGACACCGAGCGCACGATCGCCTTGGCGACCAAGGCCGGCATGCTCGTCCACCTCGGCGGCGATCGCTTCGAGGCGCCCGTCCCCTCGCTGCTCGAGATCGCCGAGGAGGTCGTGTCCAACGGCGTCTCGCTCGAGCCGGCGCTCGCCGCGGTCGCGAAGGTCGGCGAGCGCTGCCAGTCGGTCGCCCGCCTCTTCGTCCAGCTCTACCTCGACGAGGTCTGGAAGCCGTTCGCAAACGAGGGCTATCCCGACGATCGCTGGACCGAGGTGATGGCCTCGATCGAGAACCTGCGCCCGGTCGCCGCCAAGGCGATGCAGCCGATCTTCGAGCTCGCGATGACCCGCGAGGTCGACGCGGCGTTCGGCAAGGAGCTCGGCCGCCTGACCAAGACGAAGGGCTCGCGCTCCTCGTCCTGACGGCGGCCGGACGGGCTTCAGCTCAGCTCGAGCCGCTCCTCGAACATGACCTCGCCCTCGAGCGTCCGGTGCACGGGGCACTTGGCGACGATCTGCATCAGTCGCTCGCGCTGGTCCTCGGGCAGCTCCTTGGGAAGGTGCACGTTGATGCCGAAGCGGGTCGGCGAGCCGCGCTGCGCCGGCTCGTAGTCGACGTTGACTACGACGTCACCGACGTCCCAGCCCTTGCGCTTCGCGTACATCTCGAGCGTGATCGCGCTGCAGGCGGCGAGGCTCGCGGCGAGCAGCTCCTGCGGGTTCGGCCCCGCGTCGCTGCCGCCGACGTCCATCGGCTCGTCGGAGGTGATCTTGTGCGTGCCGATCTCGACGTGGTGCTTGAGGTTGTCGCCGATCCGGCGCGCGACGGCTCTCATCCGGCGTCCCTGCCTTTGAACAGCTCGGGGTCCGGATCGTCGGCGAAGCGCGCGAGCGCGAACACGGCGTCGGCGAGGCGGTTGAGGTAGCGCAGCACGGTCTCGTCGGCGAGCTCGCCGGCGGCACTGAGCGAGCTCACGCGCCGCTCGGCGCGCCGGATCGCCGCGCGAGCGACGTCGAGCCGTGCGGACAGCTCGCCGCCCCCGGGGATGACGAACTTCGGCGGCAGGTCGACTCGCTCCATGTAGCGGTCGATGTCGCCCTCGAGGCGCTCGACCATCTCCTCGGTGACTCGCGAGACGCCGGGCTCGAGGCGGTCGGCGGCGCTGGGTGCCGTCGCGAGCTCGGCGCCCGCCACGAACAGCTCGTTCTGGTAGCGCAGGATGTCCGTGTAGAGCTCGGAGTCGCGCTCGGCTGCCGCACGCGCGAGGCCGAGGGCCGAGGCTGCCTCGTCGACCGAGCCGTAGGCCTCGGGGCGCGGCGACGCCTTCTCGACCCGGCCTCCGTACCAGAGGCCAGTGGTCCCGTCGTCCCCCTTGCGCGTGTAGATCTTCACCCGGTCTATTGCAGCATGTTGAAGATCAGCCCGGTGGGGATCTTCGGGTAGAAGTAGGTCGACTTGGGCGGCATCGACACGCCCGCCTCGGCGACCTCGCGCACCTGCTCGACTGGCGTGGCGCGCATGAAGAAGCCTGCGTCGTAGCGGCCGGTCTCGACCGCGTCGACCGCGTCGTCGAAGCTCTTCGAGTAGCCCAGCCCGCGCAGGTGGGAGATGTCGTCCTCGGTCATCCCGAGCGCGCCCTTGAGGACGATCGCCTCGAGCACCGCGGTGTCGAGCCGGCGGTAGGGCTCGGGCATGCCGTCGAGCGCCGCGTCGGCGATCGCCCGGTCCTTGAGCGTGAGGAGATATGGCTGACGGTGGAAGGCGTCCATGTACCCGAGCTGGATCCGGTCGTCGCCGGTGCCGCCGGGCTCGAGCCGGTCGCGGGAGACCTGCTCGATCTCGAAATCGCGCGTGAGCGCCGCCCGGATCGCCTGCTGCTTGTCGCTGTCGTCCTTGAGGCCGGTCAGCAGCCGGTGGGTGGGGAAGACGGTGAGTCCCGGATCCGAGAGCGAGCAGAGGAACATCAGCACGTAGCTCTGGAGTCCCTCGCCGCCGACCTCCTGGGCATAGACGCGTGCGGTCTCGTAGCGGTGGTGGCCGTCGGCGATCAGCAGCTCGGCATCGGCGAGCGCGGCCTGGAGCGCGGCGATCTGGTCGCGGTCGGCAACGCGCCAGAGCGTGTTGCGCGTGCCCTCGTGATCGGTGACGGCCGCGTACGGCGCGGCGTCGGCCGCCTCTCCGAGCGCCTGCGCGGCGGCGCCGGCCAGGTCCGGGAAGAGGCTGAAGATCGGCGATAGGTTCGCGCGCGTCGCGTGGGTGAGCGCGAGCCGGTCGGCCTTCGGTCCGGGGTGGGTGCGCTCGTGGGGGCGGATGCGCCCGGCGCCGTAGTCCTCGACCCGCACGCGCGCGAAGAACCCGCGGCGGCGCTGCTGAGATCCGTCGGGCGCCTCGTAGTCCTGGTCGAGCACCCAGAACGTGGGCTCGTCCTCCTGGACGACGGCGCCCTCATCGCGCCATTGCGCGAGCGTGGCGGCGGCGTGCGCGTAGCGGTCGCTGCCATGCGGGTCGACAGGCAGGTCGATCTCCACGACGTTGTAGGGCGACTGCTCGAGCAGCTGAGCGCGCAGCTCGTCATCGATCACGTCGTACGGCGGAGCGATCACCGCGTCGAGCGAGCCGACGACGGAAGGCTCGTACCGAAGCGTGTGGAGCGGTTGGACGTCGGCCACGGCGCGGCACCCTACCGCGCTCGGGCGGTGGACCGACCCCTGCATATAGTCTGTCCGACCCTCATGCGAACATGCGTTCGCAATGACCCACGCCCCATACCTCCGCGACAAGGCACGCGAGATGCGCGTATCCAAGAAGCTCACGATCGACGAGCTCGCCGAGCGCCTGGCCCTGTCGCGCTCGACGGTCTACTACTGGGTCCGCGACCTGCCGCTCGAGCCGACGGACGCGAGCCGCGCACGCCGCACCGCGGCGCAGAGGCGGGGGACGAGGGCGATGCAGCGCAAGTACACCGCGCGCAGGGAGGAGGCCTACCGGGAGGGGCCGCGTGCTTCGACGAGCTGAGCCAGGACCCGACCTTCAGGGACTTCGTCTGTCTGTACATCGCGGAGGGCTACAAGCGGGATCGGAATTCCGTGGCGGTCGGGAACTCCGATCCAGCCGTCGTCGCGTTGTGCCACCGGTGGATAGCTCGCCTCTCGGACAAGCGGATCGGGCTCGCGATCCAGTACCACGCCGACCAGGACGTGGAGGAGCTCCGCCGGTTCTGGGGCGAGCGCCTCGACGTGTCACCGGCGAGCATCGCGCTGCAACGCAAGTCGAACAGCAATCAGCTGTCTGGACGCACGTGGCGGTGCCGCTACGGCGTGCTGACGGTTCGCGTGGGCGACACGATGCTCCGCGCGCGCCTCGGGGCTTGGATGGATTGCCTCAAGGCGTCGTGGGGCTAGACTCGAACGCTTCGGGACGTAGCGCAGCCTGGTAGCGCGCGCCGTTTGGGTCGGCGAGGCCGTCGGTTCGAATCCGACCGTCCCGATAAACACCGCTCGCCGGTTCAAGAATCAGGGTGACGCCCGAGCGCCTCCCGACCTAGCCGACGACGCGCCTCCCTGCGATCATCGCGCCCGAGCCCCCGTAGCTCAGCTGGATAGAGCGACGGACTTCTAATCCGTAGGTCCCTGGTTCGAATCCAGGCGGGGGCGCTCGAAATCGCCTGCTACTACGCGGTTTCGTCGCTCGGTTGGGACAGCCATTTGGCAAACGTGTCCCGAATATGTCCCGAAACTCTTGAAGGTGCCGGTGGTGCAGCCGCTTGGGCACAGCCGGCCGATCAGCGGCCACGTCTTCCGCGCCGACCGCAAGCGCGGACCGGTCTGGTACGCCAAGTACCGGCTGCCCGACGGTCGCCAGGTCCAGAAGAAGCTCGGACCGGCCTGGACGAGGCGGGGAGGCCGGCGGCTGGATACTTCACGAAGGCGCTGGCGCAGGCATGGCTTGACTCGACGCTCGCGGAGGCACGGCGCGGCGAGCTGCCAGGCATGGTCCGCACGGGTGCGACTTTCGCGGACGCCGCCGCCGAGTGGCTTCGCTACGTCGAGCATGAGCGCGCGTGCAAGCCGAGGACGGTCGAGGATTACTCGATGATGGTCCGCATCCTCAATAGGTCGTTCGGAGAGGTCCGGCTCGAGGAGTTCACGCCCGAGGGCATCGAGCAGTGGAAGGGCTCGTTCGCAAAGGCGCGGGGCCTGTCGAATCGGACGCTGCAGAAGTACCTCGTGGTGCTGCACGCGATCTTCAAGCGGGCGATGAAGGTGCACGGCCTGCCGCGCAATCCGTTGGCGACCGTCGAGCGCCCACGGTTGCCACGCCGCGCGGGCATCGACGTGTTCTCGCGCGACGAGGTCCTGGCCCTGGTCGGCGCCGCGGCCGACGACCAAGACGGCGTCCTCTACCTGAGCGCCGCCTTCACCGGCCTGCGGATGGGCGAGCTGTTGGGGCTTCGCTGGGAGGACGTCGACTTCGATGCCGACGCGATCCGCGTCCGCCGCAACTGGAGCGGCGGGAGGGAGGGCACTCCGAAGAGCGGCCGGGGTCGGGCTGTCCCGATGATGGGAGACGTCGCCGAGGCGCTGGACCGCCTGCGCCGTCGGGAGCGGTTCACGGGCGCGCAGGACATCGTCTTCTGCGATCGGCTCGGGAGGCACCTTGGCTACAAGTCACTGAGCGAGCGGTACAAGCAGGCGCTACGGGACGCTGGCCTTCGGCAACTGCGCTTTCACGATCTACGCCACACGTTCGGCACGCATGCGATCCGTGCCGCCGACCCCCGTGAGGTCATGGAGTGGATGGGCCATGCGGACATCCAGACGACGCAGAAGTACCTCGCCTACAAGCCGCGCCGCGATGCGGCCAAGCGCCTGGCTGCCGCGTTCGAGGATGCCGGTCCTGGCGAACGGCTCGGTGAGGGGTAACGACTTAGCGACAGACCGCCCCTAGCCCTTGCAGGGTGGGCGGTCGGTTCGTAGGTTCGAGTGATCCCAATCAATTAGTGCCCCCGCGCCTGCGTCAACAGGCCGGGGGCGTGGCGCCCAAGCCAAGACTTGGACGCGTGCGCACGGTATCGGTGCGCCGCTTCCTCTTCTCGGCTGGTCGCCTCCGACATAGGAGGTACCAAGATGCCCCTGCTAGACCGCCCCGAGTTCCGGGCCTGGCTCGATCGCCAGAACACCGACCTGATCGGTCGCCGCCACGGCGACTCGCTGGAGTGCACCGCTTGCGGCAACGACCTCGACCCGAGGATCAACAGCCGCGAGTGCTTGGTCTGCCTAGCGGAGCGGTTTGGGACCGAGACCGCCGAGGCATGGTTGGCCGAGGCCGTCTCAGGGTTCATCGCCGCCGCGGCGAGCCCGCCCGTCCTCGCGCCGATGCTCTCGGAGCTAGTCGTCCATGCCCGCGACATCGCCGTCATCCACGCACCCGCCGATCCGGCCTGAGCTGCTGCCCTGGGGGCGCAGGTTCCTCCCGCCTGCGCCCCGCTCAGCCCACCGACGCCACAGCCTGACCAACACCGCCTCGCCGCCCTAGCCGCTCACCCTCCCTCACTGCCCAAGCCCGGCACGGCAACCTTGCTCCTTTCTTCCCTGCCTCCAACCTCTCGATCCGACCCGACCCGACCCGACCTACTCCATCCATCCCTCGTCCATTCCCGCTGATCCCTCCACGCACGTCACGCTCGGTCCGACCCCGGTCCCCTCAACCACCTTCCGTCACTAGACGTTGGGGGAGCGGGGTCGGACCGAGCGTGACGTGCAACGCCCCGTCCTAGAGCCAAATCTCGCCCGCTGCCCTACCCCGCCGAGGGGTAGGACCAGTGGTAAGGCTGGGGGTAGGGTCCCGAGCATCACTCGTTAGGGCGCCAGGTCTCATTGAAGATCAGCAAGGCGTCGTATGGGCGGGAACTCGAAGAGCACACCCCAATCCCGAGCACCCGTTGCGTTCCCAACTCTTTGAGACGTTCGTCGGCGAGATGCCGAAGGTAGGTGCTGAGGTCTTTGCTGGCCTGGTCTGGGACGACTACGCCGCAAATCATTTGTGGCGGGTGGCTCTCGCTGAATCCCAACGTGAACCGCTGTACTCGGTCCCGAGCGCTTGCGCGTTTCCTCAGGCGACTTATCTCCTGCCAAACGCGCTTGCGACTCGCGCCGTTGATCTCAAGGAACATGCATGAGCCAGCGACCCAGCCCGGAGGACGTTCGTTGCTTAGGAGGTCGAGGAACCTACGAGCGTCGTCGTCGAGGTTCATGCGCGGCTTCGGTTCCGGATTCTCTCGTATCCCTTGATCGTGGAGGACCCATGCGTCTAGAGGGTCCGTTAGGGACATGAAACGAACCGGACCTTCGTCTTCCTCATCGTCGAAGTAGAGCCCGGCGGTGAGGTAATGCATCCACCAGTCCAACTCGTCGCTTGCAACGTGACGCTGGTGGGCGTTCAGCCTGGCCCGGCGGCGCAGGAAGTGAATGAACTGGGTCGGCCATTCCACCGTTTGGCAGACGAGATCGAGCTCGTGGAGCGTTACGACCCAAGGGATTGCCGTTGCCTCGGGCACGTAGCGGGTCCCGCGGAGTTCCCATAGAACCGGTGCGACGGCAGAGAGGTCATCGAGAGTGACGAGGATTAGATGAACCTCGCGTATCCGCTCACTGAGGCTGATTGGTTTCCCTCGCACCGTCAGCGAGGCTTCGTCGGCCAACCCTTCAAGGGCGCGATTTCCCTGCTCGATCGCCTTTCGGAGATTTTGATCGAGGTGCTTGAGGAGAGCTTCGCCTCCTCTCCGTGCGCCCAGCCTCATCGTGGCGCTCTTCGCCTCGACGACGAGGGCGACATCGCCAACTCGTAGGAGAGCGTCGATCTCGCCTTCCACGGCGGCGCCCTCAGCGTCTTCATAGGAGAAACGGACACCTCGCCAAATCTCATCTGGATGCAGAGCATCCTCGAGGTGTTTCGCTGCACGCTGCTCTAGCCAAGAGCCACGATGGCGCCTGTACGACTCCGAGGACTTGAGTTGCTGCTCGAACATGCCGCGGAGCGCCCAAAGGTCATTTCCGGGGATCGTCAGGACATAGCCGCGATCCCCGAGGTCTATCCATGGACGTTCCCGGAGCGACTCCGCCATCGCGAACCAATCGACTTCGTCCTGACCCATCGGCTGAGACATCGCTCCCAGGTAGGCGACGGCCGCCTCCTCCGAGATGTCGGCGGCTGCAGCGAGATCCGATGGCTGCATGACGTACGCATCGCCAATCGTATTGAGGGCCCAGAGACCTATCGCGAGTAAATCCTGCTTGGCCTCAGGAATCCGATCCCATCCCGAGAGTTGGCTATGTGCCCAGCGGCGAGCAGGATGTCCATCGTTGACCTCATCAGCTTCGTTGCGGGCTTGCTGCATGTGGGCATAGCTGCGGCTAGGAAGTAGCGTCGTCATGACCTCGCAGCACGCGATCGCGTCTGCAACACCGAATCCGAGTGAGTCGCGGATAGCGACATCAATGTGTTCGGGGCCGAAGAGCGATCGCAGCACGTCGTGCTCCTGCCAGGGCCATCCGGGGCTCCGCATCATCAAGTGCTGAAGCGCGGCAGAGCCGCGCGCCTTACCTGCTGGGTCGCCCAACGCACCAGCGTTTCGATAGCGCTGAAAGACCTCGAAGCTCATCGCCTCTTGCGTCAGGCGGCGAACCTCGTCAAGAAAATTGCCGTCGAGAGGAGGCGTCGTTTCGGCGGATCGTGGCGGCGACGAGGGGCGCAGCAACACTTCGGCCGCCACTAGCTCGGCGACATACGCCAATCCTTCGTGCGCGGTCTCTCGGTAGTTCTCGGGATCGATCGGAACCTCTGAGTTGAGGAGGTGGCCGAGGACTAGTACCGGGTCCGCTGGCGCGATCAGCGCCCGCAGGGCCTGCCGGCGCATTTCGATGGCGACCTTTGGTGGCGTGCCCGAGGCCATTTCCTGCGCCGCTTGCGAGTGCCGCTCGACTGCCCGGATGAACATCGGTGGAGCCGACGGCGGTTTCGTCGACTCTCGTCGCGACCGTCGACGTTTTCGTTTGCCCATAGCCGTCGTTCAGGGCCAGTTGGTTGCGGACTCAGGCGAGATTCGACTGCTCACTCGGCCCGGAAGTCTTCGGCACTGAAGTCATCACTACGAAGCCGGATCCGCCCGTGCCTTGCCATTGTGTCCAACCGACGCTCAGCTGGGAATCGCCCTGCTAAGCGCTCCACGACCCGCTCGAGAGTTGTTGTGGGGATCTCCGAAGCGAGTACTTGCTCTGTCTTCGACACCTGAGCCTCAAGCGCCGCAACTTGCGTCCCGTCACTGACCCATAGCCGGAAACGGAAGCCGTCGAGGTCTGGAGGACTCACGGTGCGGTCGAACGAAGCACCTATACCGGCGGGGGCTCGGGAAGCCCTCTGTCGTGCTCTTTCTTGAAGCGCATCCATGCCTCCACAATAAGACTGCCGCGGTCAGATTCTCACCCCGACGAAGCAGATATGCTGGGTGCGCGCAGCACGTGACCCTCACTCACGAAAAACGTGTCCCCGGATATGTCCCCGACACGGCAAATCTGTCCCGAGGAATCCGAATCCAACTCCGCTAACTAGAGCCAAACCGGCCCATCCCGACCCCCTCCGGAGCAACTTCTAATCCGTAAGGTCCCTGGTTCGAATCCAGGCGGGGGCACTGCTGCTGTTGCTGGCGCCCTACGTCGCCTCGTGGCACTTCACGTGCACCACGCGATCGCCTGGCTGCACCATCTCTAGCTCGGGGTCGCCGCGCCGCAGCCGCTTCCCGCCGCGGTAGGCCATCAGCACCGGTCCGCCGCAGTGTCGCTCGACGTCCTCGATCGGGCCTGCATCCCCTGCCGAGATCTCCTCGGTCACAAGGTCGACGCCGCTGCCCGACGACAGCAGATCCTCCAGCACTTCGACCACCTCGGGCGAGCCCGTTCCCAGCCCGAGCAGCCGGCCCGCCGCGCTCGCCGACGTCACCACCGTGTTCGCGCCCGAGTGACGCAGCAGCGGGACGTTCTCCTCCTCGCGCGCGGCGGCGGTGATCGTGGCGTGCGGCGCCAGCTCGCGCGCGGTCAGCGTCACGAGCACGGACGTGTCGTCGCGGTTCGTGGCGACGATCACCGCCGAGGCGTCCGGCGTCCGCGCCTCCATCAGGGTCTCGCGCGACGTCGCGCTGCCGTGGATGCCCGTCACTCCTTCGCGCGCCGCGGCCTCCACGGCCTCCGACCGGTCGTCGATCACGACGATCTGGTCGAGGCTCGTGCCGGTGCCGACCAGCGACCGCACGGCGCTCTGGCCCTTCGTGCCGTATCCGCAGATGACGATGTGACGGTCCAATTTCTTCCTCCAGAATCGACGGCGGACGTTCGCGCGGGTCGCCGACGCGAGGAACTCGAGCGTCGTCCCGACGAGCAGGATCAGGAACAGCACGCGCAACGGCGTGACGAGCACCGTGGTGAGCACTCGCGCGGTATCGGTGACGGGCGTGATGTCGCCATAGCCGGTCGTCGTGATCGAGACGGTCGAGTAGTAGAGGCAGTCGAGCAGCGACACGCCCGACCCGTCGGCGTCTCGGTACCCGTGGCGGTCGGCGTATGCGATCGCCGTCACGAGGCCGATCAGCAGGAGGGCCAGCAGTAGCCTCACCCCGAGCGAGCGCGCGGGGGACAGGGCGTGGGAAGGGAAGTGAATGCGCGCGGCGCTCGTGTCCTCCATCGCCGCGAGGCTAACCGGGAAGCCGGCAGGCAAGGCGCACCCCGCCGAGGTAGCCTGCCGCCGAGATGGCACTCGTACGACTGGAGCGCTCCGGCGACCTCGCCGAGATCGTGCTCGACAGCCCGCCGCTGAACCTCTTCGACCGGCCTCTGATCGATGAGCTGATCGACGTGATCGCCGACGTTGCGGGAACGCCGCCGCGCGCACTGCTGATCCGCGCCGAGGGCCGCGCGGTCTCGGGCGGGGTGAACGTCGAGATGTTCCACGGCCTGACGCCGCCGCAAGCCTCCGACCTGTGGACCGAGCTGCTCGCGAAGATCATCAATCCGATCGAGTCGTTGCCCGCGCCGGTGATCTTCGCTGCGCATGCGCTCACGCTCACGGCGGCGTTCGAGATCGCGCTCGCCTGCGACCTGATCGTGGCGTCCGAGAGCGCGAGGTTCGGACTCGTCGAGGCGGTCGTCGGCCTGACGCCTTCGATGGGCGGCACCCAGCGTCTCGCCGAGCGTGCGGGAAGTGCGCGCGCCCGTGAGCTGGTGATGACCGGCGAGCTGTTCGGCGCCGCCCAGCTCGAGCGGTGGGACGTGATCAACCGCGTCTTCGCCGACGAGGGCTTCGAGCAGCAGGCACGCGACTTCGCTACGAAGCTCGCCGCTGGACCGACCAAGGCTCATGCGATGACCAAGCGGGTCGTCCGCAGCTTCGTCGAGGGCGGCGTGCCGGGCGGCGACGCGGCGATCCGCACCCAGGCCGGCGAGCTGTTCGCCACCGAGGACCTTCAGCGCGCCGTCGAGACCTTCCTCGAGCGCGGCCCAGGCCACGCCGAGTTCGACAACCGCTAGGCGGGTGGGAGGTCGAGAGGGACGGTGAACCACACGGTGGTTCCGGTCCCAAGCTCGCTGCAGCAGCCGAAGCGGCCGTCCATCAGCTCGATCGCCCGCCGGCTGTGGATCAGTCCGCCGGGGTTCGTCGATGCCTCCGGCGGCTGACCGAGCTCCACCGCGCTGTTGAAGAGGGCGTGCATCGTCTCGTCGTCGATGCCACGGCCGGTGTCGGAGATCTCGACGTGCAGCAGCATTCGCCCGCCGGTCGCCGGCTCACAGCTCACCGACGCGACCACCTCGCCCTGGTCGGTGAATCTCACCGCGTTGTCGAGCAGCGCCGACAACGCACGGTCGAGGTCCGGCGCTTGACCGATGACCTGATCCGGGATCGCCTCGGCACGCCTGATCGCCAGCGAGATCCCCTTCTCGCGCGCTACGGAACCGAGTCGAGCGTCGATCGAGTCGATCAACGATCGGAGGTCGAACTTGCCCGCGACCTGTCCGTCTCCGCCCGAGATGGGCTCACCGGAAACGCTCCCAGATGGGTCGTTCACCTCACTCCCTTCAACCTCGACGGCCTCCCGTGGCCTCACCTCGCCCTCCTTGTGTGGCGACCGTACCACGGGCGCGACCCCCATGGGAAGGGCTCGTTGCCTGCTGACACAGAGGTCCTATCCCGGTAGCCTGCCGCGCATGCCAACCTCGCTCATCACCGGCGGTGCCGGCTTCCTCGGCTCGCACCTGTGTGACTACCTCCTCGATCGCGGCCACCGCGTCATCTGCGTCGACAACCTCGAGACGGGCAGCCTCAACAACATCGAGCACCTCAAACGGGACGACTTCGAGTTCCGGATGATCGACATCACGTCGCACTTCGAGGTCGAGGAGCCGCTCGACTTCGTCTACCACATGGCCTCGCCGGCGAGCCCGATCGACTACGCGCGGCTGCCGCTGCACACGCTGAAGGTCGGCGCCTACGGGACGCACAACGCGCTCGGCCTCGCGAAGGCCCATCGCGCCCGGTTCTTCATCTCCTCGACCTCCGAGGTCTACGGCGATCCGCTCATCCATCCGCAGCCGGAGAGCTACTGGGGCAACGTCAATCCGATCGGCCCGCGCGGCGTCTACGACGAGGCCAAGCGCTACGCCGAGGCGCTGACGATGGCCTACTACCGCCAGCAGGGCCTCGATACGTGCATCGCGCGCATCTTCAACACCTACGGCCCGCGAATGCGCCCGAACGACGGCCGCGCGATTCCGACCTTCCTCAGCCAGGCGACCTCCGAGGAGCCGCTGACGGTCTTCGGCGACGGCAGCCAGACGCGCAGCTTCTGCTACGTCGACGACCTCATCCGCGGCCTCGTGGCGCTCGCCGAGTCGGACATCCACGACCCGGTCAACGTCGGCAACCCCAACGAGCTCTCGCTGGTCGACATGGCCCGGCTGGTGATCGAGCTGACCGGCTCGAGCTCGGATCTGATCTTCGAGCCGCTGCCGGTCGACGATCCGCAGATCCGTCAGCCCGACATCACGCGGGCGCGCGAGCTGCTCGGCTGGGAGCCGGAGGTCGAGTTGCGCGACGGTCTGACGCGGACGATCGACCACTACCGGCGCACCCACGGCGTACCGGTCCCGAGCTGACCCATGGCGTCGTCCGAGGCCAGGAACCTCGAGGCGATCGTCAAGGCGATCGAGCAGCACGAGCGCGCGTGCGAGTACCCGACGCTGGCGGTCCTGATGAACCCGTACGAGGTCGAGCGGCTCGGTTGGGAGGACGTCCGCGGGATCCCGGTCCGGCCCGATCCGAAGGTCGGCACCGGGCGCTTCGAGATCCTCTGCGCGGGCTCCGACGAGGACGCCGAGCTCGAGGAGTCGGTCGAGGCGGTGGCGACCGATGAGCTTCCGCTCGTCGTGCCGGTCGGCAGCCCCAACTAGCCGCGCAACGCCTGGCGACGGACCCGACGGCTAGTCTCCCGCGCCGTGGCGAGGCAACGGGTCAACCCTCCGGCCGAGGTTCTCTACGCCAAGAAGAACAAGATCTTCGCGGTGATGATGATCGGGTGGGCGATGAGCCTGCTCGACGTCTCGATAGTGAACGTCTCGGTTCCGGAGCTCCAGCGCGAGCTCGACGCCGACGTCGACTCGATCACCTGGGTCGTCAACGCCTACAACCTCGCTTTCGCGTCGCTGCTCGTGGCGTCGGGCAAGCTCGCCGACCAGTTCGGCCGGCGGCTGATGTTCATGCTCGGCATGGCGCTGTTCACCTTCGGCTCGCTGCTCTGCGCCCTGGCGCCGTCGATCGACCTGCTGATCGCGTTCCGCGTCGTCCAGGGCCTCGGTGCCGGCATCCTCGCGCCGATCGGCTTCGCTATCACCGCGGTCGCCTTCCCGCCCCAGGAGCGCGGCAAGGCGTTGGCGACGATCGCCGTCGTGGCTCTCGCGGCGTCTGCCAGCGGCCCGGCGATCGGCGGCGGCATCGTCGAGATCGCGAGCTGGCACTGGATCTTCCTGGTCAACATCCCGTTCGGCATCGCCGGGATCGTCCTCGCGCGACGCATCTGGCCCGAGACCTACGACCTCACCGCCGACCGCCGGATCGACTACCTCGGCATGGTGCTGCTGGCGCTCGCGGTCTTCTGCCTGACGTTCGGCCTCGTCGAGGCCAACCACCGCGGCTGGGACGACGGCCTGATCCTCTTCCTGCTCCAGTCGGGCCTGTTGCTCTCGATCGCCTTCGTGTTCTCACAGCGCCGCGAGGGGTCGATGATCACGAGGGCCCTGCGCAAGAACCGCCAGTTCGTCGGGGCGAACTTCGCGATGGCGCTGTTCGGGGGCGGAGCCCTCGGCACGCTGCTGCTGCTGGCGCTGCTGTTCGTCAACCTCTGGGGCTTCACGATCTTCGAGGCGGCGCTCGCGCTGCTGCCAGTGCCGATCACGGGTCTGCTCGTCTGGCCGGTCATCGCCAAGGCGGCCGACTCGCGCCCGCCGCGCGATCTCGCGGTCCCGGCGCTGATCGTGATGGCGTTCGGCCTGCTGTGGGTCTCCTTCACCCCGTCGCTGTGGGAGGGCCCGGTGCAGTACCTGATCGTCTTCCCGGGCCTAGTCTTCATCGGCGTCGGCATGGGGACGTGCTTCCCGACGATCAACGTCGGGGCGATGGGGGCGGTGCAGGGCCAGGAGCTCGGACTGGCGTCGGGGATCCTCAACACGGCACGGCAGCTCGGTGCCGCGATCGGGATCGCGCTGCTCGTCGCCACGTTCTCGGCGACGCTGAACCTCCACGCCGGCTCGGCGCGCGACGACGTCGCCGACATGGCGCAGGACGCGCAGATCCCGCCGCCGGTCTTCGGCGGCTTGATGCACGAGAGCCTGCTCGGGTTCGTCGGGGCGAAGAGCGACCGGCTCGACCCCAACCCGGGCTTTGACGAGGAGGTCTTCCGCCGGACCGCCGGCGCCGCGCGCAACGCGTTCGGATGGGCCTTCCGCGCTGCGATGCTGCTCGTGCTGCTCGCCATCCCCTTCGCGTTGACGATGCTTCGCTATCCGGCGCAGGTGCGGGCGGAGATGATGGCCGCTGCGCAAGCGCGACAACAGGCAGAGCAACCAGCCGCGTCGCCCGGCCCCCGAGCTGGATCGGGGCCGACGATCAGGCCAGGCTCGACAGGACCCCAGCCGGCAGGCTAGAGTTCCGAACACTTCCGCGGTCCTGGCAGGGGCAGGCAGTTCCTCAGGGAGCGACTCCCGACAAACCCTCAAAGGAGGCGTCGTACATGAAGTTGATCGGTGTCGGATTCGGACGCACGGGGACCATGTCCCTCAAGGGCGCCCTCGAGCAGCTGGGCGCGAACCCCTGCTTCCACATGATCGATCTGATCATGGGGGAGAACAAGGAGCGCGATCTGGCGTACTGGAAGAAGATCGCCGACGGCGAGCCCGTCGACTGGCATGAGGTCTTCGACGGCTGGGAGGCGACGGTCGACTGGCCGGCGGCCGCCCGCTGGCGCGAGATGGTGGACGCCTTCCCCGACGTCCCGGTCCTGCTCAACTACCGCGACTTCGACGGCTTCTACAAGAGCTGCCAGAACACGATCCTCGCGGTCAAGCAGGCCGCGATGGCAGGTGAGCTCGAGCAGGACGCGAACCGCGAGCCGCCGTCGCCCGTCCTCTGGGAGGTCATCGAGAAGCTGATCTGGCAGGGCGACTTCCAGGGCCGCTTCGAGGACAAGGAGTGGGTGCGCGAGATGTACTACGCGCGCATCGACGAGATCAAGGCGTACGTCGACTCCGACCGCCTGATCGTCTGGGAGCTCGGCAAGGACGGCTGGGAGCCGCTCGCCGACGCCCTCGGCGTCCCCGTGCCGGACGAGCCGTTCCCGCACCTGCACGACACCAACGAGTTCCGCGCCGAGTTCGGACTGCCGCCGGTCGGCGCAGTCGCTCCCGCCTAGACGTTCAGCGCGGCAAGGTCAGCGAGCCAGGTCTGGGATAGCCCCCAGATTTGGCTCGCGGCCGTGCGTCTCGTGCGCGCGGAAGCTGCTGAAGAGCTTGTGGTCGGGTCCGTGGTAGTCCGACGAGCCGGTCGCGATCAGGCCGAGCTCCGTGCAGCGGTCGTCGAGCAGCTCGATCTGCTCCTGGGTGTGGGTCACGTAGAAGACCTCGACGCCGTCGATCCCGTCGCCCTTGAAGCGGTCGATCAGAGCTAGGACCTCGTCGTCGTCCTTCACGTCCCAGTAGGGGTGGCCCCAGATCGCGAGGCCGCCGGCATCGTGGATCCAGCCGATTGCCTCGGCGACGGTCGGATGGGTGCGCGCGACGTAGCCCGGCGTGTCGCGGATCAGGTAGGCGGGGATGAAGGTCGAGACGTCGGAGTGGCCCTCCTCGGCAAGTCGCTCGGCGTTCGCCGGGTGGTTCAGCACGCCCGTCGCGAGATGGGGGCGGCCGACGGGCTTGCCGGCGGCGCGGCGCGACTCGACGGGCGCCGGGTCGATCTCGAAGCCGAGCTCGTTGAGGCGCCTCGCCATCGCCTCGGCGCGGCGCTCGCGGTCTCCGCGTGCGTCGAGCAGCCGCTCGGCGAGCGTCGCGTCCGTCGGATCGACGCCATAGCCGAGGATGTGGAGGTCCTCATACGAGCCGTCGACAGCTGAGATCTCGGTGGCGGGGACGATCGAGACGCCGTGCTCCTTGCCGGCGGTCAGCGCCTCGGCGACGCCGTCGATCGTGTCGTGATCGGACAGCGCGAGCAGCTCGACCCCGGCGGCCGCCGCATTCGCCACGACGGCGGCGGCCGGCAGCTCTCCGTCGGAATGGACTGAGTGCGATTGGAGGTCGAACGTGGGGGAGGTCATGGGCGGCGGCGAGCATACCGGCGCGCCGTCTGAACTCGGCGGGCGCCCTGCGGCTCTTCAGACTGGGCTGACGGCTAGTCTGCGCCACCGCAGGATGGCCCTCCCAGGACGACTAACGCGCCGGCAGGCGCTCCAGGCCGGTGGAACGGGCGCGCTCGCGCTCGGCCTCGGCGCGTGCAACGACGACCTCGATCCGCGCGTCAGCCACGCGAGCGATGCGCCGAACACGCTGCTGATCGTCACCGACAGCACGCGGCGTGACTTCGTCAGCGCCTACGACGACGTCGACGAGCTGGCCAACACGCCGAACCTGAAGGCGCTCTCGAAGGAGTCGATCCTCTTCGACCACGCCGTTCCCGAGGCGATGCCGACGGGGACCGTGCGCCGCGCGCTGATCACCGGCATGCGGTCGTTCCCGTTCCGCAACTGGACGCTGACCCCGGCATTGCCGCAGGAGCCGGGCTGGAACGACATCTACCCCTACCAGCCGATGTTCACCGACGTGATGGGCGAGGCCGGGATCGAGACGGCCTATGTGACCGACAACCCGTTCCTCGTCGGGCCGCGGTTCGTCGACTTCCGCCGCACGCTCAACATGGCGCGGCCCGACTACTCGCAGGGCTCCTACCGCGCCTTCAACCGCCCGTTCAAGCGGCCGGCGCCGCGCAGCGCGGTCGAGCGCTACCTCTTCCCCAAGCTGTCGGACTCGATCGAGGTCCAGCGGCTGCGCGACTACGTCGGCTGGAACAACCTCTACCGCCGTCGCGAGAGCGACTACTCGGCCGCGCGCGTGATCCGCAGCGGCATGGACGTCCTCGACGACCTCAAGGACAAGCAGCCGTTCTTCCTCGGCGTCGACTCCTTCGACCCGCACGAGTCGCTCGACCCGCCGCGCGTCTACATGACGAAGTTCGCGCGCGTGAAGGGAAGCGAGAAGCAGGGCATCGTCCCGATTCAGCCGTGGGACACGCCGTACTCGCGCGTGATCGACCTCGGCATCGACGAGGAGACCGTCGAGCGGGTGCGTGAGCTCTACGCCGCCGAGCTGACCTTCGTCGACCGCTGGATCGGCCGTCTGCTGAACAAGATGGACGACCTCAAGCTGCTCGACAACACCGCCGTCATGTACCTCAGCGACCACGGTCTGACGCTCGGCGAGTACGGCATCCTCGGCAAGCATGCGGCCTACCCGAACTGGCCGATCTACCGGGTGCCCTACATGATCCGGCCGCCCGGGGGGCGCCCTTCGGACATCGACGCGCGCAGCGGCTACTACGCGTCGACGCACGACGTCGCCTCGACGCTGCTCGGCTTCATGGGCATCCGCGCGCCGGGCTTGATGGACGGCGAGGACCTCTCGCGCCTCTTCCAGAAGAAGACGCCCTACGACGAGCGCCCGTACTTCACCGCGGCGTACGCGCGCTATCTGATCTGCGGAGACGCTCGCTGGCTGCTGATCACCCACAGCGAGAACAAGCGCATCCGGCTGTTCGACCGCCAGAGCGATCCCGAGGAGATCGTGAACGTCGCCGACCAGAACCCCGAGGTCGTGGCCCGGCTGCGGCGCGTGCTCGAGGACGAAGCCGGCGGGACGCTGCCGCAGTTCGGCGACGAGGGAGTGATCGGCGGATGAGCGAGCGGCTGACCCGCCGCGGGCTGCTCGGACGCGGAACGGCGGCTGCGGGAACGGCAGCACTCGGAGCGGTCGCCGGAGGAGCGTTCGCGCCGGCCGCGCAGGCGCAGGACGAGGACAAGCCCAACGTCCTGCTGATCGTCGCCAGCGGCATCCGCGCCGACAGTGTCGGCGCCTTCGACGGGGCGTTCGACGACAACGAGGTGGCCAACACGCCCAACCTCGACGATCTCGCCGGCGACTCGCTGCGCTTCGAGCGCGCGGTGCCCGAGGCGACGTTGGGCGTGCCGTCGCGGCGCGCCCTGATCACCGGCAAGCGCTCGTTCCCGTACCGCGAGTGGCGTCGGCGGGACGGCTTCGCGCCGGTGCCGGGCTGGCAGCCGGTCTACGTACGCCAGCCGCTGATGACCGAGGTGCTGGCCGAGGAGGGCATCGCGGCGCGCTGGATCACCGACAACCCGTTCTTCTCGGGCCCCCGCTTCGATGGCGTGGTGCGGCGCACGAGCGAGTTCAGCGCCGACGACTACCCGGCCCCGGACGTGATCGACGGGACCCTCGGCAGCGACCAGACCAACGACGAGGTCGAGAAGTACCTCGTCGGGAGCATCGACCGCGGCGCCGACGCGATGGAGCGCGCGGTGAAGGCGGGGGAGAGCGAGCTGACCAAGCTGCGCAACCGCCAGTTCTTCCTAGCCGTCGATGCCTTCGACCCGGCCGAGGCCTACTACGCGCCGCGCCAGTGGACGCGCACGCTCGACGTCAACCCCAGCGTCGGCTCGGTCATGAAGCGGCGCGACTGGCTGGTGTCCGCCGACATCAGCGACGACACGGTCGCGCTCGCCCGCGATGCCTACAACGAGGGCCTCGAGCGGATCGACAAGGCGGTCGGGCGGCTGCTCGACAAGGTCGACGACCTCGATCTACGCGACAACACCGTCGTCTGGTTCGTCAGCGACGGCGGCACGATGCTCGGCGAGCACGGCTGGCTCGGCCGCGGCGCGCCCGGCACCTACAAGCACGCCTACTTCGTGCCGTTCCTGCTGCGCGACCCGAAGGGCCGTCGCTCCGGGGATCACACCTACTACTACGCCTCGACCCACGACGTCGCGCCGACGCTGCTCTCGATGATGGGCATCGCGCGACCCGGTCGGATGGATGGCGAGGACCTCACCGCGCTGCTCGACGACGAGGATCCGCCGAAGCGCAACGCCTTCATGTGCGCGAGCGTCAACGACATGGCGGTCGGCGACCCACGCTGGCTGATGGTCAGTGACACCCAGGGCGACGAGAAGAGCCTGCACGACTTCGACAACGAGGACTCCGACAACGAGGACGACGAGGAGGAGAACGTGGTGCGCAAGCACCCGCCCGTCGTCGAGGAGCTCTGGAAGGTGCCGCTCGCGGCCGCCGGCGGGACGTTCCCGGTCTTCGACGCCGAGCAGGTAGTGCGCCCACCGGTCGAGGACGACGACAAGGACGACGACGGCATCGACGACGACGACGAGCAGAACGACGCGCAGTCGGGAGAGACGCGCGACGCCGACCTCGACGATCGCGACTTCGACCGCGCCGCGCAGAACCCGAATCTCCAGTCGGCGCCCGAGCCCGCGGCTCCCGCCGAGCCGACCGCCCCGAGCCAGCCCTAGCGCAGCGAACGGGGACGCCCGCAAGCGCCCCCGTTCACCAGCAGCGCTCTAGCGACGACGGGCGTTGTCGGCGTCGGTCTCGATCTGCTCCTTGCGGACCTCCTCCGAGACCGTCTCCTCGTCGGTGACGGTGTCCTTCTCGAGGCGGACGCGCTCCTTGGGGACCGCACGCTTCTCGGCGACGACCTCGTCCTCGTGCAGGACGACCTCGTGCTCCTCGTCGGAGATGTCGGGTCCGGACATCGCGTCGTCGACGTTGCCCTCGGTGATCGGCTCGCGCTCGACGCGAACCTCCTCACGCTGGACCGGGACCGTCTTCGTGACCTCCTCGGTCACGACGTACTTCCTCAGGCGCGCACGCCCACGCTCGCGGCGTGCGGTGCCGACACGCAGCTCCTCCTCGGAGCGCGTCATCGCGTCGTCGGTGGTCGGGCCGCTGGTGTCGCGGCCGACGGTGCCGGAGCGGCTCTCGGAGTAGTCGAGGCCGTAGTGGCTGTAGAGCGCCGCCTCCTCCTCTTGGGAGAGCTCCTGGTCGGTGTCGGCCTTCGGCGCGCCCTTGACCTGGTCCTTGCTGTAGGGCACCCGGATGTCGTCGCCGGTCTCAGAGGCCTGGGCAATCGGCACGAAGCTCACCTTGGTGCCGAAGAGGCCGGTCTTGACCGCCAGCCACTCCGGCTCGTCGGTCTCGGTGTCGAGATAGACCTCCTCGACCGACCCGATCTTGTCGCCGTCGTTGTCGACCACGGTGTGGCCGGTCCACTCGACGGCGGAGCTGTGATGGTGTGTCATGGAGGTTGTCCTTCCCTGGGGGTTCAGGCGCTTGTGCCAGTGCGATGTCGATACCCGGAGCGCAGGGCGCAACCAGGCTTCCCCTAGGTGATTGCACCACTCCCTGACGCCCGACGATCGTTCGGTGGCTGGTAGGCTCGGCTCGTCCTGGCGGACGTAGCTCAGCTGGTAGAGCTCTCGGTTGTGGTCCGAGCGGTCGCGGGTTCGAGTCCCGTCGTTCGCCCCTCATGAAGCCCGCCCTCCGCGGCGGGCTTCGTCGTTGACGGATGCGCAACGTGGCGCCGAGACGCCCTGGCTGACGGGGGCTACCCTGGAGTCAGGCTTGCACTGCTTGGCTCGCGCTAACCGATGCACTCGGCTCGCAAGACACCGCGCCTTCCCGTCTTCCTGGCAATCGTGCTGGCGTTCGTCCTTATGGTGACGGCGCCGGCGGTGGGCGCGCCCCCGACGGTGTCGATCACCGGCGGGCCCAGCGGTCTCACCACCGACAGCACTCCGACGTTCACGTTCGCCGTGGCGGAGGCGGATGCGGTCGAGTGCTCGATCGATCAAGGCGACTCGGACTACGCGCCGTGTTCCGGGACCGACTCCCACACCGCCTCTCTGGCGGACGGCGTCTACCTCTTCCGCGTCCGGGCGATCGGCCACCCGCGAGACGAAGTCGTGACACAGGAGTTCACCGTCGACGCTTCCGCGCCGGCGGTCACGATCACCTCGGGACCGAACAGCACGACAGCCGACAGCTCGCCGCTGTTCGAGTTCACGGTGACCGACGCGTCAGTGGTGGAGTGCTCGATCGATCAGGGCGTGGCCAGCTACGGGCCGTGCGCGTACGAGGCCTCGCACACGCCGTCCCAGCCGCTCGCCGACGGCGCCTACACGTTCCGTGTCCGCGCCTCAGATGGAGCCGGCAACACCGCGTCGGCGACCTATTCGTTCTCGGTCGGGACCGAGACCGCGTCTCAGTCGCCCCTGGGCGACCGGCGCACCCCGCCGCCAACCTCCGCGCCGCGTCTCATGAGCCCATTCCCGATCGTGCGCCTCGCGGGACGGCTGACCAGCTCCGGGGTGAAGGTCAACGTCCTCGTGGTCCGCGCGCGACGCGGCTCTCTGGCCCGCGTGCGGGTCCGGCCGCGCTGCACGTCGGGGGCGCCGTGCCTGATCCGGCGGCGCACCCGGACGGTCGGCCGGACGGGCGTCGTGCGGTTCGGCGGCTTCGAGGTCGGCTATCGCGCCGGCACCGTGATCGAGATCCGCGTGTCGCGCGGTACGACGATCGGCAAGTACACGCGCTTCGTCATCAGGCGGGGCAAGCCGCCCCGCCGCTTCGACGGGTGCCTGAGGCCGGGCGCGACGCGCGGCAGCAGATGCCCGACAGCGTGACCTAGCCGTCGCGACGTGGGCCGCGACGACCAACGCCTCAAGTGCCGCGCGCTCCCGTCCGATACTCAGGCGTGCTCGCGCGCCGTAAAGACGCCGAAGACCTCTCCGCGAAGCTGGCCGAAGCACGCCGCCAGATCGCCTGCCTCGAGCGCGAGCTCGAGCAGCGCCGCACGCGCGATCCGCTGACCGGCCTGCCTGTCGTGGAGGTGCTCCACCAGCGCCTCGTGCCCGAGATCGAGCGCTCGCGTCGTCACGGGCGACCGCTGACGCTCGCCGTGGTCGACGTCGACGGCTTCCGCGCGATCAACGGCGACTACGGCCGCGCCGTCGGAGATCGGGTCCTCGCCGCGATCGGCGAGACGCTCGAGCGCCTCACGCGCGCCAGCGATCTCGTCGTGCACTCGAGCGCCGACGAGTTCCTCGTGCTGATGACCGAGACCACCGTCGACGACGCCATCATGGCGTTCGACCGCATCCTCGTGGAGCTCGAGGACCCGAAGGTCGACGCGATCGACTCGCTGCCGATCTCAGTCGGGCTCGCCCAGTGGTCCAAGGGCATGAGCGGCGAGCAGCTCATCGCGACCGCGGGCCGACGTGTCGACGTGGCCCGCTCGCAAGGCGGCGGCCGCGTAGCGGGATGCGACGTGCCGCCCGAGGAGAAGGGCGGAGACTCCGATGGAAAGGGCGACGTCGTCGTCGCGCTGGCGGAGGCGCTCACCGAGCGCGACCGCTACACCGGCGAGCACTCGGAGTCGGTGGTCGAGCTCGTCGCGAGCGTCGCCCGAGGGCTGGGCCTCGGCCCACGCGAGATCTCCCACATCAAGGCGGCCGCGCTGCTGCACGACATCGGCAAGGTGGCAATTCCCGACCACATCCTCAACAAGGCCGGACCGTTGGACGACGCCGAGTGGGCGGTCATGCGCGAGCACCCGGTCGTCGGCGAGCGGATCCTGCGAGCGATCCCGGGCATGGGACCGATCGCACGGATCGTCCGTCACGAGCACGAGCGGTTCGGCGGCGGCGGCTATCCCGACGGCATCGCCGGCGAGGAGATCCCGATCGGCGCCCGCATCATCCTGGCTTGCGACGCCTACCACGCGATGACCTCCGACCGGCCCTACCGGAAGTCGATCGGACACGCCGAGGCGATCCGCGAGCTCGTCGAGCACGCCGGCACCCAGTTCGACCCGCGCGTGACCGAGGTTCTGATCGGGGCGCTCTACGGGCAGCGCCAGGGCGGCGGCATGCCGGCCGAGCCCGAGCCGGCCGTCGCGGTCGCCTGACCGGCGGGCGAGCTACCGTCGGCGGGCATGGAGGCCGCGCCGCCCGCCTACGTCTACATCCTGCGCTGCGCCGACGACAGCCTCTACTGCGGCTGGACGACCGACGTCGAGCGCCGCTGCGCCGAGCATGCCGCCGGCACGGGTGGGCGCTACACGCGTTCGCGGCTGCCGGTCGCGCTTGCCTGGTCGAAGCCGATGCCGTCGCGAGGGGAGGCGATGCGCGAGGAGATCCGCATCAAGCGGCTCCCGCGCGCCGACAAGCTGCGCATCCTGGGAGGCGCCTAGCCGAATAGACGGTTGCCTCTTCTCGCCAGACGCGGTTAGATGCGTCGTTGCCGAGTCGATGTCCTCGACGTCAGGACGGGCGAGAGAGTGATTGCCGAGGGAGCTCCACTCACCATGCTGCACGGCGCCGCCTCCAGGCGCTACCTGCCATATGCGCTGCTTGCGACGATCGCGGTCGTCGGACTGCCGACGCTTGCGACGGTGCCGCTGACCCCGCGCGAGGGCGTGCTCGACCTGCTGGTGTCCGCGGTGCTGGCGATCGGCCTGTCCGTCGCGGCGGGAAGCCTCGGCTCGGCGCTCTGGTCACGGCGACCCGAGTCGAAGGACGTCGTGTTCGGGGACCTGATGCTCTGGCGCTGGATCAGGCGCGTCGTCGCCGAGCGGCGCATGGCTCGGACGACTGCGTTCCTGGCCAATGGGGTGGTGGGGATCGGGACGGCCGACGATCCGCTGCTGCCGGCGCTCCAGCGGCTCGCGATCGAGCTCGAGGCACGCGACTCGTTCATGAGCGGACATTCCCAGCGGGTGGCGCGCCACGCCCGGCGGATCGCATGCCAGATGGGCCTCGACGAGGACGAGGTGGAGCGGATCGAGGCCGCGGCGTCGATCCACGACGTCGGCAAGCTCTTCCTGCCGCACTCGATCCTCGCCCAGCCCGGACCGCTGACCGACGAGCAGTACACACTCGTCAAGTGCCACGCCGAGCAGGGCGCCGAGCTCGTCTCGGAGCTCGGCGATCCGGAGCTCACCGCGATGGTCCGCCATCACCACGAGCGGATCGACGGCGCCGGCTATCCCGACGGTCTCGCCGGCGGCGACATCCCGCTCGGGGCGCGCATCATCGCCGTCGCTGACACCTTCGACGCGATCACGTCCGACCGTCCATACCGCCGGGCGGCCAGTCGCAAGGGCGCGATCGACATCGTCGCCGACGAGGCCGGCTCGCAGCTCGATGCGGCGGCCGTGGCGGCGTTCGTCGAGTACTACTCGGGCCGACGGGGGATCGCGGGCGCTGCGGTCGCCGCCGCCGCGCCGCCGCGGCTGGTCGGTTGGCTCGCCGCCACGCCGGCGGGGCTCGGGGTGAGCGCCGCTCCGATCGCCCAGGGCGTCTGCGCCGCCGGAGCGATCGCGCTGGCGGGGGTCTGCCTCGGCGGCCTGCCAAGGGCGAGCACCCCCGCGCGCAGCGCTGATGAGGGCGGTGCACGTGCCGTTCAGGTGGTCGCCGACGGCGCCGATGGGCGCGAGGCGACCTCGCCTGCGAGCACCGAGGCCGACGATCGCCTGAGGCGGGCGGATCGCAAAGCTCGGCAGGATGGCGACGGCCGCCGCAGCCAGCCCGGCGCGGACGGGAGCGAGCCACTCGAGGGAGGTCCCGGCGCCCAGGCTCCTGCCGCGGATCAGGGGCCGAGTGAGGCGCCTGGCGCTCCGGGCGCAAACCCCGCAGCGCCCGTCTCGTTCCCCGGCGTGAACCTACCCCGCACGCCGGCGACTCCAGAGCCGGGAGAGTCGCTGCCGGTGAGCCCGCCGCAGGTGCTGGATCCCGTGGTCGACCCGGTCATCGAGACGGTCGACCAGGTGCTCGCGCCGGTGCCCGCGCCGGTCAAGGGGGTCACGAAGCCGGTCACGGACCTGCTCGACGGCATCGGCCTGACGTCGCCTGCTCCGTAGTCCGCCGGCGCTGCGAAACTCTGGGCTGTCTACCGTGTCAGCGGTAGAGCTCATGAGCGAACTCCCCTCCCGGAAAGCCGATCGGCGTCGGGCGGTGGCGGTGCTTCTCGTGGTCGCGGCCGCGCTCGGATCCCTGCTGGGACTGCGCGCGGACACAGCGGCCGCGCAGGTCGCCGGCCAGCGCCCGAACATCGTGATGTTGATGACCGACGACCAGACGGTCGACGATCTCGCCGTCATGCCCGCCACCCGTCGGGCATTCGTGAGTCGTGGAGTCACGTTCCAGAACTCGATCGTCTCCTATCCGGTCTGCTGTCCTTCGCGGGCGACCTACCTCACCGGCCGCTATGCGCACAACCACGGCGTGATGGGCCTCTACCTCCCGACCGGCGGCTACGCGCGCTTCAACGACGAGGACGCGCTGCCCGTCTGGCTCGAGCGGGCCGGCTACCACACCGCTCACATCGGCAAGTACCTCAACGGCTACGGCACCGACCGCCCGGCGATCGTCCCACCCGGCTGGAGCGAGTGGTACGGCGCAGTCGATCCCGCGACCTACCGGATGTGGAACTTCACGCTCAACGAGAACGGCACCCAGGTCACCTACGGCGCGCCCGGCGAGGAGAACCCGGCGCTCTACCAGACCGACGTCCTGCGCAACAAGGCGCTCGACGTCATCCGCCGTGGCAGCCACTCGGCCAGCCCGTTCTTCCTCTCGGTCGCCTTCCTCGCGCCGCACCACGAGGAGGCGGCGATCCGCGCCCGGACGGGCGTCACCGTGCGCGCGGCACCCCGCCACCGCGGCCGTTTCGCCTCGCTGACGCTTCCCCCTGGGCGCGGCTTCAACGAGCTCGACCGCTCGGACAAGCCACGGTTCATGCGGCGCTTCCCGGTGCTCGACTCGACCGCGATCGGCCGCATCACCGCGGAGTACCGCGCGCGCAGCGAGTCGCTGCTCGCGGTCGACGAGGCCGTGGCGGCGATCGTCCGCGAGCTGAAGGCCCAAGGCGTGCTCGACAACACCTACCTGCTGTTCACCTCGGACAACGGCTACCTGCTCGGCCAGCACGCCGTGCCGAGCGGCAAGATGCTCGCCTACGACCCGTCGTCGCGCGTGCCGCTGCTGATCCGCGGTCCCGGCGTCAAGCGCCGTGCTGCGAGTCTCGAGCCGGTCGCCAACGTCGACCTGGCTCCGACGATCCTCGAGCTCGCGTCGGCCAAGCGAGTCGGCGGCGCTCCGATCGACGGCCGCTCGCTGATGAGGTTCGCGCGCAATCCCGCGCTGCGCACAGACCGCCCGCTGCTGCTCGAGACCGGGGGCCTGCGCGCCACGTCGCTCGAGCCGGAGGACGACAAGGGGACGGTTCCGGTCCGCACGATCCGCACCTACCGAGCGGTGCGTACCGAGCGCTGGCTCTATGTGGTCTATCGCTCGGGGGAGCGCGAGCTCTACGACCTGCTCAACGACCCGTTCCAGCTGCGCTCGCGCCATAACGATCCTCGCTATGCCGCCACCCGGAGGGCCTTGCGAGCAGAGCTCGACCGTCTCGCGACCTGCCGCGGGCGCATCTGCCGCCTGCCGACGAGCGAGCCGATCCCGGATCCGTATGACCGGGCGGACTCCGGCACGCTGTCGAAGCGCGAGCCCCGCGCCGGTCGCTAGAGCTTCGAGACGACCAGCGAACCGTCGGGCGCGACGGACATCGCGATCTCGCCCTTGATCAAGGCGACGAGCTCCTCGCCGACGAGCTCCCGCCGCCATCCCTGCAGCACCCGTACCCCGTCCGGCTCGCCGCGACGGCGCAACGAGCCGACCACGTGGTTGAGCTCCGATTGGGTCGCGACAAGCTCGGTCGCGATCTTGCTCTCACGCGACCGGTGGCGAATCAGCGCCTGTGCGAGCGAGACGACAGGCGCCTCGGCCGCATCGCGCTGCGGCGGCTGCTCGGGACCGGGGAGCGGCTCGTCATCGGCGGCGGCGGCGACGGCGGCGAGGATCTCGCTCCCGCGGCGGTGCAGCGTCGCCTGCGGGAGGCCCCGGATCTGCTCGAGGCCCGCCTTGTCGGTCGGCTTGCGCCGCGCGATCTGGAACAGCGACTGGTCGGGAATCAGCGACGAGGGCGGGCGGTCGACCTCGCGCGCTGCGCCGTCACGCCATTCGCACAGCCGCCAGGCGACGGCGCGCTGCTTGCCGTCGAGGCGCCGCAAGTTGGGCAGCTTGTCGTAAGCCTGCTGCGGACTGCGGTCGTCGACCGACTGCTCGACGACACGGCACTCTTCGCGAGCCCAACCGAGCCGCCCGACCTCTTCGAGCTCCTGTGCGATCCGGTCGCCGAGCGTCAACAGACAGCGGGCGTCATCGGCCGCATACGAGAGCTGTCGCTCGGTCAGCGGACGCTTGTCCCAGCGTGTGAAGCCCTCGCCGCCGCGCAGGTCCACGCCGAGCACGCGCCGCGCCAGCGACTCGTAGCCCTCCTGATTGCCCATTCCGAGAAAGCCGGCTCCGACCTGCGTGTCGAAGACGTTCGTGACGTCGGTCTGCCAGGTCCGCCGCAGGATCGCGACGTCTTGACGACCGGCATGGACGATGATCTCGACGGCTGGATCGGCCAGAACGGCCGCCAACCGCGTCGGGTCGAAGGATCGCTTGGCATCGAGCGGGTCCAGCACGTCGGTCCGGACGCCGTCGGGGCCATCCGGATCCGGCACGGCCACCTGCACAAGGCAGAGCAGGGCCTGGTAGCGGCGCTCGGACACGAACTCGGTGTCGATCGCCAGCCGTCCGTGCTCGGACGCCAGCCGGGCGAGCTCATTCACGGCATCGGTCATCTCTGTCAGCACTATTACTGCAACCGGCCTTCCACGCTAGCTTGGCCGCGTGGGCCTGTCCCGTCTCCTGCTGCTGCTGTGCCTCTCGAACGTCGCCATGGTGACGGCGCTCACTGCCACCGAAGCCGCCGGCGATCCGGTCGATGTCGGGGAGTCCGTCGAGGGCTCGCCGATCGACGCCGTCAGGATCGGACGCGCCGATGCGACACGCATCGTGATGGTCGTCGGTGCGATCCATGGCGACGAGGCAGCCGGGCGGGCTGTGATCCGGCGCCTGCGGCGGACTCAGCCACCGCGCGGTACCGCGTTCCTGCTCGTGTCCTCTGCCAACCCGGACGGCGTGTCAGACGGCACGCGTTGGAACTCACACGGCGTCGACCTCAACCGCAACTTCCCCTTCGGCTGGCGGCCCCAGGGCCGCCCGTTCGACACGTACTACTCCAGACCTCGGCCGCTGTCCGAGCCCGAGTCACGCGCGTTGACGGATCTGATCGTGCGGTACCGGCCGCGCGTCACGGTCTGGTACCACCAGCACATGCGCTTGGTGGACCGCAGCGGCGGCGACCGGGTGTTGGAGCGCCTCTACGCGCGTCGCGCCCGGCTGCCCTACCGGGCGATCCCACCCCTGCCCGGGACGGTCACGAGCTGGCAGAACGACGCCTTCCCGGATGACAGCGCCTTCGTCGTGGAGCTCCCGGCGGGCCGCCTCGATCGAGCGTCGGCCGAACGTCACGCCAGAGCCGTGCTCGCCGTCGCGGCGGCCGTCGCACCGCCGCGGATCGTCGACACGCCGATCCCGTTCGGAGCCCAGCGCAAGCGGCAGATGCGCGCGTACGCCGTCCGTCACTATGGGACGCGCAGCTTCCGCCTGCGCCACCCGCGCGTGATCGTCGAGCACTTCACCGCCTCTGACAGCTTCTCGTCGGCGTTCGACACCTTCGCGGCGAACTCCCCGGACGTCGAGCTTGGTGAGCTCCCAGGCGTCTGCGCGCACTTCCTGATCGATCTCGACGGCACGGTGCACCAGCTCGTGCCGACGTCGATCATGTGCCGCCACACCATCGGCCTCAACTGGACCGCGATCGGCATCGAGCACGTTGGCACGAGTGACCGACAGGTGCTCGCCAACCGCCGTCAGCTGCGCGCCTCGCTGAGGCTCACGCGGACGTTGCAGGGAATCCACGGGATCGCGACGCGCAACGTGATCGGTCACGCCGAGAGCCTCTCGAGTCCGTTCCACCGTGAGCGCGTCGCGCGCCTGCGGAGTCAGACCCACGGCGACTTCGCGCCTGTCGCGGCACGGCGCTACCGCCACGCGCTGCGCCGCCTGCCGGCTCCGGGCTCGCTGCGCTGAAGCTGGCTCAGCGGTCGCGGCGCAGTCGCATCCGAGCCCGCGTGGTCAGCGAGCCGAGGACGAAGAGGCCGATGTCCGCGACGACGCTCCAGAGGTGGCCGAGCGGGCCGGTGACGACCCATGCCGAGCAGCGCTCGACGGGTCCGCGGCGCAGCGAAGGAGAGGGGCCGGTCACGCTTCGCCACGCTATCGTCCTGCGCCCTCCGATGAGCACTCTCAAGACAACGACCACTGACCTTGGCGACTCCCGCGTACGGATCGACGTAGAGGTCGAGCCCGACGCCGTCGAGCGCGAGGTGAAGGACGCCGCCGCCGCGATCGGCCGCGAGATGAAGGTGCCCGGCTTCCGCCAGGGCAAGGTGCCCCCGGAGGTCGTGCTGCGCCAGGTCGGCCGCCCGGCGGTGCTCGACGAGGCGATTCGCAAGGGGCTCAACGAGTGGTTCGACGAGGCGGTCCGCGAAGCGGGCGTGACGACGGTCGGTGACCCGAAGCTCGACGTCTCCGAGCTGCCCGAGAAGGGCGCGCCGCTGGCGTTCAGCGTCGAGGTCGGGGTCCGGCCGAAGGCGAATCTCGGCAAGTGGCGTGGCGTCGAGGTCCCGCGCAAGTCGCCCGAGGCGACCGACGAGGAGATCGACGCCGAGCTCGATCGGCTGCGTGAGTCGCTTGCATCGCTCGAGACCGTCGACCGCGCCGCGGCCAACGGCGACTACGTGGTCATGGACTTCACCGGCTCGGTCGACGGCGAGCCCTTCGAGGGCGGCGAGGCGCGCGGCTTCCTGCTCGAGCTCGGCTCGGGCCGGCTGATCGAGGGCTTCGAGGCCCAGCTCGAGGGCGCGCAGGCCGGCGACGACCGAGAGGTCAGTGTCACCTTCCCCGAGGACTACCAGGCCGAGCACCTGGCCTCGAAGGACGCCAGCTTCGCCGTGACCGTCAAGGAGGTCAAGGAGAAGCGGCTGCCCGAGCTCGACGACGAGCTGGCGATCGAGGCCGGTGGCTTCGACACGCTCGACGAGCTGCGCGAGGACATCGCCGGCCGCATCCGCGAGTCCAAGGAGCAGACGCTTGAGCGCGAGTACCGCGAGGCCGCGGTCGACGCGGCGGCCGAGGCGTCGACGATCGAGATCCCCAAGGACCTAGTCCACGGCAAGGCCCACGAGATGTGGCACGCGACCAGCCACCGCCTCCAGGCCCAGGGACTCGACCCCCAGCAGTACCTCCAGTTCGTCAACAAGACGTCCGAGGAGCTGATCGTCGAGTCCGAGCCCGAGGCCGAGGCCGCGCTGCGGCGCGAGGCGACGCTCGCCGCGATCGTCGAGAGCGAGGGCATCGAGATATCCGACGAGGAGCTGCTGGACGCGATCCGCGAGGCGTCGACTGAGCCCGGCAAGCAGCCGCCGAGCGACAAGGCGCTGCTGCGATCGCTCAAGAAGGCCCGCGCCCGCGGAGGCGATCAGGCACTGCGAGAGGACATCGCGATGCGCAAGGCGGTCGACCTGATCGTCGACTCGGCGAAGGCCGTCGAGACCGCCCCAGACCCTGCCTAGCCCCGGGGGGCCCATTGCTAGACTCGGGCCGTCGCCGCCTCCGGCCGCCCTCCCTGTGCGGTGCCGAAGAGGATTCCCGCCGTACACACGAAACAGAGCGAGAGCAATGAGCCCACTGGTACCGATGGTCGTCGAGCAGACCTCTCGCGGAGAGCGCGCGTTCGACATCTACTCCCGACTGCTGAACGAGCGGATCGTCTTCCTCGGCACGCCGGTCACCGACGAGATCGCCAACTTGATCGTCGCCCAGCTGCTGCACCTGCAGGCCGAGGATCCCGACAAGGACATCTCGCTCTACATCAACTCGCCCGGCGGCTCGGTCTATGCAGGGCTCGCGATCTACGACACCATGCAGTACATCAAGCCCGACGTGCAGACGATCTGCGTCGGGATCGCGATGTCGATGGGCGCGCTGCTGCTCTCAGGCGGCGCCGCCGGCAAGCGCATGAGCCTCCCGAACTCCAAGATCCTCATCCACCAGGTCTCCTCGAGCTTCCAGGGCCAGGCGAGCGACATCGAGATCCACGCCAAGGAGATCATCGACACGCGCAAGCGGCTCGACGAGATCCTCGCCGAGCACACCGGCCAGGACCTGGAGAAGGTCTCGCGCGACACGGAGCGCGACTACTTCATGACGGCCGAGGAGGCGAAGGAGTACAACCTCATAGACAAGGTCGTCGAGCCCATCAAGTAGCGCGGGCTCGGCCGAGCTTGGCTGAGAGGGAGGAGCAGAAATGGCAAGGCCGACCGATTCCAACGAGCAGCTTCTCTGCAGCTTCTGCGGGAAGTCGCAGCGGCAGGTCAAGAAGCTGATCGCGGGGCCCGGGGTCTACATCTGCGACGAGTGCATCGATCTCTGCAACGAGATCATCGACGAGGAGCTGACCGGCGCCGGCGGCACCTTCGACCTCGAGAACTTGCCGAAGCCGATCGAGATCAACGACGTCCTGCAGGAGTACGTGGTCGGCCAGGACCCCGCCAAGCGCGCGCTCAGCGTCGCGGTCTACAACCACTACAAGCGCGTCCAGATGATGCAGTCGGAGTCCGAGCAGGACCTCGAGCTGCAGAAGTCCAACATCCTCCTGCTCGGTCCGACGGGCTGCGGCAAGACGCTGCTCGCCCAGACGCTGGCGAAGATCCTCAACGTCCCGTTCGCGATCGCCGACGCGACGGCGCTGACCGAGGCCGGCTACGTCGGCGAGGACGTCGAGAACATCCTGCTCAAGCTGATCCAGGCCGCGGACTTCGACGTCAAGAAGGCCGAGACGGGGATCATCTACATCGACGAGGTCGACAAGATCGCCCGCAAGGCGGACAACCCGTCGATCACGCGCGACGTGTCGGGCGAGGGCGTCCAGCAGGCGCTGCTGAAGATCCTCGAGGGAACGGTCGCGTCGGTGCCGCCGCAGGGCGGGCGCAAGCACCCGCACCAGGAGTTCCTGACGATCGACACGACGAACATCCTCTTCATCTGCGGCGGGGCGTTCGCGAACCTCGACAAGGTGATCGACCGTCGTGTAGGGCAGAAGGGGATGGGCTTCGGCGCCGAGGTCAGCTCCAAGCACGACAGGGACACCGGCGACTCCTTCGAGCAGATCCTCCCCGAGGACCTCGTCGAGTACGGGCTGATCCCCGAGTTCATCGGCCGTCTGCCGGTCATCTCGGTGATCCACCAGCTCTCACGTGAGGACCTCGTCACGATCCTGACCGAGCCGCGTAACGCGCTCGTCAAGCAGTTCAAGCGCTTCTTCGAGTTCGACGGCATCGAGCTGGTGTTCGCCGACGACTCGCTCCACTCGATCGCCGAGAAGGCGATCGAGCGCGAGACGGGTGCGCGCGGGCTGCGCTCGATCCTCGAGGAGACACTGCTCGACGTCCAGTTCGAGCTGCCGTCGCGCCGCGACGTCAAGAAGTGCGTGGTCACCAAGGAGACGATCGAGAAGGGCCTTGCCCCGACGCTCGTCACCGAGTCGGCCAAGGACCTGCCGGGCGAGCAGGCCGCCGAGTCCGCGTAGGCGACACGGCAGCCTTGAAGCAGCTCGCTGACGACGTCTGGCAGCTCGGAGGGGCGCTGCCCGTCCCGAACGCGATCAACACCTACCTCGTCGAGGACGTGCTGATCGACGCGGGCGCGAAGTTCGACGGCCGCAAGATCGTGCGCCAGCTCGAGGGGCGTCCGCTTGCCGCGCACGCCCTGACACACGCCCACTTCGACCATCAGGGCGCGAGCAAGCGGGTCTGCGAGACGTTCGACGTGCCGTTCTGGGTGCCCGCGCGCGACGCCGACGCGGCCGCCGATCCGCGGCTGATCTTCGAGCGCCAGCCCGACGCCGCGATCAACCGCGTCAACTACAAGCTGATGGCGGGCCCCGGCCACCCGGTCGACCGAGCCCTGCACGAGGGGGACGTCGTCGCCGGCTTCACCGTGCTCGACACGCCCGGTCACTCCGCGGGCCACGTCTCGTACTGGCGCGAGTCGGATCGGGTCCTGATCTGCGGCGACGTGCTGACGAACATGGACACCACGACCGGCTGGCCGGGCCTGCACGAGCCGAAGGGCTACTACACACCCGACCCCGCGACCAACCGCCGCTCGGCCAAGCGCCTCGGCGAGCTCGAGCCGTCGCTCGTCCTCTTCGGTCACGGGGCGCCGCTGCGCGACGCGCGCAAGTTCGTCGAGTTCTGCGCCAAGCTCGACGGCTAGCGGCGGGCTGGCAGACTTCGCACGCAGTGGCCGACGAACGCCTGAGAGCCCTCGAGGAGCGCACCCGCTACCTGCCTGGCGACGTCGAGCCGCGCGTCTTCGAGCGCTGGGAGAGCGCCGGCGTCTTCCATCCCGAGCCCGAGGGCAGCCCCCAGGACAACTTCACGATCCCGGTCCCGCCGCCGAACGTGACCGGCGTGCTGCACATGGGCCACGCGCTCAACTCGTCGATCCAGGACGCTCTGGTTCGCTTGGCCCGGATGCGCGGCAAGCGCGCGAAGTGGATCTTCGGCACCGACCACGCCGGCATCGCGACCCAGGTCAAGGTCGAGCAGGCGCTCGCCGACGAGGGCAAGTCGAAGGAGGACGTCGGCCGAGAGGCGTTCGTCGAGCGCGTCTGGGAGTGGCGCCGCGACCACGGCCGCCAGATCGTCGAGCAGTTCAAGCGCCTCGGCGCCTCGCTCGACTACGAGGACGAGCGCTTCACGATGGACGAGGCCTACGCCCGGGCCGTCCAGCACGTCTTCGTCGCGCTCTACGAGAAGGGCCTGATCTACCGCGACAACTACATGGTCAACTGGGACCCCGGCACGCGCTCGGCGATCTCCGACCTCGAGGTCGAGCAGCGCGAGCTGCAGGACACGCTCTACATGATCGACTACCCGCTGGCGTCGGGGTCCGGGTCGATCACGGTGGCGACGGTGCGTCCCGAGACGATGCTCGCCGACACGGCGATCGCCGTGAACCCGGGCGACGAGCGCTACACGCGCCTGATCGGCGAGGAGGCGATCCTGCCGCTCGTCGGGCGCAGGCTGCGGATCATCGGCGACGAGTACGTCAAGACGGACTTCGGCACAGGCGCGCTCAAGATCACCCCCGGCCACGACCCGAACGACTTCGAGATCGGCCGCAAGCACGGCCTCCAGGAGATCTCGGTGATCGGCGAGGACGGGCGGATGACCGCCGAGGCGGGTGAGCGGTTCGAGGGCCTGACGGCCGACGAGGCCCAGCGCGAGGTCGTCGCCGCGCTGCGCGAGCAGGGCCTGATCTCCGGCACCCAGCCCTACGTGCACGACGTGCCGCACTCGCACCGCTCCGGCCGCCGGATCGAGCCGCTGATCTCGCTGCAGTGGTTCTGCGACATGGAGAAGCTCGCCGGCCCGGCGATCGCCGCGGTCGAGGAGGGCCGGCTGCGCTTCCACCCCCAGCAGCCCTGGACCGGCGTCTACCTCAACTGGCTCGAGAGCATCCGCCCTTGGTGCGTGTCGCGCCAGCTCTGGTGGGGCCACCAGCTCCCGGTCTGGTACCGCGGCGAGGAGACCTACGTCGGCGCCGACCCGCCCAAGGGCGACGGTTGGACGCGCGACCCGGACGTGCTCGACACGTGGTTCTCGTCGGCGCTGTGGCCGTTCGCGACGCTCGGCTGGCCCGACGACACGCCGGAGCTGCGCGCCTTCTACCCGACCGACGTGCTCTCGACGGCGCGCGACATCATCTTCCTCTGGGTCGCGCGGATGGTCATGTTCGGCGTCGAGTTCACCGGCGAGCTGCCGTTCACCGACGTGCCGATCCACTCGGTGATCCAGGCGCCGGACGGCCGGCGGATGTCGAAGTCGCTCGGCACCGGCATCGATCCGCTCGACCTGATCGACGGGGGACCGCGGCCGCCGGTCTACGAGCAGGGCGGCGACTTCCCCGCCTACGGCGCCGACGCGCTCCGCTTCGGACTGCTGGCGTCGTCGTCCTCGCAGGACGTCCGCTTCAACGAGGAGCGCGTCAAGCAGGGCCGCGACCTGGCCAACAAGCTCTGGAACGCGTCGCGACTGATCCTGCTCGGCGCTCAGGAGGGGGTCGCGCCGTCGCCCGACCACGCGGCGACGCCCGAGGACCGCTGGATTCTCTCGCGCCTCGAGCGGATCACCGAGAAGACGTCGCAGTCGCTCGACGCCTTCGACCTCTCCTCGGCGGCGCTCGAGCTGTACGACTTCTTCTGGTCGGAGCTGTGCGACTGGTATCTCGAGCTCGCCAAGCCGCGGCTCTACGAGGATGGTGACTCGGCCGCCGTCTCGGCGACGCTGCTCTTCTGTCTCGATCGCACGCTGCGGCTGCTGCATCCGCTGATGCCGCACGTGACCGAGGAGATCTGGTCCTACATGCCCGCCGCCGACGGCGGGCAGCGCGAGCTGCTCGCCACGTCGAGCTGGCCCGGGGCGGCGCCGGCGCAGATCGACGAGCAGGCCGAGGAGCTCGTCGGGCGCGTGATCGCCGCAGTGACCGAGCTGCGCCGCTACCGCGACGAGTCCGGCGTCAAGCCCTCGGCCGTCCTGCCGGCGCGGCTGGCCGCCGACGGCTACGACGGCGCGGCTGCGCAGGTCGCCCGTCTCGCCCGGCTCGAGCTGCGCGAGGACGGCGGCGATCCGGCCGCGGAGATCCCCGTCCCGGGCGGTGCGATCCAACTCCTGGCGAGCGATGACTTCGACCCGGACGCGGCGAGCGCACGCGTCGCCGAGCGGCGCGAGAAGCTGACCGAGGAGATCGGCCGGCTCGAGGCCAAGCTCGCGAACGAGCGCTTCGTCGAGCGCGCACCGGCCGCTGTCGTCCAGGGCGAGCGCGACAAGCTCGCGGCCTACCGGGCCGATCTCGAGCGCCTGAGCTGAGCGCCGTGGCCTGGGCGGAGCGCGAGGCCGAGGACTACCTGCTCGGACTCGAGGTCTTCGGCATGCACTTCGGGCTCGAGCGCATGCACCGGCTGATGACGGCGCTCGGGATGCCCCAACGCCGCTTCGCCGAGATCCACGTCGTCGGCTCGAACGGCAAGTCGTCGACTGTGCGGTTCATCGCCGCGATCCTCGAGCGCCACGGCCTGAGGACCGGCAGCTTCACCTCGCCACACCTGCGCCGCTTCCGCGAGCGGATCGAGGTGGGGGAGCAGGCGATCGCTCCCGAGCGGTTCGCGGCCGCCGTGGAGCGCGCGGCGGCGGAGGCCGGGTCCGTCGACCGCGCGGCTGACGACGAGAGCGATCGCGTGACCCAGTTCGAGGCGCTGACAGCCGCCGCCTTCCACGAGCTCGCCTCGCGCGAGGTCGAGGTGGCCGTGATCGAGGCCGGACTCGGCGGGCGCTACGACGCGACGAACGTCATCCCGTCGAGCGTCCAGGTGCTCACCGGCGTCAGCCTCGAGCACACGCGCTGGCTCGGCTCGACGATCGCCGAGATCGCAGCCGAGAAGCTCGCGGTCGTGCGCGACTACGCGACGCTCGTCGTGGCGCCCGACCTGCATCCGGATGCCCGAGCCGTCGCCGAGGAGGTCGCCGCCGAGCGCCACGCCGAGCTGATCGAGGCGCCGCCGGAGCTCGACGTCGACCTCCGCGCGCCGGGCGCGTTCCAGCGGCGCAACTTCGCCCTGGCAGCCGCCGCGGCGATCGCGTTCCTCGGGCGGGCGCCAGACCTCGAGGCGATCTACCGCGCCGGCGTGGAGACCCGCGTACCCGGGCGGCTCGACGTGGTGTCTCAGAGCCCGTTGACGGTCTTCGACGGCGCCCACAACCCCTCGGGGGTCGCCGCGCTGGCCGGCTCGCTGCCGAGCGTGGTGGGCGAGCGCAGCCCCGTCGTCCTGGTGGCCAGCGTCCTCGAGGACAAGGACGCCGGCGCGATGCTCGGCCAGCTGCTGCCGCTCGCCGATCGGGTCGTTCTGACTCGCTGCTCCAACCCGCGTGCGTTGGCGGCCGAGGAGCTGACAGAGCGGGTCGGCGATCGGGCCGCCGGCACGCCGGTGGAGGTCGTCGCCGAGCCGGGGGCGGCGCTCGCCCGCGCGCGGTCGATCGCCGGGCCGGATGGCGCCGTCATCGCCACAGGCTCGATCTACCTGATCGCCGACCTCGTGCGCGAGGCCGGCGACACCCGCGTCTCGACGCTCTAGGCATTCGGCATGGGAGGATGCTCGACGGATGGAGCGAGGGGACGGACCTAGCTTCGGGGCGATGATCGCCCTGGTCGCAATCGTCGTCGCGACGGTGATCCTCGTGTTCTTCGGCATCGGCTACGGAATCGGCCGGATCTTCCTCTAGGCTCCCCGACCCATGGCATCCCTCCTCGCGGTATTCGGGATCACCGACGGCGGACTCAGTCTGGCCGTCAATCTGCTGCTGCTGTTCCTCGTCGTCCTCTGGCTCGCGCTGATCTACTGGACGCATGCGGACGCGAAGCGGCGGATAGCCGATCCGATGTTGGTCACCTGCGCAACCGTGGCGGCTCTGTTCCCGTTCGTCGGGACGATCGTCTACATGGTCGTGCGACCGCCCGAGTACCTCGAGGACGTCCACGAGCGCGAGCTCGAGATCGCAGCGGCCGAGAGCCGGCTCGCTCAGGCCCACGAGCACGCGTGCCCATACTGCGAGTACCCGGTCGAGCAGGCGTTCCTGCGCTGCCCGAGCTGCCTGCGGCGGCTCAAGGAGCCGTGCGGCAGCTGTGGCAAGCCGCTCGATCCGCGCTGGCAGATCTGCCCGTACTGCGAGGCCGAGGTGCCAGGTGCGGCGCCGAAGCAACAGCGGCGCCAGCGGCGTCGCGAGCGGCCGCCGGAGGTCTCCGAGCCGGCCACCCAGGCCGGTGCGCGCGCTCAGAGCGAGACGCGCCGCGAGCGCGAGCGGGAGCCGGCGGCGACCGAGCCGCGCACCGAGGTCGAGCGCCCGAGCACCCCGCCGGCGCGCCAGTAACCACCCAAACCGAAGGAGCAACACACGTGGACCGGACCCTGATCCTGGTCAAGCCGGATGCGTTCGAGCGCAACCTGACCGGTGAGATCATCGCCCGCTTCGAGCGCAAGGGGCTGCGGATCGCCGCCCTCAAGCAGACGACCGTCAGCCGCGAGACGGCCGAGCAGCACTACGCCGAGCACAGCGAGCGCCCGTTCTTCGGCGAGCTCGTCGACTTCATCACCGGCGGACCGCTGGTCGCGATGGTGCTCGAGGGCTACGAGGCGGTCAAGGCGGCGCGCCAGCTGATCGGCGCGACGAACCCGATCGAGGCGGCTCCCGGCTCGATCCGCGGCGACTTCGGCCTCGAGGTCGGCACGAACCTCGTCCACGGATCCGACTCGCCCGAGTCCGCCGCGCGCGAGGTCGGGATCTTCTTCCCCGAGCTCTAGGCCGTGATGGCGGGCGCTCGGCTCGTCCTCGCGTCGGGCTCGCCGCAACGGCGGGCGATCCTCGCGCAGCTCGGCATCGAGTTCGAGGTGATCGTCCCCGATGTGGAGGAGCTCGACGAGGGCGAGCCGAGCGAGGTCGCCGTCGCCAACGCGCTGCGCAAGGCGCGGGCGGTCGGCGGCGGGCTGGTGCTCGGCGCCGACACGGAGGTGTCGCTCGGCGGACGGGTCTATGGCAAGGCGCGCGACGCGGGCGAGGCCGAGCGGTTCCTGCGCGAGCTGTCCGGTCGCGACCACACGGTCCACACCGGTGTGGCGGTGATCGAGGGTGGGGAGGAGCTGACCGCTGTTGCCGCCACGAGAGTCACCTTCCGCGAGCTCGACGAGGCCACCCTGCGCTGGTACCTCGAGAGCGGCGAGTGGCGCGACCGAGCGGGCGCCTACGCCATCCAGGGAAAGGGCGCTGCGCTGGTCGCGGGCGTCGACGGGGACTACCTGAATGTCGTCGGACTGCCGGTAGCTACGCTGTTACGTTTGAAGCCTTCCTTGCTGCTTCGTAACCCGTAGCGGCAGAGGCCGTATCCTCAGTCTCTCCTCCGATGGGCATCTTCTCCTACCTCACAGGGATGGGCGGCCGCGACATGGCCGTCGATCTCGGGACCGCCAACACGCTGGTCTACGTCCGCGGCCGCGGGATCGTGCTCTCCGAGCCGTCCGTGGTGGCGATCGACTCGCGCACCGGCGAGGTGCACGCGGTCGGCATCGAGGCCAAGCGGATGCTCGGTCGCACACCCGGCACGATCCAGGCGATCCGGCCGCTCAAGGACGGCGTGATCGCCGACTTCGACGTGACCGAGCAGATGCTGCGCCACTTCATCCAGAAGGTCCACCAGAACCGCTGGGCGCATCCGCGCGTCGTCGTCTGCGTGCCGTCGGGCGTCACAGGCGTCGAGAAGCGCGCCGTCGAGGAGGCCTGCCTGTCGGCGGGCGCTCGCCAGGCTTACCTGATCGAGGAGCCGATGGCCGCGGCGATCGGCGCCGGCCTGCCCGTCGGCGAGCCGACGGGCAACATGGTCGTCGACATCGGCGGCGGCACCAGCGAGGTCGCGGTGATCTCGCTCGGCGGCATCGTCGTGTCGCAGTCGATCCGCATCGGCGGCGACGAGCTCGACGAGGCGATCATCAACTACGTCAAGCGCGAGTACAAGCTGATGATCGGCCAGCAGACCTCCGAGGAGGTCAAGCTCGAGATCGGTTCCGCTTTCCCGCTGCCCGAGGAGATGCAGGCCGAGATCCGCGGTCGCGACCTCGTGTCGGGACTGCCGAAGACGATCGTGCTGACCAGCGAGGAGGTCCGCCTCGCGCTCGAGGAGCCGCTGCAGGCGATCGTCGACGCCGTCAAGGAGACGCTCGACCGCACGCCGCCCGAGCTCGCGTCGGACATCATGGACCGTGGCATCATGCTCGCCGGCGGTGGAGCGCTGCTCCAGGGCCTCGACGAGCGCCTGCGTGACGAGACCCAGATGCCGGCCCACCTCGCCGAGTCGCCACTGACGTGCGTGGCGGTCGGCTCGGGTCGCAGCCTCGAGGAGTTCGAGGCAATTCACCGCAGCAACAAGAATTCCCGAAACGGTCGGCGCCGCTAAGCACGGCGCCGGAGGAGTCCGGACGTGTACGACAGCAAGGTGATCCGCCGCAGGAGGGCGGCGCTGGCGGTCTTCGTCGCGCTGTCGCTCGGCATGCTCACCATGTACTTCGGCGAGTCGAGCGGCGGTGTCTTCCACACCCTCCAGCGCGGCGCCCAGGAGGCGTTCGCGCCATTCGAGACGGGAGCCAACCGAGCGCTGAAGCCGGCACGCGACCTGTTCGGCTGGTTCGGCGACACCTTCGAGGCCAAGGGCGAGAACGAGGACCTGCGCGACGAGGTCGCAGACTTGCGCAAGGAGCTCGCGGAGGCAGACTCGGCACGCGCCGATGCGCGCGAGCTGCGCGGGCTCGTCGGCCTGAGCAACGACGACGGCTTCCCGCAGGAGACCGAGCCTGTCACCGCACGGATCATCGCCCGCACGCCGACCGTCTGGTACTCGTCGGTGAAGATCGACAAGGGCTCGGGCGACGGCATCCGCGTCGACATGCCGGTGATCGCGTCGGGCGGCCTGTTCGGCAAGGTGACGAGCGTGACCGGCGGGACCGCCGAGGTACGGCTGATCACCGACGCGTCGAGCAAGGTCTCGGCCCAGGTGATGCCGGCCGGCGCGGCTGGGATCGTCACACCGATCGTGGGCGATCCGAACGACCTGTTGCTCGACCACATCGCCGGGGACCGGCGCGTCACCGAGGGCGTCCGCGTGGCTACGAGCGGCTTCAAGTCAGACCGCTTCGAGTCGCTGTTCCCGCGCGGCATACCGATCGGCCGCGTGACGAAGGTCGACTCGGCGGAGCTCGACGAGTTCCAGCGCGTCCACATCGAGCCCTATGCCGACGTCCGCGAGGCCGACGTGGTCCAGGTCCTGACCGCGCGTGGCGTCTCGACGCAGGCCGGGGTGCCGCTGCAGTGACGACGACGCCCGGGACCTTCGTGCGCTGCGGCCTGATCGGCGTCGTCGGCGTGATCCTCCAGATCTCCGGGCTCGGCTCGGGGCGCATCCTCGGCGGCTACCTCGACCTGACGCCGCTGATCGTGGCGGCGGTCGCGATATACGGCGGATCGGTGGCCGGCGCGGGGATGGGCTTCGGCGTCGGGCTGCTGCTCGACCTGCTGGTCGGGCAGACGATGGGCGTCTCCTCGCTCGTGCTGACCGCCGTCGGCTACGGCGTCGGGCGCTACCGCGAGGTCCGCGACCCTGCGCACGAGCTGATGCCGATCCCCGTCGGCGCCGCCGCGACGTTCGCCTGGACGTTCGCATTCGCGGCCTTGTCCTTCATGCTCGAGATCGGCGCGTCGGTGAGCTTCGGCGTGGTGCGCGAGGTGATCGCATCGACGATCCTCGGCGCGATCTTCGCGATGCCGGTCTTCTGGCTCTGCCGGCGCGTCCTGCGCCCGGTGCTGCTCGTCGACCCGCTCGACCTGCGCCGCCGCCGGCGCGGTCCCCGCGAGGCCGGCCCGATCGGGCTGCGCGGCTTGGAGGTCTGAGGTGTACCTCGACTCGCGCGACCAACGGCCTTCTCTGACGCCCCAGCTCGCGATGCGCGTGGCGATCCTCGGCGGGATCGCGTTGCTCTTCTTCGCGCTGATCTTCTTTCGCCTCTGGTTCCTCCAGGTGCTCTCCGGCGACACCTACCGCGCCGAGGCCAACGACAACCGCGTCCGCTCGATCAAGGTCGAGGCGCCGCGCGGCGAGATCGTCGATCGCAACGGCCAGGTGCTGGTCGAGAACCGGGCGGGCATCGCGGTCCAGGTCTCGCCGAAGCGGCTCCCCGCCTCGCGCGCCGAGCGGCGCCAGCTCTACAGGCGGCTCGGCAGGGTGCTCGAGATGAAGCCGCGCCGGATCGAGCGCAAGGTCGAGCGGCAGCTCGTCGAGATCCCCTACTCGGCGGCGACCGTCAAGCAGGACATCGAGCCCGACGTGCTGGCGTACCTGCTCGAGCACTCGGACGACTTCCCTGGGGTCGAGGCGGCACGGGTCTACCTGCGCGAGTACCCGGCTGGCCAATCGGGCGCTCACCTCTACGGCTACACACGGGAGGTCACGCAGGAGCAGCTCGACAGCGGGGACTACGCCGACGTGGCGCTCGGCGACCTGGTCGGGCAGGACGGGATCGAGCGTCAGTACGACCGCTTCCTGCGCGGGAAGAACGGCGCCGAGCGCGTTCAGGTCGACGCGCTCGGCAGGTTGCGCGGCGAGCCGCTCGACGGCCGCCAGCCCGAGCAGGGCCGTCAACTGCGGCTGTCGCTCGACCTCGATGTCGAGCAGTCCGGGCAGGCGTCGCTGGCGGGCCGGCGCGGCGGCTTCGTGGCGATGGACGTGCGCAACGGCGAGGTTCTTGCGCTCGGCAGCGGTCCGTCGTTCGACCCCAACGTCTTCTCCACGCCGATATCGACGTCGCAGTTCAACGCCCTGCAGTCCGAGGACAACGGCAAGCCGCTGTTCGACCGCGCAATCCAGGGTGGCTATCCGACAGGCTCCACGTTCAAGTCGATCACTGCGGTGGCGGCGCTCGAGGGCGGCCTGATCACAGCCAACGATGTCGTCGTCGATGGCGGCTCCGTCCAAGTCGGCGACCAGATCTTCCACAACGCTGGAGACGCCGCGCACGGGCCAGTCGCCTTGCGTCAGGCGCTCTCGGTATCGAGCGACGTCTATTTCTATCTCCTCGGCCAGAAGGCCGACGGCACGGGCGACGGCAACCTGATTCAGCGCTGGGCGCGCCGCCTCGGCCTCGGCGAGCCGACCGGCATCGACCTCCCCGGCGAGCAGGCCGGAATCGTCCCCAACCGCGCCTGGCGCAACAACTTGCTCAAGCAGAAGCTCACCGATCGCCCGTGGTCCGTCGGCGACAACGTCAACCTTGCGGTCGGCCAGGGAGACCTGCTCGCGAGCCCGTTGCAGATGGGGGTGGCGTATGCCGCGCTCGCCAACGGCGGCAAGGTGCTCCGCCCGCGCCTCGGTCTGCGGATCGAGGACTCCAGCGGCCGTCCGCTGCAGGAGCTCGCCGGCTCGGTGGCACGCCGTGTCCACATTCAGCCCGAGTATCGCCAGGCGATCCTCGAGGGGCTGCGCTCCGCGGCCAACGACCCGGGTGGAACCTCGACGCCGGTCTTCGAGGGCTTCCCGATCGAGGTCGCCGGCAAGACCGGCACAGCCGAGACGACCAGCGGGATCGACCAGTCGTGGTACGTCGCGCTCGCGCCGTACGACAACCCACGCTACGTCGTCGCCGTGACCATCGAGGGCGGCGGCTTCGGCGCTGAGGCCGCGGCGCCTGCCGCACGACAGATCCTCGGTTCGCTGTTCGACGTCGACCAGGACGGCGCGATCCCGACCGGAACGGCGCAGGACTGATGCAGGCCAACTCGCTCGGCGCCACCGTTCGCGACTTCCGCGACCGCTCGGGCCCGCGTCACATCCGCATTGACCCCCTGCTGCTGCTCGCGGTGCTCGGGCTCGCGGTGTGCTCGCTCTACACGATCGCGACCGCTACCCAGGACGACGTCGCAGGCAGTCCCCACTACTACCTCTACCGCCAGGCGGTCTACGTCGGCATCGGCCTGGTGCTGATGCTGCTGATCTCGCGGCTCGACTACACGCGCTTGCGCGAGGCCAAGGCCGGCCTGTATGCCGCCCTGATCGCCTCGATCGTGCTGGTGTTCGCGCTCGGCACGGTGTCGAAGGGCGCCAAGCGCGCGATCGAGCTGCCGTTCTTCGAGATCCAGACCTCGGAGCTCGGCAAGGTGCTGCTGATCCTCGCGCTCTCCGCCGTCCTCGTCGATCGCGTCCGGATGATCGGCTCGCGCGAGACGACGAGCCGGGCGATGCTGCTGGTGCTGATACCGGCGCTGCTCGTGATCGCCCAGCCGGACCTCGGCACCGGCCTCGTCTACATCAGCATCGGCCTCGTCACGCTGTTCGTCGCCGGAACCAAGCTGAGCCACTTCGCGGTCCTCGGGGCCCTTGCCGCCGCTGCGGTTGCCATCGTGCTCGTAGCCGCTCCCGCTGCCGGCGTCGAGGTGCTCAAGCCGTACCAGACGGCCCGTCTCACCTCGTTCGTGAATCCGTCCGACAACCTCAACCGCGAGGGCTACCAGCAGCAGCAGTCGCAGGTCGCGATCGGCGCCGGCGGGAAGACCGGTCGTGGCGACCAGGCGACCCAGACGAAGCTCAACTTCCTACCCGAGCACCACACCGATTTCGTGTTCGCGGTGGTCGGCGAGGAGTTCGGATTCGCCGGCGCCGCGATCGTCCTATCGCTGTTCGCGCTGTTGATCTGGCGCGCATTGCGCATACTGACTATGTCCAAGGACCTCTTCGGCACCCTCATAGCGGCCGGAGTCCTTGCAATGCTTATGCATCAAATCTTCATCAACGTAGGGATGACCATCGGAATCATGCCGATCACCGGCGTCACGCTGCCGCTCATGAGCTATGGCGGCTCGTCGGTGTTGGTCACCTTCATCGCCCTCGGACTTCTGCAGAGCGTCCACGCGCAAGCGCGCGAGACGGCGTTCGCGAAGGGAGGGGGCCTAGCCATATGAGAGGACCTCTTGAAAAAGCAAGTACTTGTCACGGCAGACCGTGGCGAGACCCGCGTCGCCATCCTCGAGTCGGAGGGCACGCCCGCCGATAAGAAGGCCGACTGGAAAGTCGCTGAGCTGTATGTCGAGCGGCGTGGATCGCGCTCGATCGTCGGCAACGTCTACAAGGGGCGTGTCGACAACGTGCTGCCCGGCCTCGAGGCGGCGTTCATCGACATCGGCCTCGACAAGAACGGCTTCCTGCATGCCGACGACATCGTCATGGAGGGAGTCGAGGTCGCACGCCGCGGCCGCGGCGGCGGCAAGGGCCGCCAGATCTCCGAACTGCTGAAGCCGGGCCAGGAGATCGTCGTCCAGGCGATCAAGGACCCGCTCAAGACGAAGGGCTCGCGCCTCTCGATGCAGCTCTCGATCGCCGGCCGCTACCTGGTCTACACGCCGCAGGGCGAGGGAGTAGGCGTCTCGCGCCGGCTCGAGGACAAGGAGCGCGACCGCGTCCGCAAGGAGGCGAAGGGCCTCGAGATCGGCGAGGGCGGCGTGATCGTCCGCACGGCCGCCCAGGGCGCCAAGAAGGCGGACTTCGAGCACGAGATCAAGTACCTCCACAAGCTCCACGAGGTGCTGCAGAAGCGCGCGCAGGACGCCAAGGCGCCCGCGATGATCTTCCAGGAGGCCGATCTCGCCGTCCGCGTCGTGCGCGACATCTTCTCCAAGCAGCTCGACTCGGTGATCGTCGACGACGAGCAGCAGCACCACCGCCTCGAGTCGTTCTTCAACCGCACGGCTCCCGAGCTGCTCCCGCGGCTCTCGCTCTACAAGGACGCCAAGCCGTCGCTGTTCGAGCGCTACAAGATCGACAGGGAGATCCAGTCGACGCTCCACCGCCGCGTCGACCTGCCCTCCGGCGGCTACCTGATCATCGACTACGCCGAGGCGCTGACGGTGATCGACATCAACTCGGGCTCGTTCGTCGGTCGCGGCAAGGGCGCCCGGCTCGAGGACACGATCACCCGCACCAACCTCGAGGCTGCCGAGGAGGTCGTCCGCCAGCTGCGGCTGCGCGACATCGGCGGGATCATCGTCATCGACTTCATCGACATGGCCCGTGCGCGCAACCGCGACACGGTGCTCAAGACGCTGCGCAAGTCGCTCGACGAGGACCGCACGAAGACCTACGTCGTCGAGATCTCGCCGCTCGGCTTGGTCGAGATGACGCGCCAGAACGTCACCGAGGGCGTGCGTGAGATCCTCACCAAGACGTGCCCGACCTGCGACGGCGAGGGCGTGGTGCTCTCCGAGGAGACGGTCGCCATCGACACCGAGCGCAAGCTGCGCGAGGTCGCCGCCGAGATGCCGGGCCCGGCCTTCCTGATCCAGGTCCACCCGCGCGTCTCGACGCTGCTCGCCGGCGGCCCGGGACGGCCGCTGCTGCAGATCGAGGAGGAGACCGGCAAGCTGTTCCACTTCGAGGGCTCCGAGGGGCTGCCGCTCGATCACTTCGCGGTCTCGATGCAGGGCAAGCTCGAGGAGATCGAGGAGCGTGCGCTGCCCTTCCGCGAGGGCGAGGAGGTCCTCGTCACGATCGAGGAGCCGCACATGTACAGCGAGGACGACGCCGTCGCCAAGCTCGACGGCTATGTCATCTCCGTCGCCGGCGCCGTCCGCCTGATCGGCAAGAAGACGCTCGTCCGGATCGAGAACGTCGGCCGCTCAGCAGCCTCCGCAACCCTCGTCGAGGGCGCCGAGGTCATCGACGCCGCACCCAAGAACGGCTCCACGCCCACAAAGCCCGCACCCAAGCGCAAGCCTGCTCCAAGGCGACCCAAGGCCGCTGAGAAGCCGGCCAACGAGCCCGCTGTTGAGCCGACCGCGTCGGATGACGAGCCGAAGGCGGGCACATCGGAGAACGGTGACGGCGAGAGCACCGACGAGAAGCCAAAACGGCGCCGCGGGCGCCGCGGAGGACGAGGCCGCCGAAAGAAGACCGAGGCGACGGCCTCAGAGGACTGAGGTCGCTACACTGCCTGGCCGGCGCGCCTGCTGTGCGCCTATTTTTCTTCTATGTACGCAATCGTCAAAGTCGGAGGCAAGCAGTACCGCGTGGAGTCGGGCGACTCCCTGCTGGTCGACCGCATGCCTGAGGACGAGGGCGCCAAGGTCGTCCTCGAGCCGCTCCTGTTCAAGGGCGACAAGGACGATGCCGTCTTCGCCGGCGACGATCTCGCGAAGGTCAAGGTCGAGGCCGTCGTGGCCGGCCATGAGCGCGGCAAGAAGATCCATGGGCTCAAGTTCAAGCCGAAGCGCGGCTACAAGGTGCGCTACGGCGCCCGCGCCGACCTCACCCGCATCGAGATCGGCGACATCAAGATGCTGAGCCGCAAGCCGGCCGCGAAGAAGGAGGACGGCGATGGCGCATAAGAAGGGACTCGGTTCCAGCCGCAACGGCCGCGACTCCAATGCGCAGCGCCTCGGCGTCAAGGTCTTCGCCGGCCAGCTCGTGACCGGTGGCGAGATCATCGTCCGCCAGCGCGGCACCCGCTTCAAGGCGGGCGAGGGCGTCGGCCTCGGCAAGGACGACACGATCTTCGCCTCGCGTGCCGGCATCGTGCAGTTCCGCACTGGCCACCGTGGCCGCTTCGTCTCGGTCGACCCGGCCGAGTAGCCCACCGGCCGACATGAGCGGCGCTCCGACCGACCAGGGCGCCGTCGACGTCGCGTCGCCGTTCACTGGTGTCGTGGTCGAGGTCCTGGCCGCGGACGGCCATCACGTCTCCGCGGGCGCGGCGATAGTCGTGCTCGAGGCGATGAAGATGCACCACGAGGTCACCGCGCCGACCGCTGGTGTCCTGCACGACCTGCGTGCCGTCGTCGGCGACCAGGTCAACGACGGCGACGTGCTGTTCGCCGTGGCGGCTGACGAGGCGCAGCCCGAGGAGACGAGCACCCTCGCTGAGCGCGCGTTCGGCGACGCGGTGCGCGACGACCTCCAGCGCGTTCTCGATCGCCGGGCGGGCATCCTCGACGAGGGACGTCCGGAGGCGGTCGAGCGTCGCCACGCCAAGGGACGCCGCACCGCGCGCGAGAACGTCGCCGACCTCTGCGACGCCGGGACCTTCTCCGAGTACGGCGGCCTCGCGATCGCCGCCCAGAAGGCGCGGCGCAGCGAGCAGGAGCTGATCGAGCGTACGCCCGCCGATGGCATCGTCACCGGGATCGGCGCCGTCAACGGCGACGCCTTCGGGCCCGAGGACGCCCGTTGCGCGGTGATGTCCTACGACTACACGGTCCTGGCCGGCACCCAGGGCGTCCGCAACCACAAGAAGACCGACCGCATGCTCGAGATCGCCGAGCGGCTGCGGCTGCCCGTCGTGCTGTTCGCCGAGGGCGGGGGAGGGCGGCCCGGCGACACCGATCAGGCCGAGCTCTTCCACCTAGTCGTGCCTACCTTCCGCAGCTTCGCGCGGCTGAGCGGCCTGGTTCCGCGCGTCGGCATCGTCTCGGGCAACTGCTTCGCCGGCAATGCTGCCCTGCTCGGCTGCTGCGACGTGATCGTCGCGACGCCGGACGCCTCGATCGGCATGGGCGGGCCGGCGATGATCGAGGGCGGTGGGCTCGGCAGCTTCGCTCCCGAGGACATCGGTCCGGTCGAGATGCAGGCGCCGAACGGGGTGATCGACGTCGTCGCCGACGACGAGGCCGCGGCAGTCGCGGTGGCCCGGCAGTTCCTCTCCTACTTCCAGGGCGCCCTGACCGAATGGGACGCCGCCGGTCAGGGAACCCTGCGCAGCCTGATCCCCGAGGACCCGAAGCGGATACACGACGCGCGCGCGGTGCTCGACGGACTCGCCGACAGCGGCTCCGTCCTCGAGCTGCGTCGCGCCTACGGCAACGGCATGATCACCGCCCTCGCCCGCTTCGAGGGCCGGTCGGTCGGCGTGATCGCCAACGACCCCTCGCACCTCAGCGGCGCGCTCGACGCCGACGGCTCGGACAAGGCCGCGCGCTTCATGCAGCTCTGCGACGCCTTCGGGCTGCCGATCCTCTCGCTGGTCGACACGCCGGGGTTCATGGTCGGGCCGGACTCCGAGGCGCAGGCGATGGTCCGTCGCTGCTCGCGAATGTTCCTTACCGCGGCGACGCTGTCCGTCCCGTGGCTCAGCGTGGTCGTCCGGCGCGCCTACGGGCTCGGCGCTCAGGCGATGGCGGGCGGTTCGTTCCACGCGCCGATCCTCAACGTCGCCTGGCCGACCGGCGAGTTCGGCGCGATGGGCGTCGAGGGCGCGGTCCGCCTCGCGCTGCGGCGCGAGCTGGAGGCGATCGAGGACGAGGCCGAACGCGAGCAGCGCGTCAAGGATCTCGTCGCCCAGGTGCGATCGCAGAGCGGCGCGCTCAACATGGCGGCCCACTTCGAGATCGACGACGTGATCGACCCGGCTGACACCCGTGCGCGGATCGTCGGTGCCCTCGCCGCCGCGCCGCCGAGCCCGACGCCGCCCTCCGGCAGGCGGCGGACGATGGTCGACTCCTGGTGAGCCGGCGTCTGCGGCACTGAGCCGCCGAATACGATCAGCCGGTGTTCCACGACCGCGCAAGGATCTTCGTGCGCGCCGGCGCGGGTGGCAGCGGCACCGTGTCGTTCCGGCGTGAGGCGCACGTCCCCAAAGGCGGTCCGGACGGCGGAGACGGTGGCCACGGTGGCGACGTCGTGCTCGTCTGCGATCCGTCGCGCCGCGACCTGTCCGAGTTTCACCGCGGCGGCCACTACAAGGCTCAGCGTGGCGGGCACGGCGAGGGGTCCCAGCGCCACGGCGCGACCGCGCCGCCGACCGAGCTGCGCGTGCCGCCCGGGACGATCGCCGAGGACGAGGAGCGCGGCACCCGCTGGGAGCTGACCGAGCCGGGTCAGCGTGCGGTCGTCGCGCGCGGCGGCCCCGGCGGGAAGGGGAACAAGGCATTCGCCGGCCCGACCCGGCAGACGCCGCGACTCGCCGAGCGCGGGCTCGACGGTGAGGAAGGCTGGCTCGACCTGCGCCTGCGCCTGCTCGCCGACGCCGGGCTGGTCGGGTTGCCGAACGCCGGCAAGAGCTCGCTGCTCGCGCGGATGACCGCTGCGCGGCCGAAGGTCGCCGGCTATCCGTTCACGACGATCGACCCCAACCTCGGCACGATCGAGACCGACGAGCGTCAGCTCGTCGTCGCGGACATCCCTGGCCTGATCGAGGGCGCGCACGAGGGCGCGGGGCTCGGCCACGAGTTCCTCGCGCACGTCGAGCGCTGCCGGGTGCTCGTCCACGTGCTCGACCTCGCGCCGCTCGATGGCTCGGACCCCGTCGCCAACCACACGGCGGTCGAGAACGAGCTGCACGAGCACGGGCAGGGCCTCGAGCTGCTGCCGCGGCTGCTCTGCCTCTCGAAGGCCGACCTCGTCACGCCCGAGACTGTCGACGCGGCGATCGCCGAGTGGCGGGAGCGGGCGGGGGACAGCGTGCTCGACGTGCTGGCGACGTCCGCGGCGACCGGCGCTGGAATCGACGCGCTCAAGGCGGCGATCGTGCGCACCGTGCCGGCCGACGAGCCGGAGGGGCAAGCTGCCGTCGAGGTGATGGCCGAGCACCGGGTCTACCGACCGGGCGCCGACGACGCGTTCGATGTCGAGCGAACCGCTCCCGGCACCTACCGCGTCACCGGCCGGCGCATCGACCGGCTGATGGCCCGTCACGACCTCGAGAACCCCGACGCCCAGCGCTACGTCGAGGAGCGCCTGCGGCGCATCGGCGTCATCGCCGCGCTCGAGGCCGCCGGCTTCGAGGCCGGCGACGACGTCGAGATCGCCGGCACCGTGTTCGAATTAGATCCCGGATAGATAGAGAACCGGGGGCTCGCGCCCCCGGACCCCCGTGGCACCTGGCTGGCCTAGGTAGGCTGCGCCGGCTATGGCGTCATTGGTGGTCAAGCTCGGCTCGAGCATCGTCGCGGACCCGTCGGGAGAGGTCCGTACGGACGTCATCGAGCCGATTTGCGCAGCGGTGGCCGAGCGCCACCATGCGGGAGACCATGTGGTGATGGTCACCTCTGGGGCGATCGCGCGCGGGATGCGGCTGATGCACCTCTCTTCGCGGCCGGCGACGATGGATGAGCTGCAGGCCGCGTCGGCGGTGGGGCAGGGCAAGCTCTACCGCGCCTACGACGAGCTGCTTGCGGCGCGCGACGTGCCGAGCGCGCAGGTGCTGTTGACCTTCTTCGACATGTCCGCACGCACGCACTACCTCAACGCACGCCGCACGCTGCGCAAGCTGGTCGACTGGGGCGTCGTGCCGGTGATCAACGAGAACGACACGACCACCACCGACGAGATCTCGTTCGGAGACAACGACTTCCTGGCCGCGCAGGTGGCGATCCTGCTCGGCTGCGACCGGCTCGTGCTGCTCACGGACACCGACGGCCTGTACAGCGCCGATCCGAGCCGTGAGCCCGACGCCGAGCTGATCGCCGACGTGCATGACTTCGAGCAGCTCGAGCAGCTGCAGATCGGGTTCTCGGCGTCCCCGCTCGGCTCGGGCGGCATGCGCTCGAAGGTCGTCGCCGCCGAGATGGCCACAGCTGCCGGCATCCCGGCGACGATCGCGCGCGGCACCGACCCCGCGGCGGTCGCGCAGGCGCTCGCCGGCGAGACCGTCGGCACGCGATTCCATCCCCAACAGGGGAAGGTCTCGAGCTTCAAGCTCTGGCTCAAGTACGCGAAGCCGACGCACGGCTCGCTGACCGTCGACGAGGGCGCCGAGCGGGCGCTGCGCGAGCGGGGCACGAGCCTGCTGCCCGTCGGCATCGTCGGCGTCAGCGGCGACTTCAACGCCGGCGACGCCGTCGAGGTCTGCCCGGTCGACGGCGGCGGCCGTCCGATCGGCAAGGGGATCGTCAACTACTCCGCAGCCGAGCTGAAGAAGATCAAGGGCATGAAGTCCGAAGCGGTGCGCGAGGCGATACCGCGTGCCGCGGAGGAGGCCGTCCACCGAGACTATTTCGTTCTCGATTGACCTCAGCCGAGTAGACCCGCGCGTTACCCTGCCTATATGGCAACCACGGCCCAATCCGTAGCTGACGTCTGCGCTGCTGCACGCGAGGCTTCGCGGGCGCTCGCGACCGTCGACGACCGGACGAAGGACGCCGCGCTCGAGGCGATGGCGAGCGCGCTCGAGGAGCGGATGGGCGAGGTCCTCGAGGCGAACGCACGCGACATGGAGGCCGGTGCCGAGGCCGGGCTCAACGCCGCGCTGCTCGACCGTCTCAAACTCGACGAGGAACGTATCCGGGCGATCGCCGAGCAGGTGCGCGACATCGCGGCCCTGCCCGATCCGGTCGGCGAGGTGCTGGAGGGCTACAGGCTCGAGAACGGCCTCGAGATCCGCCGCGTTCGGGTCCCGCTCGGAGTCGTGGCCGTCGTGTACGAGGCACGGCCGAACGTGACGATCGACTGCTCCGCGCTGTGCCTGAAGTCGGGCAACGCCATCGTGCTGCGCGGCTCGTCGGCCGCCACGCACTCCAACGCCGTCCTCGCCGAGGTAGCCGGGACCGCGGTCGAGTCGGTCGGCCTGCCCCGCGCCTGCGTCTCGCTGGTCGCCGGCGGTGGACGCGAGGAGCTAAAGGATCTCGCCACGCAAGCCGGCGTCGTCGATCTGATCATCCCGCGTGGCGGCGAGGGCCTCAAGGCGGCGCTCCAGGAGGTCGCCACCGTCCCCGTCATCTATGCGGCCGCGGGCAACTGCCACGTCTACGTCGATGCGACGGCGAACCTCGACGACGCGGCGCGGATCGTCTTCAACGCCAAGGTCCAACGCCCCGGCGTCTGCAACTCCGCCGAGACGCTGCTCGTCCATGCCGACGCCGCCCCCGACCTGCTGCCGCGCACGCTGCGCGACCTGCGCGAGGCCGGCGTCGAGCTTCGCGTCGATGCACGGACCCGCGCGCTCGCTGGCGATCTTGCCGACTCGGTCGTCGATGCGGACGACGACGACTGGGGCACCGAGTACCTCGCGCTGATCCTCGCCGTCAAGGTCGTCGACTCGCTCGACGAGGCGATCGAGCACGTCAACCGCTACAGCTCCGGCCACTCGGAGGCGATCGTCACCGACTCGACCGAGTCGGCCGAGCGCTTCACCCACGCGATCGACGCGGCCTGCGTCTACGTCAACGCCTCGACCCGCTTCACCGACGGCGGAGTCTTCGGCATGGGCGCGGAGATCGGCAACTCGACGCAGAAGCTGCACGTGCGCGGCCCGATCGGCGTCCGCGAGCTGACGACCTACAAGTACGTGGCCGAGGGCACCGGCCAGATCCGCGAGTGATCGGAGTCCTCGGCGGAGCCTTCAATCCGCCTCACGTCGGCCACCTCTGCCTCGCGCAGGAGGCGCATGCCAGGCTCGGCCTCGATCGCATCCTGCTCATACCCGTCGGCGATGCTCCGCACCGCGAGCTGCAGGCAGATCCCGGCCGCGAGCACCGGTTGCGGATGGTCGAGCTGGCCGGTGCTGGCGACGATCGGCTCGAGGCGTCGACCCTCGAGGTCGAGCGGCCAGGGCCGTCCTACACCGCGGACACGCTCGCGGCCCTACGAGCCAGCGCTCCGGACGAGGAGCTGACGCTGATCCTCGGAGCCGACCAGGCGATGCGCCTGGGCACCTGGCACGAGCCCGAGCGCGTGCTCGCCCAGGCCCGGCTCGCGGTCGCCCAGCGCCAGGGGCTCGGGCGCGAGGAGGTCGAGCAGGCGATAGGTGGCCTCGCCGGCGCCGAGCGCATCGTAGGCTTCGACATGCCCCGGCTCGACGTCAGCTCGACGTTGGTCCGGGAGCGAGCAGCGAGCGGATTGCCCGTCCGTTACCTGGTGCCCGACGCGGTGGCGGACTACATCGCCGCGGAGGGCCTGTACGCGAGCCCGACCCCTGTAGGCACATGACACCTGAGCAATCCATGCCAAGCGACAGCGTCGAGGGCCTCGGAGGCGAGGCGCTTGCCGACCGCATCGCCGAGATCGCCTCCGACCGCAAGGCGATCGACATCCGCGTGATCGACGTTCGCGGCCTTGTCAGCTACACCGACTACCTCGTGATCTGCTCGGGCAACACCGAGCGCCAGACGAAGGCGATCCGTGACTCGATCCACCAGCAGCTCAAGGACGACCACGGCCTGCTGCCGCGCCGCTCCGAGGGCCTCGGCGAGGCGCGCTGGATCCTCGCCGACTACCTCGACTGCATCGTCCACATCTTCACGCCCGACGCGCGCGAGTTCTACCGCCTCGACAAGCTCTGGGGCGACGCCCCGCAGCGCACCGTCGAGTGACCACGCAGCGGTCTCAGCGCTAGACTCAGCGCTCTCGCGGGGCTATAGCTCAGCTGGAAGAGCGCCGCCATGGCATGGCGGAGGTCGTCGGTTCGAGCCCGACTAGCTCCACTTCCCGGCCTCACCGGGTCTGCGAGAGTGCCGGCATGCTGAGGCATGCGGATCCGAAGCGAGACGCCGGCGCCTGTGCGGCGATCTATGCGCCGTACGTCGATGGCCGAGCCACCTCGTTCGAGCAGTCGCCACCGACGCCCGAGGACTTCGCCGAGCGGATTCGCCGCATCTCCGCGAGCTATCCGTGGCTCGTGGCCCAGCGCGACGGCAACGTGGCCGGTTTCGCCTATGCCACCTCGCACCGTGAGCGAGCGGCGTACCGCTGGACGGCTGAGACGTCGGTCTATATCGACGCCGCGTACCAAGGACAGGGCCTCGGCCGCGAGCTGTACGGGACCTTGCTGGACTTGCTGCGCCGCCAGCGCCTGCACGTCGCCTGCGCGGGGGTAACGCTTCCCAACGAGGCGAGCGTCGCGCTCCACGAGTCGCTCGGCTTCACGCCGGTCGGCACATACCGCCGGATCGGCTTCAAGGCCGGTACCTGGCGCGACGTCGGCTGGTGGCAGCTTCTGCTCGGCGGCGAGGCGGCCGACGCGCCCCAGGAGCCGCTCGGGCCGCAGCACCTCGATTTGGCGACCTAGCCCGCGGGGTACTGTGCAACTGAGATGAGCGTCGCACCCGCCAGACCGCTCGCAAAGGCAAGCCTGATCCTCCTGATGGCACTCGGCAGCATCGTGCTCTGGATCGCCTCGCCGATCGGCTGGCTCTGGATCGCCTCGCAGATGCAGACCGACTCCTCGTCGAAGGGCTTCGGTCCCTACCTGGTCGTGCTGTTCGGCATCGCGATCACGGCGGTCGCGATGGCCAAGGCGCTCCAGAAGCTCAACGAGGCCTACTCCACGGTCTCGGGCCAGGACGAGCCGGTGCGCGTGATCATGCCCTGGCACCGCAGCATGCGCGGCGAGGACGAGGGTCGCGCCCCGCGCACCGTGCTCGACGTCGTGATGGTCGTCTCCGTCGGCATCGGCATGGTGGCCTTCGGAATCTGGTTCTTCTTCTTCGCCGGCTCCTCGCTGCCCACATGATGGGATCGCTGCGGTGCTCGGCCGGCCAACGCCCGGCCTGACTCCTCGGCAGGCCCGCGCCGGCCTGCGCTCCTCGCGCGAGCGGCCGGTACGCTGCCCGTCCCCATGGCTTCGGAGACCTACAACCCGCGCGAGATCGAGCGCAAGTGGCAACAGGTCTGGGCCGACGAGCGCACCTGGGAGGTCTCGAACGAGGACGACGGGCGGCCGAAGTCCTACGTGCTCGAGATGCTGCCCTATCCGTCGGGTGAGCCGCACATCGGCCACCTCAAGGTCTACTCCGTCGGCGACGCGATCGCGCACTTCAAGCGGCGCAACGGCGAGCGCGTGCTGCACCCGCTCGGCTACGACGCGTTCGGCCTTCCGGCCGAGAACCACGCGATCAAGACCGGCCAGCACCCGCGCGAGTCGACCGAGGCGTCGATCGCCGAGTTCCGCCGCCAGTTCAACGACTGGGGCGTCTCGATCGACTGGTCGCGCGAGCTCGGCACCCACGAGCCGTCCTACTACCGCTGGACGCAGTGGCTGTTCCTGCGCCTCTACGAGAAGGGGCTGGCCTACCGCAAGCAGGCGGCGGTCAACTGGTGCCCGAAGGATGCGACGGTGCTCGCGAACGAGCAGGTCGTCGACGGCAAGTGCGAGCGCTGCGGCTCGGTCGTCGAGCAGCGCGACCTCGAGCAGTGGTTCTTCAAGATCACCGACTACGCCGACCGGCTGCTCGAGGATCTCGAGACGGTCGACTGGCCGCAGAACGTCGTCACGATGCAGCGCAACTGGATCGGACGCTCGGAGGGGGCGGAGGTCGTCTTCCACTGCGACGAGCTCGGCGTCGACTATCCCGTCTTCACCACCCGCCCCGACACGCTGTTCGGCGCGACGTTCTTCGTCATGGCGCCGGAGCATCCGGACGTCCTGCGCCTCAACGACTCGCCGGAGGTGCGCGAGTACGTCGAGCGCGCCCGGACCGCAAGCGCCGAGGAGCGCGGGGCGGAGGACCGCGAGAAGACCGGCGTCGCGCTCGGCAAGACGGTCACGAACCCCGTCAACGGCGAGCAGATACCGATGTACGTCGCCGACTACGTGCTGATGGGCTATGGCACGGGCGCGATCATGGCCGTGCCCGCCCACGACGAGCGCGACTTCGAGTTCGCTCAGAAGCACGGCATCGACATCCGGCGGGTGATCGAGGGCGGGGAGGAGCTGCCCTACGGCGGCGACGGGCCGATGGTCGGCTCAGGGCGCTTCGACGGCACCCACAACCGCGAGGCGTTCGACCAGATCGTCGAGTGGCTCCGCGCCGAGGGCAAGGGCAACCCGTCCGTCAACTACCGACTGCGGGACTGGCTGCTCTCGCGTCAGCGCTACTGGGGCTGCCCGATTCCGGTCGTCCACTGCGACGCTTGCGGGCTCGTCCCCGTGCCCGACGACCAGCTGCCGGTCGTCCTGCCCGACGTCGAGGACTACGCGCCGAAGGGCCGCTCGCCGCTGGCGGCCGCGGAGGAGTGGGTCAACGTCGACTGCCCGTCGTGCGGTGGCGACGCCCGCCGCGAGACCGACACGATGGACACCTTCGTCGACTCGTCCTGGTACTTCATGCGCTACTGCGATGCCCGCAACGACCACGCGCCGTGGGATCGCGACGTGCTCGACGGCTGGATGCCGGTCGACCAGTACATCGGCGGCGTCGAGCACGCGATCCTGCACCTGATGTACGCGCGCTTCTTCACCAAGGCGCTGGCGGACCTCGGGCTGCTCGGCTTCCAGGAGCCGTTCGCGCGGCTGTTCACGCAGGGGATGGTCACGCGCGAGGGCGCGAAGATGTCGAAGTCGAAGGGCAACGTCGTCAGCCCGCGGGTGATCGTCGAGGAGCACGGGGCGGACACCGCCCGCTGCTACATCCTCTACGTCGGCCATCCTGCCGAGGGCGGCGACTGGAACGACAAGGGGATCGACGGGATCTCGCGCTTCCTCTCGCGGCTCTGGCGCGCGGCTGCCGATGCCGCGGAGAGCACGGAGCCCTCCGACGGACCGTCCGGCGAGCCGACAGCCGTGCTGCGCAAGGCCCACTGGGCGATCGACAAGGTCACGCGTGACCTCGGCGAGCGGTTCGCCACCCACACCGCGATCGCGGCGGTGATCGAGCTCGTCAACGAGATCACCAAGCACCGCGACGAGCTGGTCGCCACGCCCGAGGGCGCCTCGCAGCTGCGCTTCGCGACGGCGACCGCCGGGTCGCTGATCTTCCCGTTCGCGCCGCACCTCGGCAGCGAGGTCTACGAGCTGCTGACCGGCCGGCGCATCTGGGAGGAGCCGTGGCCGGCGGCCGACGAGGCGCTGCTCGCGGACGACACGACGACGATCGTCGTCCAGATCAACGGCAAGGTGATCGACCGCTTCGAGGCGCCGGTGGACATCTCGCACGAGGAGCAGGAGGCTCAGGCGATGGCGTCCAATCGGCTCGCGGAGCGGCTCGATGGACGCGAGGTCGTCAAGGCGGTCGTCATCCCGGGGCGGCTGGTCAACGTCGTAGCGCGCTAGTCGGTCGACCGTAGCGGCTGGCTGTCGCCCGTCACCGACGCCCGCTTACCGTCGACGGCCATGGACGAGCGGGGTTGGCAGATGGCGGCTTGGGACCTTGCGGCGATCGTCGCGGTGATCCTAGGGTTGCGTGTCTTGACAGCCGGCGGGGCGGAGTCTCCGCCGGCGGTGAAGCTCGACGCGCCTCACGTCACTCACGCCTCGTCTGGCTCTGCGGGGGCTGGGTCGTACGTTCACGTCGCCGGCGCCGTTCGCCGTCCGGGCCTCTACCGGGTAGCCGCTGGGCGGCGTGTCGCCGGAGCGATCGCGCGCGCCGGCGGTCCGACACGCGCGGCCGATCTCGACGGCGTCAACCTCGCCGCGCCATTGGAGGACGGGCAGCAGGTCGTCGTTCCATCGCGTTCCGCGACGGGACCGCCAACCGGTGGTCTAGCGGCCGACTCGCAGGCGCCGGTGAGCCTCGGCAGCGCGACCGTGGAGCAGCTCGAGCAGCTCGACGGCATCGGCCCGACGCTGGCCGAGCGAATCGTCGAGCACCGCCAACAGAGGGGAGGCTTCGGCTCGCTCGACCAGCTCGGGGAGGTGGAGGGGATCGGCGAGAAGCGGCTCGAGGCATTGAAGGAGGCCTTGACCCCGTAGCGCGATGGGCGCAGCCCTGACGTGGCTCGACCGACGTCTTCCCTACGTCGGAATCGGCGCTTTCGCGACGGGGCTCGTTCTCTCGGGGCTCTCGATGGCGGTCGCCCTTGGGCTCGCCACCGCCTCGATCGCCGCGGCGGGGCTGGGCAAGGCACCGCGAGTGACCCTGCTGGCCGCGTCGTTGCTGGTGGGTGGAAGCCTCGCCGGGAGCGCACGGCTCGACGCCATCGACCGACCCGGACAGCGTCTGGACGCTGGCGATCGAGTCGCAGGAGACGCGGTACTGACCGGAGTACCACGACCGGGGCGGCTCGGTCCGTCAGCGGAGGTGGTGATGGTCTCGGGGCCGGCCCGTGGCGTCCGACTCTTGGCACGGCTGCCGCGTGGGTTTCACGCAGATCCTGCGAGCGCCGTGGGCAGCGAGCTGAGCCTGCGCGGCACCTTCGCTCGGGTGAGGGCCGGCACGCCTGGCTTCGACTTCGCCGCCTATCTGCGGACACAGGGAATCGCAGGGGAGCTTCGGGTAGAGCACGCCCGACCGACGCGTGCGCGGCGCGGCGGCTGGCACGGCCTGGTTGACAGGGTCCGTCGGCGCTCAGATCGGGCGATCGTGGCCGGACTCGACTCGACGGCGGCCTCGCTGGTCAGGGGAATGGTCCTCGGAGCCGACGAGGGCGTTCCGCTCGTCGTCCGCGACGACTTCCGAGACGCCGGCATCGCGCATGTGCTGGCTGTGAGCGGGCAGAACGTCGTCCTGCTCTGCGCGCTCGCGCTACCGCTGCTCGCGGCGGCGGGCCTGCCTTACGGAGCGCGCGCTCCAGCCCTGCTCGCGCTGATCGCGCTGTACGTCCCGCTCGCGGGCGCCGGGCCGTCGATCCAGCGAGCGGGGGTGATGGGCGCCGCCTCGCTCGGCGCCGTGGCGCTCGCCCGGCCCGCACCGCGGACGTACGCGCTCGGGCTCGCCGCGTGCGTCACCCTGCTGCTCAATCCGCGCGCGTACGCCGATCCCGGCTGGCAGCTCTCGTTCGCGGCGGTGGTGGGAATAGCGACTCTCGCCGCGCCGATCGCGCGCTCGCTGAGCGCCCTGCCGCGTCCGCTGGCCGAGGGGATCGCGCTCACGGTCGCCGCGACGATCGCGACCGCGCCGCTGCTGGCACACCACTTCGGCACCGTCTCGCTCGCCGGCCTGATCGCGAACGTCGCCGCACTGCCGCTGATCGCGCCGATCATGTGGCTCGGCATGCTGCGTGCCGGGATCGGCCAGGCGATTCCCGCGAGCGGACCCTCGGGCGATCTCGCCGGGGCGTCCAACGACCTCCTCGGGCGCCTGCTCGCGCCGCTGCTGTCGGCGCTCGAGGACATGGCCGCGCTATTTGCCGACATGCCGGGCGGACAGCTCGACCTCGCCCTGACCGGACCGGCCGAAGTCGCGGCTGCCTACGCAGCGATCGCGGGCGTGGTGGTTCTGGTCCGGAGAGCGACGCGGCGTCTCGACACCCGGGCATCGACCGCGGTCGCCTACGTCCGGCGGCTGCCGCGCGTGCGGCGTCTGGCCATCGCCGTGGTCGCGGCCGCGCTGGTCGGTCTGCTGCTGGCACGCGGCCTGGCGCCGGCCGGTCCTCCGGCCGACCTCACGGTCAGCTTCCTCGACGTCGGCCAGGGTGACGCGACGCTGATCCAGCACCCCGACGGCAGCGCGGTCCTCTTCGACGGCGGGCCACCCGAGGGCGGGGTCGCGCGGCTGCTGCGCCGCGCCGGCGTGCGTCGCCTGTCCGCGGTCGTGATGACGCACATGTCACGCGACCATCACGGCGGCTTGGCGGACGTGGTCGAGCGGATACCCGTCGACCTGCTGCTCGACGGCGGTGACGGCACGACCGATCCGAGCTTTCGTGCGATCGTCGCGAGCGCGGCCGCCCGCGGGACACGAGTCGTCAAGGCCATGGCCCCTGCCACGCTGCGCATAGGCGCCCTGCGCATCGAGATCCTCTCGCCGCGCCCGCGTCCACCAGGCCCACCGCCGGAGGACCCGAACCCGCGAGCGGTCGTCGCCATCGTCAGCTGCGATGGCTTCGACCTCCTGCTGTCCGGCGACGCCGAGAGCGAGGCGCTGCTGCCGCTCGACCTGCCGGACGTCGAGGCGATGAAGGTTCCCCACCACGGCAGCTCGGACCCCGGCCTGCCAGAGGTCCTCGACCGCCTCCGGCCGGAGATCGCGTCGATCCCCGTCGGTGTCAACAGCTACGGCCACCCGGCGCCCTCCACGCTGAGCGCGTTGCACCGTGCCGACGTGGCGACCTGGCGCAACGACCGCAACGGCACCGTGCGGGTGGTCGTCGAGAACGGATCGGCCCACGTCGAGGCCGAGCGTGGCGAGCCCGTCTCCGGCGCGCCGTAGGATCGTCACGTGGCCGACCTCAAGCCCGTCTACCTGATCTGCGGCGACGACGACGCCAAGATCGACGCCTGGCGCTCGCGGGTACGCAAGCGGGCCGAGACCGAGAACGGCCCGGGCGGCCTCGAGGCCTTCGACGCCAAGACCGCCGATCCATCCGAGGTCGTGGCGTCGCTCGCCGCGCTCACCTTCGCGACCGGCACCCGCTACCTGCTCGTCGACGACGTCGGCACCTGGAAGGCCGGCGACGTCGCTCCGCTGACCGACGCGCTCGCCGCGATGCCTCCCGACACGGTGATCGTCATGGTCGTACGCGGCAAGCCGCTCAAGGGCTTGGTCAAGGCGGTCGAGGGCGCCGGCGGCGAGCTGCGCGACCACCCGGCGCCGAAGCCGTGGGAGCTGCCGCGGTGGGCGACGGGCCGTGCCCGCGAGCTCGGGCTGCGCCTCGACGGCGAGGCGGCAAAGACGCTCGTCGTGATCGCCGGGCCGAGTCAGCAGCGGCTCTCGCGCGAGATCGAGAAGCTCGCCATCGCACTGCACCCCGAGCCCACCGTCAGGGTGGAGGACGTCGAGCGGCTCGCGGCAGGGGAGACCAGCCCCAAGATCTACGACCTCGCCGACGCTGTCGTGGCCGGCAACGTCGAGTCGGCGATCGAGCTTGCCGAGGAGCTCGCGCTGCACGGCGAGCGGCCGGGCCGCTTCGTCTACCCGATCGTCGGCAGGCTGCGCGAGGTCCACCGTGCCGTCGAGCTGCTCGAGGGCGGCTTGACCGAGAAGGAGCTCGCGACCGCAATGAAGGCGCCGCCATGGCGCGTGAAGAAGGTCGTCGCTCTCGCTCGCCGCGCCGACCGCGACGCCCTCCAGCGCGCCATCTGCCGCTTCGCCGACCTGGAGGTCGACCTCCGCAGCGGCGCCGCCCTCGACGAGGACACCGCGGTGACGCTCACCCTCGCCCGCGCCGCCTAGCTAAGCCCCATGGGGAGGAGCGGTGGTCCGAGGCTGCCGCAGATAGGACGCCGCGCCGGCGTGTCGAACACCGGTGGATGGACGAGCGCAGTGAGCGAATCGCCCGGCGGCTCGAGCCGCTGCTGCTGATCGCCGCGCTGCTCGTGATCCCGGTGATCGTGATCGAGGAGTCCACGACGGGCGCGGCCTGGCAGACGCTCTCGACGGTCCTCAACTGGGTCTCGTGGCTGATGTTCGTCGCCGAGGCGGTCGTGATGCTGGCGGTCGTCCCGGACCGCCGCCGCTGGATCCGCGAGCACCCGCTCGAGCTGCTGATCGTCTTCGCCACGCCGCCGTTCGTGACGGCGTTCGCGTCGCTGCGGCTGTTGCGCCTGCTCGCGCTGCTGCGCTTGATCCGGCTCGGGACGCTCGCGCGTGGGCTCTTCTCGATCACCGGCCTCCGCTACGCGGCTCTGCTCGCCGCCGTCACGGCCTTCGCCGGCGGCTCCGCCTTCGCGACGCTCGAGGACGGCGAGACGACCGGCGACGGGATCTACTGGGCGATCACGACGATGACCACCGTCGGCTACGGCGACCCGATCCCGACGACGGTGGCCTCGAAGATCCTGGCGATCGTCGTGATGCTGATCGGGATCGGCTTCGTCGCAGTGCTCACGGGTGCGATCGCCCAACGCTTCGTGTCACCCGAGCTGCAGCAGATCGAGCGCGAGGAGGCCGACGTCGAGCGGGAGGTCGACGCCGTCAGCGTCGCGATCCTCGACGAGCTGCGCGAGGTGCGCAAGCGCCTCGAGGCGCTTGAGGCCAGGGGCGGCTAGGAGGAGGCGCCGGCGCGCAGACGGGCCGCACGGGCCTTCTTGCGAGCGCCGGTGTTCTTGTGCAGCGCACCGCTGCGCACAGCCCGGTCGATCCGCGAGGTGAGCTCACGGAACTCCGTCTCGACGGTTGCGGCGTCGCCGGACTCGGCGGCCGTCTCGAGGCGGCGGAAGTAGGTCTTGATCGCCGAGGTGTAGCGACGGTTCTCGTCGCGCTCACGCTCGGTGCGCAGGATCCGCTTCTTCTGGGATGCGATGTTGGCCATGATCTGAGGTCGCTCGCGCCAGGGAACGGCGCAGCGGCGGCGTAGTGTAGCGGGGATGGCCCAGTCGACGACCGCGGAGCCCGCGCCGCGGGACGAGAGCGCCCAGGAGCGCGGCGGCCGGCTGGCGCGCAGCACGGCGTTCTTCTCCGCCGCGACCGGGCTCTCGCGCGTTCTCGGCCTGGTGCGCGAGATCGTGGCGGCGAAGTACTTCGGCGTCAGTGCCGCGATGTCGGCGTTCACGATCGCCTTCCAGGTCCCTAACCTCGTGCGGGCGCTGTTCGCCGACTCGGCGCTCCAGGGCGCCTTCGTCCCTGTCTTCACCGAGCTGCTCCAGAAGGGCAAGCGACGCGAGGCCTTCCACGTCGCGTCGAGCCTCCTCTTCCTGATCGTGCTCGTGCTCGGCACGGTCACTGCTTTGTTCATCGTGTTCGCCGAGCCGATCATGTCGCTGTTCGCGCCTGGGTTCGACGACGACCCGGCGCTCCGCGACCTGACGGTCGGGCTCTCGCAGCTGATGTTCCCGATCGTCTTGCTGCTCGCCCTGTCCGGTCTGACTGTCGGGATGCTCAACAGCTTCGAGCACTTCAGCGTCCCGGCGCTCGCGCCGGTCGCCTGGAACGTCGTGATCATCATCTCGCTAGTCCTGCTGACCCCGCTCTTCGACGGCCAGGAGCGGGTTTACGCCTACGCGATCGGCGTTCTCCTCGGCACGGTCGTGCAGCTTCTGCTGCCGCTCCCGTGGCTCCGCGGGCGCGGCGGTCACTTCTCGCTTGCGCTCGACTGGCGCAACGAGCACGTGCGACGGGTGCTCTGGCTGATGTTGCCGGTGACGCTCGCGCTCGGGATGATCAACCTCAGCCTGCTGATCAACTCGCTGATCGGAACGCTCGTCTCCGACCAGGCTCCGGCCGCGATCGACAAGGCGTTCCGGATCTATCAGCTTCCCCAGGGCCTGTTCTCGATCTCGATCGCGACCGTTCTCTTCCCGACCCTGTCGAAGCTCGCGGCCAGCGGACGGCGCGACGACCTGCGCGCGACGATGGCGAACGGCATGCGCCAGATACTGCTGCTGCTGATCCCGAGCGCGGTGCTGATGGCCGTGCTCGCCGAGCCGATCACCCGGCTGGTCTACGAGCGGGGCGAGTTCGACGCCGAGGCGACCGAGCTCGTGGCGACCGCGATGGTGTGGTGGTCGATCTCGCTGCCGTTCCAAGGGGTCAGCCTGCTGTTCTCGCGGACCTTCTTCGGGCTGCAACAGCCCTGGGCGACGACCGGTCTCGCGGTGATCAACATGGTCGTCAACGCGGCTGTGGCTTTCGCCCTGTACAAGCCGTTCGGCATCGCGGGCATCGTGATCGGCACGGTTGCGGGAACGCTCGTCATGACCGTCGCCCAGGGCTGGATCCTGCGCGGAGAGCTTGGCGGGATCGATGGCGTGCGCACGCTGTCGGCCGGCATCCGGATGCTCGCGGCGGCGGCTGTCCTGGGGGGTGTCTCGTACGTGGTGTGGCACACGCTGGACGCGGCCCTGGGTACGACGCTCCCGGCGCAGATAGTCTCTGTCGGGCTCGGGATCCTCACGGGCTTGGGGGCGTATGTGACCGCAGTCGCGCTGTTGCGGATCGGCGAGGGCCGACAGCTCGCTCAGATGTTCGCTCGCAAGGGCAAGTGAAGTCGAAAGAGTCCGTGACTGTTCCGAACACTGTTAGCCTGCGCGGCAAGATGACCCTCGGCCCGGTGTCTCGACCGTCAGTTCCCGACCAGGTGTTCACACGCTTGTGCGACCTGATCGTGAGCGAGCACTACGAGCCAGGCGACCGCCTTCCGACCCAGCGTGCGCTGGCCAGTGAGTTCGGCGTGAACATGGCTTCGGTGCGCGAGGCGATCAAGCGCCTCGAGCAGCTTCGCCTGGTCGAGGTTCGTCACGGTGACGCGACCCGTGTGCTCGACTGGCGCCGAGCCGGCCTCGAGGCGCTCGCTCTGCTCGGGACGCTCGACTCAAAGGTCGTGGGTCCTCTGTTCGAGTCGCGCAGGCTCATCCTGGCACAGGTGGCATGCCTCGCCGCCGAGCGGCGGACCGACGAGCAGGCTCGTCGGCTGCTCGCGATAGGAGAGGAGTTCGAGCGAGCAGGGAGCGACGAGGAGGCACAAGCGCTGGAGTGGGAGTTCATCTCCCTCCTGATCGACGCAGCGGACAATCTCGTCTTCGAGCTGATCGGAAACTCGGTACGCGAGGTCTATCTGCGCCAGGCATCGCGATTCCTGCCACTGATCAGGGGTCGCGAGGAGCTGACCCCACTCATGGTCGCGGTCGCCGAGGCTGTGCGATCGGGAGAGCGCGACGACGCGGAGGCCGCGATGAGTCGCTTCACTGCCGCCGAGGAGTCCCGGATGCTCGATTCGGTCTGATGACGTCACTCAACGAGTTCGCCGCAGCGGGCCCGTGGCCTCAGCGTGCCGTCCTAGGTGCACTCGTCAGCCTCGCGCGACGGCGCCGTGGTCGTGCCTTGTTGCGGTACCTCCCTCAGGTCGACCAGCTCATGCAGGCGCTCCTGGCCACCGAGCACTTCGATGACCCGGCAGTCAGCCGCCGGCTCGGTTGGGATCCCGCAGCCGTGATCGCCCGAGGGCGCGACCTCAGGCGGCTCGAGGGACGGCTTTGACCTCGCACTTGGCGGCCGACGTCTGCGTCATCGGGGCGGGAGCCGGCGGTGCGGTCGCAGCTGCCGAGCTCGCTGAGGGCGGGGCTCGTGTGGTGGTCTTGGAGCAGGGACCGGCGCACAGCGCGCACGACTTCACGGCACGTCCACCCGAGATGCTCGCGCGGCTCTATCGCGACGCGGGCCAGACGACGACGCTCGGCATGCCGCCGATCGGCCTGCCGCTGGGCAGCGGGATCGGCGGGACGACCCTGATCAACTCGGGCACGTGCTTCCGCACACCGCCGCGGGTGCTCGATCGCTGGGCTGCGGAGTTCGGCCTCGATCTCGACGAGGCGACCCTACGCCCGGCGTTCGAGCGCGTCGAGCAGGCGCTCTCGGTGAGCGAAGTGACGCCCGAGCTCGCAGGAGGGAACGCCGACGTCGCGCGCCGTGGTGCAGAGCGCCTCGGCTGGTCCCACGGCTACCTGCGCCGCAACGCACGCGGCTGCGTCGGCTCGGGGGTCTGCGCCTACGGCTGCCCGACGTCCGCCAAGCAGCACGTCGGCATCACCTACGTCCCGCGTGCCGAAGCGGCCGGCGCGCAGGTCGTCACCGGCGCCGACGTGCGGCGGATCGTGATGCGGGGCGGACGTGCGCGCGGTGTCGAGGCGCGCACGGCGGCCGGCGAGTCGCTGACCGTCGAGGCGCCGACGATCGTCGTCGCTGCCGGGACGATCTACACGCCCGTCCTGCTCAGTCGCAACGGGCTCGGCGGAGGCTCTGGCGAGCTGGGCCGCAATCTCTCGCTGCACCCAGCGACCGCCGGCTTCGCGCTCATGGACGAGACGGTCGACATGGCGCGCGGTGTCCCGCAGAGCTTCTACGTAGACGAGTTCGCGGACGAGGGCATCATGCTCGAGGGGATAGCCGGGCCGCCAGCGCACGCCGCGATGGCGCTGCCGCTCAAGGGCCGCCGTCACGCCGAGGCGATGGCCGCCTATCCGCGGCTGGCCGAGTTCGGCGTCATGGTCAGCGACAGCTCACGTGGCCGGGTGCGGGCGATTCGTGGCCGGCCGCTGATCCGTTACGACCTCGACGACGCCGACGTCGCCCGGTTCCGGGCCGGGATCGGGAGGCTCCGAGAGCTGTTCGACGCGGCCGGAGCGCGTGAGGTGTTCCTACCGCTCCCGCACGGCGTGAAGCCTGAGGAGGCACGCCGCCGAGACTTCAAGCTGATGGCGTTCCACCCGCTCGGCACCGCGCGTGCCGATGCACGACCGGCGCATGGAGTCGTCGACGGCGATCTCGCGCTCCACGGAGCGCAGGGCGTCTACGTGGCCGATGGATCCGTGGTCCCAAGCTCGCTCGGCGTCAACCCGCAGATGACGATCATGGCGCTGGCCACTCGGCTCGCCTTCCACCTGCTCGGCCGGGACGTCGTCGCGGCGGGGAGCAGCTCTGGCGGACCCGAGGTAGGGCAGGCCGCGTGACCGGGGAGCCGTGGGCCCCGTTAATAATCAGGGGTCGTGCGCGCCCCCGCCGCAAACATCCGCAACTTCTCGATCATCGCCCACATCGACCACGGGAAGTCGACGCTGGCCGACCGCATCCTCGAGGTCACGGGCACCGTCGAGGCGCGCGATCACCGGCCTCAGCTGCTCGACTCGATGGACCTCGAGCGTGAGCGCGGCATCACGATCAAGGCTCAGGCGGTCCGCGTCGAGTTCACCGCAAAGGACGGCCGGACCTACCGTCTGCACCTGATCGACACGCCCGGGCACGTGGACTTCACCTACGAGGTCTCACGCTCGCTCGCAGCTTGTGACGGCGCAGTGCTCGTCGTCGACGCGTCGCAGGGCGTCGAGGCCCAGACGGTGGCCAACACCTATCTCGCGGTCGAGGCAGGACTCGAGCTGATCCCGGTGATGAACAAGATCGACCTTCCGGGCTCCGAGCCCGAGCGCGTCGAGAAGGAGATATCCGAGCTGATCGGAGAGTCGCCCGACGGCGTGATCCGCATGTCGGCCAAGACGGGTGAGGGGGTAGCCGAGGTCCTCGAGTCGATCGTCGCCAAGGTCGAGCCACCCGAGGGCGACTGCGACGCGCCTGCGCGCGCGCTGATCTTCGACTCCGAGTTCGACCAGTACCGCGGGGTGGTGGCCTATGTGCGCGCCGTTGACGGCGTGCTGCGCAATGGCGACGCGATTCTCGCCATGCAGGCCGGCACCGAGGCCGAGATCGACGAGATCGGCTTCTTTGGTCCCGGCATGACGCCGGTCGACAGGCTCGACGCGGGCGAGGTCGGCTACATCATCACCGGCATCAAAGACGTATCGCTGCTGCGCGTCGGCGACACCTTGACCACGAAGGCCCGTCCGGCCGGCGAGCCGCTGCCCGGCTACCGCGAGGTCAAGCCGATGGTCTTCTGCGGCCTCTTCCCAGTCGAGACCGACCGCTTCGCCGACCTGCGCGACGCGCTAGAGAAGCTGTCGCTCAACGACGCCGCGCTGTCCTGGGAGCCCGAGACCAGCCAGGCGCTCGGCTTCGGCTTCCGCTGCGGCTTCCTCGGACTGCTGCACATGGACATCGTCCGCGAGCGCCTCGAGCGCGAGTACGACCTAGAGCTGCTCGCGACGACACCCAACGTCGAGTACGAGTGCACGCTGACCAACGGCGACGAGGTGATCGTCCACTCGCCGAGCGACATGCCCGATCCAGGTGTCATCGAGGAGATCCGCGAGCCCTACATCCGAGCGACGATCCTCTGCCCCAAGGACGCAGTCGGCGCGGTGATGGAGCTCTGCCAGGAGCGTCGCGGCACCCATGTCGGCATGAGCTTCCTGTCGGAGGCGCGCGTGCAGCTCCACTACGACCTGCCGCTCGCCGAGATCGTGCTCGACTTCTTCGATCAGCTCAAGTCGCGGACGAAGGGCTACGCGTCGCTCGACTACGACCTGACCGGAGTCCGTCCGTCGAACCTCGTCAAGCTCGACATCCTGCTCGCCGGGGACCAGGTCGACGCGTTGTCTTCGGTCGTCCACAAGGACAAGGCCTACTCGGCCGGGCGCGCCCTTGCGGGCCGACTGCAGAAGCAGATACCGCGCCAGCAGTTCGAGGTGGCGATCCAGGCGGCGATCGGCTCGCACATCATCGCTCGGGAGTCCGTCAAGGCGGTCCGCAAGGACGTGATCGCCAAGTGCTACGGCGGCGACATCACACGGAAGAAGAAGCTGCTCGAGAAGCAGAAGCAGGGCAAGAAGCGGATGAAGCAGGTCGGCCGGATCGAGGTGCCACAAGAGGCCTTCCTGTCCGTTCTCACACTCGGCGAGGACTCCGAGTAACTCGCTCAGCAGCCAGGTGCCACGGGGGTCTGGGGGCGAGAGCCCCCAGTTCCATACCTTAGGAACGCTTAAGAACGTGGGCGTAGGTTGCTGCACGTGGCCGCTACCGAGACCGCCCCAGACCCGACAGTCGACTCGCTTCAGCTGTTCCTCGACGGGATAGCGAAGACCCGGCTGCTGACCGCCGCCGAGGAGCTCGACCTCGCCCGGCGCATCGAGCGCGGCGACCTCGCCGCCAAGGACCGGATGATCGAGGCGAATCTCCGCCTCGTGGTCTCGATCGCCAAGCGTTACCGCAACCAGGGGCTCGACTTCATGGAGCTGATCCAAGAGGGGTCGATCGGCCTGGTCCGCGCTGTCGAGAAGTTCGACTTCCGCAAGGGGTTCAAGTTCTCGACCTACGCGACCTGGTGGATCCGTCAGGCGATCTCGCGCGCACTCGCCGACAAGTCACGCACGATCCGGATCCCGATTCACATCAACCAGGTGCTGCAGAAGCTCGACGGAGCTCAGCGCAGGCTCGAATCGACCGGCGATCGTGACCCGACGTTTGCCGAGATCGCGGCCGCCTCCGGGGTGGACATCGCTCCTGACGAGGCCGAACTGATCATGACCGCCTCGCGCGCGCCGGTGTCGCTCGACAAGCCGGTGGGAGGCGCCGGTGACGACGACGCGGCTGAACTGGGTCACCTGATTCCCGACGCGACCGCGGTCTCGCCCTTCGATGCAGCTGCAGAGGCGATCGATCGCTCACGGCTGGCACAGGCGCTCGAGAACCTCTCGTTTCGTGAGCGCCGGATCGTCGAGCTTCGCTATGGGCTGTTCGGTGAGCAGCCGCGCACGCTCGACGACGTCGGACGGACCTTCGGCCTCACCCGAGAGCGGGCACGTCAGATCGAGGAGCACGCCGTCCGCAAGTTGAGCTCGTTGGCCGAAGCTCAGGGTCTGCGCGACGTCGCCTAGCGGATACGCACAAGTTTCCAGCGTAAAGCGCGGGGATTTTTATTCGGAGTGATCCGGTTCTGCCGTCTCTCCGCTTATTGTTCAGTCCGTAAGCGTCAGAGACCTAGGCGCGGAGCCCTCCCTCCAATTGGCTCCGTTTGCCCGGGGCGGGCATCAAAGGGCGTGCGCGGCCGTCTCACACTGCGGCCGTGCCGCCCGCCCGCCGCCCCGAGGCGCAGGGTCCGGCCGGTAGCGGCCCCGCCACGCATAGACTGCGCGCCGCAACGGAGCGAAAGGAACCGCGTGCCCGTAGACACCAGTGCCAAGGGCAAGAAGTACCCGCCCTTCGAATATGAGATCGGCAAGGAGAAGATTCGCGAGTACGCCCTGGCCGTAGGCGAGGACAACCCCGTGTACGTCGACCGGGTGGCGGCGAAGGCGGCCGGCTTCCGCGACATCCCGGCGCCGCCGATGTTCGCGGTCGTCTACTCAGCCGGCGCGATGGGTCCGGCGATCCTCGACCCCGAGGTCGGCATCAACTTCGCCCTGATGGTCCACGGAGGTCAGGAGTTCGCCTGGGGCGAGCCGGTCTGCTCCGGCGACACGATCACCACCGTCGCCGAGTGCAAGGAGATCTTCGAGAAGGACGGCAAGGGCTTCTACGTCTTCGAGTCGGTCTCCACCAACCAGGACGGCCAAGAGGTCGTGCGCGGAACCTGGACCAACATCGTGAGGGGTGTCTGATGAACGTCGGCGACAACATTCCCGAGCTGCGCGTGACCCCGGATCGGTTCCTGCCCCACCGCTACGCGGGCGCGTCGGGGGACTTCAACCCGATTCACATCGACAAGGAGTTCGCGACGATGGTCGGGCTGCCGGGGACGATCCTCCATGGCCTGTACGGGATGGCCCTCGTAGCGCGTGCCAACGCGGCGGCGGCCGGCGGCGATCCGCGCGCACTGAAGCGGCTCGCGGTCCAGTTCCGCGGCATGGGGATGCCCGAGCAGGAGATCGTGGTGACGGGCACGGTCCGCGAGACGACAGACGGCAGAGCGGTCGTCGACACGGTCGCCGAGCAGTCGGGCAACCAGATCATCAAGAACGCGACGGCCGAGCTCGCGCTCTAGGGGGTCGAGCGGCGGGCCAGGCTCGGCCGCTAGGCACAATGTGGACGTGCAGGTAAGCCCCCGCCAGCAGTTCATCCTCCGCAAGGTCGTGGAGAGCTACGCCGATCTGGATCATCCGGTCGGGTCGAAGTGGCTTGCCGAACAGGGCGACGTGCCATGGGGACCGTCGACGGTCCGCAGCGAGCTCGCCCGCCTCGAGGAGATCGGGCTGCTCGAGCACCCGTACACCTCGGCTGGTCGTGTACCGACCCAGACTGGCTACCGCTTCTACGTCGACGAGATCCTCGACGAGAGCGAGCTGCCGGCGATCCGCAAGCCGGTCGAGCTGTCGGACATGCGCCGCGAGCTGGACGAGGCGATGCGTGCCACCTCGGAGCAGCTGTCGCAGATCACCAACCTGCTTGCGTTGGTCACCGCGCCGCCGATCGAGACGGCGACGATCCACCGCGTCGAGGTGCTCGCCCTGCAGCCGCAGGTCGCGATGGTCGTCGTGATCACCTCCACCGGCGGAGTCACCAAGCGAGTCATTCCGTTCGACGGTCCGCTCGACCGCGGTCTGCTCGACTGGGCGAGCGCCTACCTCAACGAGGAGCTCGGCGGGATGGAGGTCGGCTCGCGCCTGCTGCAGGCCAAGCTCGAGCATCCGCAGCTCGATCCCCGCGAGCGGGCGTTCCTGGCACAGCTGTCGCCCGCGTTCACCGAGCTCGAGGACAGCGCGGAGCACACCCTCTTCTACGATGGCGCGGCCCGGCTGATCTCCGAGCAGCGCTTCCAGGAGCTGCCGCAGCTCTCGGAGCTGATGGACGTGCTCCAACGCCGTCAGGCGCTGCTGGCGATGATGCGCGGATCGCTGTGGGAGTCGAAGGTCTACCTGCGGATCGGCAGCGAGAACCCGGCTCCCGAGCTGCGCTCGCTCAGCATGGTCGCTGCCAACTACGGCCTCGCGCGACGCAACCTCGGCGCGGTCAGCGTGCTGGGACCGGTGCGGATGGACTACCCGACGGCGATCATCGCGGTCCGTCAGGCGGCGACCGAGCTCTCGCGCTTCGTCGCCGAGGTCTACGACGAGTGATGCGACGCGACGCGTATGAGGTGCTCGGCGTCGAGCAGGGCGCCGACGAGCGAACGGTCAAGAAGCGCTTCCGCGTGCTCGCGCGCGAGCTGCACCCCGACGTGAACTCGGACGCCGACGCCGAGGAGCGCTTCAAAGAAGCGGCCGAGGCCTACGAGGTCCTCTCCGACCCCGAGCGACGGGCGATCTACGACCGCTACGGCTGGGAGGGGCTCGACTCGCGCGGCAAGGCCCCGCACGCGCAGGGCTTCGGCTCCTTCGCGGACATCTTCGACGCGTTCTTCGGCGGCGATCCGTTCGGCGGCGGCGGCGGACGCGGCGGGCCAGGGCCGATCCAGGGCGGCGACATCGGCGTCGAGGCGCAGATCACGCTCGAGCAGGCGGCGCAAGGAGCGAGCGTCGAGGTCTCCTACGAGGCCGTCGAGACCTGCGAGCGTTGTCACGGCAACCGGGCCGAGCCCGGCACGCCGATCGAGACCTGTGGGCGCTGCGGCGGGACCGGTCAGCTCAACGCCGTCTCGCGCACGGCGTTCGGCCAGCTCGTGCGCACGCACGCCTGCGATGTATGTGGCGGTGACGGCAAGGTCGCGACGACGCCATGCTCGGAGTGCAAGGGCCAGGGCGTTCGCCCCAAGCGGCGGACGCTCGACGTCGACATCCCAGCTGGAATCGACGACGGCCAGCGCATTCGGCTGAGCGGACGCGGCCATGCGGGCGAGCGCGGAGGCCCCCCGGGCGATCTCTACGTGTTGGTCGGGGTGACCGAGGACGAGCGCTTCGTGCGCGACGGCTTGGATCTCGTCAGCGTGGTCGACATCCCGGCGCCGCTCGCCGCGCTCGGGACGACCGTCAGCGTGCCGACGCTCGACGGTGACGAGGAGATCGACGTCGATCCGGGCACGCAGCCGGGCACGGTCGTGACCCTGCGCGGTCTCGGCATGCCGCAGATCGGCCGACGCCGCAGGGGAGACCAGCAGGTCGTCCTCAACGTCGTCATCCCGCGCAATCTCGACGCGCGCCAGCGCGAGCTGCTCGACGAGCTGGCCGCCAGCCTCGTCGACGACAACCTCGTCGACGGGCAAGGCGAGTCGATCGTCGACAAGGTCCGCCGAGTCCTGCGTTGATCCGGCTCGCCGTTCGTGCGCAGGCGGCCGACGCGGAGCTCGTGCTGGCGGCGCTGCTGGAGATCGCCCCCTCCGGCGTCGAGCAGATCGACGGCGAGGAGACCGTCGAGTTCGCCGTCTACGGCACGCCGGGCGAGCTGCCAGAGCTCGAGGAGGGCGAGGCCGACGTCGGCGGCGTCACGGTCATGGTGTCCGGCACCGAGGTCCCCGACGACTGGGCGGAGCGCTGGAAGCGCTTCCACGTCCCGATCCTCGTCGGCGACCGTCTCTATGTGCGTCCGCCGTGGGAGGAGGCATCGGTTCGGCCGGGAATCATCGACCTCGAGATCGATCCCGGCCGCGCCTTCGGAACCGGTTCTCACTCGACGACCCGTCTCTGCCTCGAGCTGCTGCTTCAGCTGGTCGACGAGCGCGGCACTGACGGTTCGCTGTGCGACCTCGGCTGCGGCTCCGGCGTCCTCGCCATCGCCGCCGCCAAGCTCGGCTTCGACCAGATCGAGGCGCTCGACTTCGATCCGCTCGCCGTGGACGCCACGGAGGGAAATGCACGTGTGAACGACGTGAGTCTCGACATCGTCCGCCGCGCGAACCTGCGAGACGAACCGTCGCCTCCGGCAGACGTCGTGCTCGCCAACCTCCTGCGCCCGCTGCTCCTCCAGGTCGCCGAGCGGATGCAACACCGCCCCGAAGCACTCATCCTCTCCGGCCTCCTCGACCACGAGGCCGACGAGGTCGCCGCCGCCTTCGCTCCCCTCGCAGAGCGAAACCGCCTCTCCGACCGCGGCTGGACCGCACTTCTCCTCCAACGTGCATAACGCCACACACTGTCAGCATCGAGCCGGGTGAGTGCCGTAACGGCCGTCCAGGCGTGTACAGCGCCACACGGCCCCACGATTGGCGTGCGTGTGTGGCGAAACGCTGCGGCTTGTCTAAGGCGCCGAGCTCTGCAGCACCGCACCGGCGACCTCCTGCCACCAGGCGCGTGACTCCGGGGCGTCCGCCCGGCCGATGCGCTCGCGGCAGTAGCGCACGAGCTGACGCGGGCTTCCCGTGGCCACGACACCGTCGCCCGTGACCGCCAGCCGCCCGTCGACCAGCAGCACCAGCGCTCCCCTCGCCTCGCGTCGGGTGCGCAGCGTCCGAGCGACCGCGACGCCCTCGATCTCGGTCGGCGCCGCCGGATCGGCGGAGCTGTCGAGCCACGGCTTGACGCTGAAGATCGGGGTGCGTCCCTTCGGCCCGATGCGCTCGTCACGTGCGCTGGCGATCGGGCCGACGCGCCAGCGATCGAACAGCCCCTGGACCTCGTCGCGCGCCTTCTCGCGGACGACGATGTGCAGCCGGTCGCCCTCCGCGACCTGGGTCGAGCCGCGTGGGAGCAGCGCCTCGTAGTCGCGCACGATGATGTTGACCAGTGCGTCGCGCGGCAGGCCCAGCTCGTTCACCAGCCGACCGACGAGCGCGTCGCCTGGACGTACCGGGAACTCGAGCACCTCGGCGCCGAGGCGGCGGATGGTCCCGACCTCCATCAGCGATCGCGGCAACGCGGGCTCGTCGGTCGTCAGGCCGAGCCGGCGCGCGAGCGGGTCGATCGTCGCGCCCTGGATCAGCGCCGAGGTGATCACGACGAAGAAGACGAGGTTGAAGAACAGGTTGGCGTTCGGGATGCCCTCGATCACCGGGAAGGTCGCGAACACGACCGGGAGCGCTCCGCGCAGACCGGACCAGCTGAGCAGCGTCATCTCGCGCGCCGAGTAGCCGAACGGAGCTGTCGTCACGAATGTCGCAATCGGCCTCGCAACGAGCGTGAGGACAATCGCGAGCAGCAGGCCGTCGAGCGCTACGTCTCCGAGCTCGCTTGGGAAGACCAGCAGCCCGAGGGTGAAGAAGAGGGCGATCTGGCTGACCCAGGCGAGGCCGGCGTGGAAGTCCTCGATCGTCCGCCGTGCGGGAACCCGGCCGCTCGCAAGGCTGAGGCCGGTGATGTAGACCGCGAGAAATCCTGAGCCTCCGAGCTGGTCGGCCGCTCCGAAGGCGATCGCCGCCGTGGCGAACGACGCGACGGGGTAGAGCCCATTGGTTGCGAAGTTGACCCGGCGAAACGCCATCACGGCGCCTGTGCCGATCGCGAATCCGGCCACGCCGCCGATCACGAGCTGCTGGACCATCAGGACGGCCATGTCGCCGACTCCGTAGCTCGGCCCCTCGATCCACTCGATGAAGCCGATGACGAGCAGCACGGCGAGCGGGTCGTTGAAGCCGGACTCGGCCTCGAGCGTCCGGGCGAGCTTGCGCTTGATGCTCGAGCCGCGTAGCACGGAGAAGATCGCCGCGCTGTCGGTCGACGCGATCACCGCTCCGAGCAGCAGCCCCTCGAGCACGCTCAGGTCGAACAGCAGGTGCGACAGCAGGCCGGTGATCGCTGCCGTGATCAGCGTTCCGACCGTCGCGAGCGGAAGTGCGCCGCGCAGTACGGGCCGGATCTCGTTCCAACCGGCGGCGAGACCACCCTCGAAGAGGATCAGCGCCAGGGCGATGATGCCGATCGTGCGCGCCAGCTCGACGTCATGCTCGTCGCCGCCGAAGTGGATCAGCCCGAGACCGTCCGAGCCGATCAGCATTCCGAGCAGGAGGAACAGCACGAGCCCGGGGACCCGCAGGCGTCCGGCAATCAGCGTCGCCCCGATCCCCAGCGCCAGCAGAGCGCCGGCGACGAGGATGAGAGTTCCGTCCTCCATTGGCGAGCAGCCTAGACTTCACCCTGCATGTCGGTCGCCGAGAGAGTTCAAGCAGATGCCCAGGCCGCGCTCAAAGCGGGAGACCGCGAGCGCGCAGGCGCCCTGCGCCTGGTCGCCTCGGAGCTTCAGCGCGCCGCAAAGGACGGCGGAGGCGACGTCGACGAGATCGAGGTCCTGCAGCGCGAGCGCAAGCGCCGGCTCGAGTCCGCCGAGGCCTACCGCGACGCCGATCGCGCCGATCTCGCCGTCTCCGAGGAGTCCGAGGCGGCGCTGATCGAGGGCTACCTGCCGGCTCAGATGGCCGACGAGGAGCTAGCTGCGATCGTCGCCTCGGCCGTCGAGCAGAGCGGCGCTAGCTCGCCACGCGACATGGGCAACGTGATGAAGCTGGTGATGCCCGAGGTCAAGGGTCGTGCGGACGGCAAGCGCGTGAGCGCGGCCGTCAAGGAGAAGCTGACCGCCTAGTGCGCAGGCAGATCGAGCTCTCCAACGAGGTGGCCGCCGAGCTGGCCGGACCGGAGGACCGGATCATGCGCACGCTCGAGGACCACCTCGACTGCGACGTCTTCCTGCGCGGCAACGTCCTGACGCTCGACGGCTCGGAGGAGCAGCTCGAGATGGGGCAGACGGTGGTGCGCGAGCTCTCGGACCTCATCGACCAGGGCCATGACGTGGCGCCCGGCACGATCGAGGCGATCGGCTCCGCGCTCGACGCGCACGAGAGCCCGAGCCGGGTGCTCGAGGACGTGATCTGGCGCCACCGCGGGCTGAAGATCGCACCGAAGACCGTCAACCAGAAGCGCTATGTCGACGCGATCCGCTCGAACACGATCACCGTCGGCATCGGTCCAGCCGGCACTGGCAAGTCGTTCCTGGCGGTTGCTATGGCGGTGGCGGCGCTGCAACGCCGCGAGGTCAACCGGATCGTCCTGACCCGTCCGGCGGTTGAGGCGGGCGAGCGGCTCGGCTTCCTGCCCGGCGATCTGATGGCGAAGGTCGACCCGTACCTGCGGCCGCTGTTCGACGCGCTCTACGACATGCTCGACGCGGACAAGGTCAACCAGCACCTCGAGCGCAACGTGATCGAGGTGGCGCCGCTCGCCTTCATGCGCGGGCGCACGCTCAACGACTCCTTCATCATCGTCGACGAGGCCCAGAACACCACGCCGGAGCAGATGAAGATGGTGATGACGCGGCTCGGCTTCGGCTCGAAGATGGTCGTGACCGGCGACGTCACGCAGGTCGACCTGCCGAAGAGCGACCGCTCCGGTCTCGTCGTGATCGGCGACATCCTCGAGGGCGTCGAGGACATCGAGTTCGTCCGCCTCGGCGGCGGCGACGTCGTCCGCCACAAGCTCGTCCAGCGGATCGTCGCGGCCTACAGCGAGTACGCCGAGACCCAGGCGCCCGAGCTGCGCTCGACTCGCAAGCGCGCTTGATCGAGATCGAGGTGATCGACTCGCCGGCACCTCCGGCACGGTTCGAGGCGGCCGCGCGCGCCGCGCTCGACGGCGCGCGGATGTCGGGCGAGCTGCACCTCGCGGTCGCGTTCATCTCGGCTGCGGAGATCCAGGAGCTCAACCGCGACCACCGCCAGAAGGACCGCCCCACGGATGTCTTGTCGTTCCCGATCGACGAGAACGGACCGGTCGTCGGCCTGCGCGAGCTCGGCGACGTCGTGATCTGCCCCGAGCACACGGAGGACCTCGAGGAGGCCGTCGTCCACGGCGTCCTGCACCTCTGCGGCTACGACCACGAGACCGATGCGGGCGAGATGCTCGCGCTCCAGGACGCCGTGATGGGAAAGCTGCGCTGATGCGATCCGGCTTCGTGGCGCTCGCCGGACGGCCAAATGCCGGCAAGTCGACGCTCGTCAACCGGATCGTCGGGACCAAGGTCGCGATAGTCTCCGACAAGCCGCAGACCACGCGGCGCGAGATCCGCGGCATCGCCACCGGGCCTGACTGGCAGCTCGTCCTGGTCGACCTCCCCGGCGTCCAACGGCCACGTGACCCGATGACCGCGCGGATGCAGAAGCAGGTCGAGCGCACGCTGGGCGACGCCGACGCAGTGCTGTTCGTCGTCAACGCAGCGGAGCGCGTCGGGCCGGGGGACCGCTTCATCGCACGAGCGATCAAGTCGTCGGGCATCCCCGCGGTGACGGTCGTCAACAAGATCGACCGCCTGACGCCTGCCGCGACCGCCACGGCGTTGACTGCTGCGGCCGAGCTCGGCGTCCAGGGCGACATCTTCCCGGCGAGTGCGAAGCGCGGCCAGGGGATCGATCCGCTCGTCGAGCATCTGGTCGAGCTGCTGCCGGAGGGGCCGATGCTCTACCCGCCGGAGGACAGCTCGGACCTCTCGGAGAACGTCCAGCTGGCCGAGCTCGTGCGCGAGCAGGTGCTGCGGCGCACCCGCGAGGAGCTGCCGCACGCTGTCGAGGTCGAGGTCGCCGACGTGGTCGAGCGCGACGACGGACTCGTCTCGATCGAGGCGAACGTCTGGACCGAGGCCGAGTCGCAGAAGGCGATCCTGATCGGCAAGGGCGGCCACATGATCAAGGCGATCGGAACCGCGGCGCGCAAGGAGATCGAGGCGACCATCGGCCAGCGCGTTCACCTCGAGCTCAAGGTCCGCGTGCGGCGCGGCTGGCGCGCCGACGACGCTTTGCTCGACCGTCTGGGGATCGACTGAGAGAGAGCCTGGGGGCTCGCGCCCCCAGACCCCCGTGGCACCAGGCCGGTGGGCTAGGGCTCGCGCCGCCTGAGACAATGCTCGACGTGGATGAGATCAAGTTCGACAGCGACGGCCTCGTGCCGTGTGTGATGCAGGACGCCCGCACCGGCGAGGTGCTGACGCTCGCGTACATGAACGAGGAGGCGCTCCGGCTCACCCGTGAGACGGGCGAGATCCACTTCTGGAGCCGCTCGCGCAACGAGCTTTGGCACAAGGGGGCGACCTCGGGGAACACTATGAAGGTGCGCGCGCTACGCATCGATTGCGACGACGACGCGATCGTCGCGCTGGTCGATCCCTCGGGCCCGGCCTGCCACACCGGCGAGCGGAGCTGCTTCCATGCGGGCGATCTCGAGCCACAGACCGGCGAGGCGCTCGCGGTGCTCGAGCGGACGATCGCCGAGCGACGGGCCGCGGGCGACGGAGGGTCGAGCTACACCGCTCAGCTGCTCGCCGACCCGCCGTTCATCGGCGAGAAGGTCCGCGAGGAGGCCGAGGAGGTGACGCGCGCCGCGCGCGAGGAGTCCGACCAGCGCGTCCGCGAGGAGGCGGCCGACGTCCTCTACCACTTGGCAGTGCTGCTCGCGTCGCGCAACATGTCGTACGGCGACGCCTTCGACGAGCTCAATGCCCGTCGCCGCTAGAGGAGACGACCCGGGGGCTCGCGCCCCCGGACCCCCGCGGCACCTGGCCGGTGGCGGTGAGCTCGACGTCTCTCCTTCGCTCGAGCAGGTCAAGGAGCTGACGCGCGAGCACACGCTCGTGCCGCTGCGCCACACGTTCATCGACGACTGCGAGACGCCGGTCTCCGCCTACCTCAAGCTGCGCGGCGACGGTCCGTCGTTCCTGCTCGAGTCCGCCGAGCAGGGGCAGCGGTTCGGCCGCTGGTCCTTCCTGGGCTTCCGTCCACGGACCGTGATTCGCCTCGACGATGGCCAGATGACCGTTGGCGGCGAGCGGCGTGACGCCGCCGATCCGTACGCGGTGGTGGCGGAGGAGCTGGAGCGCTATCGGATCGCACCGCTCGACGGCTTGCCGCCGTTCGCCGGCGGGGCGGTCGGCCTGTTCGGCTACGACCTCGTCCGCTACACCGAGCCGTCGGTCGGTCCGCCGAACCCGGACGAGCTCGGCACGCCGGACATGGCGCTGATGGTCACCGACGTGCTCGTCGCGTTCGACCACCTGCGCCACGAGGTCTCGATCCTCGCCAACGTCTTCGCCGAGGACCACGTCGAGGAGGCGTACGCCGAGGCGCTGGCGACGATCGCCGACGTGCGCGAGCGGCTCGCCGCGCCGGCGCCGCGAGCGCATGCCGGCGTCCGGGAGGCACCCAAGTTCGAGTCGAACATCGGGTCGGCCGGCTACGCCGAAGCCGTCGAGCGCGCTAAGGAGTACATCCGTGCAGGCGACGCCTACCAAGTCGTGCCGAGCCAGCGCTGGAGCGCCGATGCGCCCGTCAGCGCCTTCTCGATCTACCGCGGCCTGCGCGCGGTCAACCCGAGCCCGTACATGTACTTCCTCGACTTCGGCGACTTCGAGATCGCCGGCGCCTCGCCCGAGTCGCTGATCAAGGTCACCGGCCGGCGGGCCGAGCAGCGGCCGATCGCCGGCACCCGGCCACGAGCCGACACCGCCGAGGGCGACCTGCGCCGCGCCGAGGAGCTGCTGGCCGACGAGAAGGAGCGGGCCGAGCACGTGATGCTCGTCGACCTCGCGCGCAACGACCTCGGACGGGTATGCGAGTACGGCTCAGTGTCGGTCGACGAGCTGATGGTCGTCGAGACCTACTCGCACGTCCTGCACATCGTCTCGTCGGTCTCGGGCACGCTGCGCAGCGACGTGACGCCGATGGACGCGCTGGCCGCCTCGCTGCCCGCGGGGACGCTCTCCGGCGCGCCGAAGATCCGGGCGATGCAGATCATCGACGAGCTCGAGCCGACCAAGCGCGGGCCGTATGGCGGATCGGTCGGCTACCTCTCCTACACGGGCGATCTCGATGCGTGCATCTACATCCGCTCGGCCGTGGTGAAGGACGGCCGCGTCCACCTCCAGGCCGGCGGCGGAATCGTCGCGGACTCCGATCCCGACTACGAGGTCCGCGAGACCGAGCACAAGGCGGGTGCCGTGTTCCAGGCGATCGACCTCGCATGTAGCCAAGGCGACTGGCAATGACGGAGAAAGTCGGGGGGCTCGCGCCCCCCGGGCCCCCCGAGGCACCTGGCCGGGTGTTGGTTATCGACAACTACGACTCGTTCACCTACAACCTCGTGCAGTACCTGGGTGAGCTGGGGGCGGATCTCGCTGTAGTTCGTAACGACGCTTCCACCGTCGACGAGCTGATGAAGCTTGGCCAAGGTGGACGTCTGATCGTCTCGCCCGGTCCCTGCACTCCCGCGGAGGCTGGCGTCTCGGTAGAGGCGATCCGCCGCTTCGGCGAGGAGGGCATCCCAGTCCTTGGCGTCTGCCTCGGCCACCAGGCGATCGCATCCGCGTTCGGCGGCGAGGTCGTGCGCGGTCAGCCCGTACACGGCAAGACGGCGGAGGTCGAACACGACGGTCAGACGATCTTCCAGGGCCTGCCGAGCCCGCTGACCGTTGGTCGCTACCACTCGCTGGTGGTCGATCCGGATCTGCCGCCCGAGCTCGAGCGCTCGGCGTCGTTCGGCGACGTGATCATGGGGATCCGCCACCGTGAGCTCCCGGTCGAGGGCGTGCAGTTTCACCCCGAGTCGGTGCTCACAGGTGACGGTATGGCCATACTTCGAAACTTCCTGTCGCGCTGAGCGACGGAGCGACCGACCCAAGATGCCCAATCCGATCCTCACCGAGGCGATCGATCGTCTCTGCCGCAGCGAGGCGCTGAGCGCCGAGGAGTCCGCCGCCTGCCTTCACGAGGTGATGGAGGGCCGCGCGTCCGAGGCACAGACCGCGGGCCTGCTGATCGCCTTCCGCAGCAAGGGGGAGACCGTCGAGGAGATCGCGGGCATGGCACGGGCGATGCGCGAGCTGGCGACGCCGGTGCACACGACCCACGCCGATCTCGTCGACACCGCCGGGACGGGTGGCGGGCGGCCGACGTTCAACGTCTCGACGACGGCGGCCTTCGTCGCGGCGGGCGCCGGCTGCCGGGTCGCGAAGCACGGGAATCGCTCATCGACGGGCCGCTCAGGCTCGGCCGACGTGCTCGAGGCGCTCGACGCGCGGATCGACCTCGGACCGAGCGACGTCGCCAAGTGCATCGACGAGGTCGGCTTCGGCTTCATGTTCGCTCCGGCTCACCATCCGGCGATGAAGCACGTGGTCCCGGTGCGCAAGGAGCTCGCTGTGAGGACGATCTTCAACTTCCTCGGGCCGCTCACCAATCCTGCGGGCGCCAAACGGCAGCTGATCGGCGTCTCGGACCGCCGCTTCCTCGACTTCATGGCCGCGGCGCTCGGCGAGCTCGGCTGCGAGCACGCGCTGCTGGTGGCCAGCGACGACGGGCTCGACGAGCTGAGCGTCTCCGGTCCCACGCACGTCGTCGAGCTGCGCGACGGACGCATCGCGACCAGCGTCGTGACGCCAGAGTCCGTCGGCCTCGAGCGCTCGCCGCAGGACGCCGTCGCGGCCGGCACGCCGCAAGCGAACGCGGCGATCGCCCGGCGCGTCATGGGCGGCGAGACGGGCGCCGAGCGTGACCTGACCGTCCTCAACGCCGGTGCGGCGATCTTCGTCGGCGGGGCTGCCGGGTCGCTCGAGGAGGGCGTACGGGTCGCCGAAGGGGCGATCGACTCCGGTGCCGCGAGTGACGTGATGGACCGCTTCATCGCCCGAACGCAGGAGCTCGCGGCATGAGCGAGCGACTCGAGCAGCTCGTGCGTGCGACCAGGGAGGCGCTCGAGCGCCGGCGGGCCGCGCTGCCCCTGGGCGAGTTGGAGGGGATCGCCGCCGGGCGGTCGCCCGAGGACGCCCGGCCGTTCGCGGAGGCGCTCTCGCGGCCCGGGACGTCGCTGATCGCCGAGCACAAGCGTCGTTCGCCCTCCGCCGGCGAGATCCGCGCCGGCTGGAGCTGCGCGGACATGGTCTCGGCCTACGAGCGCGGCGGAGCGGCAGCGCTGTCAGTGCTGACCGAGGAGGCGCACTTCGGCGGCTCGCTCGACGACGTACGTGCCGCCCGCGATGCGACCTGCCTGCCGATCCTGCGCAAGGACTTCACAGTCGATCCCTACATGCTGCTCGAGGCCCGTGCGGCCGGCGCAGACGCTGTCTTGCTGGTCGTCGGATCGATGCCGGACGGCGATCTCGCCGACCTCTACCGCGGCGCTCGGGCGCTGGATCTCGACGTGATCGTCGAGGTCCACAAGCCGGATGAGCTCGAAGTCGCCCTGGGGCTGGACGCCGACGTGATCGGCATCAACAACCGCGACCTGGCCGACTTCTCCGTCGACGTCGCGCGGACGCTCGCCCTGCTGCCCGACGTCCCTGCGGGGAAGGTCGTGGTCTCGGAGTCGGGGATCTCGCAGCGAGAGCAGATCGATGAGCTCGAGCAGGTCGGCGTGGACGCGGTCCTGGTCGGTGAGACGGTGATGCGCGCAGACGATCCCGAGCAGGCCGTGCGGGCGCTCGCGGCCCCCGAGGACGGCTCGGACGCGGCCCCTGCGGTCGAGCACTTTTAAACCCTCTTAAGTACGGATACCGACACTTCGGGTCATGAACGACACGAACCCACGACAGCGCTCAACCTTCTCGACCCTGCTGGCCGGCGCGCTCGGCGGGCTCCTCGTTCTCGTCCTCGGCGCGGTCCTCATCGCGACCGATGTGATCGACACCGGCGACGACACGACGAAGGTGGTGCGCCAGACGATCCCGACGCGCGGCGTCTCGAACTCCTCGGCGGCCGCCAACGGCGATCGCACCGTCTCGGACATCTACAAGCAGGAGGGCCGTGGCGTCGTCTTCGTTCAGGCCCGTGGAGGCTCCTCCGACCCGAGCTCGCCGTTCGGCACCCCTGACGGAGGCAGCGTCGCCAGCGGCTCGGGCTTCGTGATCGACAACGACGGCACGATCATCACGAACGCTCACGTCGTCAACGGCTCGGACGACGTCTCCGTGCGCTTCGAGGACGATGGTGACTTCATCGACGCTGACGTGCTCGGCGAGGACGTGTCGAGCGACGTGGCGGTGCTCAAGGTCGATCCCGACAAGGCCGACCTTCAGCCGATCCCGCTCGGCGACTCGAGCTCGGTCGTCGTCGGCGACCCGCTGATCGCGATCGGCAACCCGTTCGGCACCTACACCCGCACGGTCACGACCGGGATCGTCTCGGCGCTCCAGCGCCGGCTCCAGGCTCCCAACGGGTTCGAGATCGACAACGTCATCCAGACCGATGCCGCGATCAACCCGGGCAACTCGGGCGGTCCGCTGATCGATGCGGATGGTCGCGTCATCGGCATCAACTCGCAGATCGCGACCGGCGGGTCGCAGGGCTCGGTCGGCATCGGCTTCGCGGTCCCGATCAACACCGTCAAGGAGCTGCTGCCGACGCTCAAGCGCGGCGAGGACGTCGAGCGTGCGTACCTCGGCGTGACCGTGATCGGCGTCACCGACGAGCTGGCGCGAGACCTGAACCTCGCAGCCGACGAGGGCGCCCTCGTCCAGAGCGTCGCCAAGGACAGTCCGGCGGACAAGGCGGGCCTCCAGGTCGGCAACACGACTACGGGTGACGGCGTCGTTGCGGGCGGGGACCTGATCGTCGAGATCGACGGCAAGAAGGTCACCTCCTCAGAGGACGTGCCGGCGGCGATACTCGACAAGAAGCCCGGCGACCAGGTGAAGGTCACCTTCTATCGCGGCGACGACCGCAAGACGGTCGAGGCCGACCTCGCCAAGCGCCCCAAGAGCCTCGACTCTCAGAGCTCCGATCAGGGCGGCGGCGGAGTTCCCGGCCTGCCGTAGGCCTCCGGCCCCCAGTCGCGAGACGCCCGTCCATCGCCCTCCGATGGGCGGGCGTGCGACCATCAGTGCATGACCCGCGTCAAGTCCTGCGGCATCACCAACCTCGACGACGCCCGCATGGCGGCCGACCTCGGCGCCTGGGCGGTCGGGCTGATCCTCTGGCCGGGCAGCAAGCGCGCGTGTGCCCCTGAGGCGGCAGAGGAGATCGGAGCCGTGCTGCACCGGCGCTGCGAGATCGCCGGCGTGTTCGTCAACGCGCCGCTCGACGAGCTGACGCTTGCTGCCGACCGCTTCAACTTGACGATGCTCCAGCTCCACGGCGACGAGGGGCCGGTCTACTGCCGTGAGGCCGCGCGTCGCACCGGAGCCAAGGTGATGAAGGCGATCCGCGTCAAGGACGCCGCCTCGGTCCGCGACCTCGACGCCTACGCCGTCGATCTGCACCTGCTCGACGCCTACGTGCCCGGCACGCGCGGCGGAACGGGGGAGACCTTCGCCTGGGACCTGACACGCCACCATCGCGGTAGCGTCCCGGTGGTGCTCTCCGGCGGGCTCACGGCGGACAACGTCGGCGAGGCGATCGCCGCCGTCCACCCGTACGCGGTCGACAGCGCGAGCGGCACCGAGGCTTCGCCCGGCCGCAAGGATCCGGCCCGCATGGACGCCTTCTTCCGTGCCGTCGCGGTGGCCGATGGCCGCGACCCCGATGCCGCTGAGTCGGAGCTGCCATCCGCGGTGGCGCAGCACGCCGACGCCGACGCGGCACAAGCATGAGCACGCCGAACGCCGGTGCGCAGCCGGGAGAGCGCGAGCGCGAGTTCGGGCCCTACGGAGGCCGCTTCGTCCCGGAGACGCTGATCCCGGCGCTCGACGACCTCGAGCGCGAGTGGATCGCCGCCACCCAGGACCCCGCCTACCAAGGTGAGCTGGCCGGGCTGCTGCGCGACTACGTCGGGCGGCCCACGCCGCTCTACCTCGCTCGCCGGCTCTCCGAGGAGATCGGCGCGACCGTCTATCTCAAGCGCGAGGACCTCAACCACACCGGCGCCCACAAGATCAACAACGCGCTCGGCCAGGCGCTGCTCGCGCGGCGGATGGGCAAGCAGCGGATCATCGCCGAGACGGGTGCCGGCCAGCACGGCGTAGCGACGGCGACGGCCTGCGCGCTGCTCGACCTCGAGTGCGTCGTCTACATGGGCAGCGAGGACATGCGTCGCCAGAAGCCGAACGTCGAGCGGATGGGGCTGCTCGGAGCGCGGGTGGAGGCCGTCGAGGCGGGCGCTCGGACGCTCAAGGAGGCCGTCAGCGCTGCGATCCGCGACTGGGTCGCGAACGCCGACACGACGCACTACATCATCGGATCGGCCGTCGGGCCGGCTCCGTATCCCGCGATGGTGCGCGACCTGCAGCGCGTCATCGGCGACGAGATGCGCCTGCAGATCCAGGAGATCGAGGGCCGCCTGCCGGAGCGGGTGATCGCCTGCGTCGGCGGCGGGTCCAACGCGATCGGGGCGTTCGTGCCGTTCGTCCACGACGACGGCGTCGAGCTGATCGGCGTCGAGGCGGCCGGTGCGGGGCTCGAGAGCGGTCGCCACTCCGCGCCGCTGACCACGGGCGCCCGCGGCGTCTTGCACGGTGCGCTGTCGGCGGTCCTGCAGGACGATGACGGACAGGTGCTCGAGGCCCACTCGATCTCCGCCGGGCTCGACTATCCGGGCTCCGGACCCGAGCACGCATGGCTGCGCGACGACGGCCGCGTCCGCTACGTCGCGGTCGAGGACGACGCGGCCGTCGAGGCGTTCAAGCGCCTGTCGCGGCTGGAGGGGATCATCCCTGCGCTCGAGCCCTCGCACGCGCTGGCATGGCTGCTCGCCAATCCCCGCGCCGGTGGGCTCGATGCGATCGTGCTCTCGGGACGCGGGGACAAGGACCTCGCCGAGGTCCTCGCGTGGTGAGCACCGACAGCACGACGAGCGGCTCCGAGCGGATCGCCGCTGCGTTCGCCGGACATGGCAAGAGCGCAGCGCTGATGCCGTATCTGATGGGTGGCTATCCGGATCTCGACACCTCGCGGGCGGCCATCGACGCCGCCATCGACGCCGGCGCCGATCTGATCGAGCTCGGCATCCCGTTCTCGGACCCGCTCGCCGACGGCCCGGTCATCCACGCCGCGGGCACCGCCGCGTTGCGCGCCGGCGTCACGCCTGCCGACGTGCTCGATGTCTGCAAGGCCGTGTCGGGCCGAGCGCCGATCGTGTTGATGGTCTACGCGAACATCGTCCTGGTCGACGGCGCTGACTCCTTCGCCCGGCGAGCCGCCGAGGCGGGCGCTGCCGGCCTGATCGTCCCGGACGTGCCGCAGGACGAGGCGGCCACGATTCGCGCCGCCTGCGACGCGGCGGGCATCGCGCTGATCCCGCTCGTGGCACCGTCGAGCACTCCTGAGCGAGTCGCCGAGATCGGTCGCGAGGCGCGCGGGTTCGTCTATGTCGTGTCGCTCGCCGGCACGACGGGAGAGCGTGACGCGCTGCCTCCCAAGCTGCCCGAGCTCGTCGAGCGCGTACGCGCCGCGAGTCCGGTTCCGATCGCCGTCGGCTTCGGCATATCGAAGCCCGAGCAAGCGGCCGCAGTCGGGGCGCTGGCCGACGGCGTCATCGTCGGCAGCCGGGTCGTGCGCGCGGCGGGCGAGGGCGGGGCGGACGCCGTCGGCGCCGTCGTGGCCGAGCTTGCCGCGGCGCTCGCGGCCGACGGCTGACGGGTCGAGCGCTGCTGTAGTCTGCGCCGCCATGATCGTTCTAGTCACCCTCACCGTCGGCCTCGTCATCTGGGTCACGGCCTGGGCATTTGGGATCAAGGCGTTCGACGCCTTCCTGTTCACCGGCCTGATCGCCCTGGTCGCCGCGGCGATCCAGATCGCGCTTCCGTTCGTGAAGCAGATCCTCACCGGCCAGCCTGCCGGACCCGGCGACCGTTAGCCGCTCTTAGAATCGCGGCGTGCGCCGCGTAGCCCTCCTGTCGCTGGCCAGCTTCGCGATCTCGATCGCGGGTTGCGGTGGCGCTGACGGGGGCGGCTCGAACCGCATCAGGGGCGACGCCCTGACGGTCTACGCCAGCCTGCCGGCGCACGGGCTCGACGCCGAGGCAGGCGAGGCAGCAGCTCTCGGAATGCGCCAGGCGCTCGCCGACGCGGGCCGAAAGGCCGGTTCATGGGACATCCGTCTCGTCGTGCTCCCTTCGACGCGGCCGGGTGACGAGCGCTGGGATCCCGGGACCATCGAGGCGAACGCGGAGCGAGCTGGCGACGACGCCAAGGCGATCGCCTACCTCGGCGAGCTCGACCAGGGCGGCTCAGCCGTCTCGCTGCCGGTGACCAACCGCGCGGGCATCTTGCAGATCTCTCCGGCCGACGGACTGACCAGCCTCACCCGCACTCCGCCGGGGCGGCCGACAGCTGGGCCCGCCCGCTACTACCCCGAGGGCGCGCGCAACTTCGCGCGGCTCGTACCGCCCGACATCGAGGCGGCGCGTGACATCGTCCAGAAGCTGCGCGCCCGCGGCGCACGGCGGCTTGCGGTCGTCGACGGAGCGCGGATCGCCGATCGCGAGCTCGAGAGCATGGTCACGACGATGATCGGCACCGGCCTTCCACGCTCGGTCGCGCGCGTCACCGTGCGCGACCTGGACGAGGCGGTCGATGTTCGCGAGCAGGCAACGGACCTCGCGGAGGAGCTGGCCGCCGAGCGACCCGACGCCGTTCTGTTCGCGAGCTCGGCCGGCCCAGAGGCGGACGCGCTGCTGGCGGATCTCGCTACGCGGCTGCCGGGCGTGCTGCTGTGGGGCGGGCCTCCGCTTGCCCTGGGGATCGGGGACTTCTCCGCCGCGCCCGCGGGTGCCTGCGCCGTGACGGGTCTGTCGCCGCCGGCGGGCTCGTCGAGGGCGGCCCGGCGCCTCCTACGAGAGGTCAGACGGGCGGGAGCGTCGTCGGCGACCGCCGAGGCACTGCTCGGCTACGACGCGATGGGGCTGACGTTGGACGCGATCGAGGAGGCGGGCGCCGATCGCCGCAAGGTGATTGCGGCGGTTCGTGCGTCGGGTCCGCGTGAGGGAATGATGGGCAGGTACTCGATGGCAGCCAACGGCGATCCCCGTGGCCGGCGCCCGGTCTGCCTGGCGCTGATGCCCTAGGCCTTGCCGGTCGCCGAGCGCAGCGCCGGCTCGAGCTCGGGCTGGCGGAACGGGTAGCCGAGCTCCGAGAGCTGCCGCGGGATCGCTCTCACGCCCGTGGTGACGATCTGGGCCATCTCGCCGTAGAGCGTCTTGACGGCCAGCGCCGGCACGGGGGCGAAGGAGGGGCGCTTGAGCACCCGTCCCAGGGTGCGCGACAGCTCCTTGTTGGTGACGGGCTCCGGCGCGGTCAGGTTGATCGGGCCAGACGCTCCGTCGGCGTCGAGGCAGAAGAGCAGGCCACCGACCACGTCGTCGGAGTGGATCCACGGCACGTACTGACGACCGCCGGCGATCGGGCCGCCGACGCCGAGCTTGAACGGCGGCAGCATCTTCTCCAGCGCCCCGCCGGACTCCGAGAGCACGACGCCGGTGCGGGTGATCGCCACCCGCATGCCGAGATCGGCCGCGCGCGCCGCCTCGGCCTCCCAGCCGACGCACACCTCCGCGAGGAAGTCGTCGGCCGGACCGTGGCTCTCGTCGATCGGCTCGTCGCCATGCGGGCCGTAGTAGCCCGTCGCCGACTGCGAGACGATCACGCTCGGTCGCGTGTCCGCGGGCAGTCCCGCCAGCGCCGCGACGAGGTTGCGCGTAGCCAGTACGCGCGAGTCGCGGATCTCCTGCTTCGCGCCATCGGTCCAGCGCTGCGACACCGGCTCGCCCAGCAGATGGACGACCCCGTCGCGTCCCGCGAGCGCCTCCGCGGGCGGCGGCTCGGTCTTCGGATCGGGCCAGCCGAGCGCCGTCACCCGCCCGCCGAAGGCCTTGTCCGCTTTCGACGCATCACGCGACAGCACCGTCACCTCGTCGCCGCGGTGGAGCAGCTCAGCGACCACCTGCCTGCCGATCGTCCCGGTCGCGCCTGTGACGGTGACCCTCACCACCATCACCTTACGCCCGTAAGCCAAGACCAGATCAACCACCTGCCAGGTGCCACGGGGGTCTGGGGGCGTGAGCCCCCAGGCAATCTCCCGCGGGGGTCTGGGGGCGCGAGCCCCCAGTCTCCATCAGCCGGGCAGTGTGAGCTCGGCGGTCGGCTCGTCGAGGCGGGCGGCGCCGTCGCGCTCGGCCTCCTCGGCGACCGCTCGGGCCACCTCGCGGCCGACCTCGCGGTTGAACACCGACGGGATGATGTAGTCCTCTGTCAGCTCGTCGTCGTCGATCGTCGCGGCGATGCCGCGGGCCGCGGCGAGCTTCATCTCCTCGGTGATCATCCGCGCGCGCACGTCGAGCGCACCGCGGAAGATGCCGGGGAAGGCGAGCACGTTGTTGATCTGGTTCGGGTAGTCCGAGCGGCCGGTCGCCATCACACGCACGTAGGGCGCGGCCTCCTCGGGGCGGACCTCGGGGTTGGGGTTCGCCATCGCGAAGACGAACGGGTCCGGGTTCATTCGCGCGAGGTCCTGCGCTTGAATGATCCCGGGGCCGGACAGGCCGCAGAAGAGGTCGGTTCCCTCGAGCATCTCGGCCGGCGAGCCGTCACGGCGCTCGAAGTTCGTGTTCTCGGCGAGCCAGCGCTTGGGGGCGTTCATCGAGCCGGCCTCGTAGTCGGCGCGGCCGGAGTGGATCGCTCCGAAGCGGTCGCAGGCGACGACCTGCGTGATCCCGGCGCTCATCAGGATCTTCGCCACCGCCACACCCGCGGCGCCGGCACCGGCCATCGAGACCGACAGGTCCTCGATGTTGCGCCCGGTCAGGCGGCAGGCGTTGATCAGCGCCGCGAGCACGACGATCGCCGTTCCGTGCTGGTCGTCATGGAAGACGGGGATGTCGAGCTCGGCGATCAGCCGCTGCTCGATCTCGAAGCAGCGCGGCGATGAGATGTCCTCGAGGTTGATGCCGCCGAAGGTCGGGGCGATCAGCTTGACCGTCTCGACGATCTTGTCCGGGTCCTTGGTGTCGAGCGCGATAGGGAAGGCGTCGACGTCGGCGAACTCCTTGAAGAGCATCGCCTTGCCCTCCATCACCGGCATCGCGGCCTCGGGGCCGATGTCCCCGAGGCCGAGGACGGCGGTCCCGTCGGTCACCACGGCCACTGTGTTGGCCTTGATCGTGTACTTGAACGCCTTCTGGCGGTTCTCGGCGATCGCGGTGCAGACGCGCGCCACGCCGGGCGTGTAGGCCATCGACAGGTCGTCGCGTGTCTTGAGCGCCGACGACAGGCCGGTGAAGATCTTGCCGCGACGGTGCAGCTCGAACGTCCGGTCGGTCGTCTCGATCAGCTTCGCCTCTTGGACGCCCTGGACGGCCTTGATCACGCGTCCGCGGTGGTCCTGGCTCTCGCAGTCGATCGTGATCTCGCGGATCGTTCCCTCGCCGCCGGCCTCGACGGTGTCGACCGCGACGATCGCGCCACCGACCTTGGAGATCGCGGCGGTGACCTTGCTCAACGTGCCGGACTCGTGCGGGAGCTCGACGCGCAGCGTGAGGGAGAACTGTGCGCTTGTATTGGCCAAACCGGTTCCGAAACATATCGGCCGCGCGTCTCGGGCTCGGACCGCTCGCCTCTATAGCCTGAGCGCGTGCCGACCGCTCCCCCCAAGGAGCTGTTCCTGATCGACGGGAACAGCCTCGTGTACCGCGCCTTCTTCGCCCTCCCGGAGTCGATCGCCACGTCGCGCGGCCAGCCGACCAACGCGATCTTCGGCTTCGCGTCGATGCTGGTGAAGCTGATGACCGAGTACGGGCCCAAGCCGACGATCGTCGTCTGGGACGCAGGATCTTCAGGCCGCAAGGAGGTCTATGCGGAGTACAAGGGCGACCGCCCGTCGCGCCCCGACCTCTTGAAGGAGCAGTTCCCGCACTTCGCGCCGCTTGCCGAGGCGTTCGGCTACATGAACGTCAGCACGCCGGGCTACGAGGCCGACGACGTGATCGCGACGCTCGCCCGGCGCGCTCGCGAGCACGGCACCGAGGTGATGATCGTCACGGGCGACCGCGACACCTTCCAGATGGTCGAGGAGGGCGTGCGAGTGATGGCGACCGGCCGCGGGATCACCGACACGAAGATCTACGACCGTCAGGCGGTGATCGAGCGCTACGGCATCCCGCCCGAGGCGATCCCCGACTTCTACGGCCTCAAGGGCGACACCTCGGACTGCATTCCGGGCGTGCCGGGCATCGGCGACAAGACCGCCGCCCAGCTGCTCCAGCAGTTCGGCGACCTCGAGACGATCCTCGCCAGCATCGACCAGATCTCCGGCGCCAAGCGCAAGGAGAACCTCGCCAACCATGCGGAGGACGCACGGATCTCGAAGCAGCTGGCGACCTCGATCAGGAACGTGCCCGTCGACGAGATCGACCTCGACGAGCTGCTGGCGCGCGAGCCCGACCGCACCAGGCTGCGCGAGGTCTTCCGCGAGTTCGAGCTGCGCGACCCGCTGCGCCGGCTCGAGGAGGCGCTCGGCGAGGGCGACGCGGCCGCGCCGATGCCCGAGGCGACGCGGGAGCTCGCGGTCCGGGTGCGTGAGGCTGCACCCGCCGGCTTGGCCCAGTTGATCGGCGACCACCCGGTGCTGTGGGCAGAGCGGCCGGAGCCGCCGGAGGACCAGCTGCCCGGCATGGGCGACGACGACGCGCTGACCTTCGCGGCCTACGCCGGCGGCAAGCAGGTGATCGCCGGAGAGGCGGAGACGCTGACCGCGGTCGTAGCCGCTTGGGGCGAGCGGCCGCTGACGACACACGACTGGAAGGCGATGACCGTCGCCGAGCAGCCGATCGCGTCGTGGGCGACCGCCGACGCCGGCTCGTCGATCCCCGCGCCGCCGCTCGAGCACGACACGCTCGTCGCCGCCTACCTGATCGACCCCGCGCGCCGCGGCTACCCGCTCGACGAGCTGGCCACCGACCTCGGGCTCGGCGTGAAGGTCGAAGGCGCGAAGGAGGGGGACCCCAAGCGCGTGGCCGCCGAGCAGGCCGCGCTGATCCACGCCGTCGCAACCCACCAGCGCGAGGCGATCGAGGAGCTCGGGCTGAAGCGCCTGCTCGACGAGGTCGAGCTGCCGCTCGTCGAGGTGCTGGTCGAGATGGAGCGCGCCGGCGTCAAGCTCGACGTGGCACGCGTGCGCGAGATCGCGAGCCGGGTCGGCGATCAGGCGCTGTCGCTCGAGCGACGGATCTGGGAGCTCGCCGGCGAGGAGTTCACGATCGGCTCGCCGCAGCAGCTCGCCGAGGTGCTGTTCAACAAGCTCGAGCTGTCGAAGAAGCGTCGCGGCAAGACGGGCTTCTCGACGGACGCTCGTGTGCTCGCGGCGATCCGCCACGAGCACGAGATCGTGCCGCTGATCGAGGAGTGGCGCGAGCTGACCAAGCTCAAGTCGACCTACCTCGACACGTTCCCGTCGCTCGTCGACCCTGGCAGCCGCCTCCACACGACCTTCAACCAGGTGGCCGCAGCGACCGGACGGCTGTCGAGCACGAATCCCAACCTCCAGAACATCCCGGTGCGCACGGAGCGAGGGAGGGAGATCCGTGCCTGCTTCGTAGCCGAGGACGGCTACAAGCTGATCTCGGTCGACTACTCGCAGGTCGAGCTGCGCCTGCTCGCCCACATCGCCGGCGAGGAGGTCCTCAAGGAGATCTTCCGCCAGGGCGAGGACGTCCATACCGCCACCGCCGCCTGGATCCTCGGCGAGGACGGCCAGAAGGTAGATCCCGGCACGCGGTCCAAGGCGAAGATGGTCAACTACGGGATCGTCTACGGGTTGTCTGCGTACGGGCTCGCCGACCGGCTGCAGATCCCCCAGGACGAGGCGCAGCAGTTCATCGACCGTTACCTCGAGCGCTTTCCCAAGGTGAAGCAGTTCATCGACGAGACGATCGTCAAAGCGACCGACGAGGGCTTCGCGGCCACCGAGTTCGGACGCATCCGCCGCGTGCCTGAGCTGCGCGCTCGCAACCGCCAGACCCGCCAGCTCGGCGAGCGGCTCGCCGTGAACATGGTGATCCAGGGCACCGCCGCCGACATCATGAAGGTCGCGATGGTCCGTTGCACCAAGGCGCTGCGCGACGCCGGTCTGCGGACGCGCACCGTCCTTCAGATCCACGACGAGCTGCTGTTCGAGGCGCCGGAGGACGAGGTCGAACGCGCGACCGAGATCGTCTGCCGCGAGATGTCGAACGCCTTCGAGATGGACCCGCCGCTCGAGGTCGACGCAGGCGTCGGCGACAACTGGCTGGCGGCGAAGTGATGGACCACCGCTGGGTTGCCGTCATCGTGATGATGGGTGCGGGCGGGCTGGTCGCGATGCAGGCGCCTATCAACTCGACGCTCGGCAAGTCGGTCGGGACGTTCGCCGCCGCCTCGATCTCATTCGCGGTCGGGCTGGCCGTGCTCGCATCGATCACGGTGCTGTTCGCGGGCGGCTTCGGCGATGTCGACAGCGCCGGCGACCTGCGTTGGTACTACCTGACTGGAGGGTTGCTCGGCGCGGCGTATGTGACGACTGTGCTCGTGTCGGTCCGAACGCTGGGAGCCGGCGGCGTCACCGCCGCCACGATCGCGGGTCAGCTGACGCTCGCCGTGATCATCGACCGCCTCGGCTGGTTCGGCGTTGAGCAGCGCGGCTTCACGCTCCAGCGAGTCATCGGCATCGCCCTGCTCGCGCTTGGCACGCTGCTGGTCGTACGGGGGGACTGATCCATGTGGGACCTGTCCGTTCGACTGGCCGGGGAGATCGTCGCCCTCGAGCCGCTGCGGCCCGATCACGAGGAGGGACTCTTCGAGGCCGGCAGCTACGACGACGTCTTCACCTGGTGGCCGGCCAACCCGGCCGAGTCGCGGGAGTCGATGCACGAGTTCGTGGCGATGTGTCTTCAGGCCGCACACGACGGCGAGCGCCAGCACTTCGCCACCGTCGACGCCCAGACCGGCGAGGTGATCGGCAGCACGAGCTACTGCCTGATCCAGCCCGAGCACCGCGTCGTCGAGATCGGATACACGTTCCTGACGCCATCGCGCTGGCGCACCGGAGCGAACACCGAGGCCAAGCTGCTGATGCTCCGTCACGCGTTCGTGCACCTCGAGTGCCAGCGCGTCCAGATCGTCACCGACGCCGAGAACGCCCGCTCGCGACGGGCGATCGAGTCGCTGGGGGCGGAGCTCGAGGGCATCCACCGCGACGACCGGATCGTCCAGGGCGGCCGTCGGCGCAGCTCGGCGTTCTATTCGGTGCTCGACTCCGAGTGGCCGGACGTGGAACGGCGCTCGACCGATCGGCTCAAGGCCAAGGTCGTGGGCTGATCTGACTCGATCCGGGCGTTGATGGCCGCGGGTCCTGTCTCTCGATGTGTGGTTGTGGGTGCTCGGCTCCGCTGGCGACTTCGCCCCGTCCCTGGCGCAACCGGATCGAAGCTCTCGGCGTGGTCAGACGGGAGGGGCTTCGCGCCTAGCTCCGCCTGCGCGCCCAAACCAACATCGGAGCCACCCGCGGAAGCAACGGGAGTCAACTACCCCGCTAGATTCAGCAGTGTTATCACGCGGGTGTGTGGTGATTCCCCACGTCGACGGTCTCGGCTCGCCCTCGGCGAGTCGACGCCGTTCTGGATCGCTCGCCTCCGCCGTGAGTAACAACTCGCCCCCGAGGTCGCAGCGGCGTAACGATGGCTGGTGAGCGACTCGCCCTGTGAATACCGTCGCTTGTGCGGAGGGTGAAGCAGGCAGGTGCCTGCGCACGCCTGACAGACGCTGCGTCCGGCCTAACCAGTCGGATCCGGTTCGATTCCGGCGCCCTCCGCCACATACCGTCGAAGGGCGGGACCGAGGACTGACACGTGAGGTGTCGCGCTAAGATGAGGCGGCAGCGTTTGTCAGGCGTGTGTGGGTGGTTCCCACTTCACCAGTTCCTCGGCCCGCCCTCGGCGGGCCGACGCCTTTCTAGGAGTGAGCCGGAGGACGCTACGCCGCTTCCGCGGGTGGCGCGGATGTTGCTTTTGCGCGCGCAGGCGGAGCTAGGCGCGAAGCCCCTCCCGTCTGACCACGCTTGACCAGGCTCTCCAAACGCGCCAGGGACGGGGCGGAGTCGCGCGGAGCCGAGCACGGAAAACAACATCGGCGACAGGACCCGCGGCCACCCACGCCCAGGCCTGGCCGGCTCAGGCAGCGGCTGAGGCGGGCGCGACCGGACGCCGCGCGGGTGGAGGTGCGGCAGCCACGAGATCCGGCGACGCGATGTTCCAGTAGCGCTTGAACGACCAGTCGACGAGGCGCTTGCGCTGCATGGAGCCGACGATGCGGTGCGTCAGCGGCGGCCAGATGCGGGGGACGATCTGCTGGGCGCGCAACATCCACCTGTACTTCCACTCGTGTGAGTCGTTGAACGAGCCGTAGCGCTCGAGTGCCTGCTCGCGCGTCTGACGTCCCTCGACCACGCCACGCAGCTCACGCCCGCAAGCGATGCCGAAGTAGAGCGCCGTGCGAATGCCCTCGGCGGTTAGGGGAAGGCAGTGGCCGGCGGAGTCGCCGGCGAAGAAGATGCCGTCCTCGGTCGCCTTGCGCAGCTTGTGCGGGATCCAGTTGCCCTGGTAGCGGATGGCGTCGGAACCAAGGTCCTCGGCGAGCTTGACGGTGTTGTCCTTGACGTGGAACTTCGGGTCGAAGGAGCCGACGCCGATCCGCAGCTCGTCGCGGGCGGGGAAGCTCCAGCCGTAGCCGGCGGGGACGATCTTGCGGTCGATCCAGACCGCGAGGTCGTCGCTCGAGCCGTTCGGGTGGACCTCGAGGCCGCGCGAGAGCGGCGCGTCGGGCGGCTGGATCATGCCCTCGCCGGCGAGCACGCGCTTCCACCCGAGGCCGTCGACGATCAGCGGGGCGGTCAGATCGCCGCGGTCGGTGTGGACGGTGTTGCCGGTGCGGCCGTTGACTTTCGCGGTCTCGAACTCGGCGTCGCCCTGGTCGGCAAGCAGCGAGCAGAGCTCGCGGTAGTCGAAGGTCGAGAAGGTCCACGGCAGCGGCCAGCGCTTGGTGCCGTACGGCGTGTGGACGACCAGCTCGGGGAACGTCTGGCGGTGCGCGCCCATCAGGTCGAGCGCCTCGAGCCACCTCGTCGGGATGCCGCAGGCGGAGGTCTGGCGCTCGCCGATCTCGTAGCGGTCGATCATCAGCACGCGAGCGGGCGACCCGTCCGGGCGGGTGGTGCCGGCAAGCTCGCGGGCGATGGCGAGGCCGGCGAAGCTGGCGCCGCAGATCAGGACGTCGTAGTCCCCGGACAGCGGCGTGCGCTCGTCGCCGCGTTTGGTGCGTCGGACCGGCATCGGTGACGGGAGCGTAGCCGCCCGGTGCCAAGGGGCGCAGAATGCGGGGTTGCCAGCCCGCCGCTAACCTACGCCGTCGCGTGACAGATACAGAGACCCTAACTCCACCTACCCCTAACGCCGTCGAGGGATCCAACGGACTCCTACTCGAGATCGACGGCCAGATCGTCCCCAACTACGACGCGACTCTCGTTCCGTTCGAGGAGGGCGACGTCGTCACCGGCAACGTCGTCCGCATCGATCAGGACGAGGTGCTTGTCGACATCGGCTACAAGTCTGAGGGAGTAATCCCCTCGAACGAGCTGTCGATCCGCAAGTCGGTCGATCCTCACGAGGAGGTGGAGCTCGGCGAGGAGGTCGACGCTCTCGTCCTCACCAAGGAGGATCAGGACGGTCGTCTGCTGCTGTCCAAGAAGCGCGCCCGCTTCGAGAAGGCCTGGCGGCGCATCGAGGCGGCCGCGGAGTCCGGGGAGCCGGTCCAGGGCAACGTCATCGAGGTCGTCAAGGGCGGCCTGATCATCGACCTCGGCGTGCGTGGCTTCCTGCCCGCGTCGCTGGTCGACATCCGTCGCGTCCAGGACCTCGACGAGTTCATGAGCCAGACGATCGAGTGCAAGGTCATCGAGCTCAACCGCTCGCGCAACAACGTCGTGCTCTCGCGTCGTGCGGTCCTGGAGGAGGAGCGCAAGGAGGTCCGCCAGCAGATCCTCGACCGCCTGCAGCCCGGCCAGGTCGTGGAGGGCCAGATCTCGAACATCGTCGACTTCGGCGCGTTCGTCGACCTCGACGGCATCGACGGTCTGATCCACATCTCCGAGCTCTCCTGGAGCCACGTCAACCACCCGTCGGAGATCCTCACGATCGGCGACACCGTGCCGGTCAAGGTCCTCGACATCGATCGCGATCGCCAGCGCATCTCGCTGGGTCTCAAGCAGACCCAGGAGGACCCGTGGCAGCGCGTCGTCGACACCTACAACATCAACGACGAGCTCGAGGGCAAGGTCACGAAGGTCGTCACCTTCGGCGCGTTCGTCGAGATCATGGACGGCGTCGAGGGGCTCGTGCACATCTCCGAGCTGGCGCACCACCACGTCGAGAACCCGCGTGAGGTCGTCGAGCCGGGCGCGACCGTCAAGGTCAAGGTGCTCGAGATCGACTCGGAGCGTCGCCGCCTGTCGCTGAGCATCAAGCGCGTCGACGGCAACGAGCCGCCGCCGGACGCCGGCGGCGGTGGTGGCGGGGGCAGCACGCTCGGCCGCGTGCCGGACCTCGGCCTGTCCGACGACATCTTCGCCGGCCCGACGGTCACCGGCGCCGACGACCTGCACGCCGTGCTGGTCGCCACGTCGGAGGCGACCGAGGACGAGGGCGGCGACGAGACTGCCGACGAGGCGGTCGCCGAGGCCCCTGCTGCCGACGAGCCTGCTGCAGAGGAGCCTGCGGCAGAGGAGACGGTGGCCGAGGCGAACCCGGAGGACGCGCCGATAGCGGCTGTCGAGTCAGATGACGCCGACGCTTCGGTCGACGAGCAGTCCGCGGCCGACGACGGCGAGTCCGCCGACGCCGAGTCCGCCGACGCCGAGACCGAGTCCACCGAGGGCTAGTGCCTGAAGCCTCGGGCCGTTCGGGAGTCCCGTTCGTGGGGCTTACCGGAGGCATCGGCTCGGGTAAGTCGACGGCGTTGGCCGCTCTGCGCGAGCTCGGCGCCGAGACGCTGTCCGCCGACGCGGTAGTACACGAGCTGCTGGGCAGCGCGGAAGTGCGCGACGCGGTGTCTTCGCGCTTCGGTCCTGACGTCCTCACCGCCGACGGCGAGGTAGACCGCTCGGTCGTCGCCGTGCGCGTGTTCGACAGCTCCGAGGACCGTGCATGGCTGGAGGGCATGCTCTGGCCGCGGGTCGGCGCCCGGATCGCCGAGTGGAAGATCGAGATCGACGGTCGTGAGGTGCGGCCGCCCGCGGCGGTAGTCGAGGTGCCGCTGCTGTTCGAGGCTGGGATGGAGAGCGTCTTCGACAAGACGATCGCGGTCGTGGCGGAGGAGGGACTGCGGTCCGAGCGCGCCGAGGCGCGCGGTCACGCCGCCGTGGCCGAGCGCACCGCGCGACAGCTCTCCCAGGACGAGAAGGCGCGTCGGGCCGACTACGCGATTCGCAACGACGGGACGCCAGAGGAGCTGAAGGCGGAGTTGTCGCGCGTTCTTGCCACGATCTAGGGCGAGGCCACCTTGCTTCCGACGGCAGCCACCCCAACGCGATCGCGCCGCGCGTCCGCCCGGCGGTCGTCCCGTGGGCGTCAGCCGAAGTGGGGGAGGGTCGTCGCGGTCTTGGCCGCGGCGCTGCTCGGAGGGGTCGTCGCCGCGGCGGTTGGCGGCCTCGGCCCGATCGGCGACGCGGTGCGTGAGATCACCCTGCCGCTCAAGCACGAGGACATCATTCGCCAGCAGGCGGCCGAGAAGGGGCTCGACCCTGCGCTGGTGGCGGCCGTGATCTACGAGGAGTCCCGCTTTCGGGACCAGACCTCGCATGCCGGCGCGCGCGGGCTGATGCAGATCACCCCCGAGACGGCGAAGTTCATCGCTCGCGACTCGGGCGGCACCGCCTTCGAGCAGGGCGATCTGGCGACGCCGCAGATCAACATCTCCTACGGGACCTACTACCTCCGCTATCTCCTGCGCCGCTACGACGGCAACGAGACGCTCGCGATAGCCGCCTACAACGCCGGCGAGACGAACGTAAACCGCTGGGTCGAGGAGGCGGGGGGTGCGGACCAGTTCGACACGAGTGAGCACATCCCGTTCCCGGAGACCCGCAACTACGTCGAGAACGTGCAAGAGAGCAGGGACGACTACCGCGATCGTTACGCGGACGAGCTCGGCTTGTAGCGCTGGTAGCGCGGGAGCGGCTGCTAGCTTCGATCCGCGTGCCTCCGTTCAAGCTGAACTCCACGTACACCCCGATCGCCGATCAGCCGGCAGCACGCGATGCCCTCGCCGCTGGGATCACCGACGGGGATCGCTTCCAGACGCTGCTTGGCGTGACCGGCTCGGGCAAGACGGCGACGATGGCGTTCACGATCGAGCAGGTCCAGCGCCCGACGCTCGTGATCGCCCACAACAAGACGCTCGCGGCACAGCTCTGCAACGAGTTCCGCGAGCTGTTCCCGGACAACGCGGTCGAGTACTTCGTCTCCTACTACGACTACTACCAGCCCGAGGCGTACGTCCCGTCGTCCGACCTCTACATCGAGAAGGACTCGTCGATCAACGAGGAGATCGAGCGGCTGCGCCACGCGGCGACCGCGGCGCTGCTCGGGCGGCGCGACACGATCGTCGTCGCGAGCGTGTCCTGCATCTTCGGCCTCGGCTCGCCGGAGAAGTACGACCGGATGATGCAGATGTTCAAGGTCGGCGACCTGATCGATCGCGACGAGGTGCTGCGCAAGCTCGTCGACATCCGCTACACCCGTAATGACACGGCGCTCGCGCGTGGCTCGTTCCGCGTCCGCGGCGACACACTCGAGGTCTTCCCCGCCTACGCCGAGACCGCCTACCGCGCCGTCCTGTTCGGAGACGAGATCGAGACGCTGCAGGAGTTCGACCCGCTCACCGGCGAGGTGATCAAGGATCTCGAGCACGCCGCGGTCTGGCCCGCGACCCACTATGCGACCGATCAGGACACGATCGAGCGCGCGGTCGGCGAGATTCGCGAGGAGCTCGAGATGCAGTGCAAGCACCTCGAGTCCCAGGGCAAGCCGCTCGAGTCGCACCGGCTGCGCCAGCGCACGCAGTTCGACATGGAGATGCTGCGCGAGCTTGGCTTCTGCAACGGGATCGAGAACTACTCGCGAATCCTCGACGGCCGCCGCCCGGGCGATCGGCCCTACTGCCTGATCGACTTCTTCCCGGACGACTTCGTCTGCTTCATCGACGAGTCGCACCAGACGGTCCCGCAGATCGGCGGCATGTACGAGGGCGACCGCTCGCGCAAGCAGACGCTCGTCGACTACGGCTTCCGTCTGCCGAGCGCGCTCGACAACCGGCCGCAGACCTTCGACGAGTTCCTATCGATCACCCCGCAGATCGTCTTCGTCTCGGCGACGCCCGGCCAGTACGAGCGCACGCGCTCCTCGAAGGTAGTCGAGCAGATCGTCCGGCCGACGGGGATCATCGATCCCGAGGTCGACGTCCGCGAGACCAAGAACCAGATCGACGACCTGATGAACGAGATCCGGGCGCGGACCGAGGCCGGCGAGCGCACGCTCGTCACGACTTTGACGAAGAAGATGTCCGAGGACCTGACGGACTACCTGATGGAGTACGGCGTACGGGTGCGATACCTGCACTCCGAGGTCGACACGCTCGACCGGATCAGGATCATCCGCGAGCTGCGGCTCGGCGAGTTCGACGTGCTGGTCGGCGTCAACCTGCTGCGCGAGGGCCTTGACCTGCCGGAGGTGTCGCTGGTCGCGATCCTCGACGCGGACAAGGAGGGCTTCCTGCGCGGTGAGACCTCGCTGATCCAGACGATCGGCCGCGCGGCGCGCAACCAGCGTGGAAAGGTGATCATGTACGCCGACAAGGAGACGGCGGCGATGCGCACCGCGCTCTCCGAGACGGCGCGCCGACAGAAGATCCAGCTCGCCTACAACGAGAAGCACGGGATCACGCCACAGACGATCTCCAAGGGCATCTCCGACATCGGCGACTTCCTCGCGGGCGAGTCGAAGGTGCCGGGCCGACGGCCACGGCGCAAGTCGGCCGCCGAGGACGGGATGTCGGCCGAGGACATCGCGCGGACGCTGATCGAGGTCGAGGAGGAGATGCTCGTCGCGGCCGAGGAGCTGCGCTTCGAGTACGCCGCGAAACTACGTGACGAGATGAAGGCGCTGCGCAGCGAGCTCGACAAGCTCGAGGCCGGCGCTTAGCCCTCACACGTCAGTTACGCTCCGGCGCGGAGTGAGCCATCTTCGTCAGAGCTTCGATCAGGTCGACGCGGATCTCCGCCGGGTCGCCTCAGCCGCGGACTCGCTCGTGCGGAGCGCTCAGGATCTGCGCGGCGCGCTCGACGCTCTCTCGGAGAGCGTTCGCACGGCGATTCGCGAGGCGGGAGATGCACACGCCGCCCCTCAGGTCGAGCGACCGGCCGCGACGGCGGCTGAGTCGATCGCCGAGGAGCCGGTAGCCGCCCCACCTGCCGAGACGCCTGAGGGGGCGCGCATCGTCGCGCTCAACATGGTCCTCGACGGCAAGCCACGCGACGAGGTGGCCGCCCACCTCGAGGACGAGTTCGGACTGACCGACAGCGAGGCGCTGCTCGACGACGTCTTCGCTCGCGTCGGGTGACGGTACCCGTAGCGAACGTCTGTTCGCTCGCGTAGACTCGAAGAGGTGACGCGCTCGAACCCTTCCGCGGGCGCGGCTGACGAGATCGTCGTCGCCGGCGCCCGCGAGCACAACCTCAAGGACCTCCACATCCGGCTGCCCCGGAACGCGCTCGTGGTCATCACGGGGCTGTCCGGCTCGGGCAAGTCGAGCCTTGCCTTCGACACGATCTACGCCGAGGGCCAGCGCCGCTACGTCGAGTCGCTGTCCGCCTACGCACGCCAGTTCCTCGGCCAGATGGACAAGCCCGACGTCGACTCGATCGAGGGTCTGTCGCCGGCGATCTCGATCGACCAGAAGACGACCTCGCGCAACCCGCGCTCGACGGTCGGCACCGTCACCGAGATCTACGACTACCTGCGTCTGCTGTGGGCGCGGATCGGCCATCCGCACTGCCACAACTGCGGCCTGCCGATCGCCGCCCAGTCGGCCGAGCAGATCATCGACCAGGTGATGGCGCTCGACGAGGGCACCCGCTTCATGGTGCTCGCGCCGGTGATCCGCGGCCGCAAGGGCGAGTACGGGAGGTTGTTCGACGAGCTGCGCGCCGAGGGCTTCACGCGCGTGAAGGTCGACGGCGACCTGCGCCGGCTCGAGGAGTCGATCGTGCTCGACAAGCGCTACAAGCACGACATCTCGATCGTAGTCGACCGCCTGGTGATGCGGCCTGACCTGCGCAAGCGGCTCGCCGACTCGATCGAGACCGCCGTCGGCCACGCCGAGGGGATGGTCGACATCGAGATGGTCGAGGACGGCAAGGTCACGACCTACTCCGAGCGCTTCGCCTGCCTGAACTGCGGCACGTCGATGCCCGAGCTCGAGCCGCGGATGTTCTCGTTCAACTCGCCGCACGGCGCCTGCCCGCGCTGCACCGGGATCGGCTCGCAGATGGAGATCGACCCCGAGCTGATCGTGCCCGACCCGTCGCTGTCGTTGAGCGAGGGGGCGATCCTGCCGTGGTCGACGAGCGCCTCGAACTACTACGAGCAGATGACCCAGGCGATCGCCGAGAAGTGGGAGGTGGACATGGACACCCCCTGGGAGGAGCTCGACGAGGACGTCCGCGAGACCTTCCTCTACGGGACCGACGGCGACAAGATCTACGTCTCCTACCGCAACCGCTACGGGCGCAAGCGGTCCTACATGACGCGCTTCGAGGGGATCGTCAACAACCTCGAGCGCCGCTACCGCGAGACGGACTCCGAGCACTCGCGCGAGAAGATCGAGGAGTACATGTCGGTGCGCCCGTGCCCGGAGTGCCACGGGTCGCGGCTGCGGCCCGAGAGCCTGGCCGTCAAGGTCGGCGGACTCGGGATCCACGAGCTGACGCACATGTCCGCGCGACGGGCGATCGAGTGGTTCGAGGCGCTCGACATGACCAGCACCGAGCGCCAGATCGCGAGGCTGATCCTGCGCGAGATCGACGAGCGGCTGCGCTTCCTCGACAACGTCGGCGTCGGCTACCTGTCGCTCGAGCGCGCGGCGGCGACGCTGTCGGGCGGCGAGGCGCAGCGGATCCGGCTCGCGACGCAGATCGGCTCGAGCCTCGTAGGCGTGCTCTACATCCTCGACGAGCCGTCGATCGGCCTGCATCAGCGCGACAACGAGCGGCTGATCGGGACGCTCGAGCGGCTGCGTGACCTCGGCAACACGGTGATCGTCGTCGAGCACGACGAGGGCACGATGCTGGCCGCCGACCACCTGATCGACCTGGGGCCGGGAGCCGGGGAGCATGGCGGCGAGCTGATCGCCCAGGGCACGCCGAAGCAGGTCATGAAGGTCAAGGCGTCGCTGACTGGCCAGTTCCTCTCCGGCTCGCGAGCGATCGACGTGCCCGAGAAGCGGCGCGTCCCGACCGGCGCGATCACGATCGAGGGCGCGGCCCAACACAACCTGCGCGGTGTCGACGTCGACATCCCGCTCGGCGTCTTCTCGTGCGTGACCGGCGTATCGGGCTCCGGCAAGTCGACGCTCGTCAACGAGGTGCTCTACAAGGCGGTGTCGAACCGGCTGCACCGGACCAAGACGCGGCCCGGCACCCACCGCCGGATCTCCGGCCTGGACCAGATCGACAAGATCATCAACATCGACCAGTCGCCGATCGGGCGTACGCCGCGGTCGAACCCGGCTACCTACACGGGGCTGTTCGACTCGATCCGCGACCTCTTCTCGAAGACGCAGGAGGCGCGGGCGCGCGGCTACAAGCCCGGCCGCTTCTCGTTCAACGTCAAGGGCGGCCGCTGCGAGGTCTGCCGCGGCGACGGCCAGATCAAGATCGAGATGCACTTCCTGCCCGACGTCTACGTGCCGTGCGAGCAGTGC
>Ga0126313_10000007_pt1 | contig 141193 bp, 128 predicted proteins | sample Plot105A_FD_89954 | JGI IMG/M metagenome (GOLD analysis project Ga0126313, IMG submission 89954) | Serpentine soil microbial communities from UC McLaughlin Reserve, CA, USA - Plot105A | ecosystem: Environmental > Terrestrial > Soil > Grasslands | place: USA: UC McLaughlin Reserve, Lake...
CCTCGCCGGACAGGTGTCATGCCCGATCAAGGGCCACGCTGACGATCTCGAATTGGGCGGTATCTTCGGCATCATGGCTCTTTGTGACGTCGACCTCGAAGGGTTCATAACCCGTACCGGTGTCGCGCGGGGCAACTACACGATCCTCAACTGCGCCGAAGGCACCAACCCCGTCACGAAGTGCACGACGGCTGGCGAACGGCACGTCCGCGCCAACATCAAGAGCGGCTCGGGTGCAGGACCGTTCCCCGGCGAAGCCGACTTCTGCTCGGTGGCGTTCGGCATCACAGTCATGTGCAACGACCTCCCTATGACCATTGAAGAGCTGGCGGCCCATAACTACGACATGGATTTCTCGCACGCCAACAAGTGCCCGACCTCCGCGAGCAACTCGCTCGAGGGCGTCATCCACATGGTGATTGACGCAGCACACCCGAAGATCGAAATCAGCTAGAGAGACCACGACATCAAGCAAGCGTCAAGAGAGGGGGGCTTAATGCCCCCCCTCTCGGGGCGTACCCTGACCTTTCTCAAAGTGACAACGTCGGCATCTCGTGGTGTCGGCATCCTAAGGAGGACAAATGCGGTTTGCACGCGCGCTGGTTCTGCTGGCTCTGTCTGTCTGTTCGGTCTTGGCTTTCTCGGCGGCTTCTGCTTCGGCCGTCGAAGTTCTCAAGGAAACTGGGACTCATTGTTCGGGGTCTGTAGTCGAATCGACAGCTGTCGAATCGGAAGCGACCGTGACCAATTCGGGTACGCAGGTGTCATGCCCGATCAAGCTCCACGCTGACGATCTCGAATTCGGTGGCATCTTTGGCGTCATGAGCGTGTGCGACATTGATTTGGAAGGGTTCATCACCGAAAGCGGCATTATACGGGGTGACTACACGTTCCTCAACTGCCTCGAAGGTAGCGGCAACTTCACGAAGTGCACGACGGCTGGAGAACGTCACGTCCGGGCCAACGTCAAGAGCGGCTCGGGTGCAGGGCCGTTTCCCGGAGAATTTGACTTTTGCTTTGTTATGTCTGGCGTCACAAACATGTGCACGGACATCGCGATGACGGTCAACGAGCTAGCGGCTCACAACTACAACATGGTGTTCGTGCACACCAGCAAGTGCCCGAACGCCACGAACAACTCGCTCGAGGGAACCCTCAACCTGGTGATCGATGCGGCACACCCGAAGATCGAACTCCGATAGCGAGGAGCGATCCCAACGATCGCGCTACAGACGTACGTCCGCTTTGAGCGCCGGGTATGGTGCTGCCCGAGGCATCTTAGATGATTCACGTAAACATCTCTCATTATCTAAGCGTTGCAATGTAGCCCGCGGTCTGTCGCGTGCTCGTATGAGTAGGCCTGTCTGAGTAAAGAGTGCGTCAATGCCCTTCATCGTTCGTCGAGGCATGGCGCGACAAACGCCGGCATCTCGTGGTGTCGGCATCTAAAGGAGAATTACATGCGTTTTGCACGTAAGCTAGCTCTGCTGGCTATGTCTGTCTTTGCGGTCTTGGCCTTTGCGGCTTCGTCGGCGTCGGCCGTTTCGGTTGTTCAGGAATCTAGTGGCTCCCCGTGCTCGGAGTCGGTGGTCGAATCGGTCGCTATCGAATCGGAAGCGACCGTCACGAACCTCGCCGGACAGGTGTCATGCCCGATCAAGGGCCACGCTGACGATCTCGAATTGGGCGGTATCTTCGGCATCATGGCTGTCTGTGACGTCGACCTCGAAGGGTTCATAACCCGTACCGGTGTAGCGCGGGGCAACTTTACGATCCTCAACTGCGGCGAAGGCAGCAACAACGTCACGAAGTGCACGACGGCCGGCGAACGGCATTTTCGGGAGAACGTCAAAAGTGGCTCGGGTGGCGGTCCCTTTGACGGAGAATTTGACTTCTGTCTGGTTGCATTCGGCATCACGGTCATGTGCGCCGACCTCCGCAAGACGACCAACGAGCTTGCGAGTCACAACTACACCTGGACGTTCTCGCATGCCAATAAGTGTCCAGACAACCATAATAATTCTCTCGAGGGAACCATAATCCTAGTAATCGACGCGGCACACCCAAAAATCGAATACAGTTAGAGCGTATCCGCTCGGAGGCTTTGGAAAAGTCGTGTGTGCCGCGTGCTCTCCGCTTGTAAGGCCTTTGGGTACCACGTGATGCCGATACCAGCACGGGCGGCGTCACGTGGTAACCGTGGTGCCGCCGACCTTGAGCTATTGGTGCGAGCAGTTAGGCGACGTAGCCCCGCGTATGAGGCATAGTGGGCTCCGGATCCGTGGGCGGCGCGGTCGACGGGTCGCGATCGCGACAAGATCTCTAGTCGGTGCCGCGGCGGCGGCCAAGGACGTTCCGATGGTGGGGCTCTGAAGACCGTTTGATGTCTAACCTTGCCAATACCGCTGGATGTTGTGACTATCGTGACACGTCTGCCTTGGGAGGGCTATGAGGTGATCGACTGCCGCGGACCGCGGTGTCGCGTCAAGCGACGAGCGCGGGCGTGCTCGTGTGAGTGGGCCTGCATGAGTTAAGGGGTGCGTCAGAGCCTTTTGGCTTCACGTCCGGGGGGATGGCGCAGCAAACGTCGGCATCTCGTGATGTCGGCACTCTCAAGGAGAAGCAAAATGTGTTTTGCACGCAAGCTGGCCCTGCTGGCGATGTCTGCCTGTGTCGTCTTGGCCTTCACCGCCTCGTCGGTGTCGGCCGTGACAGTCATCCAAGAATCTAGTGGTGCCGGGTGCTCGGGGTCTGTGGTCGAATCGACTGCTATCGAATCAGAAGCGACGGTCACGAACTCGGGCGCTCAGGTGTCGTGTCCGATCAAGGGCGGTGGGAATGATTTCGAATTGGGCGGCATCTTCGGCATCATGGCGTCCTGTGACTTCGACAGCGAAGGATTCATTACTCAAACTGGCGTCATACGAGGCAACTACAGCGTCCTTAACTGTCTTGAAGGCAACAATGAAGTCACCAAGTGTACGACGGTTGGCGAACGTCATTTTCGGATCAACGTCAAGAGCGGCTCAGGTGCAGGACCGTTCCCCTCGGAAGCAGACTTTTGCTTCGTTGCTTTCGGCATCACGATTATGTGTACCGACGTCGCGCTGACTATCAATGAGCTGGCCGCTCACAATTACAATTTTAACTTCGCGCACGCCAACAAGTGCCCGAACGCTCCGGCCAACTCGTTGCAAGGCACCATCTTCCTGGTGATTGATGCAGCGCATCCAAAGATCGAACTCCACTAGAAGACGCGGATGTAGCTCAGAGAGGGGGCCTCAGACGCCCCCTTCTCGTTGCGCGAGTCATCCTAGTTCAAGGGTTACGGTGGCGTGTGTGTCGGCTATCACGGATGACCCTCATGGCTCGACCTAAATACCGTTTGATCTCTAACGTTGCAATGGCGTTAGATGCTGTCACTCTAGACAGATCTGGCATGGAAGGAGGGGGCTATGGGGGTGATCGGCTGCCACGATTCGCGGTTTTGCGATCAAGCAACAAGCGCAGGCCTAATCATGTGAGTGGGCCTGCATGAGTTAAGGGGTGCGTCAGAGCCTTCGGGCTTATGCCCGGGGCGTGGCGTGGCAAACGTCGGCATCTCGTGGTGTCGGCATCTATAAGGAGAACACAAATGCGTGTTGCACGTATGCTGACTCTGCTGACGGTCTCTGCCTGTACAGTCTTGGCTTTCGCCGCGTCGTCGGCGTTGGCCGTTTCGGTTGTTCAAGAATCTACCGGTCTTCCGTGTTCGGAGTCTGTGGTCGAATCGGCGGCTATCGAATCGGAAGCGACTGTGACGAACAATGTCGGACAGGTGTCATGTCCTATCAAGGCTACCGCCACGGATCTCGAATTTGGTGGCATCTTCGGTATCATGGCCGTGTGTGACAAGGAGTTCGAAGGGTTCATAACTCGAACGGGCGTGATGCGAGGAAACATTACGATCGCCAACTGCGCCGAAGGCAGCAACAACGTCACGAAGTGTACGACGGCTGGCGAACGCCACTGGCGTGCCAATATCAAGAGTGGCTCAGGCGGCGGGCCGTTCCCAGGCGAAGTCGACTTCTGCTTTGTCGCATTCGGTATTGTAGTCATGTGCACCGATGTCGCCATGACTATCAACGAGTTGGCGGCACACAACTACAACCTGGTGCTGTTACACGCCAACAAGTGTCCGAACGCCATGAATAACTCATTCGAGGGTACCTTCACCTTCGTGATCGATGCAGCGCATCCGAAGTTCGAAATCAGTTAGACCTGGCGCCCGTGCTAGATCGTGTTGGGAGGGGAGCGGCGATTCGGGTCGTCGCTCTCTCCCGCTGGCGAGCGGGGTAGCACTGCTTGATTCCGATGACTAAGGACGAGAGTAGTCGGGTGACGTGGCTCCGTGTACGAGGCGTCGTGGGGCTTCGGATCCGTCGGCGGGGACGATGTAGATCGAGTGGTCGTCGGAGTAGGCGACGGTGTCGTTGCCGATCCACTCGGGTTGGTCGTCGATCGATCGAGTCTCGGAAAGCGGCACGTCAGTGTGCGAGGCGAGGTCATAGACGTGCAGGCGCCAGCTGTTGGTGCCATCGATCCGGCTCTTGTACGCGATCCTGGCGCCGTCGGGCGACAGCGCGGGACACTCCACCCCGTCGCGCAGGACGACCGCGCGGCCGGCGCCGATCTGGCCGCGGATGAGGTAGTGGTGCGAGCCGGTGGCCAGCGTCGCGTAGTACGTATCATCGTCGCGGAAGGTCACGCCCCAAAGGTCAGTCTCGCCCCTCCCTACTATGCGTCCGCGCCGCCGCACCTCGACGTCCTCGAGCCGAACGACGGGCTCTCCGGTGCGCATGTCGATTATCCGCGTGAACGTAGAGAACCCCTGGGGAGTCTCGAAATACTGGATCGCACCAGCCGGGTCGAACGAAGTGAAGGCTGCGTAGCGGCCGCTTGGCGAGAGCCGAGCGCGGTCGGGTATGCCCTCGACGGCGAAGCGCCTGACCTCGCGGTATCGCGCGTCGAACACGACAGCCTCGTAGCCGTCACCGATCGGGTTCACGCGAAAGCACAGCCCGCGACCGTTCGAGCTGACCGCCACTCGCTTGCACGACAGTCGTCCCGCCCGGCGAATCCGGCCGTCGGACGCGATCTCATAGAGCGGACCGTCAGCACGCGGCGCCTGTGCGGCCACCCCCCGCACGACCAGCGTCCCACCGGCGAGCAGAGCTCGAGCGCCATCCGCGACGGCTGGAACGGTCCACACCGGGGGGCCTTGGTCATCCTCCGGTGCCTTCACGGATGCCGCCGCGAATGCCCCCGTGCCTAGCAGTGCAACCAAGGTCGCTGCGACGGCCGCTTTGCGTCTCCTATCGCGCATTGCCCTCCCTCCCTCCAGGTCCGGTCCGACCTCACCCTAACGATCAGATCCCTGGCGAACGACGATTGGATCGGATAGCGTCATCTCGGTCGCCGCACTTGACGGCGGCTACGAGGAGGGGGAGCACGATGGGACGCGCGAGGGAGATGTCGTTCGGATTGCTGCTGGCGGTGTTGACGCTGCCGGGTTTGGTCGCGTGCGGGTCGTCACCCGAACGGCCGGAGCCCAACCATCCCGTCACCGATGTCGTACATCGCCTGCAAGACCGCTTCGAGGCGGATGACGATGCGGGTGTCTGCGCCCTCATGTCGAAGTCGGCCGCAGATCAGGCGGGCAATGTGGGACACAAGTCGCCTACGACCTGCGTGCGCGACGTACGGCGCGTGTTCAGGATGATCGTGAACGGCGGTGGCTGGTTGGACGGCGAGACGCCCCGCGTCGTGTCGATCGAGGAGGGCGACGTGGCGTCTGCGACCGTCGAGATGGATGGCTGGCGTGGCCAGGTGCCGTTCGTCAAGGAGGGCGGAGGCTGGAAGCTCGCCGGGTTCTTCGGCATGGAGCCGAAGCAGTTCGAGCACGTCCAGGACACCTATCCGAGCAGGCCCTTCCCATCGCCCGGTCGGCCGGTGACGATCTCCGACTCCGGGCGCAATCTCTGCCCGCCGCTGTCCGATGCGAAGTATCCGCGCATCACGGGCGGCTGCTTGATCGAGGTACGTCAGAGGTCGGTGCCGGTCGAGATGCTCACGCCGTTCGGGGGCTTCAAGTTCGACGACTGCAACTTCCGCTATCGACTGCACGTCGATGGCCAGGGACGCACTTGGACCGATCGGTGGCAGGTCGACGGAGCGAACGAGGGCGGTTGTGCGGATCTCAGTCCCTGCTTTCGACTGCCCGACGAGATACGGGTCGACGAGCTGCCGTGGAAAGGACGCATCCGCAGTGACGGCCGAGGGGGATTCACCCACCACGTCGACATGTGCCTGCGCACCTGCATGGGCCTCTTCGCCGGCGAAGTCGCATTCAAGTTCGCGGGCGGAGCGAACGACTGGCGCCTCAAGCCGACGGACGCCAACGACACGGGTGTCCGGTTCAACGGCTCGATGAGCATCGAGAGCGATCCACTGCGGCTGAACCGGTCCGGACTGTCGGACTGAGCGCCCGACGGTCCACCTCCCGACGGGCAGGAGCGTTTTCCCTCGTCTCCTGCGGGTAGGTCAGAGGTTGATGGCGGAGGAGACCACCACGCTCGACGCGGCCGCGGAGGAGCGGCTGAGCGTCCTGCTCGATCGCATCGACCCGGACGGCTGCGTGAACCTGTCCGAGCTCTCGCAGCTCGTCGAGGACGCCGGGCTCGACGACGGGCAGGCGCAGGCCGTACACGAGCGGCTCGAGGCGAGCGGCGTCGACGTCACCGACGACTGCGGCCAGGACAAGGAGTCGACGCGCATCGACAACACCGACTTCGCGGTCACCACCAGCGACGCGCTCGGGCTCTTCCTGCGCGAGCTGCGCAACTACCCGCTGCTGACCGGCGAGCAGGAGATCGAGCTCGCCAAGCGGATCGAGAAGGGCGACCTCGCTGCCAAGGAGAAGCTGGTCAACTCGAACCTCCGCCTCGTGGTGTCGCTCGCCAAGCGCTACCAGGGCCAGGAGCTGCCGCTGCTCGACCTGATCCAGGAGGGCGTGCTCGGGCTGATCCGCGCCGCCGAGAAGTTCGACTGGCGCAAGGGCTACAAGTTCTCGACCTACGCGACGTTCTGGATCCGGCAGGCGATCCAGCGTGGGCTTGGCAACCAGGCGCGGACGATCCGCCTGCCGATCCACATCGGCCAGCGCCAGCGCAAGATGGTCCAGTTCGAGCGCGAGTTCCAGACGCGCGAGGGGCGTGCTCCGACCGACGAGGAGACCGCCGCCGCGACCGAGCTCTCGCAGAAGGAGATCGACGAGGTACGCGAGGTCACGCGCACAGTCACGAGCCTCGAGCGGCCGGTTGGCGACGAGGGCGAGGCCGAGCTCGGAGACCTGCTGCCCGCCGAGGGCCCCGGTACCGAGGAGGAGGTCGAGGTCGCGCTCACCGAGGCGAGCCTGCGCCGTGCGGTCGCCGACCTGCCCGAGCGCGAGCGACGGGTGCTCAACCTGCGCTACGGGATCGGCGGCGAGGACCCTGTGCCGCTGCGCGAGGCCGGCAAGCGGCTCGGGGTGTCGCCCGAGAGCGTGCGCACGATCGAGAAGGCTGCGCTGCGGCGGCTCGCGGAGAACCGCGAGGTCGCGGCGCTCTCCGAGGCGGCCTAGGCAGCCGGCGGCAGGACCGTCTCCGGCCCCTTCGGGTCGGTCGCCGGAACGAAGGGATTGGCTGGGTCGGGCTCGTCCGGCGACGAGGGCTCGGGTATCTCGGGACCGTCGGGCGATGGTGGCGCTACGGGCGGGCTCGGCTCGTCTGGCACCGCCGGGGCGTCGGGGATCGGCTGGTCGGGGCCGGGCTGCTGAGGCACCTCGAGCAGTGCGTCGCCAGACGCGAGGCCAATAGCCTGCGCTGCCTCGCTCGTCGCTCCAACCGTGCTCTGGACTCTCATGCCTGCCTCCTCGATCGCCAAGTCCGACATGTACCCCGCGGTGCTGTCGCGAAACGGCGCGCTGTCGGTGCGCTCTGTCGCAGGAGCGATCCTCGCGGCGCTCGTCGTCGCATCGCTGACGACGCTCGTCGTAGCTCCGGCACCGTCGTACGACCCGTGGTCGTGGCTGACCTGGGGCCGGGAGGTGGCCGGTGGAACGCTCCACACCGCCGAGGGCCCGGCCTTCAAGCCGCTGCCGGTCGGGGTGTGCGCGCTGCTGTCCCCGTTCGGCGTCGCGGCGCCGTGGCTGTGGGTGGCGATCGCCCGTACCGGCGCGCTGCTTGCGCTCTGGCTCTCGTTCCGCCTGAGTCGCCGCCTGGCAGGCGGCTCGGTCGTGGCTGGAGCGGTGGCAGCAGCGGGAGTCGCGCTCTGCGGTGCGTTCCTCGAGCTGTCGTCGGCGGGCGTCATCACCGGCCTGTTGCTCGCCCTCGCGCTCGGCGGGGTGGAGGCGCAGCGGGCCGGTCGGCCGCGTGTCGCCTTCGCCTGCGCCGTGGCTTGTGGGCTGCTCCAGGTCGAGACCTGGCCGTTTCTCGTGCTCCTTGCCGCATGGGCGTGGCGGCGGGGGACGGCCGACCGCCGTGCCCTGGCGCTTGCGGCGGTCGCGGTGCCCGTCCTCTGGTTCGTCCCGGAGTGGCTCGGCTCCGGCGACCTGTTCCGCTCGGCGGAGCGGGCGCGGATCCCGAACCCCGGTCAGCCCGCGCTCGCCGACGTGCCGGCACTCGCCTCCCTCGTGCAGGCCGCTCGCTCGCTGCTGTGGCCGCTGTGGCTTGGCGTCGCAGCGCTCGGGGTCGTGGGGTGGCGGTCGGAACGGGCATCGCGGGCAGCGCTCGTGCCCGCCGGGGTAGGGCTGGCATGGATCGCGATCGTCGCGGCGATGGCGCAGTTCGGCGGGTTCTCTGGCGAGCCGCGCTACGCGCTGCCCGGGATGGCGCTGATCGCGATCTCGGGTGGCGTCGGGCTGGTGACGGCCGGCCATCCCTCGGCTCGCCGGCCGATGATCCTGGCGGCGATCGGGCTCGTCGCGATCGCGGCGGGGGGCCCGATCGAGCGACTCGACCGGCTGCCGGACGCGCAGCGGTACGCGTGGGAGCTCTCGACGGACCTGCGCGACGCTGTCGCCGCGGCCGGCGGGCGTGACGCGGTGCTCGCCTGCGGCACCCCGTACGTCGGTCCCTTGCGCGGTCCGATGTTCGCCTATGCGCTCGATGTGCCGAAGCCGTCGGTCGAGCCCGACCTGCCTCCGGCCTCGCCGGGCATGGCCTTTCGCTCGCGTCGCACGAAGGGAATGGAGGTCGAACCGACCGCTTCGCCAGGCTTCGAGACGATCGCCCGTACGGAGCGCTGGGAGGTCACGCGGTCGTGCCGAGTTAGGTTGCCCTAACATGGCCGCGTCGTGCGGGCGCCGATCCTCCTCTTCCTTGCCGCGAGCGCGGCGTTAGTCACAGGCTGCGGCGGTGCAGCCGACGCCAACGAGCGCCGCGGCGAGCCGTCGCTGCCGCGACCGAAGCACGCGCCGGCGATCGAGTCCGGTCGGGCGCACAGCTTCGATCTGGAGCGCATCGCCGTCGGGCTCAACCGACCGACGTATGTCGGCGCCGCCCCGGGCGATCCCGATGCGCTCTGGGTGCTGGAGCAGCCCGGTCGCGTCGTCCGGCTCGGGCCGGACGGTAGCCGCAGCACGCTGCTCGACCTGACCGGCGAGGTCAAGCTCGGCGCCGAGCAGGGCCTGCTCGGCATCGCCTTCCATCCTGACTTCGCGACGAACGGCCGCCTCTTCCTGCACTGGAGCGACCGCGCCGGTGACACACGCGTCGCCGAGTTCCACGCGGGCGGCGACGGCACCATCGCGCGGCGTCCCGAGCGGCGGCTGCTGCATGTCGACCAGCCCGAGGAGAACCACAACGGCGGCCAGCTCGCCTTCGGTCTCGACGGCCGCCTGTACCTCGGGCTCGGCGACGGCGGCGGAGCGTTCGACCCCTCGCAGAACGCCCAGGACCGCGACGACCTGCTCGGGAAGATCGTCTCGGCCAACGTCGATGCGTCGCGGCCGAGCTGGCGTGTCGAGCTCTACGGGCTGCGCAACCCCTGGCGGTTCGCGTTCGACCCGGCGCTCGGCGAGATCTGGGTGGCGGACGTCGGCCAGGACGAGACGGAGGAGATCAACCGGCTGCTGATCGAGTCCGACGCGCCGCCGAAGAACCTCGGCTGGAGCGTCTTCGAGGGTGCGAAGCGGGTGCCGCGCACCCACCGCCTCGACGGCGCCGGAGAGATCGTCTGGCCAGTCGCCACCTACACCCACCGTGACGGCTGCTCGGTGACGGGCGGGTTCGTCTATCGCGGCACCGACGTCCGAGAGCTCGCCGGCCGTTACGTCTACGGAGACTTCTGCTTCGGCACGATCTGGTCGCTGCATCCCGCGCCGCACGGCCTGGCCGATGACGTCCGGCGCGAGCGCGCGACCGTTCCGCAGCTGACCCACATCGGCCAGGACTCCGCCGGGCGGATGACGTTCGCCTCGGCAACCGGCGCGATCTACCGCGCCGTGCCGCCGCGCCGCTAGGTCAGGCGAAGCCCGGGCGCTGAGCCAAGCGCCGGCGACGCACCTGCTCGACTCGCCTGGCGAGCCGGTATCGGTAGCGCAGCAGCTGGTCGTTGGCGCTCAGCTGGATGGCCGGCTCGTCGACCGGGTAGCCGAACGCTCGCATCTCGTCGGCGGCGATCGTCGAGATCTCTCGCACGACCTTCTGCGGCAGCGTGTCGCGCCAGCCATCGATCCGCGCCGTGATCACGGGTCCGCTGCTGCGGGCCTTCCACGTCTCCCACGGCAGGTGTAGTGGCGTCTCGCTGTCCGACGCGGGCGCCGCACCCTGTGGCCGGCCGAGAAAGCGCGACAGCGCCGTACGTGCCAGACCGGGCTCTGAGACGACGTCCTCGTAGCGCAGCACGAGGCAACGTGCTCCGAGCGCGGCGCGTGCCGCCTGCAGCGAGCGGTGGTCGATCGCCCAACGCTCGGCGATCACCGAGTGCGGCCGCTCGCCCCAGGCCTCGAGGTAGGACGCGACGACAGCCCGAGGGTCGCGTACCACCGCGACGAGCTTCAGCTCCGGGTTGGCGGCGCTGAGCTCCCGCCACCAGCGCAGATGACTCGGAGTCTTCTCGCCATACAGCTCCGCGTCACCGGCCAGGGCGCGAACGATCCCCCCGAAGAGCCCCATGACCGTGTTCGCCGTACCGCCCAGGCGTGCGGCGGTGAGCTCGGGGTCGAGCTCGGCTCCCTGCAGATCGTCGAGCTCGGAGAACCGCCGCAGCTCCTCGGTCAGCGCGGATCCGGTGAGCGGGAGCTCCTGGCGCCCGAGCAAGTCGGGTGCGAAGAGCCGGAAGAAGTGGGTCTCCGGCGGCACGCTCACCCCGTCGAGCTCGGTCGCGAGGCGTTGGATGAGCGTCGTGCCGGAACGGGGGGTCCCGACGATCAGGAACTGCGGCGGGCAGGAGGGCATCGGTCCCTCCTCTACCCAAGTTTCAGAGACGCGAGCCGGGGTAGCGCACGGCGTCAAATGGCGTCGAGCCCGACAGTGACGGGTGCCTGGGGCTGGCTGTCGGAAGAGACCCGGCCATCGACCGACGGGATCGATGTCACTTTTGTCGAGACCGTCGGTGATGGCTCGATGGACCTCTGCGCGCGCGAGCTCGCGGGACGGCTGTCTGTTCCGACGCTGACCACTGACATCTACGCACGCGCAGGGAAAGCGCGCAACCAGGCGTTGCTAAGCCGCGCATCGCTGTCCGCCTTGGCCAGCGAGGCGGCGTTCGTTCGCGAGCTGCGTTCGCTCGAGACGGCCGTTCACCTGTCCAATCAGCACCTCGCGCGCTATGCGCCGTTAGCCGGTTGTCCGTACGTGGTCACAGTCCACGACCTGATCCGTTACTTCGATTCGCGCCGTGACGAGCCGCTGATTCACGCGCCCAACCTGCGCGACCGCCTGATGCACTCGCTCGACTACCAGGCGATCGCGCGGGCCGACGCGGTGATCGTCGTCTCGGCGGCCACCCGCCGCGACGTCATCGAGCACCTCGGCGTGTCGCCGGAGCGGGTGTTCGTCGTGCACAACGGGCTCGACCACGAGCGCTTCCGGCCGGTCGGTGGGCGGCGCCCAAGCCCAGAGCCGTACGTGCTCTACGTCGGGACCGAGCAGCCGCGCAAGAACCTCGCCACGCTGCTGCAGGCTCTGCGTCGGATCAAGGACGCTCGCGGCGCGGGCGTGAAGCTCGTGAAGGTCGGTGGCCCGGGAGGGTGCGAGGCCCCGTTCCGCGCGCAGACGGAGCGCATGATCGACGAGCTCGGGCTGGGCGACGATGTTCACTTCGCCGGGCGGATCGCCGACGACGAGCTCCCGAGCTGGTACTCACATGCCAAGTGCCTCGTATTGCCTTCGCTCTACGAGGGCTTCGGCAATCCCGCGCTCGAGGCGATGGCTTGTGGGTGTCCCGTCCTAGTGTCAGACATCCCTGCGCTCACCGAGGTGGTCGACGGCGGGGGCCTGTCCGTGTCGCCGACCGACGACGCCGCGCTTGCCGACGCCCTCGACGCGGTGCTTTCCCAGCCAGGGCTTCGCGACGAGCTGCGAATGCGCGGCTTGCACCGGGCGCGGAGGTTCACCTGGGAGCGTGCCGCAGACCAGACGCTTGATGTGTACGCAAATCTCCCGAAGCTTGCGAGTTAGGTTACGGTCGCCCGATGAGGGTTCCCAAGCTCGAGCCGATCGCGCCGCGCGTCTGGTTGCTGCGCGGCGGCCTCACCAAGGCGATGAACGTCTACCTGCTCGAGGACGGCGACGGCGTCGTGGTCTTCGACACGGGCGAGAAGGGGATGGCCAAGGCGATCGTCGCAGCCGCCGAGCGCCTCGGTGGGATCAAGCAGGTCGTGCTCGGCCACGCCGACACCGATCACCGCGGCTCGGCGCCCGCGTTGAGTGCCGTCGCGCCAGTCGTCTGCCATCCCGATGCCGTCACGGAGGCGCAGGGCAGCGGCGGACGCAGCTACTGGGACCTGGGCAAGCTGCCGCTCGGCGTTCGCCTGCTGCACCGCTTCACGCACCGCTTCGTCTGGGACGGCGGTCCGGTGCAGATCTCCGGCACCCTCCGCGAGGGTGACCGGGTCGCGGACTTCGAGGTCGTCGAGCTGGCGGGCCACGCGCCGGGGATGATCGGGCTCTGGCGTGCTGCCGACCGCGTGGCGCTGGTCAGCGACACCGTCTATCTCACGACGATGGCGGGCCGGCCGACGTCGGCTCACGTCCCGCAGGAGGCCTACAACTTGGACACTGGGCGGGCGCTCGCCAGCATCGCGAAGCTAGCCGCGCTCGATCCCGCGATCGTCGGTCCCGGGCACCTCGGTCCGATGACCGGTCCCGAGGTTCGCGCCGAGCTCGAGCGCGCAGCGGCCGGCTGAGGCAGCTCTAGGGCGTCGGATCGGTCGCTTGGCGGATCTCGATCCGGCTGTTGCGAACACGGGTCTCGAAGGCAGGCTGGGGCGACGCCGCGGGTCCTCGCTCGAGGTCGCCGTTACGTAGGTCGAAGCGGCTGCCGTGCCACGGGCAGGTCACACATCCATCGCTCAGCTCGCCCTCGTGCAGCGGCCCGCCACGGTGGTTGCAGCGGTTCGCCATCGCGAACACCTCACCCTTGTCGCGGACGAGCAGCACCTGCATGCCGCCGACGGTGTCGACCGCGGTCATCTGACCCTCGGCGAGCTCGGAGTCCAGCAGCGCGGAGGTCCACTCGCGCGGACCCTCCTCGAACGTGGTGACCGCCACTCCCTCGCCGTGCACGTATGAGAGGTGGCCGCCGAGGTGCCCTCCGACTGCGAGCGCACCACCGCCGGCGATCGCGAGCATTCGGCCTCCACCTCCGCGCCGACGAGCGAGGTACGAGGCGGTGTAGAGCGAGAGCGCGGTGACGTTCGCCGCGGCGTGCACCATCCCGACGCGACGCGTGGCGGTGTGCTTACGCGCGCTGTCGCCCCACTCGAGCCAGCCGGTCGCCGCTGTCGGCAGGGCGGCGAGGATGCCGGCGCCGATCAGCTTGCGCGCCGCGGGACCCGACCCCTTGCCGCCTGCGACATCGAGCAGCATTGCGCTCGTCCACGTGCCGATCGGGACGTCGGTCAGCAGCGGATGCAGCGCGTGACCGAGGAACGTCCCGCTCAGCGCGTCGCGCACGCGACCCGGCTTGACGGCCTTGCCGAGGATGTTGAGCACTTGCTGCGCCGGCGCGTCGAGCGCCTTGACCTCTCCAATGTCCGACGCGAGGCGGTGCAGCCGAGGTGCCTCGGGTTGCCGCGGCGGCCCTCCGTTGGCCGACTGCTCGGACTGACTGACCTGCGATGCGCTCTCCACGGTGCTCTCCTCGCTGGCGATCGTCTCCGCCAGCGCATACCCGCACGGCGAAGTGGCGAACCGGGTGGTTGGCTACCGACAGGCGATTCGCGCCCGAGACTCCGTTGTCGCCTCGGTCAGCTGCTGATCCACATGGGTCAGCTCGGCGAGGAAGGGCATGAATCCGCGCTTCCGGCATCCGTCGACGGTTTGGAGGAAGTCCGGCGCGCGTGGCGTGCCGCCGATGGAGACCTCGAACCTGGACAGTGGAAGGGGCAGTAGCCCGATCACCAGCGGACCAACAAGGAGGTCGAAAGTGAGCTCGTAAGCCCACTTGCGGCTATGCAATCTCTTGACCGTGACCGGCTTCGCCTCCTTGACCAGCGCGGGGTAGCGGTAGACGTTGTAGGCCCAAAGCCGATGGGCGCCACCGTTGACGAGGGTGATCTTGGGATGTCGTCCGAGGAAGCCCTCGCTCAGGTGTCCCGCGCCCGACCCGAGGATCGATCTCCACGGGCACCCGGACGGGCCTTTGCGATTGAGTGTCCGCTTGGCGCAGGTCGGGTAGGTGCGGCTGTTCAGGCGCACGCCTCGTGGCAGCCGTATCGCGAGCTTGCTTGGGAGCCTGGGCTCGGATCCCTCGGGCACCGACCACTCGACGTCGGCGTCGATGCGCGTGCTTCGCGGCCGCATCTCCGTGCCGGCTAGCTTCGGCGTCATCTCCGCTGTCGACGTGACCGTCATCGAAGGAGCTTGGCCCGTCGCGGGAACCGCCAAGCCGATCACGACCGCGGAAGTGGCAAGTGCGCCCAGACGAGCCATGTCGATCACCGGCATGCGATCCGCCCGCGGTCCTCGACGTCCGTTCTCGTGTCGTCTTGGTCGAGCAGCGTGAAGCGGATGCGGTACGGACGGTAGCCGCGCTTCGGGCATGGCCGGTCCACGGCGAAGTACCTTTGCGCGTAAGTCATGCCGCCTAGCGAGAAGCTGAGTGATGTGGGGACGGGTACCGGTATGCCGGCAACCACCCGCAGCTTCGGAGGCACGACGAATGACAGCTCGTATGCCCATCTGCGGCTTTCCAGGCGCTCTACTGCAATGCCTACAGGCTCCTTTACGAGCGCTGGGCGATAAAGAGTGGTGTAGGCCCATATCCGGTGTGCTCCACCGTTCACGAAGGCGATCACGGGCTTCGTACCAAGATCGTCGACGAAGCTCGGGTTTGTCCGGCCGACGATCGATCTGCGTGGACATCCCATCGGTCCCCGATCGACAAGCGTCCGCTTCGTGCATGACGCGTAGTCTCGCCCGTTGAAGGCGATGCCTCGCGGCAAGAGCACACGGCCGCGGATGAGAACGGGCAGGGAGCCGCTGTTGGAGCTGACCCCGATCCTGCCACTGACCCGCACGCCCTGAGGAGAGTCCTTGCTGCCCTCCTTCTCGGGCCGGATCCTGATCGTGGAGCTCAGGCCGAGCTCTGGCGCTTGGGCAGCGGCCGGGACGGCCACGGCAGAGACCATGACGGCCGTCATGGAAACCACCCACCTCGATTTGAACACCGCATCCCTCCTCTTGGCCGTCGCGAGCCTGAAGAACACTTACACAAACTCGAGGTTGCGGTTAGGGCTCAGGCCACATCGGCCGACCAGCCGCGCTGACTCTCACGGTATGCCGACTCGCGCAGTCCCATGAACGGACCGGTGGGGCGGATGTTGCCGCCGGTGTTCCAGGGGTTGAAGCGGATGCGCTGGGCCTCCGACTCGGGCACGCGATGGCCGAGGGTCACCGTTCCGATCGAGGTCCAGCTGCCGAGGAGCCTCGCCAGCGTCAGGTCGAAGCGGACCGGCCGCTCGTCGACAGTCGCCAACAGCTGGCCGAGCGACTCCGACTCGTCGGCTGGCTCGGTCGCGGGCCGAGCGCCGACCAGCCTCACCTCGTCGCCCATTCGGTAGGGCAGCAGCGTGGAGAACGGCAAGGAGAAGAAGCCGCCGGTCGGCAGCAGCACGTGTTGCGCGACCGCGCCGTCGAGCGAGGTGACGGTCAGGAAGTCCTGATGTCGCCCCGGTCCGTACGCGTCCACGAAGCGGATCGCGAAGCCGTGGATGTCCGGGATCGGCCGCGGCAGGCCGAGCGCCCGCGACAGTCGCACGACTGCCCTGTGGGAACCAGGCTCTCCGAGCAGCGGGACGTCGGCGAGGTCCCCAGGTGGGTCGTCGATCTCGACCGCTGCCTCGAACACGACGCCGTCGGGGTGGAACGAGCGGGCGCCGCGGAGCCGGGACAGCGCCCGAAACACGGCGGCTGCGGGCTTGGCGATCGGTCCCGGCACCCCGGCGTTCTCGGTCGGCTCCTGCGCATTGAGCGCACGATCGATCAGCGAGCGGTCCGCCACACGAGGCGGTTGCCCGCCGCTTGCACCCCCAAACCGCTCAGGCCACGACGCGCAGATGTCGGAACGGCTTGCCGCGCAGCTCGCGCACGACGGCGTCGACGAGCCGCTCCTCGTTGCGGACCTGGCCGTCGGTCACCGCGTCGATCAGGCTGCGCTTGCGCTGCAGCAGCTCGGCCATCGTCTCATCGATCGTGTTCGGCGCGAGCAGGTACCAAGCGGTAACCGCGCTCTCCTGGCCGATCCGGTGCAGGCGGTCCTCGGCCTGGTCGTGGCGGGCGGGCGTCCAGTCCAGCTCGAGGAACGCGACGTTGGAGGCGCGCGTGAGCGTGATGCCCTGCGAGGCCGCCTTCATCGAGCAGACGATCAGCTGCGGCCCGTCCTCGCTCTGGAACGCGTCGACAGCGCGCTGGCGGGCCTGCGTCGTGTCCGCGCCGAGGATGTGCACCGCCTTTGGGAAGCGCTCGACGACCGCCTTCTGCGTCGCGATGTGCTCGGCGAAGACGACCAGCGGCTCGCCGGACTCGAGGAAGTCGGCGATCCAGGCGAGCGCCGTTGGCAGCTTGCCACTCGCCGCGAGCTGGCGCAGGCTGTTGAGCCGCACGAGCTGCTCGGCGCGCAGCGCGGCCGCGACCTTCGCGTCCATCGTCCCCAGGTCGAGCGGCAGCGTCTGCAGCCAGGCGATCACGTCCTCCTCGGCGAGCCGGTACTCGTGCTCGTTGGAGAGCAGCACCGGCACTGTGTCCTGGCGCTTGGACGGCAGCTGGGGCAGCACCTGCTTCTTGGTCCGACGCACGTAGCAGTGGGCGCGCAGGTTCCAGTGCAGGCGATCGTCGCTGGCCGCTGCCTTGAAGCGCCGTGAGAGCCGCGCGCCGCTGCCGAACTCGCGCAGCCGGCCGAGCACGCGCAGCTGGGAGACCAGCTCCTCCGGGCGGTTGAGCACCGGCGTGCCGGTGAGGGCGAGCCGCAGGGCGTCGGGCGGCAGCGTCTCGGCGAGCTTGATCGCCGCCTTGGTGCGACGCGCGCCGGGGTTCTTGACGTAGTGCGACTCGTCGAAGATCAGGGCCTTAGGCTCGCGCCCGGCGAGCCTGACGGCATGGGCCTCGAGGATGTCGTAGTTCAGCACGAGGATCTCGGCCTTCTGCGCGGCTTCGGTCCACGACGCCTCGGTGCGCCCGTCGAGGACCACGACGCTGCGCTCGGGCAGCCAGTGGTGGGTCTCGCGCTCCCAGGTGAGCTTCATGCTCGCCGGGCAGATCACGACCGTCGGGAAGGCTCCATCGGCCTCGATCGCGGCGAGCGCCTGGACGGTCTTGCCAAGGCCCTGCTCGTCGGCGATGAACGTACGCCGGCGCTCGAGCGCGTAGCGCACTCCGGCACGCTGGAACGGATGCAGCTCTCCGCCGACCTCGACCTCGAGCTCGGCGTCCTCGGCGTAGGAGAGAGCGACGGTCGCCGCCGCGCGATCGTGCTCGGCCACCAGCTCGGCGAGCACCTCGCGCGCAGCCGGATCGACCTCGACCGTCGGGTGCTCGGCGACGAACCGCTCGAGCTCCTTCGCCAGCGCCGGATCCGCCGGCACCGTGGTTCCCCAGGCGAGATCGCGGTTGTAGAAGCGGCCGGCGCGAAACACCGGACGGGCCTCGGAGATCTTCTTGAACTCGCGGTTGGGCGCGGGATCCCAGAGCGTGTAGAGGACGATTCCGGGCTCGCCCTCGTCGCCGACCTCGAGCGCCAGCTCGGCCGACGGTGGCTGGCGGCCGGCCTGGAGCTCGCGCGCGCAGGTGCGCGCGAGGTCGTCCATCTGCGCGCCGCGCGTGCTCAACAGCAGCTCCGCGTTCTCGGCGCTGAAGGGGAAGACCATCCGTCCCTCGCCGGCGTCGAGCCCGACGCTCAGCTCCTTCGGCGCGTCGCCAGAGAGCGTGCGCAGGATGAAGGCTCCGCGACCCTCGCTGGTGCCCGCGGAGACGAGCGCGCGCCAGCTGTCGGCGTCGGTCAGCCAGGCGCGGACGTCGTCGGTCGCGACGAGTCCGGGGAACCGCTCCAGCAAGCCCTCCACAGCCTTGGAGACGTTCGGATGGGCCGGGACGCGCCACTCCTTGCGGCGCCAGTCGAACCAGCGGCCGGAGAGCTGCTTGACCGCGTCGTTGAGGTCCTCGTCGAACGGGAAGGCGAACACCAGCTCCGGCTTGCGCGGGTTCTCGAGCAGCAGCGAGACCTCGCCGGAGGCGGGTGCTGGATGGGTCGTCGCCGGCTCGAACACGAACAGACCAGAGTACCCGGGCGGCCCGCCGGTTGGTGCGTCAGCCGTCGAGGGCTCCGTCGACGGCGCGCGCCACCTGCTCGCGCGAGCGCGCGCCGACCGCCGCGACGAGCGCCGCCCGCCAGCGGTCCTCCCGGACGCGACGCGGCTCCAGGCCGAGGCTCTTGAGCAGCGGCGCCGGCTCGACGTGGTCTGCGATCTGCTCCGCACGCCGCTGCGCCGCCACGTGCTGGGCACGGGCGAGTGGCGTCCTTCCCTTGTCGCGCGTCAGGGCCAGCAGGTCGTCTGCGACCTGCGGGATGGCGCGTCGCGCGCACCGCTCCCAGGGGATCTCGGCCGACGAGTCGACGACCACGCGCCGGAGCGCCTGCCACCCCGCATGGCTCGACTCGCAACGCGGCACGAGGAAGCGGGCGAGCGCTTCAGCGAGCACCTTCGCCTCAGGCTTGTCGCCGTGCAGGTCGAGGTGGCGCAGCGCATCGCCCACGCCGCGTCCGTCCTGCACCGCCCGTGCGAGCTGCTGCGCGCTGCGGCGGGGCTGCTGGCTCGAGGGCTCGACGACGATGTGCCCAACCCTAGCCTCGGCCTCCGCTCAGGCGACGCGGACCGACTGCTCGCCGACGACGATCACGTCGCCTCGGTGGAGCTGTCGTCCCCGCCGCGCCTCCGGCTCGCCGTTGACCGTCACCCGCTCGGCGGTCAGCAGCTCGCGCGCCTCGCCGCCCGAGTCGGCGATGCCCGAGAGCTTGAGCAGCTGGCCGAGGCGGATCATGTCGCCGCGGATCTCCACGTCTCGCATGCCGTGAGCTTCGCAGGCGCGCGGCGCACCGACGGCTTTGGGTATGACACCGCAATGAGCTTTCGCGTCGTGCTGACGCTGATCGCGGCGGTGCTGGTTGCTGGCTGCGGTGGCGGAGCCGGGACGTCCCTGTCGGCCGCCCACCCGTCAGCAGTTCGCGGGTCCGCCGAGGTCTGGGCTGTCGGCGACGCGGCCGACGGCAGCGCGACGGCCCGCCAGGTGGCTGAGACGGTCCGCGCTGCCTCTCCCGATCTGCTGCTCTATCTCGGCGACGTCTACGGCAGCTCCGACCTGCACGCATTTCGCTCCCTCTACGAGCCCCTCTACGGCGCACTTGCGAAGCGAACCATCCCGACGCCGGGCAACCACGAGTGGCCGTCCGCGCGCAGTGGCTACTTCATCTACTGGCGCCAGAAGCTCGGCCGCCCGTTACCGAGTTACTTCGTCCGCAAGGCCGGAGGGTGGAAGATCCTGAGCCTGAACTCGAATCTCCGGGGGCGAGCGTTCAGGCGGCAGCTGACCTGGACGAGGCGTGTGCTGCGCGGGCCGGGCACCTGCCGCATCGCGATCTGGCACGCCCCGCGCTTCAGCGCCGGTCCGCACGGAGACGCGCCCAAGCTCGAGCCGCTCTGGCAGGCCGTCGCCGGCCGAGCGCGACTGGTCGTCAACGGCCACGACCACACGATGCAGCGGCTGCGCCGGATCGCCGGCACGACGATCCTCGTGTCGGGAGCGGGGGGTCGCGCGCTCTATCCGGTCGAGGAAGACGATCGGCGGCTCGCCTTCTCGGACGACCGCCACTTCGGCGCCCTGCGGCTGAGACTGGCGCCTGGACGTGCGGCGTTCGCGTTCGTCGACGCCGACGGCCGGGCGCTCGACACGGGCGACGTGCGTTGCCGGCGGTCCGCTATCCGCTAGCGGTCGACGGACGACATGTCGGCGTAGCGGTCGCCCGCCACAGCCCCCTTCGGCGCCACGGCGTCGATCCGTGCGAGGTCGTCCGCGGTCAGATCGACATCCGAGGCCGCGACGTTCTCCTCGAGGTAGCTCCGCCGCTTCGTGCCGGGGATCGGAGCTATGTCGTCGCCCTGGTGGAGAACCCAGGCGAGCGCCAGCTGCCCTGGCTCGACGTCCTTCTCGGCCGCCAGCTCACGTACCCGGTCCACCAGCTCGAGGTTGCGCCGCAGGTTCTCGCCCTGGAAGCGCGGGTGGCGGCGGCGGAAGTCGTCGTCCGGGAAGTCCTCCGGGCTCCTGAACCGACCCGTGAGGAAGCCACGCCCGAGCGGGCTGTAGGCGACGAAGCCGATCCCCAGCTCTCGCACCGCCGGCAGGATCTCGTCCTCGGGATCGCGGCTCCAGAGCGAGTACTCGGTCTGGAGGGCGGTGATCGGGTGCGTGGCGTGCGCGCGGCGGATCGTCTCGGGCGCGGCCTCGGACAGCCCCAGGTGACCGACCTTGCCCGCGGCGACCAGCTCCGCCATCGCGCCGACGGTCTCCTCGATCGGCACGTCCGGGTCGACGCGGTGCTGGTAGTAGAGGTCGATGTGGTCGACGCCCAGTCGCTCGAGCGAGGCGTCGCACGCCTGGTGCACGTATTCGGCGTCGCCGCGGATTCCCAGTCGCTCGCCGTTCTCCCCGCGTACGTTGCCGAACTTCGTCGCGAGCACCACCTCGTCGCGGCGGCCGGCGATCGCCCGCCCGACCAGCCGCTCGTTCGTGAACGGGCCGTACATGTCGGCCGTGTCGAGGAAGTTGACGCCGAGCTCCAGCGCCCGGTGGATCGTCGCGATCGCCTCGGCCTCGTCGGTCGTCCCGTAGAACTCGGACATCCCCATGCAGCCGAGGCCCTGCTCGGATACCTCGAGGCCCTGGCTTCCAAGCTTGCGCGTGTCCATCGGCAACGTTCCCTTCGTCGAGTCTGTTGCAATCTAGTCCTCGATCTGTGACGGTAGGAGCGTGTCTCGGAGGGGAGCCACGAAGGGGAGGGAGAAGCACGCCCAGAACGGGCGGAGCGATCCACAAGCCGTGCCGGCGGTGGACGCGCTTCCGCGCGCGCTGCCGCCGGTGCTGGCCGCCGCGACCGTCTTCGTCGCGTCCGGCGCGGTGCTCGTTCTCGAGATCCTCGCCGTGCGGCTGCTGGCGCCGTACGTCGGTCTGACGCTCGAGACCACCACCGCGATCATCGGCGCGGTGCTGGCCGGAATCGCATCCGGGGCGGCGATCGGCGGGTACCTGGCCGACCGCACCGACACCCGCCGCCTGATCGTCGGCCTGCTGTTCGCCGGTGGGGTGCTCGCCCTGCTCACCGTGCCGATCGTGCGCTGGCTCGGGCCCGGAGCGCGCGGCGACGGCGACCTCGCGGCCCTCGGCATCACGCTCGTGTCGCTCGTGCCGACGGCCGCGGTGCTGAGCGCGATCTCGCCGGCGGTCGCCCATCTGCAGCTCCACGACTTGCGCGCGAGCGGCACGGTGGTCGGGCGACTGTCTGCCTGGGCGACGGCGGGCGCATTGGTCGGGACCTTCGGCACCGGCTACCTGGTCGTCCCGCTGATGACGGTCAGCAGCGCGGTCCTGGTCATCGGCGCCGTCCTGATCGGAGCGGGGATGGCGCTCGCCGCCACGACACGGCTGCTGTCACCGGCGATCGCAGCGGGCGTGGTCGCGTTGGCGATCGGCCTCGGTGGCGCCTCGCTCGCACTCGGGTCGCCGTGCGACGCCGAGACCGACTACCACTGCGCCAGCGTCGAGGCCGATCCCGCGAACCCGAATGGCCGCCAGCTGCGACTCGACGATCAGCATCACTCCTACGTCGACATGAAGGACCCGACCCACCTCGAGTACTCGTACACGAAGTGGATCGCCGACGGGATCGACTCGACGCACAAGCCGCGTGCGCCGCTGAACGCGGTCTTCGTCGGCGGTGGCGGCTTCACGTTGCCGCGTTGGCTCGAGGCGACGCGGCCCGGCTCTCGCGCTCAGGTTCTGGAGGTCGATGGCGATCTCGTCCGCTTCGACGAGGAGCGCCTCGGCCTGCGCACGTCGCCCGAGCTGAAGGCGATCGTCGGCGACGCGCGCGTGTCGATGCTCGACATGCCCACCGACAGCGCTGACGTCGTCGTCGGCGACGCGTTCGGCAGCCTCGCAGTGCCCTGGCACCTGGCCACGGCGGAGTGGACACAGGAGATCCAGCGAGTGCTCAAGCCGGGCGGCCTCTACGCGCTCAACGTCGTCGACCTGAGGCCCTTGAAGCTGCTGAAGGCGGAGACGGCGACGCTGCTAGACGCGTTCGACGACGTGCGGCTCATGACGCCCGAGGGCAAGGACGGCGACCCGGCCGGTGGCAACGCGGTGCTGATCGCCTCGAATCGGAAGCTGCCCAAGCTGGCCGGCTCGGGCGCCGACGACGCGATCACCTACACCCGCCATGCCCTCGAGCGGCTGGTCGGGGACACCGACGTCCTACGCGACGACGATGCCCCCGTCGACCAGCTCCTGACGACTCCTTAGACCAACCGGCCAGGTGCCGCGGGGGTCCGGGGGCGTGAGCCCCCGGTCTTCATCCGGCGAACGCCTGCGCGACCTGGGTCAAGCGGAAGCTGTTGCCGGACGGGTCCCGGAAGCCGGAGTCGATCCCGTATGGACGCTCCTCGGGTGGCTCGGTGAACTCGACGCCGCGGGCGGTGAGCTCCTCGTAGTCGGCCTGGACGTCGTCGGTCGTGAGGAAGACCGTTCCGGCGAAGCCCTTGGCCATCAGCTCGCGGACCGACTGGCCCGTGGCGTCGTCCATGACTGGCGAGCCAGGGATCGCCATCAGGACGATCGAGACGTCCTGGCCGGCAGGTCCGACGGTGAGCCAGCGGAAGTCGCCCATCTCGGGCATGGTCACGTCGGCCTTGACCTCCATGCCGAGCTTCTGCGTGTAGAAGGCAAGCGCCTCGTCCTGGTCGTGCACCCACAGCTGGGCGTGCGAGATGGCGATCATGTTCGTTCTCCTCGGTAGGACGGAAGGTTCTGAGCCAAGCTATTGCGGCGGCGGCTCCCTGTCTTCTCGAAACGTGCGGCGTTGCGGGCGCGCATGGACGCGCAGCACGCACGCCGGCACGCGCGCGTGGGCGGCGGCCGGCGGGAAGGCGGCACGGTAGGCGGTCGGTGACATCCCGTAAGTGCGCGTGAAGGTCGTGGTGAAGGAGCCGACGCTGCGCAGGCCGACCGAGAAGCAGACGTCGGCGACGGAGTGGTCGGGTGTTCGTCAGCAGCGCTGCCGCCCGCTCGAGCCGGCGGGTCAGCAGGTAGGAGCGCGGCGGCTCGCCGAAGGCGCGGCGGAACTCACGGCTGAAGTGCGCCCGTGACAGCCCGGCGGCGCTGGCCATCGCCTCGACGTCGAGCGTTTCGTCGAAGTAGCGCGCATCGGCGAGGTCCCTGGCGCGTAGGAGGTGGCGGGCTGGCGGCACGAACGCCATGCGCCGAGTATCGCGTCCTCAGCTTCCGCCGTACTCGTCGTGCTTGCGCCACCACTGGTACGGCGGCTCCTGCGGCCGGCCCGGCGGCGTGTCCTCCCACTCCTCCTGGCGGCCCAGCGGCGTCAGGTCGAGGAACGTCCAGACGGGCCCGAGCGCCTCGACGCCACGGCTGCGCGTCATGTAGGTGAGGAAGACGCGGTCGCCGTCGCGCAGGAAGACGTCGAGCGCGAAGTACTCGGTGGTGTCGCAGGCCTCCTGGAAGTCGGAGCCGATCGTCGTGTACCAGGGCATCGTCCAGCCCATGCGGCTCTTGTATGCCTCGATCTTCGGCTGCGATGCGCTCGAGGAGAACGCGAGCGTCACGTCGCGCGCGTTGAGGTGAGCGAGGTGGCCGAGCTGGTCGGCGAACATCGTGCAGCCGCCGCAAGGCTTGCCCTCCGGCGGAAACCAGAAGTGGTAGACGATCAGCTGCGGCCGTCCCTCGAAGAGGTCGAGCAGCTTCACTCTCCCGGCCGGTCCGTCGAACTCGTAGTCGGTCGAGAGCTCCGTCATCGGCAGGCGGCGCCGCTCGGCGGCGAGCGCGTCGCGTGACCGGGTCGCCTCCTTCTCTTTGGCGAGCAGCGCGTCGTGCGCTGCCTGCCACTCCTCCTTGGTGACGATCGGCGGTAGCTCCATGCCTGCTGACTCTACGCGGCTGCGAGCGCCGGCCAGATCGTGTCGGCGATCCGCCGCGGCCACTTCTCGTCCGGTCGCCCGTTGGCGAGGTAGTGGAAGAGGAAGGCGCCCATGATCATGTCGAGCGTCGCGTCGAGATCGGCGTCGTCGCGGATCTCGCCCCGCTCCACGCCCGCCTCGAGGATGCCGCGCATGAAGGCCAATCGCGGCTGCAGCACGCGCTCGCGGAAGGTCGCGAGCAGCTCGGGGTTGCGCCCCTCCTCGGCGAGCAGGGTGCCCGGCAGCGCTATCTCGATCGTGCGCCGGTTGTGCTCGAGCTGAGCGACCAGGTCGTCGTAGGCCGACCCGGTCGCGTCGGGAGTCGCGACCGGCAGCAGATCGGCGATCGCCGCGGTGACGAGCGCGGCTTTGCTTGGCCAGCGCCGGTAGATCGTCGTCTTCGCCACGCCGGCCACGGCGGCGACCCCCTCGATCGACATCCGCGAGAAGCCTTCGACTGCGATCAGCTTCTTCGCGGCGTCCATGATGCGGCGGTCGGCCTCGGGGTCCGGCGGTCGGCCCGGGGCGGCGGCTTGCTTGGCCTCGGCCCCCATCACGCCGCCACCGCCGCCGTCTCGCCGGGCTGCTGCACGAAGTCGCGCTGTCGCACCAGGATGACGGAGAGCACCGCGCCGGCGAAGCAGACGAGCGCGGCGACGAGCAGGATCGACTCGAGCCCGGAGACGAAGCTCGCCTCCGCGGCTTGGGCGAGCACCCCGCGCTGGCCGGGCGGCACGGACGCCACCGCGGCCTGCGGGTTGCCCGATGCGAACGCGTCGCCGAGCCGCTCGGCTTGCGGCTGGAGCGAGGTGCCGGCGAGCGTCTCGACGACCTTCGACGCGACCTCGTGCTGGAAGACGGCGCCGAGCCCCGCGACGCCCAGCGCCACGCCGCCGATGCGGAACGTGCTGTTGAGACCCGACGCCATTCCGCTGCGCGCGGGGTGGACGACGCCGAGCGCGGCCTTGGCGACGCTCGGGTTGAGCAGGCCGATCCCGGCGCCCGTCAGGACCATGCCGGGCAGCAGGACCGTCCACTCGCCACCGGGGGAGATCCCGCGCATCAGGAGCAGCCCGGTTCCGGCGAACGCCAGTGCCACTCCGAGCAGCGCGCCGATCGGCAGCCGCTCTCCGAGGCGGGCGCCGATCGCGGCGGCGAAGAACGAGGCGACGGTCAACGGCAGCAGCCGCAGGCCCGACTCGAGCGCGTCGTAGCCGAGGACGTTCTGGAGGTAGAGCGTCAGGAAGAGCAGCATCGCGAACACGCCCGCGGCGATCGCGAGCACGGCGATCGACGCCCCGCTGGTGGTCGGCTTGCGGAACAGGGCGAGGTCGAGCATCGGTCTGACCTGGCGGCGCTCGACGGCGATGAACAGCACGAACGCGACCGTCGCGCCGACGAGCGTCGCGACGATCGTCGTGCTGCCCCAGCCCTCGTCGTTGCCGCGCTGCAGGCCGAAGATCAGCGCCGCGAGGGCAACGCTGAACAGCACGAGCCCAGCCCAGTCGATGCGGCCGGCGTTCGGGTCGCTGCTCTCGCCGACGCGCCTCAGCGTCAGCGCCACGGCGAGCATGCCGACCGGCACGTTGACGAAGAAGATCCACTCCCAGCTCGCGAGCTCGATGATCAGGCCGCCGACGAGCGGGCCGACGGCGACCGACGCGCCGGTGGTGGCGCCCCAGATCGCGAGAGCCGTCGCGCGCTCGCGGTTGCTCTGGAAGGTCTGCGCTAGCAGTGCGAGCGAGGTCGCGAAGATCGCCGCACCGCCGAGGCCCTGGACGCCGCGGGCGACGTTGAGTGCGAGCGGGCTGTCGGCGAGGCCGCACGCGAGCGAGGCGAGCGAGAACAGCACGAGCCCGAAGGTGAAGACGCGCCTGCGGCCGATGCGGTCCGCGACCGCTCCGGCTGTGAGCAGCGTCGCGCCGAGGGTCAGCGCGTAGGCGTTGATCACCCACTGGAGATCGCTGAACTCGGCACCCAGGTCGCGCTCGATCTCGGGCAGCGCGACGTTCACGATCGTCACGTCGAGCAGCAGCATGAAGGTGGCGATGCAGATGGCGGCCAGCGCCCACCACTTCGAGTGCTCGTTCATCGGATCTCCAGCCGGTCGAGTAACGATACGGATACGTATCGAAACGAGACTGTAGCGGAACTACCGGACTGGCGTCAAGGCGGGACGCTTTGGAACGATCCCGTCGCCCGAGGACTTCCCGCGCATCCGTCGCACGATCCAGGGAGCCATGTGGCGCACGATCCACGCCGCCTCATGAGCGAGCGCGCGGGCTCGCGGAACGGGCTCCGGCGGCGGCATCGGCGCCCACGGGTCCTCGTCTGGCTCGACGCCGAGCGCATGCGCCATCGCCCCGGCGATCCGTATGTGCCCAGCAGGGTTGGCGTGCAAGCGGTCGGCCGACCACAGGCGCACGTCGATCACGCCGTCGCGTTCGAGGTCGACCAGCGTCATCCCGTGGCGCCCGGCGATCGTGCGCAGCGCGTCGTTGAAAGTCATCACGCGGCCTCGCACCGGCCGGGCGGCGGGCATCACCGCGCACGGGTCGGGATAGGTCAGGCCGAGCACCGTCGTGCCGCGCTCGCGCAGCGCCGCGACCATCGCCTCGAAGTCGGCGATCACCTGAGGGAGGTCCACCTTGGGCCGCAGGATGTCGTTGAGCCCACAGACCACGCTGGCGAGATCCGGCTCCATCTCGAGCGCCGGCCCGAGCTGCTCGTCGCGGACCTGACCCACCTTGCGGCCCCTGATCGCGAGGTTGGCGTAGAGGAAGCCGGGACTATCCCGCGCAATCCGTGCGGCGAGTCGGTCGGCGAAGCCGATGTGGCTTCCGTCGGGCCGAGGATCGTCGAGTCCCTCGGTGGTGCTGTCGCCGAGGGCTACGTAACGGGAGTAAGGCATAGCGGTCCGGCTTACTCCGCGGCTAGAGGATCTGCCCGTCCACGAAGCCCGCCATCAGCACCGCGAACGCTCCGATCTCGCCGAGGATCAGTGCGTACATGTAGCCGTGCACTGCGCTCGCGGACGGTGTCGGGTCGCGGAACTGGTTGTCGGTGTCCTGGCGCCAGCCGTGGTAGGCGTAGCCGACCACCGCGCCGAGGAAGAAGAAGTAGAGGACGCCCGCGGCGATTGAGTCGACCAGCTCGCTCCAACCGCTGAACTGAACGAATACCGCAACCAGCAGGGTGGCGAAGCTGTAGAGCAGGGCGGCGCGGTGCGCGGTGTCGACGTAGGGGTGGGCGAGATGGGTCTCGGACGTCGCCATCTGGCGGTACTTCCAGACGCCGAGTACGAGGGCGAGCAGGAACATCACGCCGGCAGCGAGGATGACGGCCTTGGTGTCAGCGCCGAGGACGGTCAAGTCACGCGATCCTATAGGCGCCATTGCTTCGCCCCGACGGTCGACGCTCTCGGCAATGCTGCGCGCCTCATTCCGTCGAATAACAGGAAATCTCTCCGTAACTGTATTATAGAAATAAGACGCACTCGGTGCGCACGTCGCACGGGCGAACAGGACGGAGAGGGTTGTGGGTTGGGAGCTGACGCTCGAGGTGAGCTGTCCGGTATGTCAAAAACAACATGATTACCCCATCGAGGTAGAACGAACGGTCATGACGATGCTGCTGTCGTCCGAGGACGACAGCAGGAAAGAGCGTCGCTTCACGAGGCTCTTCGCCTGTCCAGCGAGCGACGCCATGTTCCAGAGCTCGATAACCCTTCACGAGTCTCTCGGCGACCCGATCGACAAGGTGTTCGTCGGCCACGCCGTCGATGGCAGTGCCGAGTGCTGACGTGGTTCGATCACAGCCTCAGAGGTCGCTGCGGCGGAACTTGAGCGCCGCCAGCGCCATCACCACAGCCGACCATGCCACGGCCCACACCCAGATTCCCGCGCTGACATCGTCCGCGCCCCCGAACGGCCCGAGCTGAACGATCACGCCAGTCGCGCCGTCGATGTCAGAAGTCAGCGCGTGGAGCCCGTTCTGGTAAAGCGCCTCGAACGGGACGATCCACGACATGATCGAGCTGGCGGTGGTCAGAGCGTCGACCTTGAGTCCGTCGCCGATCTGGCCGAGCAGACCGCCGGCGAGCCCGGTGGCGAACACCATGAAGATCGCGATGCCGTTGGCGGTCGTCCCCAGCAGCGTCGAGCCGAGCAGAGAGACCGCGACCACCGTTATGACGCCCAGCGCCAGGCCCGCGGCGGGGACGACGTAGGACCCTGGTGTGAAGTCCCCGGCGGCGTGCGTGATCGCCACGGCGAGCAGGAAGACGGCGATCACGTAGGCCGAGCAGACGGCGGAGGCGGCGAGCAGCCGTCCGATCAGCAGCGTCGTTCGCCCCACGGGACGCACGACCAGTGGCTGCAGCAGCCCGCTCTCGGCCTCGCCGCGGACCGCGCCGAGCGTGAGGAACACGGCTAGCACCACGCCGAGGAAGAGCGCGACGAACATCGCCAGGCCGAGCAGCGTCCCGCCGGCCAGCGCGTGCTCGTCGATCGGGACGATGCCGCGCGCGTTGCGGTCGAGCGAGTCGAAGGCCTCGAAGGCGGCGAGGGCGTAGAGGGCGAGGAAGACCGCAGTCAGGAGCGCGACGACGAGCAGAACCCGGCGGCGGACCGCCTCGCGCAGCGCATGGCCGGCGATCGTGAGCGCGTCGCTCATCCGTCGCGCCCCACCACGGCGTCGAGATAGGCCTCCTCGAGCGTGCCGGTGACCACGCGGACGCCGTAGACCTCAGCGCCGTCGGCGACGAGCTCGCGGACGATCCGCGGCACGTCCTCGCGGCGCGCGTCGGGCAGGCGGCGCACGCCCTCGGACGTCTCGACCTCGACGCCGCCGGCCTTGGTCAGATCCTCCGGCCGTCCCTCGGTGACCACCCGGCCGTTGTCGATCATCACGACCCGGTCGCACACCAGCTCGACCTCGCTGAGCAGGTGCGAGTTCAGCAGCACCCCGACGCCCTGATCGCGCAGTGCGACGAGCAGCTCGCGCACTGTGCGCCGGCCGCCGGGGTCGAGCGCGCTGGTGGGCTCGTCGAGCAGCACGAGCCGCGGCGAGCCGATCAGCGCCTGCGCGATCCCGAGCCGCTGCTGCATGCCCTTGCTCATCGTCTCCATCCGCCGCCCGCCCTCGCCGGTGAGCCCGACGCGGTCGAGCAGCTGCTCGCGCTCAGCGGCCCCGCCGGCGGAGCGGGCGAGGCGCTGGTGGAGCGCGAGCACCTCGTCGGCTCGGGCCCAGCTGGGAAAGCGGAACAGCTCGGCGAGGTAGCCGGTGGATGCCCGCGCCTCTCGGCTGCCGGCGCGCGCGCCGGCGACGTGGACCTCACCTGCCGTCGGCCCGACCAGACCGCAGGCGATCTTGACGAGCGTCGACTTGCCCGCGCCGTTGGGGCCGAGCAGGCCGACGAGCTCTCCCGCCCCGACCTCGAGATCGACGCCGTCGAGCGCGGTGGTCGAGCGGTAGTGCTTGGAGACGGCGCTGGCGGAGAGGGCGGCGGGCACGGTGAGAAGCCTTGCAACATCGCTGGCGCGGCGACGCCGGAGCCGTCGTCTGCGACCTCAAGACCTTCGGCAAGCAGGGCCGCCGCTTGCGTCGAGCACCTCGACAAGGGCCGCCTGGTCGCGATCGGGGGCCGCCTCTAGCTCGACCAATGGGAGTCCAACGGCCAGAAGCGCTCCCGCCTCTACATTGTCGGCGAGCGCGTCGAGTTCATTGACCGGCCCACCGATGAGCCCGCACAAGCAGCCGCCGAGGAGCCCGCCACTGAGGCCGAGCCGGAGCCCGTTGCTCAGGCCGCGTAGTGACGGCAAGGCCTGCGACTCTCACGGGTCGCGGGCCACAACGCCGTAGGGGTTGCTTGCCGTGATGAGCGATCTGCGACATTGACTACGTTGCTCTACACATCCTGTGGCCACGCAACTAACACGACACCAACTCTTCGCGATCATCAACGAGGTCGACGCTACGTCGACCTTGTTTCGTCACGGCTTCTCGATCCTGAGGGAGTATCGATTCGCGTCGAGCGATGCTGAGGCCGTCTTCGTGTGCATGGCTGGTGGCACGGAGAAATTGTTGAAGCTGACTGTCGGAATGTTCGCTTTTGACGACGGGTGCGGATGGCCGGCGCAGGCAGCGATGCGCAATGCCGGTCACAAGATCACTGAGCTAGATACCTCTGCTCGCAACATGATTGACGAGAGGGTTGATCAGAGCACTGTCCCCGGAGTGATTCGCGAACTGCTCGAACTGACGACCGCGAACCCTGGTGTCTGGCAGATCATGGCGACGCTTGAGCGCTACGCAACCAACGGACGCTTCTACAACCTCGACCTGCTCGGCGGACGCCAGCAAACGGATGAGTCGCCCCAGGCGCTTTGGGAGGAGCTTCACATGATGGTCGTCGAGGCCAATCCCCAGCTGCTTGAGCAACTAGCCGGCGCTGAGAACGACGAGGCGAGACGGACGATCAACGAAATACTCATGAGCACACTCGGCCAATGGTGCGAGTTGATCTACAGATCATGGGTCACGGGCGTCTGTGGTTCAGAGGCCCAGAAGCACAGCGCTGCACTAGACCTCGGCCACCCTGAGCCCCGGCTCAGAGTGACGTAACGTGAGCGCGATGAATGGACACGAGGTAACTCTGCGCGGCGTGCGCTCCACTCGAGCAGCGCCACCCGCACACGCGGCTAACGATCCGGAGCGCCGCGCCATCTATACGGCCTCGCTTGAGCAGTTCGAGCAGCTGCTGCATGCCTCGCAGGTGGTGGATCCCCCCGCTCGCCCTTTGCCGCTGTTCTATGCGCTGACCCAAGCGGGACGAGCCATTGTGGCCGCATTTGGCGATCAGCCGCAGATCGACGGACACGGTTTGCAGGAGGACCGTCGCAATCCGCCGCCGGTCGACCTTCTGCACCGGCAGGTCAAGAGGACCCCCAAGAGGGATGGTCGCGATGCCTTCGGCGCGGTGTCGCGCGCCATCCAATCGCCGGATCTTGGGACCGCGATTGAGTTGGGTGCGGTATGGGCTGCCCTTCCCGACACGTACCGCATACCGAACGATTCATGGCTACCGGCTTGGCGCACGGCGCTTCCGGTGCTCGACGAGACTGCCTACAGAGGCTCTGAAGGCGAGACCCAGGTGCAAGTCCTCAGCATGAGCGGCAATCCGCATTGCGGCGAGGTGGAAACGCTCCAAGGCCGCTACCCGTCGTTGCCGGCTAACACCAAGATCGGCTTGAAGTCCGGGGGCGAGGAGCTAGGACCCGGCAACTGGATCGCGGTGCTCAGATGGAGCGCTGAGCACGACATCGACGAGGTCGTTCCGCACGATGCCGACCGAAAGGGGCGCACCCTCCTCCCCAGCCTGCCAGATCAGACGGAGCGACCGGCGGCGTTAATGCTCTGGTGGACACTGCTGTTCGGCCTGTCGGTGTTTGCGCGGTATCACCCGGAGCTCTGGGCCGAAGCGCTAGATGTTGATGCTTCAGATCATGCGGTGCCGCTTGAAGGGCTGCTAGATGGTGCGCTCGACACCATTCCGAGCCTGGTGCACGACATACTGCTGGGCTAGCTCTCCGGCTTCCCTCGAGGTGTGAGCGGTGGAAATCCTCGAGCGGGTAGACAACTCTCGCGGCGCGGCGATTAGCTCTGCGCATGGGAACGAGGGCCGTCCCGCCCGCCTAGGCTTCGCGGGCCCGAAGGAGGCACGGACGCTGAGCTATCGGCGGCGTCGAAGCCGGGCCTTCCATGCACCCTCATTGCATATAGCGGGGCGCTGACGAAATCCATGTGGGAAATCCGAGCCCTTATTCACTGACCCACTTACGAAAAGACCTGATTAGCAGGCATCTGTGATGACGAGACCTGGACTCGAACCAACTAGACGTGGGGCTTGCGCGCGACGATCAGGAGCTCCTTGGCGTCGGGGTCGTGCTCGTGCAGCGGGGGAGAGTCCACCCTCCCGCTCGCGTGGGGCGGATCTCGTCGACTACCAGACCTGCCGCCTCGAACAGCGCACGAGCGTTGCCGACGCTAAAGCGACGGTCACGGACGACGAGCTCCGCGGGTAGTCGCCCATCGTCGCCTCTGAACTGCTCCTTGCGGTAGTAGACGTCGTCGTAGTAGAGGAGGAGGCTCGGATCGAAGACGTCTCCATCCTTGAGGAGAGAGGCAGTCCCTCGAGAGCCTCCGTCAGCTCCTCATTTGAGTCAAGTCGACCGGCGACCCGGTCGAGCGTGACAGCGGTATTCATCACCCCAGCGATCAGCATGGTGGGCCGTGTCGTGAAGCGGTGAAGTCACGTTTACCGGGTGTCATTCGCGACCTTGAGCAGCCAGCCACCTTGGTGGATCGGCTCGTTGCTCGCGACCGTTCGCAGTAGGCCTGAAACTCTTCACGCCAGGGCTAGCAAGGTCCTTGTAGTGCCAGGCAGTTAGTCGCGCCGTTTGACGCCGCACAGCCTCCGCCGGACCTACATCTCGATCGCCCTCCTGGCCAACAACTTCGACGTGAAGTGGGTCATGGGTCAGGTCGGGCACGCCGACTCGAAGATGACGATGGACGCGTACGCGCAGTTGGAGCAGCGAGTCGAGCGCAGCCACGGAACGAACTTCGACCGCCTCCTCCGATCCGCCCGCGAGCAGTCGCATGGGGACGGCTTGGACGCAGACATCGATGAGCGACGCGAGGACGAGGCGTTTCGAGACCGCCTCCGCCGAATGATCGAGGACGACCGATCGATCCTCGATCGGCTCGCGCGCTGATCTGGCCCCTGAGCTGACACTGCTCACGGGCGTTGCAGCACGCGAGGTAGTCGCGCCTAGCCGGTACCGTTTAGGCATGAACGACCCGCTCGACATGCGCGCTGACATCGTCGCCGCCGCCGCGAGCCACGGCGCTACGAACGTCCGCGTCTTCGGGTCCGCTGCGCGGAACGAGCGGCGCGAGGGCAGCGACCTCGACCTGCTCGTCCGCATGGAGGAGGGCCGCAGCCTCTTCGACCTGATCGCGCTGTCTCAGGAGCTGGAGGACAGGCTCGGTGTCCCGGTCGACGTGCTCAGCGAGGGTGGGCTCTCGCCCTATCTACGCGATCGCATCCTGGGCGAGGCGGTCCCACTCTGAAGGACACGCGCGCCTACCTGCTCCACATCCGCGACGCCATCGACAGGGCGATCTCGTACAGCGAGCCGGGCCGCGAGACGTTCATGGCTGACCCGATGCGCCAGGACGCGGTCATCCGCAACCTGGAGATCGTTGGCGAGGCGGCTAAGCGAGTGCCCGACTCGCTCAGGCAGCAGGCGCCCGAAATCGCGTGGCGTCAGATGGCTGGCCTGCGGGACAAGCTCGCCCACGACTACTTCGGCGTGGACCTCGCGCTCGTGTGGGATGTCGTGGCCAAGGAGCTTCCGCCGACCCAGAAGCGCTTGGCTGAACTGCTCGCCGCGCATCCTGAATAGGGACGGAAAAGGGACTGGCCCCCCAGAAACGGTCGAAAACGACCGTGAAACCGCCACCATCCGCTGCTCAGCTTTCCCTCGATTTGCAGCCGAAAGACGGTATGGCGAGAGCCGGACTCGAACCGGCGACACCACGATTTTCAGGGGGCCGGGAGGGCGCGAGGGAAGGCGGCAACTGGCAGGAGTAGGCGGCAATTCAGACGACCGCTGATGCCGGCGGTTCCCTGGGGTTTCCAGGGGGTTTGGGGACTGGCAAGCGGCGTCAGTCCCCAAACGCCGAATCAGTTTGTCGTCGCGATTCGTCGCTAGCCTGCCCGCGTGCTGTTCTTCATTGACGAGACCTGGCAGGAGCTTGGGGATGGGCAGAGGATCGGTGCCCTTGGAGCCGTCGCCCTTCCGCAGGAGTCCTACAACGACTTCTGTAGTGCGGTCTTCGCAATGAAGCGCGACCTGCTCGGTGCGCAGGAGCTATCGGACTCCGAGATCAAGGGTGCCCGCTGCTTCGCCAAGGCGGCGTTCAAGCGCCAGGAACTTCACGGCGACTCGCACTGGCTTGCGGTGGCGGATCAGATGCTCGAAAAGCTGGCTCGGTTCCACGCCCGGACCTTCGTCATCTGGACATCGCATCCCGATCTGCTGACGCTTCGCAACCCTCACAGCACCGCGCTCTCGGAGCCCTACCGCCAGTTGCTGTTCGACATGCGCGGCCTCATGCAGCACGAAGCGCCGGGCAAGCTCGGGGCCCTGAACTTCGATCTGCGCGGCACCCGCGAGGACGAGCAGACGGCGGTGGCGATCCAGAACTACCTGACCCGCACCAAGGGTGGCTGGCGCGAGCATTTCGTCCAGGTGCCGAACTTCACGGTCAGCTCGGTGAGCCCCGGCCTGCAGGCGGCCGACGTGATCGCCTTCCTCGGCCCACATGTATCGCCAGCCTCCGAGCGCCCCGAGTTGCGGCCCTACGTGGGACGAATGATCGGGCTCCGCTACGAGTTTCCGCGCGGCGGGCCCTCCGGGCGCATCAGCCGAACGATCCGGCGAGTCCGTTAGGGCAGAAAGAAGGGCCCGGCGAGCTTGCGCTCAACGCGTCGTTGGAAGCGACGCACCGGACCCCAGGCCACTCAAGGTAGCAGAGGATGCGCTGTCCAGCGGGCGGAACGTCGGTGAATGGTCCGCGCCGAGGCTCAGGGCCCGAGCGGATCGGGAGCCCATCCGCTCGGTGTAACGCCACGTCCGCCCAGGCTCTAAGAATGAGGCTTTGATGGCTCGCTCATCAACCACCGACCCCCAGGGCGCGATCTGGCGTCGTTGGGATCCTCACATCCATACGCCCGGGACGTTGTTCGGGGACCGCTACGTAGGCGATGACCCCTGGGAGGACTTTCTAGCCGCCGTCGAGGCTGCGGATCCTCCCATCCAGGTGCTCGGGGTAACCGACTACTGGCTCCTCGACAGCTATCTCAAGGTTCGCGACCATTGGGAATCCGGCAGGCTGCCGAACGTTCAGATGATCTTTCCGAACGTTGAGCTTCGCCTCGCAACCGCGACCAAGCATGGCGCGGCGATCAATGCCCACCTTCTAATCAGCCCTGATGACAGCGATCACGTCGACGAGGCTCAGCGTGTGCTCAACGACCTGACGTTCGAGGCCTTTGGCGAGAAGTACCGCTGTAACTCCGATGACCTAGTCCGCCTCGGCGAGCGCTCCGACTCCAGCATCCAAGACAGGGCAACCGCGCTGAAACAAGGTGCTAAGCAGTTCAAGGTCTCCCACGATCAGATCAGATCCGCTCTCGCAAGCGCTTGGGCCAAGGACAACATTCTGGTCGCGTTCGCATCGTCGAGCAAGGACGGCACGGGTGGTCTGCAGGACGATTCGTCATTCAGGGAGCTTCGCCGAGAGATCGAGCGAATGTCGCAGGTAGTGTTTTCGTCCTCGCCGAATGAGCGAACCTTTTGGCTTGGTGAGGGCCGCGACGCCATCGCAGACCTTGAGCGCGATCATGGTGGCCGCAAAGTCTGCCTGCACGGGAGTGATGCGCACAGTCGCGAGGAGGTCGGTGTTCCAGACCAAGACCGACGGACATGGCTCAAAGGTGACGCAACTTTTGAGACCTTGCGACAGGCTTGCATAGCGCCGAACCTTCGTGCCGTAGTCGCCCCAGAGCCTCCTACCGCTCCTCTACCCAATCGAACAGTCGCGGCGCTAGAGGTGGGCAATGCGTCGTGGTGGGCGAGTGAGCGCCTGCCACTCAATCCTGGCCTGATCGCTGTCATCGGTCCACGCGGTTCCGGTAAGACGGCCTTAGCGGACTTCATCGCCCTTGGCGGCAACGCCGATACAGCGACCGACATTCCCTTCGTGCGTCGCGCCGGGCGGCTCCTTGCTGATGCCGAGGTCGCGGTTGAATGGGGCGACGAAACAACCATCACGCGCTCGCCGCTAACTCCGGATTCGGCGCCTCCCAAGGTTCAGTATCTGTCGCAGCAGTTTGTCGAGCGCTTGTGCGGTGCTGATGGCGGTGTCTCGAAGGAGCTACGCGAGGAGATCGAGCGTGTCATCTTCGAGGCGCATCCGCCGGGGGAGCGGTCCGGAGCCACGACGTTTGAAGAGCTGAGAGATACCGAGACACGCGAGCTGCGGGCCCGGCGGGAGCAACGCGTGTCGGCGGTAGAGGCAACCGGGGACCGGATCATCGCCGAGCGACGTAAGCAGGAGGCAATTCATGACTTGGAAGGTGCCCTTCACCAGCAGGGCACCCAGCTAAAGGAGGCCGAGTCTAGCCGCGCCCGGTTCGTGATCGGAGACGCCAAGAGCAAGATCGAGCGACTGGCGACGATACGCGACGCTATCGCTGAGAGGCAGTCCCAGATCGATGCCCTGGAGATGCGCACCAAGGCCATCGGCGCACTTCAAGCGGCGGTCAACGACATGCAGGCAACGGGCTTGCACCGTCTCACGGCGGATCTGCAGTCGCGGTACACGGACGCAGGGCTCTCTCAGACTGATTGGGAAGCCTTTCGGCTGGTGTTCCAGGGCGATGTTGACGGGGTCCTCAAGGGCGCCCGCGTCGCGACGGACGCGGAGCTTGCAGCTACGCGGGGGAAGTCGGTTGTGGCTGCATCGGGAGATCCGTCAGAGATCGCGCCGTATGTCGCCGATGACGCGGATCTGGCGAAGGCGCCGCTTGCGGCGTTGCACTTGGAGGCCAAACGTCTGACGCACGTAGTCGGGCTCGATGAACGTCGAGCGAAGCAGCTGCAACAACTGGACGATCGCATCACAAAGCTACGTCGCTCCATCGACACGCTCAAGCGTCGGCTTGAGGACGCTAAGGGCGCGCCCAAACGAGTTGACGCGCTCTTTGCTGAACGGTTGACTGATTACGCGGCGGTGTTTGAGACCTTTGCCGAGGAGGCCGAGCGGCTACGAGCGCTGTATCTCCCTCTGGAGCAGCGCCTTACCAGTGATGGTGCGATGGGCAGCTTGGAGTTCACAGTCCGTCGTCGCGTCGATGTCGACCGTTGGATAGCGACAGGTGAGGGACTTCTCGACCTCCGTCGTAGTGGCCCCTTCACGGGCCGTGGGAGCCTCCGTAAGGCGGTAGAGGAGACCCTTGCTCCCGCTTGGAGGGAGGGGTCGGGGGATGAGGTGCGTGCAGCGATGGAGGGCTTTCGCGAGATGTACGTGGACTCTCTCCGAGAGCATGCAAAGGTGGCTCGTGAGGATGACGCTGAGGCATACTGGGACTGGTCGGCCAACGTCTCCCGATGGCTGACGACGACCGATCACGTGGCGCTCGAGTACGCCATCGAGTACGACGGGGTGGGGGTAGAGCAACTGTCCCCAGGGACGCGAGGGATCGTGTTGCTCTTGCTCTATGTGGCAATCGACCGTAGCGACGATCGGCCGTTGATAATCGATCAGCCAGAGGAGAATCTCGATCCCAAGTCAATCTACGATGAGCTTGTTCAGCGTTTCGGCGAGGTTCGTCATCGTCGGCAGGTGATCATCGTTACGCACAATGCGAACCTCGTTGTGAACACCGATGTCGATCAGGTCATTATCGCGGCTGCGGAACCGCGTGCCGCTGGGCAGTTGCCGTGCTTCCGGTATACGTCGGGCGGCTTGGAGAACCCTGGTATCCGCGAATCGGTCTGTGGGATCCTCGAGGGAGGCGCTGAGGCGTTTCGTGAGCGTGCACGCCGGCTACGGGTTGCCACCCGTGCATGAGGATCGCGAGTCTCCTACGGGCGCCATGCGGTAGCGGGGAGATGGGAGCCGGACTCGAACCGGCGACACCACAATTTTCGGAGGGGCCGGGGAGCGCGTAACAAGAATGCCGCCTGCAAGAGGAGTGCAGCGAATCGAGCCGCGCTGATACTGGTGGATTCGAGCGGTTTTGGGTCGGTTTGGGGACGGGCAAGCCCTGCCGGTCCCCAACGGCCGCGCCGCGCTCAGACGTAGGCCGTGCACAACTTAGGCAGCCGGGCTCAATGAGCGGCGTCGGGGCCTACGCTCCGAAACGCTTCGGAGGCGGCGCCTTTTCCGTGGACGGCCAAGTTAAAGTCGTTTGCGCTACTCCAACCCGACAGGGGAGATGAAAGTGCAGCTCAGTATCGAGGAGGTCCCGGAGATCAAGTTTGGCAACAAGGGCCCGCTCATTCGCATTCGTGACGAGCACGGCAAAAACGTCGGAAAGTTACGCATTGGTCAAGCGACGGTACGTTGGGCGAAAGGAAGCACGCCTGAGCGTAATGCCAAGACGGTCTCTGTCGAGAAGTTTGTTGAGTACTTAGACAACCTGTAACCGGTCTTGGCAACGAGCGACACTCCCGAGGGCCAGACGTGGGAGGGGTGGTGGTGGTTTCCCGACGAGACCGCGGAGGATCACGGCCCACACGGAACGCTCACCTTTACTGAAGAGCGGGGGGCTCGACTTCGGCTCATCTTTCCTTCCAGCGGCTCCCTAGGCGATCTGTCGGCGTTTGATGCCGAGCGACACGAGCGCGACGCAATTCATGGCACCACCGTTTCTGGGCAGCTGATATCCCTGCTAGGTGCGCGGCGCTGGCATCGCGAGGTTTCGCCTGGTGCGGGACGGATCGAGGAGTGGGAGGGCGACCTGATAGTAGCCGGGGAGCATGTGGATTCCCTTGATGCCTTCCATGTAGATGACCTCAGGCTGGAGATCCGCGGGTTACGCGAGTGGCTGGACGGCACTTGGCGCGCTCCCCCGGCATTCTGTTGGCCCGAGTTCCTGCCGCCGGTGTGTCCGACGCGAACGCGCCCGACGCGGCGCGAGCAGCTCCGCATTCGGCGTCGGGCTCGTCTCAATGTCGGCCGTCGGCGTAGCTTCGAGCGGTTAACCGCCCCAAGATCCGATCTCGACGTGGCCCTGCCTGACGGGACCCGGTTGGTGGCGGGGGTCGGGGAGACGCGGTCAGTCTCGCGGTATCGAGAGCGCAGCGAGCGCAAGGCGTCGCTAGTCGTGCAGCCGACCGAAGCGCGGCCGCTCTCGAAAGTCTTGGACGACGTGGTCTATCCGTTCTTGGATCTCATGCTCCTCGCTCTCGGCGATCAAACCCGGGTAGAAGGAATGACCGTTACTCGCTACTGGCGGCCAACGACAACAGTGCATCGCGGCGGACGCAGACCAACGGGTCTGCCGCGCCAAGTTCGGATCTATCGGAAGCCGTGGCCCCGACTGCGGCAGGCGGATCTTGAGTATCAGCCCAACCTTCTGCTGCCGCGGCGGGCGCTTGCGGGGCGCGAGCGAGCTGTTCTCGCGAGATGGTGGAAGATGCAGAGCAGGCTCGATCCCGCCGCGAGGATGTTGTTCGGCGTGTGGAATGCCGAGTCGATCTACATAGAGAATTCGATACTGAATTTGATGTCGTTCGCCGAGGCGTACCACGAGCGATTTCGTGATGAGCCGCATCTCACGCCTCAGCAGCATCGAAGATTCGTCAGGCAAGCCGTCAAGCCACTTCCTAGTGAGGCTCGGCGTCTCTATCGGGAAGCGTTAGCGCATGCCAACACGCAGACTCAACGCGAGCGTTTGACGGAGTTAGTAGAGCGTGCGTGGACATGGGTGCCCGACGTCACCGCTGATCCGGGAGTACTCGTTAAACAACTGGTCGAGACTCGTAACCACTTAACTCACTGGGGAACAAAGGGAGAGAATGTGGTAGATGACTCGGGTATATGGGACCTGGTCGAGCGTCTCAGCGGGGTCATCAGAATTAATATGCTTCTCGACCTTGAGATGGACCCAGATGCGGTGGAGTATGCGTTCATGCGTCGCTATGGTCATCGCGCGCCGTTTGACCCCGAGTTGGCTTAGGGCGCGCAGTTCTGCCTCAACTGCGAGCGAGTCAGCCTTGCTCTGAACGCCGAAGAGGCCTCCCCACGGCTTGGGACTTCCGCGCGTCGCTCTCCCGGGCGTAACGACCCCTCTCGCCGTGGCGCTGCCGCAGGAGTCGGGGGGCAGGTGGGGCGCTGAACGCACTCTAAGATAGGTTCGAAGAATGGGAGACGGCATGATGGCGCGCACCAACCTCTTCTCACTACGTCAACGAAGCGCTCAGCGTGCGTCTCGTCAGGATGCCGCCGCGGACGCGCTGGGTGGAGTTGCGCCTGCGCGCAGCCCGGTAGTGCCTCACGCCGCGCGGCCTCAACTCGAGGACGGTCTACGCGACGACATCAAGCAGGTCATCTCCCTTGCCGTTGCGGGTGCTCAGCGCGAGCGAGCGGCTGCTGAGAGCCTGTACGTGCGTGGCCGCAACTCGATCGCCTTCACGGCCGCGCTGTTCACGGCGGTTCAGGCGGGATTCCTGACGAGTGTCGGCAGGGAGTCGGGCGGTGACGTCTTGCTCTCAGGCGCGGAGCAAGGCCGTGTGGCGATAGCGGGTGCCGCGGCGGTTGTGGCTCTCATGGCGAGCGGTGGGGATGTTGGTGTTTTGGCTTGACCGGCCGCGTGAGATGCAACTCGTAGGTGCAAAAACCTTGCTCGGAGCTTGGCTCAATCCTGACGAGGACGAGGCGGAGAATTCGGTGCTGGCCACGCTTGCAGGGCGAGCGATTCAGGAGGAGGGCGCGTGGGCGGCGGCGAATGAGGACAGGCGTCGAGCGGTCCTAGTGGTGGCAATTGCTTGCGCGGTGAGTGGGCTTGCGCTCATAACGGAGATCGTTCTCTTATTCTTCGGTCTGAGATGACTGAGGCAGCCCAGGCGGGCGACCGGCAAGCCGCCGGTGACGAGCAAACAGACATCGATCCTGTCGGCGCTGAGCAGGCGCTCGCCGACGATTCTTCGCGCGGCAAGAAGAAGTTGTATGACTGGATTCGAGAGACGCTGCCGAAGGACACCCGCAACTACGCGGTAGCGCCAGTGCTAGGCGAGAAGCTCAGCGCAGTATTCGACGGAGACGGCTTGACATCTGCTGGGGGCGCGCCCGAGGTCGTTGGTGAGTTCCTAGTTCGGCTCCACAGCCTCCTGGCCGCGCTCGACGCTCAGGTACTGCTCACAATGCTGGACTTCTCGTCGAGTGTTGTCATTGAGTTGCAGCCGCTAGTCCCGGAGTCGGTGGAGGTCCAGGCCCGGGACCTAGCGGAGACGGACCCAGACGGCCTATTGCGACGCCGCGACCTCGACGCGTTAATCCCAACGTCCGTGGTGGCAGCCAACGCTGCGGTGCGACTTCTTGAGAGCAGCACGCCGGAGCAGGGGCTGAGGCAAGCACGGCGATACGGGCAGGGCGTCGCTGACGCCTACGTGAGTCTTGCTCGGAGCGTTGCCAAGCGAGACGGCACCCTTCGCATGTCGGGGCCCGGTGAGCAAGTGGCGTCACTGAAGGCACCTGATGCCGAGCGCATCGTCACGGCGAGTCTGCGAGAGGAGCCGCTTGAGCCTCGTGAGTTGACGATCGTTGGAACTCTGACGCGGACCGATAGCGAGGAGGCGCGTTTTCGGGTGGTCCTAGATCGGGAGCGCCTACCGCCTGAGCTAGATGGTCGACGTCGTGTCGTGGAGGGCCGATACTCGGACGATGCCCGGGTTCAGGTTGAGGAGAATGGCCTGTGGAATCAGCGCGTTATCGCCAAGGTGCTGGCACAGCCAGTTCGAGGTGCGACGAAGGTCAGGCCTGCCTTCAAATCGTTCGAGTTCGTAAGCCTCAGGCGCGCTGCAGGCTGACGAAGCGGGCCGCTCAACGGGTACCAGAGGATCGCGAGGACGCTAGCGAAGCCGGCGATGTGCGGGAGGAAGGCGGCGAGTCGGACGGGCGCTGATGCCGGCGGTTTCCAGGGGTTTCCGGGGGGTTTGGGGACGGGCGCGCGGCGCCAGTCCCCAAACGACCCGATGTTCGCCGCGTAGACCGTCAGCCACGTACCCTCGTCCGATGGTCGACGCGATGCGGCGGGAGGAGCTTGAGCTGCCTGTTCTTCGCTGGGTGCATGACGCCCAGCAAGAGCAACTCGACCTCACTCATGGTTGCTCGACAAGTCCGCTATTGCGTTCCCACTTAGCGAACAGAACGTTGAGGCACGAGTACGCTGAGTCCCGATGCCAGCGCCGATCTCCGACGACCAGTTGAAGCGCTGGGCGCGCGAGCATCTTGTCTACGAGGGCCGGATGTTGAGTTTCACGGCCGTGCGCTTACTTGAGCGCGAGGGCATCCCTCGCGATCCCGAGTCGAACGCGCTACTGGAGGCGTTCGCGGTCCATGTCCGCTGTCTGCGCGACTTCCTGTGGGGCCAACGCAGGAACCGACCGATGGACGCTTTCGCCGACGACTTCTGTGACGCAGGGGTGTGGGAGCAGACACGTGGCCCGGAGCCACCGGCGCTAGATGAGATTGGCGACCGAAACCGGGCAGGGCGCGAGGTTGTCCACCTCACCTATCACCGGCTAAGCATCGACGCTGAGAGGAAGGATTGGGACTGCGGTGAGATCTACGCCGAGATCGTGGACACCCTCGCAGTCCTCGCAGAGTTTGCGGTTCGGGCGCGGATGGACGACGAGACACGTACTGCGCTGCAAGACCTCCAGACGCATAGCCCTGGCGTGGGAACGCTGTCGGTAGCGACCGGAGCGATCTACGGCCAAGCGATCACGGGTGGAACGGTTGGCTTCCCTGGCTTTCACGCCGGCAGCTAGCTCTAGTCGCGCGGTCGGCCCGACATAGCAACCCCACCGCCTTCCGGCCTAGCGGCTTCATCGGCAAAACTGGGGGACGCGAGCGCCAACGCACGCCTGGACGCGTCGAGCGCTAGGTGTCGTTTTCGTCGTTGCCCGGCACGTTGAGGCGCAGGATCAGGCGCTCTTTGTCGAATGTCTGCCAATCGACGGTGATGAGCAGCAATGCGTCAGCCTCGACGGTTTCTGGGTGCGGGTCGGAGGAAATGTCGCCGACCTCCGCTATCGCAGTCGCCAAGCCATGACGCGCCTGGTCAACATCTAGCTCGAGAAGCTCAGCGAGCTGAGTCAGCGTTGTTGCGACCTCAGTCGTTGGCGCATCGCGCCGAAGATCGACAAGCCATGACGTGATCGCATTGGAAGCCTGTTGGAAGGCTGAGCGCCACCGTAGCTCGGCCTCGTTGGCGCGGGTCCCATCGTCTAGGTCAAGCACGTCCTCGGCAAGCGGGACCGGCACAACAGGCCTCCAATAGACCTGGTCATCAACCTCGACGCGTTCGATTAACCCGACCGCTCTCATGAAGGCGATGGTGTCGCGGGGCGTATGCAGGGGCATGTTCCGGCGTTCTGCCTCGGAAACGAATCGGGACCAACGCTTGACCCACATCGACGACTCGTCGGCGTCCTCGGCCCCCCTGGGCCGTGCGGGGTCGTAGATCGCGTCGAATCCGCCAAGCGACTCGACATCGAAGGCCTTAGCGCCGAGGTCGTCTAGGTCACCCGGTGTAGGGCCGTCAGGACTGCGGTCAAGTTGCCAAATTGCCACGTACGCGCAGAAGGCCGGCTCCGGCATGAACCTAAGCCACCCCGTTGAGACGATGTCAAAGTCGTCAGGAAAGAAGGAGCCCATGTGGGCAAGGTAACGACAGCCGCCGCGAATCGTTGGGGCGCACCCCGCTTGTTCGGAGAAAAGCGTCCGCCCGTGCTGGCGCGGAGATTTGCCGGCAGCTTGGCGTAGAGCCGCCAGCCGGGCCGCACTAGCGCTTGCTTGTCGAGGCGGCCTAGCTTTTGGTACGTGATTCCGAGCGCGTCCACGACGGGGCGAACGGTGCTCCAGTGCGGATCGGAGTCGCCGCGCTCGTGGGGTCGAAGGAACCGGGGTCCCGATTCGTTTCGACGACGGCTGGCTCAGGCGAGCCAGGGCCCGTCGCGTAGGGCGAACCGGCTTTGGCGCAGATCCCGATGATTAACCGGGATCGCTTTTCGTAGCCTCCTGAACCGTCTTGCCGTCGGCGTCGAGTAGCCGCACGTTGTAGTCACGTGACGATGCGGGGTCGCGTGACGTTACCGGTGGCCCGCCAACCATGACGACCAAGAGCTTTCCGGCCGCGCCGACATCGAGGGACCTTGATGAGGTGGTCTTGGCCTCTCCGACAATCCCGACCTCCATCGTCTTCACGCCGGGCGGGGCGACCGCGAGAAGAAACCGGTCCGCCCCGAGCAGCGACATCGATGGGCTCACCGGCTGTCCGGGTGTTGCCCCGAGCTGGTCGGGGATCAGCTCACATCCCTGTGTTCGAGACGAGTCTGTCTTGATCTCGATGCAGACGACGTTCGTCGGGTCCGCGCCGACTTCGCCCGGATCGATGCCAGAGATTGTGTAGCTCTCGCCGCTTGGCGCTGTTCCTTGCGCCAATATCCCGGTCGTCGGTGCGGGCCCAACCGGGTCGGAATCACCGCCCTCGGTCATTGCCCAAGCCGTGCCACCCGCGACAGCGAAGGCCGCTGCTAGGCCGAGCGGCAGAAGACGTCGCCTGCTTGCCATTGTCGTAGTCCTCTCGGTCATCACGAGTGAATTTGCCCAGCGCACGTCGAGTCCTTACGAACCCAGTGCCGCGCCATCAGTCCGTTGGCTCCGCCTACGTAGCGTTTCTGGCAGGGTGCCGTTCCCCAGTCACCCTCACAGTATGCGTATCCGGCGCCGTCGTCTTGGCACTGGATCTGAAAGGTTCCGTCGTCGAAGTAGTGCCGTACCTCAGCAGTTGAATACGCCGTACTCGGGAGCGGGATCACGTTCGTCACGCCGTACGGGTACCAAGTGTGGCCCCAGAGCTGGCTGCCCAGCCCGTGGCTGACGTTGTTAGTCGTGTGCACGTAGGCGAACGCCACTGCCACGGTGGCCAAGAAGGCGACCACGACTCCCACGGCAGCGGCGATGTACCGCTCTTTAGCAATCCCTAACACGGACCCTCCCATCTTTGACCAGCCTGCCGCCGGGCGCGACGTGGTTACAAGGACGGCGACACTAGTTGGCCCTACAGCAAGTGTCAAGCAAGTCGTAGGGCAACCATGTCTGCTGTGCTTTTCGTCACAGGTCTTCGCGTCGCTCGTACTACCCGGAGTGCGCAAGGCTCCCCAGGACCGTCCGCCCGCCGAGGCGCGTCTGTTGGCGCGCTTTGGCGCGAACGTGCGTCGGGAGCGCTTGAAGGCCAAGCTCACCCAGGCCGAGTTAGCCAAAGCGGCTGAGGTCGCTCAAGGGGCGATCAGCATGACTGAGCTTGGCGAGACGGCGCCGACGTTGGTCCTCGTCTGCCGGATTGCTCGCTCGCTGAAGGTCGAGGTCTCGGATCTGTTGAGTGGCGTCCGACTTCCTGCCGAGCGTGACTAGTCGTTCTTGAAGGCGAGTGCTGGGTCGTAGATCGGGAACTCGACCCGTCCGCTCGGACCCGTGTAGCTGATGGTCCGTAAGACCGTGCCTTTCGGGACTGCGGCGAAGTAGGCATTGTTCTCCGTAGACACAGCCGTCGTGTCGGAAGCGCCTGTTGCGATGGTCACCGATTCGACGTTGTCGGGAACCATGCCGTAGATGCCGATGGCGCCACCCTCAAGCGTCGCGGTCGCCGCGCCGGATTGACCGGTCGCGATGTCACCGGTCCTCGCGCACGTCATACCCGCGCCCGGACCGAGCGTGAGCGCTCCGCACACGTAGTCGTTGGCGGGCACGATGTAGACGGAGTGGGCGACGTTGCCGATAGCGCGCCGCGAGAGCCCCGGATTCATCCCGAACGCCGCTCGCTCGCCGAAACGCGCTGCTGCGTCGGGAGCCATCGCGTCGTCGGCCGACCGGGTCCTCCTAAGAACGGACATCGCCTCGGCGGCTTGTCGCTCGACGGCCGTCACTTGAACGACGTCGCCACCTGGAGTCGATGTGGTCTCGCCCTGCTGCCCTCCGGCGACCGCCGCCACGGCCAGCGCTATGAGCATGGTTGCGACGGTAATCCAACCACTCAATCTCATCCCGTTCCCTCCGTCATAAGTCCGAGTCGGCATAGCCGTTGATCGAGTGGTTGCCACCGCTGTACTGCCTGACCTCGGCTTCGTAGGAGCCGGTGACGCTGCCGTAGACGTGCGATGTCCAGTTGGAGGCGCACGTACCCCCAGTTCCAAGCTCGGCGCCGTTCGACGGATTGATGACGTGCTCGCACGCGATGACGGACCCGTCCCAGGTGCCGGGATACCAGCCCTCGGTGTAATCCCAACCGTTGAGCCCGTCGTAAGTGCCGTTGGCGCGACCGTCGCACCACTGACCGGAGGGCTTGAGGACGCAGTTGTAGTAGCTGTCTAGAGCATTCGCGTTCGACGGCACCACAGCGCTGACCGCGACGACCACCAGTGCGGCGAGTAACACAAGGCGCGGCTTCGTCACTTTCCCTCCAGTCACACTGATCGTCCGAATCGCCGTCGGATAGCCCCGCGTGTGGGGCTGCGCGACTCTAAACCGGCCTGACCAACCTCGTCAAGCGGCGGCAGGAGACACCGACACCGGCTGGTGGGAAGGTCGCCGCTCTGGAGGGCAGAGAGACGACGGCACCAGCCGGTAAGCCCTCACGGGCTCTGCCTAGCGGCGGACTGCTTCACGGGGAGGGTCTCTCCATGAGCCGTCATGCCGGCTAGGTAGTCGGTGCCCGTCCTCGGTCAGCGAATAGGCGTTCGCGGGCCGAGAACGACTTGAAGACGTGCGTTACAGACTCCCCTCCATTCCCTCAGTCCATCAATCTTCTGATGAGCATACACCTACCACGCTCGCCGCCTCAGCGAGTCGCCTGACTGATAAGTCGATGTCTCGGCACTCGCGCCAAGTTAGGATTCAACAGAACATTGATATAGCGTTGGGTCGGTGGCACGCTCGCAGAGGTTTCGCAAGCTGGCCTGAGTTGAGGGACACGGAGGGTCAGTGGCAAAGCTGCCAACAGAACGAGAGGGTCGAACGCCGGGCGAGCCCCGGCGCATCGCGGCATGGCTTCCATCGGCCACCGACGCTCAACTCCTGGCAGCCGATCCAGTAGACGCAGCCGATGCTTTCGCCGTCTTCTATCGCCGTCACCGCTGGCCAGTCCTCAACTATCTCTCGGCTCGCACGCGCGGCGACACTCACCTAGCTCTTGACCTCTTGGCCGAGGTGTTCGCGTCGGTCTTCGAGAAGCGTCACACCTACGACGCCGACAAGGGGCACGCCCGGGCATGGCTATTCGCGATCGCCAACAACGCCCTCGTTGACGAGTATCGTCACCGCGCTTCCGAGCGGTCGGCCCGGCACCGCCTCGGCCTCCCTGAGTTCGAGTACACCGACACGGCGATAGCTCAGGTCGAGGAGCGGATCGACGCGACTGAGAGCGGCTACCTGGCGGGACTCGATGACCTGCCAGAAGACGAACGCCACGCGATCAAAGCGCGGGTCATCGACGACCGCGACTACACGGAGATAGCCGCCGAGGCGTCAGTTAGCCAAGCCGCGATACGCAAGCGGGTAAGCCGCGGACTCGCCCGTCTTAAGGGACGGCCACCACGGTCATGAGGCGCTGGTGGCGCAGACGACACACAGGGTTGCCGCGCCCACGACGCTCGCCGAGAATCATCGATGGCGATCCGCTCGACGCCATAGAGGACGAGACGGTCAAGGCCATAGATCGGCGCCTGCGCGAGCAGTTCGGAGACGCCGGGATCTTCCCCTCCGACCAAGACGCACGCCCGAAGCTCGTTCTCATCCACGACTCCTCCCAGGCGGAAGCCGAGGACGACCCGTTAGCCATGATCGGCCGCGAGCTGGACGCCGCCGCCCACCGTCTCGTTGCGCGCGAGAAGGCCAAACGCCGGGCAGTGGCGCGCGCTCGCCACTACGCAGCGGCGGCCGCGGCCCTCGTCGTTGGACTCGCGGGAGTAAGCGGAGCATCCGCGCTGATCACGGGCACAACGGGGGTGCCGGGTCTTGATGACCTTCTGAGCGTTCGGGACAGGCAGGTGCGGCGCAGCTCCGACCATCCTCCAAGGTCCGACGGGCGCGGCTACTACCCACCGTGGGACTACAAGCGTTTTCGCCCCGTCACCGTCAGTAGGCCGATTAACCTGCCCCCCGGTGGAGGAGTCCGGCAAGCGGTCGCGTTCGAGAACTCCAACGGAGCCGTCTGTTTCGCGCTTACTGCCAAGCGGATCACTCCCGCCAATCCGCTCCCGGCAGGCGCGTTCTCCTGCTCCGAGCTCGATCAAACGATGCAGCTACTCGCGGAGGCCAAGGCTGACATCGTCTATTCCAATGGTCGCGTCGTCGTCGGGTTGGCCCGCGCCGAGGTCAGGCACATCAAGGCTCGCGGACCGGATGGCAAGCTCGCCGTCCGACTAGCCAAGCCTTGGACACTCGATGCGCCGGACACCAAGCCGATCACGGTCTTCGTCGGGTTCCCTCCCGGCTACCCCCACGGCTCGACAACCAGGCCAGGCGCCTTGACCGGCGACCTTCGCCGCTACGTCGTGCGGGCTCACTGACCCCCCATCGCGGATGCGGTGGGGCGTCCAGCCGGCATCACAAGGTCGAATCTTGTCCTACCGCTAGCCCTACCGCCCGCTCTGGTAGGGCAATCACAAGTTTTTGGCTCTAGCAGGCGGCGCGGCACGTCACGCACCATCCGACCCCGCCCTCCCATCGTCTTCGACAGGTGGGTGAGGGAGAGCGGGGTCGGATGGTGCGTGACGTGATGGGGAGTTGGAGATTGATGGGTGGTGGATGGAGCGGGCGGTAGGGCAGTTGGAGGGGATCAGGGACAGGTGTTGGGTGGGTGGTTGTTGGTTGTAGGCCAGCTGTTGTCTTGGGTTTGAGCGGCCTGTTGGAGCGGATGGATTAGGCGTGTTGGCTCTGGCCCCCGGGCGAGGCCGAAAGAAGGAAGCCACGACGCGGGGGTGCTGGGTCTTCGTCTTGTGATGGCAAGGCGATGGAGGCGCAAGCGAAGAGAACGTTGGGAAATTTCGAGGCGCGCTGCGACGTAGTGAGCGTGGCCTCTCGCGCAGCAGCAGCGAGCTAGGGGACGCCTCCGACCGGATCGGCGTTGCGCCCGGCATGAACGCGATGCCTCGCCGACCTCGGCTCGGCTGGACGTATGTCCAGGGACCGGGCACGCGAGTCCGCCGTTTCGTTAGGCATGAGTGCTCACGACGCCCGGTCCGACCGCATCGACCAAATCTCAGGGGGGCAGTTGGGCCGCCTGCGGCCCCCTCTGGGTGTGAGGCCAATTTTTTACGCTCGTGGCTTTCGCGTTACAGACCGCGATCTGGCGATGGTTCGCTGGATCGGCCGGCTGCGGTTCGCGGAGGCCGCACAGGTCGGCCGGCGCTTCGGCCTTGACGAGCGCCACGTCTACCGCCGGCTGCGCGGCCTCGTCCGCGCTGGCCTGCTCGATCACCGCCGCGTCTTTCATAACCAGCCCGGCGCGTACTGGGCCACCCGCGCCGGACTCGACGCGACCGACCTTCGGCTCCCGCCGGCCGGGATCGACATACGCACCTATGAGCACGACCGCCTTGCGGCTGTCGCCACGATCGCCTTGGAGGACGAGTTCGGTCCCGAGGCGATCGTCACTGAGCGCGAGCTGCGCTCACTCGATGCCGCCGCCGAGACGCCCCGCTACGCCGTGGCCCGTGGCGGGCGCGCGCAGCTCGGCCGTAGCGGCCTGCACTTCCCCGACCTCGCGGTGGACGGCCGAGACGGCCGACCGCTCGCGGTCGAGGTCGAGCTGACCGCCAAGGGACGCGGCCGGCTCGACTCAATCGTCGCGGGCTACGTACGCGCCCGGCACATCGCCGGAGTCCGCTACTACGCCGCGCCCGCCGCGCGGACCGGTCTCGAGCGTGCCATCGCACGCGCGGGAGCCGGCCACCTGTTCGACATCCATGAGACCAAGGAGCTGCATTCATGACGCACAACCACCACACCCCCAAGCCCGACCCGGTGCCCTACTTCTCAGAGACACCGCTCGGACACGCGATGGACATGCTGATGATCGCCGTCCCGGCCGTGTTGGTCGTCGGGGCACTAGGCGCGGCGTTCCTGCACTACAAGAACTGGCGCGGCACTTTCGCGCTGGTTCCGGCCGGGTTGGCCGGGTTGGTGTCGCTGTTCGTTCCCGAGGCGTTGGTCGTCGTCGTCACGTCGATCTTCGCGGGCGGTGTGTGGGAGCAGTGGCGACTCCAGGAGATCAAGAAGGGCCACGAGAAACTGCGGCGGGGTAAGGCGGCGATTGGGCTGTTCACGTACATGCGCAACTGGCGGGATCGACGGCTGGTCTCGCGCGGAGAGTTCTTGGGCAGTGAGGCTTACGCAGCCGGCGAGGATCAAGCAGGCGGGGTTGTCCGCCTGCCGTTGGGTGGCAAGGAGGGCCGTCATTCGCTGCTGATCGGCGCGACCGGGTCAGGCAAGACCACGACCATGGTCAGCGCCGCCCTGGCACACCTCACCAACCAAGCGGGGCTGATCGTGATCGATGCGAAAGGCAGCCGTGAACTGGTCGGCAAGCTCCGAACCCTCTCGCGCCGGCACGGACGTTCGTTCTACCAATTCAACCTCGATAGCTCTAGCGACCACTGGAACCCGCTCGCGCACGGCACTCCATCAGAGCGAGCCGACAAGCTGATCGCCGCCGAGCAGTTCACCGAGCCCCACTACAAGCGTCTCTATCAGCGCTACCTGTTGACGGTGTTCACCGCCATCGACGCACGCGGCGACACCGCCGATCTCGCGACGGTCGTGGAGTTGCTCTATCCCGAGTACCTCGTGATCTACGCACGTGGAATCGGTGACGAGCATCCTGCCGCGCAGCAAATCGACCGCTACCTCGCAGCGCTGACCGACCAGGAGAAACGAGACCTAACCGGCTTGCGAAACCGGCTCGGGCTCCTAGCCGAGGGCGAGCACGGCTATCTACTCACCCCGACCGGCGACCCGTCAGCCCACATCGATCTGCTGACGGCGATCCAGATGGGCGCGGTCGTCGTGTTCAGTCTCAACACGTTCCGTTACCCCGAGACCGCCAAGCTGTTGGGCGCGGCGGTCTTCCAAGACCTTCAAAGCGTTGCCGGTGCGATGGAGGCAGACCCAGACCTCCGCCACCCAACGGCGGTCCTCGTAGACGAATTCGGCGCGTTCGGAGCAGATCACGTCGTCGGCCTGTTCCAGCGTGCCCGCTCGGTCAGCATGTCGTTGGTCCTCGCCACCCAGGAGCTAGCCGATCTGCGGCGCATCGACCCGGCATTCCAAGACCAAGTGCTCGGCAACATCGAGGCAGTCGTCGCACACCGCCAGAACGTCCCCGAGTCGGCTGAGCTTGTGGCCGAGTTCGCAGGCACACGAGAGGTCTGGGTTCACACCTTCCAGACCGATCAGCCAGTCTCGAACACCTCCGACTTCTTCCTCACAAACGCGCTCGGAAGCAAACGACGCGGCCACGAGTTCTACGTCGCGCCGGACACGATCAAGCAACTACCAACAGGCCACGCCGTCATCGTCACCAAGAACCCCCACGACGTGCGGTTGGCCAGGATGTACCCACCGCCCGCCCTCCCACTGAGAACGGGCGACCTCGACGACAATGAGTACCGCCTACGAGTAGATGTCAGCAGACGGGGTCCCGATCCCGGCGCACACGCAGAGTGGTCCGCGCGCTTCCTCGGGTTCGTAGACGCCTAGCGATGAGCCTCGACGCCCAGGACATCGACGCCATCGCGGAGGCAGTCGCCGCGAGGCTCGTAGCGAAGCCGGACTGCCAGCCGCGCTTCATCGATGCTGCCGCCGTCGCGCGGCTCCTGGGCGTCGAGCGCGACTGGGTTTACGAGCACGCCAGCCAACTCGGCGGCATCCGGCTCGGCGGCTCGCGTGGGCGGCTACGGTTCGACCGCCAAGCGATCGTGGACCAGCTCGCAAGGGAGGCCGATCTCGGTCCGGCAGCGACTACCCCGTCAGGTAGAATCGTCGCATCTAAAAAGCGGCCGAGGGACGGTGCAACGCCCCCCGGCCAAGACACCGGGAGGTACGTCCCGATGCCCAGCGCAAACCGTAGTCGCACAGGACGAAGGGCGGTCTGAGATGGCCCGACCGTCGACCGGCTCCGTCCGCACAAGGACGCTCGCCGACGGAACGCGAGTCTTCCAACTTCGCTTCCGCGTCCAAGGCGAACGCCAGACAATCACGCTGCACGAGGCCGCAGGCTGCGGTTGTGGATGCGGCGGCGGCTGGAACGAAACTCGCGCACGGACTGAGCTAGGAAACATGCTCGCACTCGTGCGGGTCGGCATGTGGAAGCGGCCCGAGCCACCAGCCGGCCTCGCGGTCGTCGACGAGGCGTCCCGCGTGCCGAAATTTGCTGACTACTCCGCGCATTGGCTGCAAGCGAAGATCGACGGCCTCTACGGCGACAAGCCGATATCCCCGAGCACGGCATCCGACTACCGCTGGCGATTTCGCTGCCACCTCAATCCGTTCTTCGGACATCTGCGGCTAGATCAGATCGACCGCGAGCTATGCCTGGCATTCAAGGCCCACAAGCTCTCCGAGTCGCGACAGATGCGAGAGGCTCAAGCCGCCGGGGCGGACCTTCGCGACCACCGGGGACGCCGGCTCGTCCCACTCGCCCCAGCTTCGATGCGCAAGCTGATCGGCGGTCTCGCCGCCTTGTTCGACGACGCCATCGAGGACGGCTACCTCCATTCAAACCCAGCGCGATCCAAGCGGATGCGCGTCCGCGTTCCGAAGCCGAGCCGCACGTTCCTTGAGATGGACGAGTTGGCGGCGCTTTTCGACGCCGCCGCCGAGCAGGACAACCCACTCGGCAAGGCAGAGGTTCCACCGAAGCTCGGACCGACGGCCGCGATGGTCGCGGGAATGCTCGGCCAGGGCTATCGCCCCCATCAGATCGCGCGGAAGCTCGGCGTCACCAAGTCCACGATCAGCTTCCACATGAGCAAGATCCACGCCGACGTTGGGCGTGGCTACATCGGCCGGCGCGTCATCTGCGAGGTCCTAGGCCGGACTGGCATCCGCGTGAGCGAGCTATGCGACCTCAAGATCGGTCACGTCCGGCTGCACGACCCGGACGGCGCTCGCTTCCGCATCCCGGACTCGAAAACTGAGACCGGCATTCGCGAGGTGCAGATGTCGCCCGACCTGATCGAGCCGGTGGTCGAGCACCTTGACCGGCTGCGGCGGATCGGCGCACCGACCGGACCCGACGACTACCTCGTCCCGAATACGCGCGGCACGCGAATCGACCGGCAGCGTGTCGCCAAGATCGTCGGTGAGGCGGCGGCGCTCGCCACCGAGCGGGTCATGGCGCGCGGGTATCCACCGCTCCCGAACGTCACCCCGCACAGCCTGCGCCGGACCTACATCTCCATCGCCCTCCTCGCGAACAACTTCGACGTGAAGTGGGTCATGGGCCAGGTCGGACACGCCGACTCGAAGATGACGATGGACGTATACGCGCAGCTGGAGCAGCGCGTCGAGCGCAGCCACGGAACCAACTTCGACCGGCTGCTCAGCGCGGCCCGCGACCAAGCGAATGGGGTCCAATTGGGGTCTGACCCCAAAATCGACCCCCTAGACGCCTCAGAGGGCGTGCCTTCTGATGGCCCCGCTTCCCCGTCACAGAGCGGAAAACACGGTATGGCGAGAGCCGGACTCGAACCGGCGACACCACGATTTTCAGTCGTGTGCTCTACCAACTGAGCTACCTCGCCGCGGGGCGGATGGTATCGCGGGCTCAAGTCTCGTCCCCATGCGGGTCGGGGCGGCGCAGCCAAGCCCGTATCTCCTCTGCCAGCAGGATCGGCTCGCCCTCGCTCGTGAACCCCATCACCGGCAGCCCGTCGTGCTCGATCGACTGAGCGACCCAGTCGTCGTCCACGCAGAGCCACTCGGCCACGTCGCTCGGTCGCAGCAGTGCGTCGTCTGGCGGCTCCGGCGTCACGCGGCGAAGTCTCGCCGGTTCCCAGCCGCTTCGGTAGCCTGCCGCGCCATGTTCAAGCTCCCTTCAGTCCTCCTCGTCATGGCCACCCTCGCGATCGCCGGATGCGGCGGAGGAGGAGGTGACGAGGCGTCGAGTCCGCTCGATGAGGCGCTGAGCTACCTGCCGGCGGATGCGCCTTTCGCCGTCGCGATCGACACGGACACCGATGGCGAGCAGTACAAGGCCGCCGGGGAGATCGCCGACCGCTTTGGCGCTCGCGACGACCTCGTGAAGCAGATCGAGGACTCGATCGACGCGAAGCCCGGCGAGATCGAGCGGTTCGAGAAGGCGCTGGGCAACGAGTTCGTCGTTGGCTCAACCGACGCGAGGGCGTTCGTCACCCAGTCGGGCGATGACGATCAGAGCTTCATCGGCACGATCCAGGCGGCGGACAAGGAGTCGATCGACGCACTGCTCGAGGACGAGGGCGCCGAGCAGGACGGCGAGTCCAACGGAGCCAAGCTCTACAAGGACGACGACGGTGACACCTTCGCCATCAAAGACGACGTTCTCGTCGTCGCCGACACCAAGCAGCGACTGATCAAGGCGCTCGAGACACGTGAGGGTGACGACCACCTCACCGAGGAGGACTTCGACGCCGGCACCGAGGGCGTCCCCTCCGACGCGCTGATCCGCGTCTACGTCGACATCGAGTCGTTGCTGCGCAACGACCCCGACACGAAGCAGGCGCTCAAGTCGAAGTGGGTCGACGCGCTGCGCACGGGCGGCATCGCGCTCAGCGTCGAGGAGGACGAGGTCAGCATCGACTTCGACATCGCGACGGACCCAGACGACCTCACTGACGAGGACCTGCCGATCGGCGCTGGCAGCGAGGCGCCCGAGGTGCTCCAGCGCGACGGCGAGATCAGTGTCGCTCTGCGCGACCCGCAGCAGATCCTCCAGTTCATCAGCGCGACCGCCAAGCAGGTCGGCGGCGCCGACGAGATCTCCGGTGGCCTCGAGCAGGTCGAGACCGCGTTCGACGTCGACATCGAGAAGGATCTCCTCGGTCAGATGCAGGACGGCATCGCGGTCAGCGTCGACCTCGGCGGCAAAATCGGCGCGCGTGGGGAGCTCAAGGACCCGAAGGCGTTCGAGCAGACGCTCGCGAAGGTCGCCAAGGTGCTGCCGAAGTTCGCAGAGGGGGCGACCGGCGAGAAGGTCGGCTTCGTCGAGCCGAAGAAGGGCGAGGACTTCTACGCGCTCGCCACGCCGGGCGGTGACCAGATCGTCTTCGGCGTCGTCGATGGCGTCTTCGTGCTCTCGAACGATCCGAAGGTCGCGGGCACCCTCGCTTCAGAGGACACACGCACGGTTCCCGGCGCCAAGGGCTCGGTCGCTCTCGGAGCGGATGCTGAGCAGCTCGCGCAGGCGATCCTCGGTCAGGCCGGTGGCATCGGCATCGTCGACCGCGTCAAGAACGCGATTGGCACGAAGCCACTCGACCAGCTGACCGGCTCGATCGAGTCCTCCACCGACGGCCTGTCGGGCAGCTTCAAGCTGACCCTCGACTGAGCCACCGCAGCCGGCAACCTCGGCCGGCCAGGTGCCTCGGGGGTCTGGGGGCGTGAGCCCCCAGGCTGCATCCGGCGGTCTGAGCCCTTGCTACCGCCACGCAGTAAGGAAGGGGAGGGGGTCCACCGGGTGCCCTCCGGTGTACCACCCTCCCCCGATCCAGATCTCGAAGTGCAGGTGAGCACCCGTCGAGGAACCGGTGTTGCCGACCTCGGCGATCTGCTGACCCTTACTTACCGCGTCGCCTACCTCCACGAGGGTCGAGCCCTTGCGTAGGTGCATGAAGACGTAATCGCGGTCCTCGTCGTTGCCGTCCAGCACCACGTAGTAGCCAGCGCCACCAGCCTGGTACTTCACGACCTCGACGGTCGAGTCCCACGGCGCGACAAGGGGGGTCCCCAAGGCGGCCGACAAGTCTTGACCCTGGTGGATGTGTCCGGGGCGGCCAGCGCCAAACCGGCTGTCCTTGCCGCCGAAGGTGAACGCTCCGAGCACGGGGAAGGTGTGATCGCTGGTGGGCGTCGGCACGGGAGCCGGCGCAGGCGCGGGTGCGCGGCGCTTCTTCCTCTTGGCTGTGCGCTTCTTCTTCGCGGCCTTCTTCTTGGCCGGCTTGGGCGGCAGCGTCGTGTAGCGCGCGCCGCCGGTGTCGGTGTAGCCGGCCTGCACCGCCGCGGCTCCGCCAGTGGCCGTCTCAGCGGACGCCGGAGCTGCGACCGCGAGGACGAGCATGGCCGCCAGGGCCAGGAGGAGAGCGAGTCGCCGCACACCCAGTTCGTCGGCTTTGCCGAGCTCACGCCTAAGGCTGTGGGCGGCTTATTGCAAGGGAAGGAGAACGACTTAGCTGGCAGTGATCCGCGTCAGCAGCTCGAGCGCCCCGTTCTTGTTCAACGGCTCGTTCAGGTTCCCGCACTTCGGCGACTGCACGCACGACGGACACCCCGAGCGGCACGGACACTCCGAGATCAACCGGATCGCGTCGTCGGTCAGCGCCTCGAACGAGCGGAAGCCCATCCGCGTGATCCCGACGCCACCCGGGTGGCCGTCGTAGATGAAGATCGTCGGCCGTCCGGTCTGCTGGTGGAACGCCGTCGACAGCCCGCCGATGTCCCAGCGGTCGCACATCGCGAGCAGCGGCAGCACCGCGATCTGCGAGTGCTCGGCGGCATGCAGCGATCCCTGGAGGACATCGAGCGGGAAGTCCTCGGCGAGCGCCTGCTCGGGGAACTCGTACCAGAGCGCCTGGGTGGTGAAGTGCTCCTCGGGCATGTCGAGCGCGATCAGGTCGAGCACCTCGTGGTCCTGGACGCGCTTGCGCTGGTAGGCCGTCACCTGCTCGGTCACCGAGACGATCCCGAACGAGAGCGTCACCGGCCCGACCTCGCGGCAGTCGAGCGTGCGCTCGATGTAGGTGTCGGTCTCCTTCTTCGGCTGGGTGTACCAGTCGCCGGTGAAGCGGCTGACCAGCGCCCGCCGTCCGCGCATGTCGAGGTCCTCGACCTCGTAGCTCTGGCCCATGTGGAGGTAGATCGCGCCGGGATGGGCCGCGGCTCGCGCGCGGGCGCTCTCCACCGAGCCGATGATCTCGCCCGCCTCCGCCTCGACGATCGCCACCGAGTCGGGCGACGAGGAGCGCAGCGGGATCTTCGCCGCCGGGAAGCCCTCGCCGCGCGGCAGGTAGCGCCCGCCGCGCTCGCGCAGCTGGCCGAGCTTGACGAGCCGGTCGGCGTAGGCGTCCCAGCGCGGGCCGAAGAACTCCTCGTCGCCGGGCGAGAGCGGCAGCTCGTAGGCGGCGGCGCAGAGGTGGGCGAGGTGGATCTCCTCGGACTCGTGGTCGAGGATCGCCGACTCAACCGGCCGGCCGAGGAACTCGTCGGGGTGGCGGCAGAAGAACTGGTCGAGCGCGTCGGCGCCGGCGACGTAGACCGCAAGGCCGGTGGCGCGCCGCCCGGCCCGCCCCCACATCTGCCGCAGCGACGCGACCGTGCCCGGGAACGTGACGCAGATCGCCGCGTCGAGCTCGCCGACGTCGATGCCGAGCTCGAGCGCGTCGGTCGCGATCACCGCGAGGAGGTCGCCCTCGACCAGCCGCTGCTCGATCTCGCGCCGCTGCGCGGGCGTGTAGCCGGCGCGGTAGGGGACCACGCGCTCGGCGAGGTCGGTCCGCCCACGCTCCTCGAGCTTCGAGCGCGTGAACTTCTGGATCAGCTCGACGCCGCGGCGCGAGCGCAGGAAGCAGATCGTCCGCACGTCTTGCTCGACCAAGTCCGCGACCAGGTCGGCCGCCTCGCCGAGCGGCGACCCGCGCACGCCGGTGTTCTCGTCGAGCAGCGGCGGGTTCCACATCGCGATCTGGCGCTCGTGGTGGGCGGCGCCGTCGCGGTCGACGAGTCGCACGTCGCAGCCGGTCAGCCGCTCGGCGAGCTCGACCGGGTTGGCGATCGTCGCGCTCGCGAGGATGAAGCGTGGCTCGGTGCCGTAGGCGAGCGCCAGCCGCCGCAGCCGCCGCAGGACGTTGGCGACGTGGGACCCGAACACCCCGCGGTAGGTGTGCGCCTCGTCGACGACGATCCAGGCGAGGTTCGCCAGCACGTCGCCCCACATCTTGTGGTTGGGCAACACGCCGACGTGGAGCATGTCCGGGTTGGTGAGGATCAGGTTCGAGCGCTGGCGGATCGCGCGACGCTCCTCCTTCGGCGTGTCGCCGTCGTAGATCGCCGGGCGCAGGCACTTGAGCTTCAGCGCATGCAGCGCGCGCGCCTGGTCCTGGGCGAGCGCCTTGGTCGGGTAGAGGTAGAGCGCCCGCGCCGAGGGGTCCTCGGCGAGCGTGTTGAGCACCGGCAGGTTGAATGCGAGGGATTTACCGCTCGCGGTGCCGGTCGTGACGATCGTGTGCCCCTCGTAGGCCGAGGCGAGTGTCTCGGCCTGGTGCGAGTAAAGCTGCTCGACGCCGCGCGCCGCCAGCGCCTCGCGCAGCGCCGGGTGCAGCGAGTCCGGTACCGGGACGGTCCGCGCCGGGCTCGCACCCGTGCGCGAGCGCGCGACGAGCTGCTCGCCCTCGCCCCGTTTGAGAGTGCCCTCCCAGGGCACCTTGGTCCCGACCATGGCCACTCACTGGCATAGTAAGCGCGCTGTGATCCGGTCATTCAGTCACGCCGACTATCCACTCGACCGGCTGTTGGAGGGGAAGCGCCAGACGTTGACCGTGGTCCTCCCAGCCCGCGAGGTCGCCGACACCGTCGGGGAGATCGTCGAGCGCATCTTGAGCCTCGACGGTCTGGTCGATCAGGTGCTCGTCGTCGACGCCGACTCCGAGGACGGCAGCGGCGACATCGCGCGCGCCGCGGGCGCCGAGGTCCGCAGCCAGCGCGAGCTGCGGGCGGAGTACGGCGAGGTGCTCGGCAAGGGCGACGCGCTCTGGCGCTCGCTCGCCGCCGCTCGCGGCGACCTCGTCGCGTTCATCGACGCCGATACGCGCGACTTCACGCCCGAGTTCGTCACCGGCCTGTTCGGTCCGCTGCTGATCGAGCGCGACGTCCAGTTCGTCAAGGGCACCTACCGCCGTCCGTTCACCGCGGGCGAGGAGGTCGTCCCCGACGGCGGCGGCCGCGTCAGCCAGCTCACCGCCCGGCCGCTGCTGCAGGCCTTCTATCCCGGCATCGCGGGCCTGACCCAGCCGCTCGCCGGCGAGATCGCCGCGTCGCGCGCGCTGCTCGAGCGGCTGCCGTTCGCCACCGGCTACGCGGTCGAGACGGCGATGCTGCTCGACGTGCACGACGCGGTCGGCGCCGGCGCGATCGTCCAGTCCGATCTCGGCGAGCGGCGCAACCACCACCAGCCGCTGCACGCGCTGCGTCCGATGGCGGACCAGGTGCTGTCGGTGATCCTCGAGCGGCTGCGCCGCGAAGGGCGCCTGCGCGACGGCGGGCCGCAGGACACGATCGTCCACCGCCCGCCGTACGCCCAGCTCGCCGCCGCCTGATGGCGCTGCGCTGCGTCTACACGGACCTCGACGGCACGCTCCTCGGGCGCGGCGCCTCGCTGTTTCACGACGAGGATGGCGCGTTCACACTGCTCGGCGGGCGCGGGCTCGAGGCCTGCCACCGCGCCGGAGTAGAGGTGATGCTGATCTCCGGCCGTCGCCGCGGACAGGTCGCCGAGCCGGCGCGTCTGATCGGCGCCGGCGCCTACTGCTTCGAGATCGGCGGCGGGCTGGTGATCGACGGTGAGGAGATCTGGCTCTGCGGCGACTACGGACCGCTCGACGGCAGCTCGCCGTGGGACCGGATCGAGCAGTCGGGCGCGCCGGCGCTGCTGCTCGACGCCTACGCCGGCTCGATCGAGGCCCATTCGCCCTGGCATCTAGGCCGTGAGGTCACGCACCTGTTCCGCGGCCAGGTCGACCTGGAGGAGGCAAACGCCACAATCGAGCAGGAGGGGATCGCCGGCTTGCGGCTGCTCGACAACGGCACTATCGATGCCGGTCGCCGCTGCTACCACCTCGCTCCGGCGGAGACGTCGAAGGCGGCCGCCGTCACCGCTCACATGCGCGCCCGCGGCTACGCGCCCGAGGAGTGCATCGGCGTCGGCGACTCACGCGAGGACGTCGAGGTCGCCCCTCGCGTTGGTCACTTCTTCCTCGTAGCCAACGCGGATCCCCAGCTCGCCGCCGGGCCGAACGTGACGCGCACCGAGGCCTCGAACGGCGCCGGCTTCTACGAGGCCGTCGTCGAGTCGCTGGTCGCCTAACTAACGGCGTCCGGCAATCACATACTCAGATGCCAGCGGCCCTTTGCCCTTGAGACGAATCGGCGCGAGGGCTTCGCGAGGACTCGCCGATGGCGGCGTGATCGGGGTCGCCCGCTTTGGGGAGAGTGGTGCCGCCTTGGAGGCCATCTGGCCCATGCTAGTCGCCCACTGAATCGGCGACCAATCGGCCTGCCGCCTCGAGCTCGTCCTCGGTGGTGGCGCTCGTGACCGTCTGCAGGTCGAGGATCCGCTGCTCGAAGGGCTCGAGCTCCGAGCTGCCGACGGCTGCATGGCAGGCCACACCGCTCTGGCGCGCGCGCGTCGCGACCTCGAAGACCGCCTTGCCGGCGAACGTCTGGCGGTCGAGCCGGCCCTCGCCGGTGACCACGAACATCGCGCCACGCATCAGGTCGTCGAAGCCGATCGCGTTGAGGACGGCCGGCGCGCCGGGCACGAGCTGGGCGCCGCGGAATGCCCACAGCCCGCCGGCCAGGCCGCCCGCCGCGCCGGTCATCGCGACGCCGCGTGGGTCCTTGGGGGCGCCGGCAGCGAGCTTCGCCATTCGCCGCGTGAGCCGCTTCACGGTCTCGGCATCGGCGCCCTTCTGGGGACCGAAGACGCGCGCGGCGTCTTCCCAGGCGGTTCGCACGTCGCACCAGACCTCGAGCTTCGGCTTTGCGCCGGCCTCGTCGAGCGCTGCGAGCGCGCCGGCCCCGCCGTCGGTCGTCGCCGAGCCGCCGACCGTGACGATCACCCGCCGCGCGCCCGCTTCGGCCGCCGCGACGATCAGCTCGCCGGTGCCACGCGTCGAAGCGTCGAACGCGTCGCGCTCGTCCTCGGTGACCAGCGCCAGCCCGCTGGCCCGCGCCGCCTCGACCACCGCCGTCGTACGGTCGGGCAGCATGGCGAACGACGCGTCGACCGGCCGGCCGAGCGGATCGCTCACGGAGACTTTCACGAGTTCCCCGCCGAGCGCGCCGACCAGCACGTCGAGCGTGCCCTCGCCGCCGTCCGCCACCGGCAGCTCGACGGCCTCACGTCCACCGTCGCGCAGCCCTCGTGCGATCGCCGCAGCGACCCGCGCCGCGCTGAGCGTCCCCTTGAAGCTGTCGGGCGCGACGAGTGCCGGAAGGCTCATCGGGCGGAGAGCGGGCTCAGCTCGCGAGCTGCGTCAGCTCGCACTCGCGCGGCGACTTGTCGTCGCGCCAGCGGATGAACTTCGCGCCGTGGCGGATGCGGTATCCAGTCGTGTGGTCGAAGGTGATCTCGCAGACCAGCTCCGGGCGCAGCCCCTCCCAGGCCAGCTCCTCGTCCGACTTCCAGCGGCTCGGCTCGCCCGATCCGTGCTCGTGGGTCCGGTAGGGCTCGAGCAAGTCGATCAGGTCGCGCTTGCCCTGCTTGCTGAAGCTCGAGGTATGGCCGACGATGCGCAGCTCGCCCGCCTCGTCGTAGAGACCGAGGATCAGCGAGCCGACCGTGTTCTCCTCCTTGCCGTAGCGGAAGGCCGCCACCACGCAGTCGGCCGTCCGGACGCGCTTGATCTTGACCATGCCCTTGCGCTCGCCGGGCAGGTAGATCGCGTCGTGGCGCTTGGCGATCACGCCCTCCGAGTTGCCCGTCAGCCAGTCGGCCGCGGCCTGCTCGCGGTCAGAGGTCAGTGGCGTGAGGAGCACCGGGTCGAGGTCGAGCGTCTCGAGCCGTGCGCGGCGCTCGTCGAAGGGCAGCTCGAGCAGCGACTCGCCGTCGATCGCCAACACGTCGAAGGCGTGGAAGACGGCCGGCGTCTCGCCCGCTAGCTTCTCCACGCGCGAGGCCGCCGGGTGGATGCGCTGGCTGAGCAGGTCGAACTCCTGGATCCCGTCGACCGTCACGACCATCTCGCCGTCGATCACGACGTCGTCGGCCGCCATCGCCAGCAGCTGCGCCTCGACGTCGGGGAAGTAGCGGTTCATCGGCTTGCCGCCACGGCTCTGGAGGTGGACCTCGCCGCCCTCGCGGTAGGCGATCGTGCGGAAGCCGTCGTACTTCGGCTCGTAGCGCCAGCCCTCGCCCTCGGGCAGCTCCTTCGCCGAGCGCGCGAGCGCCGGCTTGATCGGAGGCTCGAGCGGGAGCGCCACGTCAGTCCTTGCGCGGCGCGGCGCTCGGGCCGCGCATCCGGTGGAGGGCGATGTCCGCGAGGCGAGGGGAGATGCCGTGCATCGTCTGCAGCAGCCGTACCGCGGGCGGGAAGTAGACGCCGCGCTTGTCCTTCTCGATCCCCTTGACGATCGCCTTCGCCAGCTTCTCGGGGTCCGCCTCGTGGCCGCCGCGGCGCCAAATCGGGAGGCGCTCGGGCTGGTGGTCGTGCAGGTGGGTGGCGATCTCGCCGGGGTAGACGATCGTCACGCCGACGCCCGTGCCGTCGAGCTCGTGCCACAGCGCCTCCGCGTAGCCGCGCTGGGCCGCCTTGGTGGCGCCGTAGATCGCGGCGCCGGGGAAGGTCCGCAGCGCGGCGCCGGACGAGACGACGACTACGTGGCCCCGGCCGCGCTCGACCATGCCCGGCAGCGCCGCGCGCACCGTGTAGAGCGTGCCGAGGAAGTTGATGTCGGTCATCCGTCGCTCGAGGTTGCGCTTGAGGTCCAGCCACGGCCCGTAGTCCGCCACACCAGCGTTGGCCACGACGACGTCGACGTTGGCGAATGCGGCCACCGCCTCGGAGATCGAGCCGCGGTCGGAGACGTCCGCCGGCAGCGCCCGGTGCCCGTCGCCGGGCAGGCTCGCCACCAGCTCGCGCAGCTCGTCTTCGCCGCGCGCGACCAGGCCCAATACGCACCCGCGCGCGGCGAGCGCCCGCGCCAGCGACTCGCCGATGCCCCGCGAGGCGCCGGTGATCAGCACGCGTGTTCCGGGCTTCAGCTCCACCGGCGGCTGACTCTATTCGACGGCTAGCATGCCCTCGGAACCCGAACCGTCGAGGAGATCGATGTCGCACGAGCAGGCAACCGTCGCTGAGGAGGAGTACCTCCAGATCATCTTCTGGCTGCAAGAGGCGGGCCTGCCGATGACCGGCGCCAACGTCGCCCGCGCGATGCAGGTCTCGGCGCCGACCGTGCACGAGATGATCGGTCGCCTCGAGGCCGACGGCTACATCACGCGCAACGACGACAAGTCGCTGCGCTTCACCGAGTCGGGGTTGGAGCACGCCGAGGGCATCGTCCGCCGCCACCGCCTGATCGAGCGCTTCCTGACCGACGTCTTCGACATCCCGTGGGATCAGGTCCACGAGGAGGCCGAGAAGCTCGAGCACTGGATGTCGCCGACGGTCGAGGAGCGGATGCTCAAGGCGATCGGTGACGCCGACACCTGTCCCCACGGGCACCCGATCTTCAGCCACAAGCGCGTGGAGGGAGTGCCGCTCGCCGACGTCCAGCTCGGCGCAAGGGTCCGCGTCCTGCGCTTCGAGAACGAGGCCGAGGACCTGCTCCACTACCTGATGGACTCCGGCCTCAACCCCGGCATGGAGGGCGAGCTGGTCGAGTCCGACGAGAACGTCGTGACGATCGACGTCGCCGGCCGCCGCCACTCGGTCACCCCTAGCGTCGCCGAGACCGTCTCCGTCGCCGCCGACCCCTCGCCGCCGCCGCGCGTCGCGCTCCCCGAGCAGCTCGTGCTCGCCAAGGAGCACTGGGGCCGCTAAGCCGGTCCCGAACGCTCGCGATGAGCCAGGAGCAGTGGAATGCGTTCGACGGGCTCGTCGGCGAGCTGCTGCTCTCGCCGGATCCGGACCTCGACGCCGCGCTGAGCGCCAACGAGTCGGCGGGCCTGCCGCGGATCGACGTCTCGCCGCCGCAGGGGAAGCTGCTGACGCTGCTCGCGCGGGCAGCTGGCGTGCGAACCGTGCTCGAGCTGGGGACGCTGGGCGGCTACAGCACGATCTGCCTCGCCCGAGGCGTGCCGGCCGACGGCTCCGTGATCACCCTCGAGTCCGACGCCGGCTACGCCGAGGTCGCTCAGGCGAACATCGACCGCGCGGGCATCGGCGGCCGGGTCGAGGTGCGGGTGGGGGCGGCGCTCGACACGCTGCCAACGCTCGAGGCCGAAGGCAGGGGGCCGTTCGACCTGATCTTCATCGACGCCGACAAGCAGACCTATCCCGCCTACATGGACTGGGCTCTACGTTTGTCGCATCCCGGGACGCTGATCATCGGCGACAATGTCGTCCGCGGCGGAACCGTGCTCGAGCCCGGCGATGACGCCAGCGCCCAGGGCGCTCGCCGCTTCCTCGAGATGCTCGCGGAGGACGATCGCGTCGAGGCGACCGCCATCCAGACCGTCGGCTCCAAGGGCTACGACGGTCTCGCCATAGCGCTCGTGCTCTGAGAGGCCTCTAGGCGAGGTCGAGCCCACGCAGATCCTCCATGAGCTCGACGACCTCGCGCACCTCTGTGACGTAGGCCGAGTCCTGCATCAGCCGGTGAGCCTCGGCCGCAAGGTGGAAATCCGATTCCATGGAGCGAGTGATACAAACACAAATCAGTTGCATTACGGCTCGATGGCCCCGACCCGGAGACGTATCCCCTCATGAAGAACCTGACTCGCGCAGTCCTGCGACATAAGCGCCTTGTCGCGATCAGCTGGATCCTCCTGACGCTCGTCGGGATGGTCGCTGCCGGCCCCGCATCGGAGGCGCTCGACCAGCGCTTCAGCGTGCCGGATCGCGAGGGCTGGGAGACGAGTCAGGAGATCCTGCAGAAGTACGGCAACGGTGGCGAGACGCTGCCGCTGATCCCGGTCGTAGCGCTCCCCGAGGGCAAGACGGCTCGGCAGCCCGCCGTCCGAGCCCAGCTCGAGCAGCTCGAGCGCGACTCCGGCAAGGCGGTCGAGGGCTCGCGCGTCGCCGGCTTCGGCTCGACCGGCGATGCCACGTTCATCTCAGAGGACGGCCGCACGGCCTTCGTCTACGTCTTCCCGCCGCGCAGCGACGACCCCTTCGCGGGCAGCGTCGACGCCGCCCGAGCACTGACCAAGGCCGTCGGCGGAGCCGAGATCGCAGGCGCGACGGTGCGAGTTACCGGCTACGACGCGCTCTACGACTCCTCGGGCGAGGCCGACGAGGGACCGGGCATCCTGCTCGAGGCACTGATCGGCGGCTTCGGCGCGCTGATCGTCCTGATCTTCGTCTTCGGATCGACGCTCGCGCTCGTGCCGATCGCGATGGCCATCTGCTCGATCCTCACGTCGTTCCTGCTGCTCTGGGGTCTCACCGCGATCACCGACGTCTCGCCGATCGTCCAGTTCCTCGTCGCGCTGATCGGGCTGGGGATCTCGATCGACTACGCGCTGATCATCGTCGTGCGCTGGCGTGAGGAGCGCGAGCGGGGACTCGACAACGAGGATGCGGTCACCGCGGCGATGGCCACGGCCGGCCGCGCGGTCGTCTTCTCCGGCACGACGGTCGCCGTCGGCCTGCTCGCGCTGATCGCCCTGCCGCTGCCGTTCCTGCGCAGCATGGGCTACGGCGGCATGCTGATCCCGCTCGTCGCGACGGTGGTCGCGATCACGTTGCTGCCCGTCGTCCTGGCGACGATCGGTCCGAAGCTCGACAAGAAGCGGATCAAGCGGCGCGACCGCTCGAACGCCTTCTGGCAGCGCTGGTCCGAGGGTGTGGTCAAGCACCGCGCGCTGGCATCCTTCACCGCGCTCGCGATCCTCGCGGCGCTGCTGCTCGCCGCCACCGGCATGCACATGGGCAACGCCGATCCGGACACGATCGCCAAGGTCGGCACCGCCAAGCAGGGACTCAACTCACTCGACGACTCGGGCATCGGCAAGGGCGCGATCGCCCCGACCGAGACGCTCGTCGCGCAGGCAGACGCTCAGAAGGTCGCCGACGCACAGGGCGCGGTCGATCACGTCCACGGCGCCGCCGCGCCGGAGGGTCCGCAGTGGCGCAAGGGAGGCGACGCCGTCGTGGTAGCCGTCCCGCACGCCGGCGACGAGTCGGCCGAGGGCCGCGACGCCGTCCAGGGCATCATCGACGCCGGTCATGACGCATCGAGCACCGCTCGCGTCGGCGGCAGCGGGCCGCTCAACGCCGACTTCATCGACGCGGTCTACGGAGCCTTCCCGCTGATGATCCTCCTGATCTCGGTGCTGACGTTCCTGCTGCTTGCGCGGGCGTTCCGCTCGCTGCTGCTGCCGCTCAAGGCGATCATCCTCAACGTGCTGTCGGTCGCCGCTGCGTGGGGCGTCATCACCCTGGTCTGGCAGAACGGCCACGGCTCCGACGAGATCTGGGGCATCGCCGCCACCGGCTCGATCGCCTCCTGGATCCCGCTGATCATCTTCGCCTTCCTCTATGGCCTCTCGATGGACTACGAGGTCTTCATCCTCGCCCGCATCCGCGAGGAGTACGACAAGACGGGCGATACCGACGAGGCGGTGGTCTTCGGCCTGGCGCGGACCGGCCGCCTGGTCACCAGCGCGGCCCTGATCCTTTTCCTCGCCTTCGCCGCCCTGGCCTCTGGCCCGGAGACTGACGTCAAGATCCTCGCGACCGGATTGGCCGCAGGCATCCTGCTCGACGCGACCGTGGTTCGAGCGCTGCTCGTCCCGGCCGTCGTGTCGCTGTTCGGCAGCTGGAACTGGTACTTCCCGCCGAGCATGGCGAAGATCCTGCGCGTCCCGCCGCCGGCGCAGGAGCCGGCTACCGAGACGGCTGGCTAGGAGCTTCGGACGCTCCGCAGCGCGTAGTCGGCCCCGGCAAAGGCCTCGTCCGCCGCTGCAGGTGACACGTCCTCACCGTGTATCGCCTTGTTCGCCACGCGGATCGACTTCCTGAGCGTCAGCGCGATGTCGCGGGATAGCACCTGCCCATCTCCGAGGATGCGTAGCAACAGACCGGCGCCTGCCCGCTTGGGAACGCTGATCTCCCGTCGCGCGGCGAGCTGGTGCAGCTCTATCTCGATCGAACGGCGGAGCTGAGCTAGGCCAGTCCACGTGTCTCCAGCGCCCAGTGCCCGCTGAGCCGCCGCAAGGGCATCGGAGGCAGCGCCCCCGTCGCGCTTGGCGGGCGGTGTCTCGTCATCCGCCAAGAATCGCTCGATGCGCTCGAGCCCCCGCGCGACGTCGCCCCGTGCGCGCGGGTTCGACGCGTACTCGGCGATCGGGATCGACCCGAGCGCGCCGTACATGTAGTCGCCAAGCTCGCTCAGATCGAGCCGCGAGATGGCCCGGTCGGGCTTGCTGCCACGGGCGCGCTCGACGGCCTCACGAGTCTGTCGGGCTGCCCATGCCCTCGTGAAGGCGGTGAAAGCGACAGCGAGGAGGGCGACCACCGCGGCTACCGCGGCGAGGACGTTCTCCAGCTCGGGGGTCATGACGCGCCGGCGCGGTACCGGGCGAGCAGCGGCCCGAGGCGCTGGGCGCTGTTGAGAAGCCCAAGCGCGGCCAGGAACTCCCGGTGCAGCTCGCGCGTTCGCCGTAGCATCGACCACGCCACCGCCGCGAGCAATCCGGCTGAGCCGACGATCGTCGCGATGTGCCAGATCTCCAGGTTCGTGTCATCGCGGATCAGTGCGGCGAGCAGTGCGACGAGCAGTGAGCCGGCGGCTATGAACAGCAACCGCACAGAAGTCATCGTTCGCTCGAAGTCCCACTCGAAGAGCTTCTGCAGGCGCTCCTCCGCGTCGCTCGACTGCGCTGCCGCGAGATCCAGGACGTCTGCCACCTCCAGCGTTCGCACGACGCCAGCGTAACTGGGTGACGGTTACCGCTGTGAGCGGAGATCGAAGAACAGCAGTGTCGATACCAGTGCCACGAACGGCGCCGCCAGCGCGTTGGTCAGGATCATTCCTGCTAGCGACATCGCCTGCGTGTCGGCGGACTCGGCGGCCAGCTCCAAGGGCGTTACGACGATCGCGGCTGGGATCAGCGTCACCAGGTTGACGACGAGGATCACCGTGAAGGTGCGCCACCACTCGTTCTGCGTGAGCGCCCAGCTTGCACGCAGGGCGTCGGGCCCGCGCTTGCCGTCCACGACCACGGCTTGTGGCACGAACACCAGGCGGATCGCGAGGTAGATCCCTGGGATCACCAGCAGCGTCAGACCGAACGTGACGGCGGCTGCAGCGAGCAGGACGGCGAGGAAGAGCGGTGCGAAGGCGTCGAGCGCAAGTTGGATCGACTGCCTGAACCGTGGCGGTGCGTCGTTCGAGAGCGCCTGCAGGATGTGGATCATCGCCGCGGCGATCAGTGGCGCCTCGACCAGGACGCCGACGAGAACGGGGATCGAGAGGGTGGCGGTCGTCTCCTCGGCGCGATAGCCCGACGTCAGCTCCTCTAGGCCGATCCCGGAGACGATCAGCTCGACTGGAACGACGATCGCGAGTGCGATCGAGAAGATCTTCCAGAAGTTGGTCCGGTAGATCCGCAGCGCGTCGCCCAGCAGCTCGGAGACCCCGCGCCGCTTCGCGAGGTCGAGCCGCTCAGGCTCGCTCACGCGCGGGTGCCGGCCAGCTCGTCGTAAGCAGCGGCGAGGCGCGAGACGGCCTCGTCGATCTGATCGGTCTTCACGCCGGAGTAGGCGATGCGCAGCGAGCTGTCACCGCCCTCGAGCAGGAAGTCGGTGCCCTTGACGAACACGACGCCGCGCTCCTTGGCGAGCTCGTCGAGGTCGGCGACGTTCACGCTGTCGTCGGGCAGGTCGACCCAGAGGAAGTAGCCGCCGGTCGGGCGGACGAACCGCGAGCCGGGAAGCTCGCGCTCCAGCGCCGCGCAGAGAAGATCCTTGCGCTCGCGCAGGGCGTTCTTGACGGTCTCGATCGAGCGCTCGATCGCGCCCGAGTTGCAGAACTCGGCGACGATCGACTGGGCGACCATGTTCGGCGAGATGTACGTGCTCGTGGCGAGCTTGCGCGCCTCGGCGATCAGGCCGGTCGGGCCGGCGAGGTAGCCGACGCGAATGCCGGGGCAGACGGTCTTCGAGAACGACGACGCGTAGACGACCTTGTCGGCCTCGTCGAGGGAGAGCATAGTCGGCAGCGACTCGCCCTCGAAGCGCAGCTCGACGTAAGGGTCGTCCTCGAACAGCACGAAGTCGTACTCGGCCGCGAGCGCTACCAGCCGCCGGCGCTTCTCGAGCGACAGCGTGCAGCCAGCTGGGTTGTGGAAGTTGGGGATGATGTGTGCGAGCTTGGGACGGGCGCCGGCCCTCAGCGCCTCCTCGAGGGCATCGACGTCGATGCCGTCGTCCTGCAGCGGGATCGCGAGGATCTCGGCGCCGAGCGAGCGCAGCGACAGCAGCGTGCGGTCGTAGGTCGGCGCCTCGACGACGACCGTGTCGCCCGGCTCGACCAGCAGCTGGAACAGGAACGCGTCCGCCTGCATCGAGCCGTTGGTCGCAATGACCTGATCCTTGCCGACTCCCTGGCGGTTCGCGATCCACTCGACGAGCGGCCCATAGCCGGCCGACGTGCCGTAGGCGAACGTCCCGGCGGGGTCCTTCTCAAAGGCGGCGTTGGCGGCGGCACGCAGGTCGTCGACGGCGATGATGTCGAGCGAGGGCGCTCCGCGGGCAAGGGAGATCGAGTCAGCGGGGGTCACGGCGGCCACGATATCGAGACTTCTAGTCGAGGCGGCTGAGCGCTCTATCGAGCTTGCAGCGAAAGTCCGCCGGATCGATCCGTGGGTAGCGGATCAGCGCGGGCTCGATCTCGGCGAACAGCTCCTGAAGGCGGGCCGGCTCGACCAGGCGGCGCTCGATCATCGCCTGCACGTCAGAGCGATCGAGCTCGAAGTCGCGCTCGATCTTCGACAGCGCCTGCGAGTACGGATCGAAGTGCCTGACGGTCACCTTTCCCTCCCGAAGCACGAACGGGCTGCGCTCTCGCCACCCGGGAAGCTCCGGGATGAAGTCTGGTGGTGACGCAAGCTCGATGTTGATGCTCAACTCGTCCTTGACCGTGGCGATGCGGCGCATCACGTCGTCGGTGTCGGGCTCGAGGTAGAGGTCCACATCGACCGTCGACCGACGCCATCCCTCGATCACCGCGGTGGCGCCACCTGTCAGGTAGAGGTCGATCTCCTCCCTTGCCGCCCGTCCTAGCTCGCGAGCGAGTGCGCGGACCCGCTCGGCGTCAGCTCTTTCGCGCATGCTCGGCGGCGCGGGCGAAGCTGACCATCCGGCCGACCAGCGCGTTGTAGCGGCTGTGAGCGCCAGCCGGGTCGACGGCCGCCAGGAGGTCGTAGAGGTGGTGGCCGGCCGGCTCGTCCTCCGACTTCGGAGGGATCTCGAAGCCGATGTCGCGCAACCGCGGCGCGGCCATCTGAACCAGTGCCGCCGACGTGGTGTCGTGGCCGTCGCGCAGGTCGTCAAGCCCGGCGATCAGGAGATCGGCGCCGGGGAGGTCGTCGATGGCGATCGGGACGCCGTGCGTGCTCATGGCCCAATGCTACGGGCCGGGACGGCGTCAGCCGCGAAGGATCTCTACGGCGATCTCGGCGACCTCCGTCGGGGTGCGTCCGACGCGGACGCCCTTCGCCTCGAGTGCCTCGGCCTTGGCCTGGGCGGTGCCCTTGGAGCCGGAGACGATCGCGCCGGCGTGGCCCATCGTCTTGCCGGGCGGGGCGGTGAAGCCGGCGATGTAGGCGACGACCGGCTTCTTGACGTTCTCGCCGATGTAATCGGCGGCCTGCTCCTCGGCGTCGCCGCCGATCTCGCCGGAGAGGACGATCAGCTCGGTCTCGTCGTCGGCCTCGAACAGCTCGACGATGTCGATGAAGCTCGAGCCGGGGACCGGGTCGCCGCCGATGCCGACGATCGAGGAGTTGCCGAAGCCGCTCTGGGCCAGCTCGTTGCCGATCTGGTAGGTCAGCGTGCCCGAGCGCGAGACGACGCCGACGTTGCCCTCGGAGAAGAACGACGCGGGGATGATCCCGACGTTTGCCTTGCCGGGGGACAGGATGCCCGGGCAGTTCGGCCCGACCAGCCGCACGTTCGGGTTGCGCGCTAGGTGGTTGTAGACCTTGAGCTCGTCGTGGGCGGGGATGCCCTCGGTGATCGTGATGATCAGCTCGATGCCGGCGTCCTCGGCCTCGAGGATCGAGTCGGCGGCGAAGCGCGGCGGGACGAAGATCATCGCCGTGTTCGCGCCGGTCTTCTCGACGGCGTCGTGGAAGGTGTTGAAGACCGGGATGCCCTCGACGTCCTGGCCGCCCTTGCCGGGCGTGACGCCCGAGACGACCTGTGTGCCGTAGGTCCGGTTGTTGCGCGAGTGGAACGTTCCCTCCCGGCCGGTGATGCCGGACACGCAGAGGCGGGTGTTCTTGTCGACGAGTACGGCCATGGCTATGCGAGCTCGACGACGCGCTTGGCGGCGCCGAGCATCGTCGCCTCGGTGTGGACGTTCGGCAGGTCGGCCTCGGCGAGCAGCGCGCGGCCCTCCTTGTCGTTCGTGCCGTCGAGACGGACCACGAAGGGAACGGTCGGGTTGATCTGGGCGAATGCCTCGATCAGTCCCTTGGCGACCTCGTCGCAGCGGGTGATCCCGCCGAAGATGTTGAACAGCACGGCGCTGACCTTGGGGTCGGAGAGGATGACCTCGACGGCGCTGGTGATCGCGTCGGCCTTCGAGCCGCCGCCGGCGTCGAGGAAGTTGGCCGGCTTGCCGCCCGCCTGCGCCACGACGTCGAGCGTGGACATCACGAGCCCGGCTCCGTTGCCGAGGATGCCGACGTTGCCGTCGAGCTTGACGTAGGTGAGGTTGCGCTCCTTGGCCATCCGCTCCTGCTCGTCCTCGGCGCCGACGTTGCGGAACTCGGCCGAGTCGGGGTGGCGGTAGAGGGCGTTGCCGTCGAGCGTGACCTTGGCATCGAGCGCGACGACCTCGCGGGCCTTGGTCACCAGCAGCGGGTTGACCTCGACGAGCATCGCGTCCTCGGCGACGTAGGTCTCGTAGAGCTTGGCGAGCATCGCGCCGACCGGCCGGATGACGTCAGCCGGGATGCCGGCTTCGAAGGCGAGGCGGCGGCCGTGGAAGTCCTGGAAGCCGATCAGCGGGTCGACGTGGAGCGTGCGCATCGCCTCGGGATCGGTCTCGGCGACCGCCTCGACGTCCATCCCGCCCATCTTCGAGAACATCGCCATCGTCTTGCGCGCCGAGCGGTCGAAGACGAACGCGGCGTAGTACTCCTCGTCGATCTCGCTCGCCTTCTCGATGTAGAGCTCGTGGACGACGTGGCCCTTGATGTCCATGCCGAGGATGTCGCTGGCGTAGCGCTCGACCTCGGGACGGGCGGAGGCGAGCTTGATGCCGCCCGCCTTGCCGCGTCCGCCGATCAGGACCTGGGCCTTGACGACGACCGGGTAGCCGAGCTCCTCGGCAGCCGCGACAGCCTCCTCGACGGAGGTGGCGGGCTTTCCGACGGGGACGGGGACCCCGTGCTTGGCAAAGAGCTTCTTGCCTTGGTACTCGAGCAGGTCCATCGGCGGCGCGGAACCGTATACGACTCGCGTTGACAACTGCATCACGACCGCTGAGCGCCCGAGAGGGCGCGCCACATACAATGCCCGGTCGCTTCCCGCTTCCAGTACCCCTCAGGAGGGCCAGTGCCGCTACCGAAGGACATCAAGTTCGTAACGTTCGACTGCTACGGCACGTTGATCGACTGGGAGAACGGGGTCCACGAGGCCTTCCAGAAGGAGGCCGATCGCGACGGGTTCACGATCAAGCAGGACGTGCTGATCCCGCGCTTCCTCGAGATCCAGCACAAGATCCAGTCCGGCTCCTACGAGCTCTACGCCGAGGTCCTGCGCCGCACCGCCGTCCAGGTCGCCGAGGAGCTCGGCTGGAACCTGGAGTCCTCGCGAGCGCAGTTCCTGCCGGACAGCGTGCCGCGCTGGCAGCCGTTCCGCGAGACGAACGCGCAGATGGAGAAGTTCGCGAAGAAGTTCGAGCTGGGCATCCTCTCGAACGTCGACGACAAGCTCCTGGGCGCGACGCGCCGCCACTTCCGCGCCGATCTCGACCTCGTCGTGACCGCTCAGCAGGTCCGCTCCTACAAGCCGGACCCCGCCCACTTCAAGGAGTGCGCGCGGCGGATCGACAAGAAGAAGAAGAACTGGGTCCACATCGCCTCGGGCTACGACACCGATGTCGAGCCGTGCATCAAGCAGAAGATCCCGGTGATCTGGGTCAACCGCCATTCGCAGGAGCTCGAGTCCGGTCAGAAGAAGCCGACCGCGGAGGTCAAGAACTTCCGCGAGGCGGCGAAGCTGCTCGGCGTCGTCGTCTAGCCCGGCCTCGATGCGCGCGGTCTCGGTCCACCGCGACGCGATCGTCGTCACCAGCCTGCTCTGGCAGACCACCGCGACCGTCCTGCGCGCCGGCGACGAGGCGATGATGATCGACTCGCCGTACTTCCCGGACGAGCTCGAGCTGCTGCCGGGCGTGCTGAAGCAGGCCGGCTTCGAGCCGAGCGCGCTGCTGGCGACGCACGGAGACTTCGACCATCTGCTCGGGCGGCTCGCCTTCCCCGGGCTGGCGCTCGGGGTGGCCGAGAGCACGATGCGCGAGATCCACAATCGCCCGGGCGAGGCGCAGCGCCAGCTGCGGGACGCCGACGCCGAGAACTACGTCGAGCGCGCGCGGCCGCTGACGCTCGGAGCGGTCGAGACGCTGCCGGTCCCCGGCCACCTCGAGCTGGGCGACCAGGCAGTCGAGCTGCACATCGCCGAGGGCCACACCGCGGACGGGATGGCGATCTGGGCGCCGTGGCTCGGCGTGCTCGTATGCGGCGACTACCTGTCGAACGTGGAGATCCCACGGATCGAGAAGGGTGGGTCGGTGGCGGACTACCGCAACACGCTCGGGCGGCTGGAGGCACTCGTCGAGCGCGCGCAGTCGGTCGTGCCGGGGCACGGCGCACCGCAGGGACGCGAGGCGGCGCTGGCGTTGCTCGAGGAGGACCTGGCGTACCTCGACTCGTTGGAGCGAGGTGAGGAGCGGCCGAGTTTGCCGAAGGGACGCGACAGCGCCGCGCAGCGCACGCTTCACGCGGACAACCTCAGGCTGGTCAGCTAGAAGCCGCAGCCGCCGCGGCGGCGCCGCTCGACGCGCTGCGGTTTACGGCAACGACCTTTACTCCGAGTCAAGCTCTTTTACTCCCAGGCAATTTTCTTGTCGTAAACCGCAGCGGCGGTGAAGGCGGGAGTGCGGTGGAGAGAGGAAGCCGGGCGCCCGTCTCGCGATAGCGCTAGGCGTTCTTGCGAACGTGCCAGTCGACCGAGACGGTTGCGACCTCGGTGCCGTTAGCGTCGGTGAGCGAGACGGAGACGGGGAACTCGACGCGGCCGTCGGCGTCGAGGCGCTCGAGCAGCGCTGACTTCTCCTCGCCGAGTGTGGCGGTGGCGGTGATCGGGCCCTTGGCGAGCTTGAGGTAGTTGATCTGCGCGGCCTTGGCGAGCGGTGTGATCTCGCCCATCCGCTGGGCGAAGGCGCCGACGAACGCGGCGCCGGAGGCGGCCTCCGCGGCCGAGAACAATCCGCCGGCGTGCTGGGAGCCGACGTGGTTGCGCAGCCCCTCGTCGTCTGGGAGCAGGACGGAGCCGCTCCCGTCCGACACCGCGACGACCTGCAGGCCGAGGTGCTTGTTGAACGGGATCGCCTGCTCAAGGCCTGCGCGCACTGCCTCGTAGTCCATTCGCGGACCCTACACTCGCCCGCGTGTCGGCCACGGGCGTGATCTTCGACTGCGATGGCGTGTTGGTCGACACCGAGCCCGTGGCAGGCGAGGTGCTCTCAGGCCTGATCTGCGAGCTGGGCGTGCCGACGACGGTCGAGCAGACGATGGCCACCTACATGGGGCGATCGTGGGCGTCGTGCATGGAGATCCTGGCCCGGCAGCTCGGCGGGCCGCCGCCGTCCGACTTGCACGAGCGCTACATGGCTGGCGTCACCGACGAGTGGAGGCGGAGCCTCCGAGCCGTCCCGGGCGTCGAGGCGGCGTTGGACGCGATCGAGCTGCCGACGTGCGTCGCGTCGAGCGGGGAGCACGAGCGCATGCGGTTGACGCTCGGGCTGACGGGACTGCTGCCGCGGTTCGAGGGCCGGATCTTCAGCGCGACGGAGGTCGCGAACGGCAAGCCGGCGCCCGATCTCTTCCTGCATGCGGCGGAGCGGATGGGCTTCGAGCCGGCGGACACGGTCGTCGTGGAGGACACGGTGCCCGGAGTGCAGGCCGGCAGGGCGGCCGGGATGCGCGTGCTGGCGTTCGCCCGCTACGTGCAGCCGGCGGAACTCGCTGGGGCTGGCGGGGAGGTCTTCGACGACATGCGCGAGCTGCCGGCCCTGCTCTAAGCCAGGTCGGCGAACGAGCGCAGTGCGATGCCCTCGGCGGCGATCGCCTCGCGTACGCGCGGATCGCAGAGCACCGCCACCTCGCGCTCGCGCTCGGTCGCGTACGACGACTCGCCGTCGACCCCGATGCCCGGGTGGCAGCCCATCTCCGTGACGCCGGCAGGCAGTGCGGCGATCAGCTCGACCAGTCGCTCGGCCGTGATCGCCTCGGGTACCGGCTCGCCCTTGCCGGTCTGGCCGTAGAAGTCGCCCGAGTAGCGGATGCCGTTCGCGCGCAGCGGCACGCCGAGTGGCTCCACCAGCGCGCATACCGCCGAGGCCGCCGGCTCGTTCATGTGGACGTGCTGGTGCGAGTCGACGTGCGTCGGCGGGCGGCCGAGCAGCTCGGCAAAGGCGTCGAGCTGGGCGCGCACCTCGCGGGCGATGTCGTCGGGGTCCTCGAGCGAGCAGCTCTCGTAGACCGTCACCCACTCGCCGTCCTCGTACTCCCAGTGGCCGAGGTCGAGGTGGAGGCCGACGGCCAGCTCGGGGTGCTCGGATGCGTAGGCCGCCGCCGCGGGCGCGGCCTCGCGCCGGACCATCAGCGTGGTCGACGTCACGATTCCCCGTTCATGCGCCGCGACGATCCCGGCGTTGACGCCGTCGCTGAGGCCGAAGTCGTCGGCGTTGACGATCAGCGTGCGCGGTTCTGCCATGTCAGAGGTCTAGCGCCTCGGCGAGCTGGACAGCCTCGCGGAGCCAGTCGTGGCGGTGGCCCTCGGGGGGCTTCCACTCCGCGGGCGCCCAGCCGAGCCACTGGACCGCGAGGTGCAGGCGGCAGAGGCCGAGGTCGCGGCCGGGCACGTCGCCGTAGGCGGAGACGATCGCCTGGCGGTCCTCGTCCGACCAGCCGCCGCTGACCAGCGCGGCGAGGTCGACGAGACCGGGCCCGACCGCCGCCAGCTCCCAGTCGACGGGGCAGATGCGCGGCGCGTTGCCGCGCGCGTCGACCAGGACGTTGGAGGCGTAGAGCTCGCCGTGGATGACGGTCGTCGGCAGCGCGGTGAGCTCCTCGATCGCCGAGTCGTAGCGCTCCGCCAGCCAGGCGAGTGTCTGCTGCCGCTCCGTGGCGTCCTCGTAGGCGTCGGCAAACCCGCGCGCCCGATCGATCCAGCGGCGGTAGTAGGCGTGGTCGTAGTCGAGCAGCCGGCCCGCCGCGCGGTGACGGTCGACGTCGGGGGCGAAGCGCTCGTGCATCCGCGCCAGCCAGCGGGCAGTCTCCTGCCAGAGCCCCAAGTCGCCGACTTGGTAGAGCTCGACGCCGTCCACCAGCTCGACGAAGAGCCAGGAGCGTTCGGGCACGCTGCCGAAGAAGCGTGGCGTGCCGAGCTGTGCGTGTTCCAGCAGCGACGAGTAGACGGTCGGCTCGCGCAGCGGGTCGTGGAGGAACTCCGGCTTGGCCGCGCGTGTCAAGCCGTCGAGCGTGTCCCAGCCGAGCTGCTTGAAGAGCATTCGCAACTCGGTCCCATCGGGAAGCGTGACGTCGAGCGCCTCGATCGGGAAGCTGGTGCGGTACTCGAAGGGCCGGCGAGCGATGCGCGCGGGCGGTGGATGGCCGGTCTCGGCGAGGGCGGCCTCGAGGCCGGCGCGCAGCTCTCCGTCTGACGGTGGCGATGCCGGCACCGGCCTAGCCTAGGCGCCGGGCCGGTCCAGTTCGCCAAGCAGGCGGGGGAGGACGTCGCGCGAGTCGAATCGCTCCTCGGCGAGTTGGCGGGCGGCGCCGGCGTGGCGCTCCCACGCCGCCATCACCTCGTCGATCGCGGCCGCGGCCTCCTCGACGCTCGAGAACGCGAGCAGCCCCTCGCCCGTCGGGAGGTAGTCGCTGAACCCCGTCTCCTGTGCGACGACCGGCCGCCCGCTCGCCAGGTAGCAGGCGCTGCGATCGCTGAACCAGCCGCTGCGCGAGGCGACGTAGCCCTGCTTGGCGATGCACAGCTCGGCTGCGGAGGAGCGGATGAACTCGGCGTAGCGCTCGGGCGTTCCCGCGGCGTCGGCCGGGTCGACGAGCTCCCAGCCGTTCCCGCGCAGGGCGGCGAGGTCGTCCGTCTCGTCGGGGTGGATCCCGAGCGCGATCTCGAGGCGCGCGTCCGTGCGACGCGGCAGCTCGATCAGCTCACGCAGCGAGTGCGCGCGTTGGCCGTAGTGGATGCCCTCGTGCTCCATCGAGCCGTAGGAGCGCCAGTGGCCGACCGTGGTGAGCACCTCCTCGGCAGGCCTCGCCTGTACGGGCCAGCGGTCGAGCACGACGGGCGGCAGGGTGGCGATCCAGTCGCGCCCGCAAGTCGGGATCGGGCAGCCCGGCTCGCCGACTGCTTGGCCGACGGTGACGAAGTGCGTGTGGCGGTCGAAGCCCATGTCCTCGCCAGTCGCCTGCCAGACCTGGACGAAGCCGGGGTCGAGATCGAGGAAGGCGCGCGTCGGGATCGGCTCGAGCAGCCGCTCGTCGGCGAGCATCCCGGAGACGTTCAGCAGCAGGTCGGCGCTCGCGGCGAAGCGGGCGAGCTCGTCGAACGGCATCCCGGCCGTCTCGTCGCTGCCCGTCTTCAGCAGGGCCGCTCCGGTGCGGGCGTCGGGCAACGAGCCGAAGTAGCTGACGACGTCCCCGGCGAGCTCGTCGACCGGCTCGACGAGGACGACCTCGTGCCCGAGCTCGCGCAGGCCGACGAGGTACTGCAGCACCGCCCAGGTCGCGCCGCCCTGGTGCGGATCGCCGGCGACCATCCCGCTGAGCAGGATCCGCAGCCGCTCGCTCAAGGCCGCGTGACCTCGACGCGGATGCGCATCAGGTCGCGGTCCGGCGTCTTGTGGCAGTCGCGGTAGTGGAGCTGTGTGAAGTAGAGGAACGGCGTGCGCCCGGTGGTCGCGAACGTCCGCGAGCCGCTGGCCGGGTCGATCAGCGACGGGTACGCGATCGGCGACCGCCCACCGCAGCGGTAGGCCTGCCGTCGCGTGGCGCGCATCAGCAGCCGGCGCGGACTCCAGTGCACGAGATCGCGCGACGTCGAGAAGTACACGCCGCCGACCTTCGGACCGATGCTCGACGCGCCCGGACCGGCGAGGCCGACGAGCAGGTAGCGGCCGATCTCGGTGTTGTAGGTCAGGCTCTCGGCCATCTCCGCGATCTCGTCGGTGGCGATCGGCCGGCATGCGGATCGGTGGCGCGGCTTGGTCCGGTAGGGGTCGGTGAAGCGGCGGTCGAAGCCGTCCCCGCTCCATGCGCGCCAGCCGCGGGAACTCGAGATCCGCGCCGTGCGCATCAGGCACGTGCCGCGCGTTGCGCTCCCGTTGCGTACCCGGACGAGCGAGTAGAGGGCGCCGTCTGGTCCCGGCACTATGTTGCTCGGCGTGAGCACGCCGACGGTGCCGGCGTCCGGTCGGTAGCGGTAGGGGGCTGCGGCGACGAGGTTCCGCGGCGCCCGCGCCTGCACGTAGGTCCTGCCGCCGTCGTCGGACCGGGCGAGCGTGATCGCGTTGTACCAGCAGCGCTTGTAGCGGCCGCTCGGGCAGCGCCCGCGGTGGCGGTGCCCCTGGTACTCGTCGTGCACGAGCGCCCAGATCCGCTTGCCGTCGGCGGTATGGACCGCTGCCAGCCACTCGCGATCGTCGTAGAGCCGGGCAGCCCGCTTGCGGCCCGACCGCATCACGGGCGCGCAATCGACGTCGAGGCTGTCGAGCGACGGCCCGACCATGCGGAAGTTGTCGAAGTGCGAGATCAGCAGTTGGGTGCGGCCCAGGTAGTCGCGGAAGGCACGTGCCGGCAGGTCGGGGTAGTTCGTGCGCCTGCAGGCGTCGCGGCTCCAGTCGAAGACGACGTGGCGCTGTGCGATCACGCGGATCGCGGCCTCGGGTACCGCCGAGGATCCGCCGCCGGCTCCGATCATCAGCCCGACGGTCAGCGCGAGTGCGGCGAGCGCGACGAAGCGGCGGCTGATCGAGGACGGCGCGGGCATGGCTCTCAGCCTGTCACGCCGATCCGGTCGAGCAGCCGGCCGAGCACCACGTCCGAGTCGAGCCGGTCCTCCGCGAAGGCGCGCGCTGCGGCGCCGTGGCCGGCGGGGTCGGCCGCGATCGCCTCCGCTCCGGCTACGGCCTCGTCGACCGAGCCGAAGGTGACCAACCCGCCGTCGGTCGGCACGTCCCCGCCGAGCCCCGTGTCCTGCACGAGGGCGGGACGACCTGTCGCGAGATACGCGGCCGTGCGATCGCTGAACCAGCCGCTGCGACTGTCGACGTAGGCGCCCTGGGCGACCGAGAACTCGGCTGTGGAGCCGGCGACGTATTCGCGGAAGGCGAACGGGCTGGCGGCCACCGTCTCCGGCTCGACGATCCGCCAGCCGTGTTGACGCAGCGCGTCGAGATCCGCCGCATCGCCTGGGTGGATCGACAGAGCGATCTCGAACACGGCGTCGGGAAGCCGGCGCGGAAGCTCGATCAGGCGGCGGAACTGGTGGTGCTTGAGGCTCATCGTCTCGCCGTCGATCGTCACCGATCCCGACGGGCTGCGCCATGTCGCGACCGTGGTGAAGCGCATCGGCGCGGGGGGCGCAGGAAGCTCGGGAAAGAAGTCGAGCAGGACCGGCGGCAGCGTCGGGATCCAGTCGATCCCCGACGTCGGGATGCGACACCCCGGCTGACCGACCCTGAGCCCGACCGTCGCGTAGTGGTCGTGACCGCTCAGCTCGAAGTCGACGGCCGGATCGGCGTGCCAGCTCTGCGTGAATCCCGGATCGAGGTCGACGTACAGCCGCTCGCGCGGACCGCGGAGCAGCTCCGGCAGCGTGAGATGGCCGCTCAGGTTGACGAGCAGCTCAGCCTCGGAGGCGATCTCCGCCAACGGCGTACGCTGCGGCTCGTCCGGGTCGTCCCCGCACAGCAGGGTCGCTCGCTCGCCGAGGCCGAACTCCTGCGTCACGTCCTCGAACCAGCGCCGGCTGCCGTCGTCGGCAGATGGCAGCTGCTCGACGAAGTGGACGTCGAACCCGAGACGCCGCAACCCGAGCGCCCATGACAGGCGCACCCACGCCTCGCCGCCGTTGGACGGCTTGTTGGCGAGCGCCCCGGCGACGATGGCGACGGCCATCGGCCTAGCTCAGCTCGACGCCGGCGAGCGGCGCCCCAGCAGCTCGCGGATGCCGCGCGGGTGGTAGCGCGCCAACACGCCGACCTCCCGCAGCGCCTTGCCGATCTGGCGGTCGCGAAGCGAGAGCCTCGCCTGCGTGGCCAGCTGCTCGCCGTAGTAGGCCCGCCAGAACTTGGTCGCGTAGCGGTAAGCCTCGGTCAGGCCGGCCGAACCCGTGACGTGCGGTTGTTGCCGGCGGACGGCGGCGAGCGTCTTCGTCAGCATCAGAGCCGCGTCTCCGCTCACGTTGGTCCCGTGCTCGCGGTGCTCGGCGACGAGCGTGGCGTGGCTCTTGACCGGGAACGAACGGACGATGTCGAGCGTCAGGGCGAAGTCCGCGACCGCCTCCATCTCGGGGTCGAACCCGGCGACGTGCTCGAAGAGCGAACGGCGGTAGACCGCCCGTCCGGGGAAGCCCGCCCAGTTGGTGCGCAGCAACTGGGCGTACTGGTCGTGCTCGACGATCGGCTGGTCGTGCGTCGGCAGCGGCGTTCCGTCCTCGGCGATCCGGCGGTAGGTCCCGATCGCCGCCGCGCACTCCGGATGCTCCTCGAGGTTGCGCACGCCCGCCTCGACCGCCTCAGGGAGCAGTCGGTCGTCCGCGTCGAGGAAGACGAGGAAGTCGCCGTTGGTGCTCCGTAGGCCGACGTTGCGCGACGCGGCCATGCCGCCGTTGCGGCCGCTGACGCAACGCACCCCCGGGTAGCGCGCGGCGATCGCCGCGGCGTTGTCCGGGGAGCCGTCGTCGACGACGACGACCTCGACGTGGGGATAGGTCTGGGCCAGCGTGCTCTCGATCGCTTCGCCGAGGAAGTGCGCCTGAGCGAAGCACGGTATGACGACCGACACCAGCTCGGCGAAGGCGGGTGAGCGATCGCGGCGCCAGCGGTGCATCCCGTCGATCGTGGCGAGCTTCGTGCGACGGTCGTCGTCGAGCACGGCATGAACCTCGATCGCGAAGCGCGGCGGCGTCCCGATCAGGTTCAGAGCCGTGCGAAAGCCCGCGCTGGCCGACTCGGGACGGTCGGGGAAGGCCTTCTCGATGTCAGGTCGCGCGACGTGCACCGGCTCGCGCCAGAGGACGTCGCCGTCGCTGACGAACTCGACGGCCACGGCGCGCGGACCGGAGCTCAGCACCCACCCGACCACGTCGACGGCGTGCGCGTCGATCACCGCTCCCGGCTTCGGGCCGTCGAGGAAGCCGCTGCGCAGCCCGTCCAGCGGGTCGGCAAGCGTCACGGCGGCGATCTCGACCAGCGCGCCCATCTCAGGCCTCGCCCATGCTGACCCGGTCGAGCGTCAGCTCCGCGAACGGCAGCCGCTCGCCGTCGGCGAGCACCGCCACGACCGTCGCATGCTCACCGTCTGGGACCTCGAGGGCGTTGAAGGTCGTCTGGAATCCCGCCGTCCGCCATGAGTCGGGAAACGCATCGCTCAGGTCGGCCCGCTCGCGGTCCACCGGCGCCCTCCAGACGAGCTCGCCACCGCCCTCGAAGTCGATCGCGGCGACCCGGCTCTCCTCGCCCGCGACCCATCCGACCACGCGAATCGCATACGTCGGCAGAAGCGGGTCCGACGCCGGGACCTCGATGTTCCCGCCTGCCAGGCCGGCGGGCAGAGGCCGCGACACGGTCACCCCGACCCTCGTACGGGCGCGGCTGCGGACGTCGGCCTCGCCGTCGCCGACCGGCTCGAGCTCGTGGACGACGCACCAGTCGTCGGCCGAGGCCTCGCGTCCGTGCTCGGCCAGGTACTCGACCAGGCCGGGATGCCGGTCCATCCACTCCCTGGCGTCCGAGGGAACCACCACGTAGCAGGATCCCAGGCCTCCGATCGGCTTCGGGCCGCTCCCGTAGTCCTGCCAGGCGGGGGAGAGCGCTGACGCCGCTGCGCGAATCGCCTCGAGCTCGGTCACGGCGCGTGCGTCGCGCCGCGGCAGGGTGCGGACGTGGCGACCGTTGAAGTACGGCTTGAGCTCTCGCCGGGGGTCGATCAGGACCACACACGCGTCGAACGGGACCGCGAGCTGCTCGACCGCCAGCTGGCAACGGCGGAACGCGATGCAGCGCTCGATCAGCTCCCGCTGGTCCGGAAGCTCGGGCAGCAGCTGCTCGTAGAGCGGCAGATCGAGCTCGAGCTGGGCCACGCGGTCCATGCCGGAGAACATCCCGCCACCGTGGACGCGATAGGCCGCCAGCGTCTCGGGCAGGTAGCCGACCCAGCCGAGCATCGCGGCGCGGATGTGGATCAGCCAGTCGATCCACGGGGACTCGAACGACCACTCGGGAAGCGCTTCCGCGACGCGGCGCCGGAACATCATCGTCGGCGCCGGGATGAAGCACTCGGGCAGGATGTCCTCGACCTCGAAGCGCTGGTCGGCGAGCTGCGGCGTGAGGATCCCCGACGGCTGCCCGATCTCGTCGTGGATCAGGCTGACGTCGTGGAAGCAGCTCATGCAGTCCGGGTTGCGATCGAGGAAGCTCACCTGACGCGCCAGCTTGGCGCGCGACGTCCAGTAGTCGTCGCCGTCGAGGTAGGCGATCAGCTTGCCGCGGGTCACACGCAGCGTCTGCTCGAACATCTCGCCGTGGCCGACGTTGCGTTCGGGCAGCACGGTCCTGATGACGTCCGGATGGCGCTCCGCGTAGCCCGCGACGATCTCGCGCGTGCCGTCGGGCGAGCAGTCCTCGCCGATCACCAGCTCGAACGGGAAGGGAGCGTCCTGGATCAGGACGCTCTCGATCGACTGGGCGATGAACGGCGCGTGGTCGTAGGTCCTCAGCACCACGCTGACCAGTGGCTCCACCGGCGAGATCATGCCACGGGCCTCCCCTCCAGCTGCTCGAAGCGCGGGCTGCCGGGCCGCGGCGTTCGCCGCGCCAGGCGCAAGAGCCCGGCCGGATGGCTGCGGGCGAGCGTTCTCGCCCCCCGCCACGCAAGGCGCCACTTTCCTCGGCGCCACGCCGCCCAGACTCCGTCGGCGAGCGCCTGTCCCTGTTCGGCCCTCGTCTTGCGGATCCCGGCGCGCCGTGCCGCGCGCTCACGCCGGTTGCGCAGCTCCGACCGCTGGCGGCGGAGCACCTGGAGCTGGGAGGTCAGCACGACGGCCGCGTTGCGCGTGGTGTTCGACCCGTGACGGCGGTACTCGGTCACCACGGCGTCGTGGCAGACGACCGGATAGCGGCGCGCGAGCTTGAGGTAGAGGTCGTAGTCGTCGGCGGCCGTCAGCGTCTCGCTGAACCCGCCCACGGCCTGGATGGCCGAGCGCCTGTAGACCATCGACGAGCCGGACCAGATGAAGCAGTCCTCGAGCAGGTTGAGGTAGTGGTCGTGTGCGATCACCGGCTGTCCGCCGACGCGGATCACCGTTCCGTCGGCCCCGATGTCACGCGGCATGCCGGCCGCGAACGCCGCCTCGGGGTGCTCGGCGAGGCTCGCCAGCCCGACCTCGATGGCGTCCGGGAGCAGGCGGTCGTCGGCGTCGAGGAAGACGGCGAAGGCGCCGCTCGACCGGGCGAGGCCGGCGTTGCGGGCTGCCGCGACGCCCTTGTTCGGCTGGCGGATGCAGCGGACGCCCGGATAGCGCGCGGCGACCTCGCAGGTGTTGTCGCTCGAGCCGTCGTCGACGACGGTCAGCTCGAGGTCGGGGTGCGTCTGGGCGAGCACGCTCTCGATCGCCTCGCCGAGGTAGTGCGCCTGGTTGAAGCAGGGGATCACCACGGAGACGTGCTCCGGTCGCTCTCCCGTGTGCGCCTCCGCGCGGCGGACGCGGACGGTCGCGAGCTCGGGACGGGAGCCGTCGGCGAGCACGGCCCGGACTCCGACGTCGAGGTCGACCTCCGGCTGCAGGGCGACCGCGTTGAGCGAGGCGGCGAACCCGGCCTGGGCGGCTAGCGGACCCTCGTATGCGCCGGCTACCCCGGGTCGCTCGATGCCGATCTCGGCACGGCCGACGCGCCGCTCGTCCACGACCAGCTCGACGGCGAGCAGGGGCTCGGCGGCCGGCACCGCCCAGCCGGTCAGCCACACGCGAGCCGGATCGATCAGCTCGCCGGCCGACGGACCGTCGACATGCGACGCGCGCACGACCTGGCTTGGGGGATGGTCGGCGACCGCCACGACTTCGAGCGGTCGCGCCACCGAGCGCTCCTCCGGGTTCAGCGGGCGAGGAAGCGGTCGACCAGGCTCTGGCGGCCGACCTCGACCTTGATCGTCCCGATCGGCGCCTTGACGCCGTCGGCGAGGATCGCCCGGACGGCGAGGTCGTGGCGTCCGCGTCCGCTTCCCTTCACCAGGAGGCGGAAGCCCGCCTTGTCGGCGCCCGGGACCTGCGCGTATGCCTCGGCGACGCCCGGCCGCTCGATGTCGAGCGGCGTGGTCGCCACCACCTGACCCGCGGCGACGACCTCGACGGCCTCCGCGGCGGCGTCGCGCCCGACTGCCCAGCCGACGATCTTCAGCGCGCTCGAGTCGACCTTCTCGCCGACCACGGGCGCATCGAGGCGTGCGGCGCGCAGGACGTCGGTGTCCCCGGTGTCGACCGAGACGTCGAGCACCTTGATCCATTCGTTTCGTGGCATCCCGGCAGTGTATATCGGCTTCGTGCCCTCCACGAACAGGCTCTCGTCCTCGCGATTGTCGAGCTCCACGATGCCTGCGAGGCCGCTTGCGGTGCTCTTGTAGGAGCACGCGACGACGTCCTCGAAGCCGGCCTTGCGCAGCAGCTCCTCGGCGAAGTCGGTGGTGAAGAGGGTTCTCGAGTACCCGTACCAGAGCATGTGCACGATGAAGCGGCCGCCGAGGCTCTCGACCTCGTCCGCGCCGACCTTGAAGTAGTCGGCGTCGCCGGCTTGATAGGCGCGTATGCCACGCTCGAGGTCGGGCAGGCAGAGGCGCAGCGTCCCGCCGGGCTTGAGGACGCGCCGCAGCTCCTCGAGGACGGGGACGAGCTGGGGATAGGGCAGCTCCGGAAGCGCGTGGACGCTGACCGCGTAGTCGATGCTCTCGTCGTCGAGCGGCAGCCGGCCGAGGATGTCGCAGACGACGTCGACGCCGGGGTCGTCCTTGATGTCCGAGTTGACCCAGCCCGGTGCTATGTGCGAGCCGCAGCCCCAGTTGAGCCGGCGCGGCGCGCTCATGCCGCCCCCAGCCGATCGAGCAGCCGGCCCAGCACCTTGCCGGCCTCGAAGCGCTCCTCGGCGATCTCCCGCGCCACGCGCGAGTGGCGGTCCCAGTCGGACGACACGGCGTCGATGCCGGCGGCCGCGCCGTCGACGTCTGAGTAGGCGATCAGGCCCTCGCCAGTCGGGAGCCGGTCGGAGAAGCCGGTGTCCTGGGCGACCACCGGCCGGCCGCTGGCGAGGTAGCAGACGCTGCGATCGCTGAACCAGCCGCTGCGGGTGTCGACGTACATGCTCTTGGCGACCATCAGCTCGGCCAGCGAGCCCTGGATGTAGTCGCGGTAGGCCCAAGGGTCCACGGCGACGACGGAGGGGTCGGCCAGTCGCCAGCCGTTCGCGCGCAGCAGCTCCGAGTCGGCCGAGTCGGCGGGGTCTATGTCGAGTGCGAGCTCCAGCTCGGCGTCCACCATCGCGGGCAGTCTGGCGAGCTTGCGCAGCTCGTGGGCGCGCAGCCCGTAGCGCTGCCCGCCGTACTCGACCGGATCGTACGGGCCACGCCAGCTTCCTACGCTCGTCACGCGCGTCCCGCGCGCGGCGACCGGCCAGTGCCCGAGGGCGATCGGCTGTGGCGTGACGATCCAGTCGAGCCCGCAGGTCGGAACCTTGCAATCGGGCTGTCCGACGTTCTCGCCGACGGTGACGAACGCGTCGTGGCCGGCGAACGGGTCGTGCAGCCCGAGCTCACGCCACATCTGGCCGAAGCCGGGGTCGATGTCGACGAAGACGCGCTGCCTCGACGCGGCCAGGACCTCGTCGTCGTCGACGAAGCCCATCACGTTGAGCAGCAGGTCGGAGTCCCGTACGTGCGTCAGCACGGTGGCGCGCGACAGGCCGACGGTCTCGCTGCCGTCGTCGAGCAGCAGCGCGTAGGAGTCCTCGAGACCGAGCCCGGCCATCGTGTCTGCCAGCCAGGCGACGCAGCGCTCGCGAGCGGCGGCTGAGGGCGCCCCCGCGGCGTCGGTCGCCATCTCCGGGGTCAGGCGGTCCAGGAAGAGCACGTCGTGGCCGAGCTGACGCAGCCCGAGCACGTAGTTGAGCAGCGCCCAGGCGTGGCCGCCGTAGCCGGGACGTTGGGCGAGCGACCCGCCGACGACGATCGAGGACATGGCCGGGAGTGTGGGCTAGCTCTGCGAGGCGCCCTCGAGCGTCGGCTCGTAGCCGAGCTCGACCAGCATCGGGTCGAGCAGCTCGCTGCAGAGCTCGGCGAGCTCGGGCGAGAGCTCGTCGCGCCAGCGGCCGATCGTCGCCGAGACCTCGGCCGTGGTGCGGTGGTGGGCGTAGTCGGGCACCTCGGTCTCGGCGAGCTCGAGCGTCTCGGAGATCGCGTCCTCGCCGCTGTCGAGGCCGAGGTAGTCGAACATGCCGCCGAGCGTCGCCTCCGGCGTCTGGATCAGGTCCTCGTAGCGCACGAGATGAGCGGAGTCGCCGCACTCGCGCAGGCGCTTGAGCAGGCGGCGTGCGGAGTAGCGGACGGTCGTCTCGACGTACTCCGCGTCGCTGCGCGCCGTCCCACGTCCGAACGCCTGGTAGCCGCGCTTCTCGTTGAAGGCGATCACCGAGCAGAGCATGTCGCGGAAGTCGCGCACGAGGATGACCTCGCGAGCGCCGGGATAGATCTCCTTGAGCAGGTCGGGCACCACCTGGTAGGGCAGGAACTTCTCGACGAAGTAGCGCGGCGACGCGTCCGATCCGGCGACGCGCGAGTAGAAGGCCTCGATCCGCGACTGGCACATCGCGAAGACCTCCTCGACCGCATTCCCGCCGAGCCACTCCTCGAGCTCGGGATCGCCGGCGATGCCGGCCTGGAGGCCGCCCTGATCGAGCCACCAGAGCTTGTCCTCGAGCGGCCCGGGCACGAGCTGGCCGAGATAGCTCTGGGGACGGGACAGCCCCTGGGCGACGTTCGCCCAGTAGGTCGCGACGCGAACGTCACGGGCATAGGGCTTGAAGGCGACCATCTCGGGGTGGCGGCTGAGCAGCCAGACGAGCCAGGTCGAGCCGCTGCGGCCGATCGTGTTGACCATCAGCGGCTGGATCAGGCCCGCGCCGCTGGTCGGAAGCATCCGGCGGTGGCCGCGCACGGTGGCGAGCGGCGCCGACGAGCCGTCCTCGCACCACGCCGTCACGGTCAGCTCGAAGTCGGCGCGCAGGTCGAGCGACCCGAGCGGCACGCGAAAGCCGCAGTGCTCCGCTCCGGCGGCTTGGGGGAAGGCCGCGGCGATGTCCGCCCGCGGCTCGTCGAGGCCGACCTCGAGCACGGCGCGGCCCTCGTGCGAGATCTCGATCGCCGTGACCGGCGAGGCGTCGCCGAGCGCCCAGCCGGACAGCTCGAAGCCGTGGATCGGGCTCGTGGCGCCGGCCTTGGGCCGGTCGAGACGACCGCCGAGCAGACGGCCAGGGGCGGAGGTCCGCTCCTCTATCTCGACTATCTCGACCATCGTGTCGCCTTCTCTCGGTTGTGGATGGGACGGGTCATCTCGACTCTGCTCCGGCCGGGACCTCGTAGCCGAGCTCGGCGAGGATCGGACCGAGCGCCTCGTGACAGGCGTCCGCCACGTCGCTCGGCAGGTCGTTCCTCCAACGGCCGATCGAGGCGTCCGCGCTGGTCGTGGTCCGGTGGTGGTCCATCGATCCCGATCCTGACGCGGCCCGCTCGAGGGTGGCCTCGATCTCGTCCTCGCTAGCGTCGACGTCGAGGTGCTCGAACAGCGCGGCGAGCGCCTCGCGCGGCTCGTGCACGAGGTCCTCGTAGCGGACGAGGTGGGGCCGCTGGTCCGCCCCGCGCCAGCGCTCCACGAGCTCGACCGCGGACGGCGCGAGCGTCTGATGCACGTAGTCGACGTCGTTGCCCGACTCGGCCCGGCCGAACGCCTCGTAGCCGCGCTTGCGGTTGAACGAGATGACCGAGCACAGGATGTCGCGGAAGTCGCGCACCAGGACGACCTCGCGCGCACCGGCGTAGGTCTCCGCGAGCAGGTCGGGCAGCACCTGGTAGGGGCTGAACTTCTCGACGAAGTAGCGCGGCGAGGCGCCGGGCCCGGCGACGTGCGCGTAGAACTCCTCGATGCGCTCCTGGCACATGCCGAGCAGCGACCCGATGCCCTCGCGGCCCATCCACTGCTCGAGCTCCGGGTCTCCGAGCTGGTCGCTCCCGTGCTGCGAGCCGAGCCACCAGTGGGGCTTCTCGAGATCCGGCGGGTCGAACGGCGCGAGGAAGCTCTCGGGTTGCGCGAGGTCCTGGAATATGTCCATCCAGTAGGTGGCGATCCGCGCGTCCTTGATCCAGGGCGCGAAGGCGACGACCTCCGAGTGCGACGCCAGCAGCGTGACGAGCAGCGTCGAACCGCTGCGGCCGATCGTGTTGACCATCAGCGGCTGGATCTTCGACTCGCGCGAGGAGCGGATACGGCGCCGCTTGCAGCTGAGCTTGGCGAGTGGCAGGCGCACTCCGTTCTCGAGCTTCGCGCGCAGGACCAGCTCGAACTCGGCCGGGAGCGCGAGCGTCCCGATCGCCGCCCGGTAACCGGTCTGCTCGGCCCCCTCCAGATCCGGGAAGCCGGCGGCGATGTCGGGGCGGTTGCCGTCGAGTGGGACCAGCGCCAGCGGTCGCTCCTTGTGGAGGACCTCGACGTGGTCGACGCTCAGCGACTTGCTGAAGACCCAGCCCTCGATCACGAGGTTGTAGGAGCCCGCGGTCGCGCCGGCCTGCGGCGTGTCGAGGTCGGAGCCGTGGACGTAGTCGCTCTCGCCGCTGTTGACGTCGGTCGCCTCCACGGTGAGCACTGCGTCGCTCACGGCGACGGCTCCGCGGCGACCGCGGTGGTGCCGTAGAGCTCGCGTATGCCCTGCCGGCCGTCGGTCGCCTCGATCCGATCTGCCCAGCGCTGGTTGAAGAGCCAGGCGTTGAAGCGGTTGCTCATGTCGTTGTCGACCGGCACGTTCGAACGGCCCTCGAGGTGGTAGAGCTCGACCTGCGGGACGTACCACGTCTCCAGGCCACGCTCGTGGAGGCGCATGCAGAAGTCGGCATCCTCGTAGCCACCCTTGACGTAGTCCGCCGACAGGCCGCCGAGCTCGCGGTACAGCGAGGCCTCCGTCAACAGGCAGGCGCCGCTCAGCGCCGGAGCCGGGCGACCGGCTCGCGCACGGTCGAAGTCGCGGTGCAGCCCCTTGAAGGCGTGCGTCAGCTGCCAGGCGCCGGTCGCCGGGTCGCGCCGGAACTCGACGCCCGCGTGTTGGATCGAGTCGTCGTCGTAGAGCAGCTTGGGCGCGACCGCTCCCGCCTCGGGCAGCGCGTCATAGGCGGCGACCAGCCGCTCGAGCCAGCCGGGTCCCGCTGGCAGCACGTCCGAGTTGAGCAGCAGCAGCATCCGGCCGGTGGCGAGCGAGGCGCCGCGGTCGGTCGCGACGGAGAAGCCGCCGTTGCGCGAGAGCACCGCGAGCTTGAACGGCACGCGGTAGACCTCGAACAGGTCGCCGACACGGGCCAGCAGCTCGTCGCCGAGCTCCGGGGAGTCGAGCACGAAGATCAGCTCGCTGGCGGCGATCTGCGAGTCGTCGGCGAACTGCGCGAGCTGGTGCTCGAGCAGGTCGATCCGCCGGTAGAGCGGCACCACGATCGAGACGTCTGGGTTCGCCGGAACCGCCCCGAGCTGCTCGACGTCCGTGATCTCGACACGCTCGGCGAGCCGCTCCTGCAGGCGCTCGACGGCCGGCACGAGCCGGTCCATGAACGGCGTGTCGAAGCGCCGCTCGCGGCTGAGCTCGGCGACCACCATGTCCCTCACCTCGAGCGGATCGCTTACGACCGCCGGGCCATCCGCCTCGATGCCGAGGCCGGCGCTGTTCTCCAGCTCGAAGATCCATCCCTCGGACAATCTGCTCGGCGCCGCGAGCTCGAAGAACGAGACGAAGCCTCGCTTCCAGACCTGCTCCGGCGCGCCGCGGAACATGTCCTCGAGATCCGGGCGGTGAACGCGATACGCGTCTTCGAGCAGCTCCGCCCGAGCGCCCTCGGGGGAGATCGCGTCGAGTCGCGCGATCGGCGCCTGCTCGTCGTGCATCCAGCCGCGCACGAAGAACGTCCGCTCGTCGACGCGTCCGATCGCGCCGATGTGCAGGGCCTGGGTTTCGCCGGGTCGCAGCTCGCAGCGCGGATAGGCGTCGCGCAGCGCCTCGCGCAGTGCGAAGAGGCTCTTGCTCAGGCCGGCCGGGTCGAGCGTGTCACCATGCTCGCTGGCGGTGGCGGCGGTGAACTCGAGCAGCCGGGCGCGAGTGGCGGCGTCTTGTCCGGCGAGCGCCTCGCGAACCGTCGTACGGAGGTCGACTCCGAGCGCCGGGGCGAGTGCGGGACCGAGCGAGAGCTCGTGCGCGCCGCTAGTGACGCGCACCTCGACCGAGTCTCCGGGCGCCGTACGGGACACAAGGACGGTCATCACCGTGAGATCGGCGCCAGGCCCGCGGTCGGACGCCGGCACGTGCAGGAAGCGCATGCCCGCCTCGACCGCCTGGTCCTCGACGGACACCTCGATCCGCGGAGCGGGGTCGTCGCCGAGCTCGGCGACGATCAGCATCACGTCGGCGGCCAGCCAGCTCAGCAGCGCGGGCGATCCCGCGGTCGTCGCGAGGGCGTCGGGCATCGTGGTCTCGAGGTCGTTCTTCATGCGCTTGCTCCGACGGAGGTCGTGGCCGAGCCGGCCTTCTCGGCGATCAGGTCGTCGTACATCGCAAGCAGCTTCGGGACGTGGTCGTCCATCGCGTAGATCGGCTTGATGCCGGCACGCAGCGTGTCCCACAGCCTCCGCGTGGTGACGGCCTCCTTGATGACCTTCGCGAGGCTCTCCGGATCGCCGGCGCGGAAGTGCAGGCCGTCGACGCCGTTCGTCACCTTCTCCGCCATCCCGCCGATGTCGCTGCAGATCACCGGCCGCTGGTGGATGAACGCCTCCTGGATGACCAGCGGCGAGTTCTCCCACCAGATCGACGGCACGATGATCCAGTCGACGCTCTCCATCAGCGACGGCAGCTGATCGTGGCTGTAGCGCCCGGCGTACTCGACGCTGTCGCCACTCGCCTCGAGCAGCTCGTTGAACTCGTCCTGGAACTCCTGCGGCTGGATCTCGAGGTTCGCCCCATGCAGCGACACGTGCGCGTCGACTCCCTCCTCGTGGAGGCGCTTCATCGCCTTGAGCACGACGTTGACGCCCTTGTAGTAGCTGAACTGCCCGAAGAACCCGAGCTGGTTGCGGGTCTTTCGCGGCACGACGGGGGTCGGCGTGCTGAGCCCGAAGCGGCCGTAGTCCTCGTCGACGATCTTCTCGGCCGGGATGCCCCAGTCGACGTAGCGGTCGCGCAGGAACATGCTCGGCGCGATGAACAGGTCCACCAGCGACATGTGCGACTGGATGAACTGCTTACGCATGAAGAACTCCTGCGGCGCGATGTCCGGGAAGCACTCGTGGCAGCGGCGCGGCGACTCCTCCATGCAGGGCTTCTCGGTGGTCGTGCGCACCATCTGCCCGTGGCGGTGGCAGATCGGCAGGAACTCGTGCAGCGTGTAGACGATCGTCGCGTCCGGCAGCGCGTTGCGCACCTCGCGGATCGCCTCGAAGCCGATGAACAGCGTGTGCTGGAAGTGGACGACGTCCGGCTGGTGGGCGAGCAGGAAGTCGCGCAGGTGGCTGGTGATCGCAGGCTTGTTCTTGCTCGAGCCGAGGAACCAGTCGTAGTCGTCGAGCTCCGAGTAGAAGAAGTACTGGTTGGGGTCGGTGTCGTTCACGCCGGTCAGCAGCGTTCCGTCGTGATAGCGAGCGGCCTTGGAGAACGGAGGGCCGGTGCGAGCGAGGAAGATCGACTCCCACTCGCCGCCGTCGCGGATCGCCTCGTGGACCTCGTATGCGTAGGCCTCCGCTCCGCCGGGACGGATCTCGGGATGGTTGTGGCAGATGTAGAGAACCTTGCGCTTGGCCATGCTCATCTTCCTCTCGCGTCATTGGGCGCCTGGCGCGTCGCGGGCAGCGAGCGGCCGATGGGGGTTCGGTCGAGGCGCAACGACCGCCGGTCGGCGGCGGTGAGCGGTCCTCGGCTCATGGGGCGGGACGGCCGGGGAGGATGGCTGACCGCCGTCGTCCGCGGCTCGGCAAGGGGCGGCTGCTCGGTCGAGGCCACGGCGGCGGGCGCGAGCTCGAAGATCGCGCAGACGCGGGGGCGCAGCGCGAGCGTGCGGCAGTCGTCGCGCAGATAGCGGCTGAGCTCGTCCTGGCGGGCGAGGACGCCGAAGCCCGTGTGGGGCACCAGCAGGTAGCGAACGCCTCTCTCGCGCAGCGCCCGCAGCTGCGCCACGGTCGTGCGGCCGTCGCCGGAGTCGAGCGGCACGTGGTTGCCCACGGCGTCGTGCGGGAAGTGCCAGGCCGACCGGCCCAGGGCGAGCAGAGATGCCTCACCGTCGCTCGCGACGAGCACGATCTCGTCCTCGGGGAGCATGCTGCACACCAGCGTGCGCATCGCCGGCAGGACGCGGTCGTGGCTCGGCCCCTCCAGCAGCGCGGGCACCGCTCGCTGGCGGACCGGCGGCATCGTGAGCAGGCGGTAGACCTGACAGATGCCCTCCTCGCGGGCGACGAGCTCGTAGCGCGAGCGCAGATGGCGGTCGAGCTCCGGGTAGTGCTCGAGCCACCAGAGGTAGGTGTCGGGCAGGACGAAGTAGGCGCCGCCGGCGGCGCGCAGGGCCTCGACGTGCTCGACGGCCCAGGCGCCGTCGTACGGATGGTGGCCGGCGTACTGCCGATTCGCGGCGCGGGGGAAGTGCCATCCCGCTCGGCCGGCGAACCGGACGAGGTTGTCGTCGCCCTTGCTGACGACCATGACCGTCGCTCCGACCGGCGTGACCTGCTCGACGAGCTCGCGCGTGCGGCGCGTGATCTCGTCGTATGCGGGTGATGTCGGAGGGGTCGTCATGCTTTGGGAACGTCGGCGGAGTCTAGGCCTGTATCGGCACCGTTGTCGAGTAGGTAAACGACGCACGAGCCGTGCTCGAAACGCTGATAGCGAGCGGACAAGTGGTTCGCGAAGTCGGCATATTGGTCAAACCACCAGTACTCGGCGCGGGGCACGACGAGGTACTCGGCGCCGGCCTCGCGCAGCCGCTCGAGGCGGTCGATCGCATCGGCCCCGTCGCGTGGGTGGTGGCCGAGATATCCGCCGTCGTCGCCCTGCGGGAAGTGCCGTCCGTCGCGGTCTCGAAGGCTCAGCAGCTCGCGGTCGCCACGGCTGACGACGAGCACCGTCGCGCCCGGCGGGACCTCGGCGAGGACGTCCTCGCGCAGTCGCTCGACGGCGTGGCGGTAGCCAAGTCGCCGGCTTGCCTCGAAGCCATCCGGCCCGCTGCCGTTGCGGCTCGCGACCGCGGTCTGGAGGCGCCGGACGTCCTCCTCGATCCGCCGCGCCTCGGCCTGGAAGGCCTCGTGGTCGGTCTCGCCTTGCGGCTCCGACGCGCCGGGGGACGCCTGGCCCGTGCCGCCCTCGCCCACTGCGACCGTCAGCCGGACGACCTCCTGCAGGAGGTCGGAGACCTGGCGCGCGTAGGTCTCGAGCAGCGGCTCGATCTCGCTCGCGCGGCCGTCGTCGACGACTGCCAGCCGTGGCGAGACAGCCATCCGCAGCGGATAGCTGTCGGGGTACTCCATCTCGATCAGGCCGTCGGCGGCGTAGAGGGCGAGGTCGTCGCGAGTCACGCGGTCGCGCCAGCGCTCGCGGTAGCGCGCGACGCTCGCCTCGAAGCGCCCGTCGCGGCCGCGGGTCGCCGACTCGAGGTGCTCGACGACGGCGTCCGGGCAGAGGTGGACCTCGCCGCCCGCCTCGCCGACGCGTAGGCAGAGGTCGACGTCCTCGAGCGAGTTCGTGAAGCCGGCGTCGAAGCCACCGGCGGTCGCGAAGGCGTCGCGCCGGATCAGCATGCACGCGCCGGTCACGGCTTGCAGGCGTCGTGGTCGGTTCACGGCCGGATGGTCGGCGGCGAATCCTGCGTAGAGGTTGTGCGGGTAGCCGTCCTGTCCGAAGGCGACGCCGGCGTGCTGGACGGCGCCGGTCGGATAGACGAGCTTCGCGCCGACGATAGCCGCAGCGGGATGAGCGTCGGCGTAGGCGATCAGCGCGTCGAGCCAGCCCGGCCGCGGCTCGGTGTCGTTGTTGAGCAGGACGAGCAGCTCGCCGGCGGACGCCTCGACGCCGTGGTTGCAGGCGAGCGCGTAGCCCTCGTTGCGCGGCAGGGTGACGGTGCGGATCGCGTCGCCGTAGGACTCCAGCACGGCGGGCGTCTCGTCCGGCGACGCGTCGTCGACCACCACCACCTCGGCGTTCGGGGCCGTTGCGAGCACGGCGTCGAGGCAGCGTCGCGTCAGGTCGGCCTTGCCGTGGACGGGAATCACGATCGACGTGCGCGCGCTCACTTGGCCGTCTCCGTGGCGAGGCGATAGATCGCGCCAGCACGATCGTCGGAGACGACCGGCTCGCAGCGCGACTCGAGGTGCTCGCGCAGCCCGTCGTAGTAGTCGAGCCACCAGAGGTAGGCAGGGGGCACGACGAGGTACTCGGCGCCGTCGTCGCGCAGGCGCTCGAGCTGGCCGATCGCCTCGGCGCTGTCGGCGGGGTGGTGGCCGGCCCAACCGCCGTTCTCGGCCTGTGGGAAGTGAGCGGCGCGCCGCCCGTTGAGGCGCAGCAGCTCCTCGTCGCCGCGACTGATCACCAGGACCGACGCTCCGGACGGCACCGACTCCTTGACCGCTTCGCGAACCGCCTCGCGCTCGCGCTCGTAGCGCTGGTTGCGCCGCCGGCCGTAGGGCTCCCAGGGGCGGCCCCACTTCTCGTTGTAGCGGCTCTGGTTGGCCTCGAGGATGCGCGTGTAGTCACCTGACGGCACGAGCCGCCCGAACGACGCCTCGCCGAAGTGGTGCACGACGACGTCGTCGACGCAGCGCAGCTCGTAGCCGGCGTTGCGGGCGCGGTCGGCGTAGTCGTCGTCCTCGAGCAGGCCGACCTCGTAGCGCTCGTCGAGTGGCCCCAGCTGGAGGTAGGTCTGGCGGCGCAGCGCGAGGCAGAACATCGCCGGCGTCCTGATCGTCAGCCACTCGCCGTCGTGCTCGCGGGCTCGCTGCTCCGCGAAGTCGAGGAACTCGCCCCAGGTGCGGTAGTCCGTCTCGATCTCCGACTCGTTGCCGATCCGGTTCGTGACCGGGCCGACGAGCCCGACGGCCGGGTGGCGCAGGTGGCGCTGGAGGCCGGAGAGCCATCCGGGCGGGACCATCGTGTCGTTGTTGAGCAGCACGAGGTCGTCGCCGGCCGCGAGGCCGAGGCCCTGGTTGCAGGCCGGTGCGAAGCCGAGGTTCTTGCCGTTGAGCAGCACGCGCACCGCCGCGTGGCGCTCGGCGAGCTTCGCGAGGTAGAGCTGGGTGCCGTCGGTCGAGCCGTTGTCGACGACGATCAGCTCGAAGTCCTCGCAGGCGGTGTTCGCCAGCAGGCTCTCGAGGCAGAGCCGCGTGAAGGGCAGGTTGTCGTGTGTGACGACGACGATGCTCGCGCTGCCGGGGCCGAGCGGCGGCGCGTCGTCGAGCGAGGGCAGCTCACCCCGCTGCGCCGTCTCGATCGTCGAGCGCGGCAGGGTCGTCGGGCGGCGCGATACCGGCTGGAGGTCCATCTCGGCGGGGAACGGCCCGGTCGCGGGCGTCGCGGTCGTCGCACGGCGCCCGAGCCGGTCGACGCCGAGGTGGTCGAGCATCGGGCCGAGCACCGCCTCGTGGCCGAACCACTCCTGCCCGATCCGCCGCGCCGCCTGCGCGTGCCGCGCGTAGTCGCCGTGGATCTCCTCGACTGCGGCGAGCGCCTCCTCGAGCGAGCTGAACCCGAACAGGCCCTCGCCGGCCGGCAGCACGTTCGAGAACCCCGTCTCCTGGGTGATCACCGGGCGACCGGACGCGAGGTACGTGGCGCTGCGGTCGCTGAACCAGCCCGTCCGCAAGCTGACGTTCTGCTCCTTGGCGACGGTGAACTCGCCGCGCGAGGAGCCGATGTAGTCGCGGTAGCGGTCGATCCCCTGCGAGACCTCGAGGCCGTCGCGGACGCGCCAGCCGCGCTCCACGAGCATCTGGCGCTCGCTCGGCTCGGCGCTGCTCAGCGCGAGCTCGAAGCCCTGCCCGCTCAGCCGGGGGAGATCGAGGTACTTGAGGAACTCCTGGTGCTTGGACCAGGTGTAGCGCTTGCCCTCGAAGGTGACGTCGCGCCACTCCTGGCGCCAGTTGCCGATCGTCGTGAAGACGTCCGCCGGCTGTGGCGAGCGGTCCGGCCAGAGGTCGATCATCACCGGCTGGCGCGTCGGCTCGAACTGGAACCGCTCCTGACGGGGAAGGCGGCAGTCGGGGTTCGGCCAGTTCTCGGCGAAGGTGAAGAACGCGCAGTGCGGCTCGAGGAAGTCGATCGTCTCCTGGAGGCCGTGCTGGAGCTCGAGCTGGAGCTGGACCGGGTCGGTCTCGAGGTAGACGAGCCGGCCGGTCGCCGAGAGCTCGGGCAGCGGCATCGTGCCGCCGTGCAGGTTGATCAGCAGCTCGGCCGAGCCGTAGAGCCGCTCGAGCTGCAGCTCGGTCATGCCGAAGCAGCGGCCGTCGTCGTGCAGCGCCCGGAAGCACCAGCGGTCGGCGAGCCCGAAGCGGCGCATGATCGCGCCGATGAACTCCGCGGCGAGCGCTGAGGAGTCGTCATCGGCATGGCGCATCAGGGCCGAAGGCGTCCGGGCGTGCGTCTCGACGTAGTAGGCCTCGTAGCCCAGACGCTCGAAGCCGAGCAGGTAGTGGAGGTTCTGCCAGACGACGCCGGCCACCGGCATCTTGGTCATCATCCCGAGCACGACGATCTTCGGCCGGCTCCGCTGAGCGGGGGCCGCCGTCATCGCTGCATCAGGTCCGGCGTGCGCTTGCGTCGAGTCCGCTCGCGCGTCTGCGCCTCGTGCAGCTGACGGTAGATCGTGCCGTCGCGCAGGAGCTCCTCGTGGGTGCCGCTCTCGGCGATCGAGCCGTCGCTGAGGACGAGGATCTGGTCGGCGTGGCGGACCGTCGACAGGCGGTGGGCGACGATGAACGAGGTGCGCCCCTCCATCAGCTCGTCGAGCGCGTCGAGGATGACCGACTCGGTCTTGGAGTCGATCGAGGAGGTCGGCTCGTCGAGGATCAGGATCGGCGCGTCCTTGAGGAAGGCGCGCGCGACGCTGATGCGCTGGCGCTCCCCGCCGGAGAGCTGGGCGCCGCGCTCGCCGAGCGGCGTCTCGTAGCCCTGGGGAAGGTGGCTGATGAAGTCGTGCGCGTTGGCGGCCCTCGCTGCCGCCTCGATCTCCTCGCGGGTCGCTTCGAGCCTTCCGTAGCGGATGTTCTCGGCGATCGTGCCGGAGAACAGCAGCGGATCCTGGAGCACGACGCTGATCTGGTCGCGCAGCGAGTGCAGCCTGATGTCGCGGATGTCGATGCCATCGACCGCGATGCCGCCGTGGTGGGGATCGTAGAAGCGAACCAACAGGCTCATCAGGGTGCTCTTGCCAGCGCCGGTGTGGCCGACGATCGCGATGCGCTCTCCGGGCGCTGCGTCGAAGGAGATGTCGTCGAGGGTCCGCTTGCGGCCCTGGTAGGCGAAGCCGACGCCGCGCGCCGTGACCCGCCCGCGTGCCCGGCCGAGCTCGACGGCGTTCGGCTTCTCGACGACCTCCGGGTCGGTGTCGAGCAACGCCAGCGAGGCGTTGAACTGCACCAGCTGCTCGTGGATCATCCCGATGGTCGTGCTGATCTGCTCGAGCGGCTGGTACACGGATGCGATGTACGTCATGACGACGAGCATCTCGCCGATCGTCAGGTCACCGTGCAGCACGTGCCAGGCGCCGAAGGCCAGCACGAGCGACGTTCCGGCAGCCGTCGCCGTCTGGACGCCGAGCGTGTAGAGGCTCTGGCTGACCGTCAGCTTCACGCGCTCGTCGACGGCCGTCTGTCCCTGCTCCCGAAACCGCTTGTGCTCGTGGTCCTCGCGGCCGAAGGCGACGATGACGCGCAGCATCGCGACGGACTCGTGGACGATCGACAGCGAACGCCACTCGAGGTCCTGGACCTTCTGCACGCGCGGCACGATCCGCCGCCCGTAGATGTTGAACGACCAGTACAGGAACGGGATCACGACCATCGACAGCAGCGCCAGCTGCCAGTCGATCAGCCAGGCGATCACGAACATCCCGACGAGCGTCAGGACGGCCTCGACGATCGGCGGCACGACCATCACGATGTTGCCGACCGACGCGGCCGCGAGGTTGATCTGGCTCATCAGCGCGCCCGTCTGGCGCTCGTCGTGGAAGGTGAGCGACAGGCGCTGCACGTGGGCGAAGAGGTCGCTGCGCAGGTCGAGCACCATGTTCTGCTCGGTCTTGGCCCCGAGGTAGTGGCTCAGGACGGTGAAGGCGTTGCTCGTCGCGATGATCAGGAAGCGCGCGAGGACCATCACGATCAGCACGACCCACGGCGTCGGATCGCTTCCGAAGATCGACTTCAAGACGCCGGTCGGCTCCTCGCTCCCGAGAACCTGGTTGAGGATCACCGCCAGCGGCCAGGGCTCTGCCAAGGCCAGAGCCGCCGTGATGAAGGTCAGCGCCATCACCACGACCATCAGGCGTCGATAGGGACGCAGGTACGGCTTGGTGCGCGGCAGAGCCGCCCACAAGCTCCAGGCGCCGGCCTCCTCGGCGCGGGCTGCGCGTCGTCGGCGGATGCGAGCGGGGAGGATCTTCACCGACGGACGTCCTCGACTTCGGTCGGTGCGGGCGCCCGATGTGACGACCCATTGGCACCGTTGGCGCCGTTCACGCGCGGCGGCTGGATCGGCGCGGCTTCTCGTGCGGGGGCCGGCTCGCCGTCGGCGCGCTCCAGGTGCTCTATCTCGCGGACGACGAGCCCCGTCGCCGCTCGGCAGTCCGCTACGACGAGGAACACGCCGCAGAGCGCGAGGAGCACGAGCCACGCTCCCAGCGGATGCTCCCCGTCGAGATAGGCGATGACTCCGATCGCCAACACGATCGGCAGCGCGATCGCTGGCATGGCGGTGCGCGGCCAGATGCGCAGCCTCGTCTGCTGACGACCCGAGCCGTGCTCCTCGACGGTCGTGCGTAGACGCACGGCCCCCAGTGGACCCGTTCGGACCTGGAGGTCCCAGCGGTCGAAGGGCCCGCCGCTCTTCACGAGTGCACGCGCGTCGATCAGCGCGTCCTGCAGGAAGCGCAGCCGCTCGTCGTGTGGACGCCAGCGCTCGCTCCAGATCGCGACCGTGCGGGGCCACGGCGACGTGCCGCAGTCGCCCCGCCGTCGCCTCCAGGGCGAGAGCCCATGCCGCAGCCGGCCGGCGAGGCGGGCAAGCGGCTGGAGGAGGAACAGCGTCCCGGTCAGCAGCCGGCGTCGCAGCAGCTCGATGTCGGATCTGCCCATGGCTGGGCGGTGCGCGCGCCAGCCGTTGCTGAACGCTCGCCAGAGCACCGCCGCCACGCCGGCGGCGAAGAGCGGGAGGACGAGCAGCAGCGGCGTCCAGACCAGCCCAAGCGCCGCGACGACGCCGAGCAGCGCCACGAACAGGTACGACTCGGGCATCAGCATCAGGGTTCCGAGCATTCCGGGCGCCGGCTCGTAGACCGACTGGAACAGTCCGCCGCCCCACTCGCCGTAGTTGACCCGAGCCCGCTTGCGGTTCGACTCCGTCGTCGGGCCGTCGTAGATCCGCCCCGACCAGCGCAGGTAGCCCGCCCGGTTGTGGCGGCTCGGCCACTTCTGCTCGAGCAGCGCCTCCGCCTTGCCGTAGCCGAACTGCTGCCTGAGGTAGCGGCGGACGGTGTCGCGCCGGCGGTGGGTGACGACCGCGCCGGCGCTGAAGCCGAGCGTCTCGCCCGCGTCCTGGAGGCGCCAGCACAGGTCGACGTCGTCACCGGCCGCATGGAAGCGCTCGTCGAAGCCGCCGACGGCCTCGAGCGCCGACTTGCGGAAGGCCATGTTGCAGCCGGGGACGTGCTCGGCCTCGCGGTCGCTGATCAGCACGTGGATCGGGGCGCCTGGGGCGACCGCCACGCACTCGGCGACCCGGCCGTCCTCTGGCGGCGGCAGGTTCGGTCCGCCGATTCCGCCGTGCGGGCTGTTCTCGAACGCGGCGGCGACGTAGTGCAGCCAGTCGTGATCGGGGTAGGCGTCGTCGTCGAGGAACGCGACGATCTCGCCGGTTGCCTCGGCGATGCCGGCATTGCGGGCATAGCTCAGCCCGCGGTGCTCGGTCTCCACGACCTTGGTCTCGTAGGCGCGCGCGATCTCACCCGAGCCGTCGGTCGATCCGTCGTTGACGACGATGACCTCGAAGTCGGGGTAGTCCAGGCCGGTCAGTCGCGAGAGGCACTCGGGCAGCGTCGGCGCTCCGTTGTGGGTGCAGACGACGACGGAGATCCGCGGCCAGTCGCGCGAGCGCGAGAACGGAGCGGTCGCGAAGGTGTCGCGCGCCGCGGCCAGCGAGTCCTTCGGGCGGCGGTCGCGATCGACCAGCCCGAAGTCCCAGTCGAGCACGTCGTGGCCGCCGCGATGCCACTCGTCGGTCCACGAGAAGACGAACACGCCGGCCGCGCCGGTCGCGAACGCGTGACGCACCTGCCAGCGGATGGCCTCCGCCTGCGCCCGCTCGCCGTGGCGGCGGCTGTCGAGTCCGGCCTCGGTGACGAGCAGCGGCCGATCGCCGGAGAGGTTCTGCAGGCGCGCGAGGTAGTCCTCGAAGACGTGCTCGTCCTCGAGGAAGACGTTGAACGAGACGATGTCGAGGAACGGCAGCTCGAGGTACTCCGTGGAGGGGTAGTTCACGTAGGTGAACAGGCCGTCGGGGTCCTCTGCCTTCGCGGCCCAGAAGAGCTGCTCGAGGAACCGCTCGGTCTTGCGCTTGCCGTGCCAGCGGACGATCGGCGCGGGGATCTCGTTGCCGATCGCGTAGCAGAGGATCGCGGGGTGGCCGGCGCAGGTGCGGACCTGCTCCGCGACCGCCTCGCAGATCGCCTTGGCGCGGCCGGGCTCCTCGAGGAAGGCGATGTGCTGCTCCCACGGCAGGCCGACCATCACCTTCAGCCCGTGCCGCTCGGCCAGGTCGAGCAGCCAGATCGGCGGCGGCACGTAGGTTCGCAGCGCGTTGGCGCCTGCCTCGACCATCGCCTCGAAGTCCTGAGCCACTCGCGCCGGGGGCGGGAAGCGAGCCTCCTCGGTTCCGCGGAAGGTGCCGTAGGTCGCGCCGCGGACGTGCAGCTTCGCATCGCCGATGACGATCGAACGTCCATGGATATCGGGTCGGCGGCTGGCCATTGACTGGAACCGCACGGGAGCGACGACAGGGCCTCCCGCCGCAGTTCTGAGACAAACTAACGGCATTTAGGGCTTTGCCCTAAAGCACAGAAGGGGAATGTGCAGCCTTGGCGACGTGAAACCCACGTGGCTGAGGGAGCTTAGATACCGCTCCCGCAATCGGACTGACCACTTAGTCGGGAAACGGCTGTGCGGAGCGGTTAGCGACGCCGGAAAGCCCGTCGGCCCACGGATCGCGCACGCCGGCGAGCAGGAACGCCGACGCGGCCATGCCGCCGAAGAGCACGAATCCGAGCGTCCCGAATCCCCAGAGGGCGAGAACGAGGCCGCCGCCGGCGGCTCCGAGCATGTAGCCGAGCTGGGCGCTCGCGGTGCGCGCTCCCATCATCGCCCCGGGGCGCTCTGGGAGCTGCTCGAGGCCGAGCGCGCTCGAGCCCGTCGAGCGAACTCCGGCGAAGACCCCCATCACGCAGAACATGCCGAGCGTCACGACGACCGACGGAGCCCAGTTGAGCAACGGCACGAGCATCGCTCCCATCCCGAAGGCGCAGACGACGATCAGCCGCCGCCGCGGCAACGCCGCGGTCAGCCGCGCGGTGCTGAGCGACGTCGCCAGGAAGACGAGCGAGCCGATCGCGAGCAGGAAGCCGACCGTCGCCTCGCTGACGTCGTACTCGTGGATGTAGAAGGCGCCGGCGTAGGTCAGCTCCGCGGCCCAAGCCGTGTAGCCGACGAGCTCGGCGATCGACCAGCGGCGGGCCGACCGGTCGTGGACGACAGCCCGCAAGCCGTCGCGAATCGAATCGGACTCGTCGCTCGCCGACAGGGAGGCGGCCGCCGGTCGCGACGCAAGCCCTGCCGCGAGCGCGATCAGGCAGACCGTCGCCGGGACGGCATAGGCCAGCCGCCAAGAGACCTCGTGGGCGAGCGTGCCGACGACCGGGTTGCCGAAGATCCACGCAAGCGACTGCCCGGCGACGACGTAGCCCATCGCCCAGGTCATCTCGCCGCCGTCGAAGTAGGCCGCCACGCCCGCGAAGCCGGCCGACAGCAGGCACGCCACGCCGAGCCCCGTGATCACGTGCGCTGCGTAGAAGAACGGCAGCGACGGCGAGAGGGCCGTAGCCGCCGCGCCGATCAGGCCGAGCGCGGCGCCGCGCACGATCAGCGGCCGGACGCCGATCCGGTCGATCAGCGGGCCGATCGCCAGCGACCCCGCGAACGCCGTGCCCGCCAGCACCGAGCGCGCCAGCCCGACCGCGCTCACCGACGCGCCGAGGTCCTCGCCGATCGCCACGATCAGCGGCGCCAGCACGACGATCGACGCCTGCGTCGCCATCGTCGCGAGCACCAACGGCGCCAAGCGGCGCGCACGTCCCGATGTCATCGACGTCCTGGGCAAGTCGCCCAGGATCGCAGGCAGCTACTCAGGGGGTGGAGCTGAGATCGTGGCGATCGGATCGCCGGCCGAGATCGGCTTGCCCTCCTCGATCGGCAGATCGACGATCGTGCCGGCCTTGTGGGCCATGATCTCGTTCTCCATCTTCATCGCCTCGATGATGCAGAGCAGCTGGCCCTCCTCGACGGCGTCGCCCTTCTTGACGACGACCTTCCACATGTTGCCCTGCAGCGGCGACTCGATCTGGTCGGGACCGCCGCCGCTGGACTTCTTGCGGTCGGAGCGCTTCGGTGCCTGCCGGGCGGCGGGAGCCGAGCCGTTGGCCGAGCCTCCGCCCGCGAACGCGGTGCCGATCACCTTGACGTCGAACTTGCGTCCGGAGACCTCGACGGCGTACTCGTGCTCGACCTTCGGCTCGTCATCGTCGCCCCCGCCGGGAGTGGACGAGGCGTCGGGCGCCGCGTTCTGCTTGAGCCAGTCCTTGTCCTCCATCAGGTCGCGGCAGGTCTCGCCGGCCTTCCACTGATCGGTCGCGAGCAGCGCCTTGTGGAAGGGGATCAGCGTCTTGACGCCGCCGATCTCGTACTCGGACAGGGCGCGCTGCATCCGGCGCGTCGAGGCGTCGCGGTCGACGTCCCAGACGATCAGCTTGGCGATCATCGGGTCGTAGAGCGGCAGGACGGGGTAGCCGGCCTCGGCGCCCGAGTCGACGCGCACGAACGGGCCCGACGGCTCGCGATAGGTGGTGATCTCGCCGGGCGCGGGGGCGAAGTTGCGCGAAGCGTCCTCGGCGTTGATGCGGCACTCGATCGCGTGGCCGCGGATCTGGACGTCCTCCTGCTTGAAGGACAGCTCCGCGCCGGCGGCGACCAGGATCTGCTCGCGCACGATGTCGACGCCGGTCACCATCTCGGTCACGCAGTGCTCGACCTGCACACGGGTGTTCATCTCGAGGAAGAAGTACTCGTCGCCTTGCAGCAGCCCCTCGATCGTGCCTGCCGAGCGGTAGCCGACCGCGCGCGCCGCCTCGGTGCCGATCTTGCCGATTCGCTCGCGCAGCTCGGGGGACACGGCCGGCGCGGGGGCCTCCTCGATCACCTTCTGGTGACGGCGCTGGACCGAGCAGTCGCGCTCGAACAGGTGGACGACGTTGCCGTGCGAGTCGGCGAGCACCTGAACCTCGACGTGGCGCGGGTCGGGCAGGTAGCGCTCGACGTAGACAGTCGCGTCGGAGAAGAACTTCTCGCCCTCGCGCGCCGCGCCCTCGAAGGCGCCCTCGAGCTCGTCCGGGGTCAGCGCGACGCGGAAGCCCTTGCCGCCGCCACCGCCGGCCGCCTTGATCGCGACCGGGTAGCCGATCGACTCGTCGATGATCTTGCGCGCATCCTCGACGGTGTCGACCGGGTCGGTGGTGCCCGGGACGATCGGGACGCCGGCGGCCTTCATCAGCTCGCGCGCCTTGGTCTTCGAGCCCATCGCGTCGATCGCGTCGGCCGGCGGGCCGATGAAGACGATGCCGGCCTCCTCGCACGCGCGTGCGAACGGCGCGTTCTCCGCCAGGAAGCCGTAGCCCGGGTGGACCGCCTCGGCGCCCGACTGCTTCGCGACCTCGAGGATCTTCTCTACGACGAGGTAGCTCTCCGCGGCCGGGCCCGGACCGAGCAGGTACGCCTCATCTGCGCGCCGGACGTGCGGCGCGTCGCGATCGGCCTCGGAGTAGACCGCCACCGTGCCGATGCCGAGCTCCTCCAGGGAGCGCATGACGCGGATCGCGATCTCGCCGCGGTTTGCAACAAGGACCTTCGAGAACATGCGGCGCGGAAGGGTACCGGGCAGGCGGGCGGAGCGACCGGCGGGGCTGTACGAAGGGTTGAGAACACCGTCATACTGTCGTCCGGTGAGGGCTCGGGTAGGGACGGTGGCGGCGGTTCTGTTTGCGCTTGGCTGCGCGACACCTGCCTACGCGCTCGACTTCCACTCCTGCAAGCACGACACCGAGGACGGATCGTCATGCGCGGGGATAACCGTTCCGTTGGACCGCTCGGGGACCGTTGCTGGCACGGTGCGGTTGCGGCTTACGCGCTGGCGTGCTGAGCACCCGACCGGCGCTCCGCTGATCTTCGTCGGCGGCGATCCGGGCGAGGCCTCGACCCTCAGGTTCGGGTCATGGACCGTCGAGGACCTACTCACCGACCCCGATGACTTTCGGCGCGATGCGCCGCGCTCGCGCGATGCGATCGCGATCGACCTGCGCGGGACGGGCCACTCCGGGCTCCTTCGCTGTAGCCAGCTAGAGGATGCAGCCCCGCTGGACTCGGCGGTCGCGGCGTGCGCAGCGTCCCTCGGCGAGCGTCGTGGTCTCTATACAGCGCGCGACTCCGCCGAGGACATCGAGGCTGTGCGGCAGGCGCTCGGCGTGGAGAAGGTCGCCGTCTTGGGAAGTGCCTACGGCGCCGAGGTCGCATTCACCTACGCGCGGCGGCATCCCGAGCGGATAGACCGGTTGGTTCTCGACTCGATCGCTGGCTCGCGAGGGTTCGATGCCCTCTATCGCTCGGCGTTCGCGACGATCCCCGAGGCGATCCAGGTGCTTTGTCGCAAGAACCGCTGCCACCATGCGAGCAGCGACCCGCTGGCTGACTTCACGGCGCTCGCGCAACGGGCCGAGCGGGGTCCGCTGGTGGGCCGCGTGTTCGGACGCGACGGGCATCCACACCGGGCGCGGATGTCGGCCTTCGGGCTGTTCCAGGCGCTGCTCCAAGCAGTGAACGGCGACCGCACGATGATGGGACTGCTCCACAACGCCCGTCGCGGCGACCTGACTCCGTTGCTGCGCTCACGGAAGTCGACACTCGACGGGGTGATATGGCCGCCGGCGCCGATTCCGGCGGGATTCCTCAGCTTCTTCAATCCGACGGCGTACCTCGCCTCGAGGTGCGAGGAGTCTCAGTTGCCGTGGTCGAGAACCGCTCCGATAGCTGACCGCCACCGAATTGCCGCTGCTTTCGTCAGCGCGCTGCCGGGAGACGCGTTCTCGCCCTTCGGGCCGCGAGCAGCTCTCGGAAGCGACGTCCTGGATCTCTGCGACGCCTGGCCGATCGCATCGCTCGCCCAGGATCCTCCGGTGCGGCTTCCCGCGATTCCCACGCTGCTGGTCACCAGCGTCGACGACATGCTTGCTCCGGTGAGCGCCGCCCGAGAGGTGGCAAACTTGATTCCCGGTTCGCGCGTGCTCCGGCTACGTGGGGCCGGGCACGGCATCTTCGCCGACGGCGGCAGCAGCTGCGCTTCGCGGATAGCGCACGCGTTCCTCATAGGCCGAGCGCCGACGCCGCGGGATGTCTGCGGTCCTGAGTGGAATAGCGCCCGCGGAGCGGCAAAGCCGCCGCCGCTGTCGCTGGCTGAGGTCTCGCCTGACCCGCGCGTCGGCGGTACGCCGGGCAGAGTCCTAAGAACGGTGAACGCGACGATCGGCGACGGCGGAGACCAGGTCATCGCCGAGTTCTTCACGCGCGTCTACAGCTTGCGGTCGCTCCCGCGCCGGGAGTGGCGCGCGTTCTTCCTGCGTCCGGTCAGGGCAGTCGGTCTGCGCGGCGGCACCTACGCGATCAATTTGAAGCGCGGCCGGCTGTTCATCCGCGGAGCGTCGTACGTGCCCGGAGTTCGGCTCAATGGCTGGTTGAGGTTCTCGCAGCAGCCGAAAGCGCGCCGCGGTGTCATTCGCGTGTCCGCCCCACGTGCTGCTCGCGGTCGTCTCGTCATCCGCCGCGGCATGATGCGCGGGCGCCTAGGAGGGGTGAAGGTGAGCGCTCCGATGCGCTTGGGACAGGAGTTCGGCTTGACCTACAACCGCAAAGCCTCGAGCGCTCAGTCGGCCAAGACCGGGCGGCGGAGCTTGCCCAGGCTGCCGTGACCGGTCACCTGCCTTGGCCGGTCGCCCTGGCCGCGATCGTGTCGTTCTTCGCGGTGTCTCCGGTCGCGGAGCCCGCTGCGCCCGGACCATGCAAGATCGAGCGGTCGGTATGTCGGCACGTGACGGTGCCGCTCGACCGCAGCGGCAGGCTGCCGGGCAGCGTTCATCTACGGGTTCAGCGCATCCGAGCAGTTCGCCCGTCGCGTCCGCCCGTGGTGGTCTTCGCGGCGGCTCCTGGCGCTTCGGCGATCCGCGAGCAGTTCTTTCCGGCCGCCGGTTCTGTCGGCATCGAGCGCTTCCTTGGTGGTCAGCGACGAGACATCCTGCTGATCGACCTTCGTGGAACGGGCGGCTCGGATGCTCTCCAGTGTGAGGCTTTACAGAGTCGCGGGTTCACCGCTGGGGCTGGTGCGGCGGCGGAGTGTGCCGCGTCGCTGGGCGCCGCAGCTCGCCACTACTCCATACGCGAATCGGTCCGCGACGTCGATGCCGTTCGGACCGCGCTCCACATACGTAGGGTCGCGCTCTTCGGCGATGGCTTCGGAGCCACGATTGCGCTTGCCTACGCACGCCGCTATCCAGGTCGCGTCGAGCGCATGGTGCTGCACTCCCCCCGTGCTGTCGGCCCAATCGATCCGTTCTTCCGTGCAGGGATGCAATCGGCTCCCCGTCTTCTGTCCGGGATTTGCCCCGGCTCGCCGTGTCGCGCCGGCGCTCGAACTTCGCTGAGCGACTTCAGGGGTCTGGGCCGACGCCTCCAGGCAGGACCGTTGTCCGGCACAGTCGGTGTCGGTGACGGGACGCGCAAGCCCGCCGCCGTCGGTGCGTTCGACCTCTTCGACCTGCTCGCTTCTGGGGGCGTCGATCCGGTTGGGCTTGCGCAACTCCCGGCCGCCGTGCGCAGTGCGGCTAAGGGCGACCCCTTGCCGCTGTTGCGAACCGTCTCCCTGAGCGCTTCGCACCGTCCACCCGGTGTGCCGCCGACGCATCAGAGCGTCGGGGCGGCGACGGCGCAGCTTTGCCAGTTCGCAGATCTGCCATGGCGGAGGGGCACGTCGATGACGCAGCGGAGTGCGGCCGTGCGCAATTTTCTCCTCCGCGTTCCGGCTCGGTCGTTCGGTCTTTTCGGGCGGGCTGCCGCGGCCGGCAGCCATCTCGTGGAGCTCTGTCGCGGGTGGCCTGCATCCGGGCGCCGCGCGGAGCCACGGCGCCGCCTCCGAGTGCCGGCTTTGGTGCTCGCCGGCGGGTGGTCGCTCGTCGCACCGCCGATGACGGCCAGGGCGGTTGCCGACGAGCTTCCGCTCGCCCGGCTGCGAGTCATCAAGGGGCACTGGGACAGTCCTTACTTCGACGACCCCAGTGGCTGCGTCCCCGGCATGGTCGATGACTTCCTCGCTGGCAGGCTCGTCGAGAACGCAAATTGCCCACCGAGCTACCTGTCGGTTCGTCAACAACCGGAGGCGCCACGGTCGCTGGCAGAGGTAACACCGCTCGCGCCTGGCGGCGACGCCGGACGCACGCTTGAGGCCGTCCGACTAACGGCACGTGACGGCGTTCAGTCCATCCTGCGCCAACCCGGCACACAATCCATGCTTAGCGCTGGCGGGCTGCGCGACGGCAGCTATCTGCTGTCTCGGGTGGATCGGGATACGGCTGTGTTCGAACTGCGCTCCGCGTCGTTTGTCCCGGGCGTGACCGTCACAGGCACGCTCATCTTCCGTTCCGGGCGGAGTGCGGACGGCGGTCATCTTGAGGTCAGTGGCTCGGCGGCAGCGAGCGGGACGTTGGAGATCCGTGGTGAGCTATTGCAGGGAGCCCTGGGAGGCGTCGCAGTCAGCGTGCCATTGCGGGCGGACTACCTGATCGACGCAGGCGTCTCCAACGGATACTGAGCTAGGGCGTAGTCGAGCCCTCCGCCGGCGCGGCCGGAAGAGCGCCGGGATCAGCCGCACTCTCCGCCGCATGCTTGCCGGGTGCCGCGCGCTCATTGCGGCGGTCGCGTATCAGCACGGTCGTCACGAGGATCGCGATCGTTGCGGGGAACGCCGCAATCACGAGACCCGGGATCCCGACGCCCGCCTTTGTCAGCAGCGCCAGCCCCGCTCCCATCAGCACCAACGCCAGCGTCGTGCGCAGCACCGCGGCCCCGACTCGCAGCGTCAGATTCGAGCCGATCCAGACCCCCGGCACCGAGCCGATCAGGATGTTGCCGGCGAGGCTGAAGTCGACGTTGCCGGCGACGATGTGGGCGGCCGAGGCGGCCCAGAGCAGGATCGCCGCGTGGAAGATGTCGGTGCCGACGACGCGCGAGGGGACGAGGCGGAAGAGCATGATCAGGCCGACGGCGATCAGCGCGCCGCTGCCGGCCGAGGTCACGCCGAGCACGAAGCCGACGAGCGCGCCGAGCACCGCGGCGCTGATCTTGTTGCGCCGCGTCATCTCGATCGAGTGGCGCTCCTTGTCGCGCAGCGCCTTGAGGAAGAGGGCGCGTGTGAGCGTCACGATGCCCGTGAAGAGCAGCGTGATCGCCAACACGACGATCAGGATGTCGTCGAACTCGTCGCCGTAGGCGTTCTCGAGCAGCTCGAGGATGTAGACGCCTCCGACCGCTGCGGGCACCGAGCCGACCGCCATCCACATCGAAAGACTCATGTCGACGGTCCCCTGACGCAGGTGGCGCCAGCCGCCGACGGTCTTGGTCACAGCGCCGTAGGCGAGGTCGGTGCCGACGGCCGTGACAGGCTTGATCCCGAAGACGAGGATCAGCAGCGGGGTCATCAGCGAGCCGCCGCCGATGCCCGTCATGCCGACGAGCACGCCGACGCCAAGGCCGAATGCGGCGATCGCCGGGTCCATCGCTCAGTCCTCCCTCGAGCCTGTGCGCATCGCGCGCAGGCTACCTAGCCCTGGAGGAGGGCAAGCACGGCCGCAAGGGAATCCTCGACGGACTGCTCGAGCGGCCGCAGCACCAGCTCGGCTCGCTCGGGCCGATCGTAGGGATCGTCGATGCCCGTCATGCCCTTCAGCTCGCCGGCGCGCGCCTTGGCGTAGAGGCCCTTCGGATCGCGCCGCTCGCACTCCTCGAGCGGCGTGTCGACGAAGACCTCGAGGAAGCGGACGCCGGCCTCGTCGTGGATGGCTCGCACGCGGTCGCGGTCGGCGGCGTAGGGGGAGACGAGTGAGACGAGCGCGACCGTCCCGGCGTCGGCGAACAGCCGCGCGACCTCGCCGACACGGCGAACGTTCTCCGCGCGGTCCTCAGCCGAGAAGCCCAGGTTGCCGTTCAGCCCATGGCGCAGGTTGTCGCCGTCGAGCAGGTACGCATGCCGCCCACGCTCGATCAGCGCCGCTTCGACGGCCACTGCGATCGTCGACTTCCCCGACCCCGACAGTCCCGTGAACCAGACCGTGAGCCCCTCGCCGCCGGTTACGACCGCACGCTCCGCGTGGGTCACCGCATGCGCATGCCAACGCACGTTCGCCGACCTCTCGCTCACCGGCCAGGTGCCTCGGGGGTCCGGGGGCGCGAGCCCCTGGTCATCATCGTTCAGTCTTCGTCCGCGCCGAGGATCATCCCGGCGCCGACCGTGTCGTTCGTGCTCTCCTCGATCAGGATGAAGCTGCCGGTCTCGCGGTTGCGGCGGTACTCGTCGACGAGCAGCGGGGTCGAGAGGCGCAGGCGCACGCGGCCGATCTCGTTGAGCGCCAGGCCGTCGGCGGACTCGTCGCGATGCATCGAGTTGACGTTGACGCGGTAGCGCAGCTCGTCGACCTTGGCGAGCGCGGTACGCGTGGTCTGCTTGATCCGGTAGCGCGAGCCGGCCTTGAGCGGGCGGTCGGACATCCAGCAGATCGTCGCCTCGATCTCCTTGGTGGGGGTCGGGCTGTTGTTGGCGCGGCAGATCATGTCTCCGCGCGAGACGTCGACGTCGTCCTCGAGTCGGACCGTCACCGACAGCGGCGGGTAGGCCTCCTGCAGCGGTCCGTCCTGGGTGTCGATCCCGGCGATGCGCGTCCTGAGGCCCGAGGGCTGGACGATCACCTCGTCGCCGACCGCGATCACGCCCGAGGCGACCTGCCCCGCGTAGCCGCGGTAGTCGTGGAGCTCGTCCTGCATCGGCCGGATGACCCACTGGACCGGGAAGCGGACGTCGATCAGGTTGCGATCGGACGCCACGTGCACGTGCTCGAGGTAGTAGAGCAGCGACGGCCCGTCGTACCAGGGCATGTTCTCGGAGCGGTCGACGACGTTGTCGCCGAGCAGCGCGGACATCGGGATGAAGGTGATGTCGGTGACGTCGAGCTTCGCCGCCCAGGACGCGAACTCGGAGCGGATCCGCTCGAAGACCTCCTCGTCCCAGTCGACGAGGTCCATCTTGTTGACCGCCACGACGAGGTGGGGGATGCGCAGCAGCGACGCGATGAAGGCGTGGCGGCGCGACTGCTCGACGACGCCGTTGCGCGCGTCGATCAGGACGAGCGCCAGGTCGGCCGTCGAGGCGCCGGTGACCATGTTGCGCGTGTACTGCTCGTGGCCCGGCGTGTCGGCGATGATGAACTTGCGCTTGGGCGTGTGGAAGTAGCGGTAGGCGACGTCGATCGTGATGCCCTGCTCGCGCTCGGCGCGCAGGCCGTCGGTCAGCAGCGCGAGGTTGACGTAGCCGTCGCCGCGCTCGGTCGACACGCGCTCGACGTGCTCGAGCTGGTCCTGGAGAACCTGCTTCGAGTCGTAGAGCAGCCGGCCGATCAGCGTCGACTTGCCGTCGTCGACCGATCCCGCGGTCGCGACACGGACGAGCTCCGACGGGCGTCCGTCGACGAAGACCTTGCCGTTGGTCGCGGCGCCCGGCACTAGAAGTAGCCCTCGCGCTTGCGGTCCTCCATGGCGGCCTCCGAGACGCGGTCATCGGCGCGCGTCTCGCCGCGCTCGGTGATTCGCGTGGCGGCGATCTCCGTGACGACGTCGTCGAGCGTCGCGGCGTCGGACTCGACCGCGCCGGTGCAACTCATGTCGCCGACCGTGCGGTAGCGGACCGATGCGGTGAACGTGTCCTCGCCCGGCATCAGCTCGACGAAGTCGGAGACCGCGTAGATCATCCCGTCGCGCTTGAAGACCTCTCGCTCGTGGGCGAAGTAGATCCCCGGGATCTCGAGCTCCTCCTCGCGGATGTACTGCCAGATGTCGAGCTCGGTCCAGTTGGAGAGCGGGAACACGCGCATGTGCTCGCCCGGGTTGATGTGCGCGTTGTAGAGGCTCCAGAGCTCGGGACGCTGGGCCTTGGGATCCCAGCCGCCGAAGTCGTCGCGGAAGGAGAAGATCCGCTCCTTGGCGCGGGCGCGCTCCTCGTCGCGGCGGGCGCCGCCGAACGCGGCCTTGAAGTCGTGCTTCTGGATGCCGTCGAGCAGGGCGTAGGTCTGCAGGCGGTTGCGCGAGGCGCGCGGACCGGTCTCCTCGACGACGTGGCCGGCGTCGATCGCCTCCTGGACGCTCGCCACGATCAGCCGCGCGCCGAGCTCCTCGAGGCGGCGATCGCGGAACTCGAGCACCTCGGGGAAGTTGTGGCCGGTGTCGACGTGCATGACGGCGAACGGGAACTTCGCCGGGTGGAAGGCCTTCTCGGCGAGCCGCAGCAAGACGATCGAGTCCTTGCCGCCGGAGAACAGCAGCACGGCACGCTCGACCTCGGCGGCCACCTCACGCATGACGTGGATCGCCTCGGCCTCTAGGGCCCTCAGGTGGGATACCTCGTAGCTCACAGGGGAAGTTCTTGGGGGAGGGACCGCGTTGACCGGGTTGGGTAGCGCTGCGAGGCGCCCTCCGCTAGTGGAGGCCGCACTCGAGGCGGTTGGAGTCCGCCCAGCGCCCGTCCCGACCCGTTCCCGGGTTGGTGCAAGGGGTGCAGCCTATCGAGGCATAGCCCCGATCGTGAAGATCGTTGTAGGGGATGTCGTGCTCGGCGATGTAGGCCCACACGTCCTTGTCGGTCCACGTGGCCAGGGGCGCGAGCTTCCACAGCCCGTGCTTCTTGTCCCAGCCGAGCTTCGGCGCGTTCGTGCGCGTCGGCGACTGGTCGCGGCGCAGGCCGGTGACCCACGCGTCGCAGTCGGCGAGCGCCTCGCGCATCGGCTTGACCTTGCGGATGCCGCAGCAGGCCTCGGGATCGCGCTTCCAGAACTCGGGTCCGTAGAGGACCTCTTGGCGCGCCAGGCTCATGCCGCCGTGGGCCGTCTCGATCTCGATGTCGTAGCGGTCCTCGAGCTGCTTCCAGGTCTCGTAGGTCTCCGGGAAGAAGAGGCCGGTGTCGAGCGTGAAGAAGCGCGCCTCGGGCTCGATCTGCAGCAGCATGTGCATGATCACCGAGGCCTCCTTCTGGAAGGAGGTCGCGACCTTCAGCGCAGGGTGGAACCGCTCGACCGCGTAGGCGAGCACTTCCTCCGCGCTGAGGTCCTCGATGTCGTGCGGATGCTCGACATCTGCCGGGGTGGCCCGGACCGCTCCGTGTGAGACGGGTGGGGTCATCTCAGACCGCGCACTCGCCCTCGCCGCGGATGACCTCGTAGAGCTGGTCGCGCTGCCAGTCGATGAAGAAGCTCATGTTCTCGACGTTGAACTCGACCGGCAGCGACAGGTCCTTGACGACCTCGGTGAACTTCTCCGGCCCGACTCGCTCGGAGAAGGCGATGAAGTCCTCGCCCTCGTTGCGCTCGGCCTCGAAGAAGCGCACCCAGCGCTCGACCGCGTCCGGGACCCGCTTGGCGGGCAGGCGCGACTTGAGCCGCGTGCCGTAGACGACCTCGCCGTTGGCGTGCCAGCCGCCGATGTGCGGGATGTAGGCGGGGATCGTCTTGTCGCCGACCTTGATCGACGCGCCGTAGAAGCCGATGTTGCCGAGGTGGTGCTGGCCACAGCCGTTCGGGCAGCCCGACATGTTGATGTGGATCTTCTTCGACGCCGGGTCCTCGATCTTCATCTCGAGCAGGCGGTCGTTGATCGCCTTGTTGAGGCCCATCGAGGCGGTGATGCCGAGCTTGCAGGAGTCGGTCCCCGGGCAGCTGACCGTGTCGGTGATCTCGTTGAAGCCGGGATCGCCGAGGTCGAGCTCCTTGAGTCGCTGCCAGACCTCGTAGACCGCCTCGTCGCGCACCCAGCGCAGCACGAAGTTCTGCTGCACCGTCGTGCGGGCGTAGCCGCCGCAGTAGTCGCGCATGATCTGGCCGAGGCCGCGGAACTGCTCGGGCGAGAGGTCGCCGCGGAAGATCTTGACCGCGACCGTCGAGAAGCCCTGCTGGCGCTGAGGCTGGACGTTCGAGGCGCGGAAGCGCTCGAACTCGGAGAGATCGCCGTTCGGCGAGGTGTAGCTCGGCGCGAGCGCCGGCGCGTTGGCCTCCTCGTCGTGGAGCATCAGCAGCGGGGTCGGGTCGAAGTCGCGCTCGCCGACCCAGTCGCCCTTGAGCTCCTCCTCGACCTGCGTGCGGAACTCGTCGATGCCGATCTTGTCGATCAGCACCTTGATGCGGGCACGGGCGCGGTTGACGCGCAGCCAGTCCTGGCGGTTGAAGATGCGGAAGCACGCCTCCGCGACCTTGAGGTAGTCGCCGTTCTCGAGCTCGACGAACTCGTAGAGCGTGGGGGCGACGCGCGGCATGATCGACGTGCCGCCGCCGACGCGGATCTCGACGCCCTTGACCCCGTCCTTGACGCGCGGGATGTAGGCCACGTCGTGGATGCCGCTGATCGCGCGGTCCTCGTCGGTCGCGGTGAACGACGTCTTGATCTTGCGCGGCATCAGCTGCGTCTCGGGGTGGCGCACGAAGTAGCGCACGTAGGCTCCGGCCCAGGGCGTGATGTCGAACAGCTCGCCCTCGCAGACGCCGGCCCAAGGGTCGCCGGTGACGTTGCGGACGGTGTTGCCGCATCCCTCGCGCGAGGACAGGCCCGAGTCCGACAGCTCGCGGATCAGCGCCGCCGCGTCGCGCAGCGGGACGTGGTGCATCTGGATGTTCTGGCGCGTCGTGACGTGGCCCTTGACGAGCGGCACGTACTTCTCGATCACGCTGGCGAACGAGTCCATCTGGTCCGGCGTGATGCCGCCCATCGGGAGCTTGACGCGGATCATCTGGACGTCGGCCTGGCGCTGGCCGTAGACGCCCTGCTTGAGGCGGAAGCCGATGAACTCCGTCTCCTCGATCTCTCCGCCGAGGAAGCGCTCCGCCTCGTTGTCGAAGTCGTCGAACTCGCGCTCGAGGATCGGGATCACGTGGCCCGGGACGTTGGCGATGATCTCCGGGTTGTTGAGGGCGCCCTCGCGGCCCTTGCGCTCAGCGGCAGTCGGCTCCATACGTTGAAAGTAGCAAAACCCGGCCGGCTTTCAAGGGTTATGGCTCGAAACCGGCTCCGAGCCCGTATCCGCTCGTTGCTTCTCAGCGGCGGAGAGCCGTAAGCCGTCGCCGTCGGCCAGGTCCCAGCCTCCGTCGAGTCGCAACCCTCCCGTTCCGACGGGCGCGTCGTCGAGCTCGAGCCGCCAGCCGGTGGGAGAGCGCTTGACCTCTACCGCCGTCAGACCCTCGAAGCGGCCGACGCAGGTCGCCATGCAGACGTCCAGCCGGCCGACGAAGCGGCCGTGGGTCGAGGCCCTCAGCTCGCCGTCCCACGAAGTCGCGATCGAGCGCTCGTTACGACACGCTTCGACGTCGCCGCAGGCGGACGCCTTAGGAGCGTCGCTGCGTACCGCCATCTCGTAGTCGTCGAGGAAGACCCGCCCGTTGCCGGCGAGGCGCACGGAGCTCTTCGTCAGGCAGCGCGCCAAGAAGAACGTCCCGAGTGGCGTGCGTACCGATGACTCGATCGTGCCGCGTGGAGCAGGGAAGACACACCCGCCAGTTGGAGGCCAGTCACCGCTCTGCTCGACTCTGGGGCATGGCTCGCCGTCCTTCGCGTTGCTCACTGCCACCGGGGAGCCGGCGACGGCGGCGGCCAGGCGTCCTGGCGTGTCGAAGGCCCTGGGGGCTCCGGGCTCCGGGCTCGGGAGCGTTGTGGCCCCGAAGAGGTTGGCGACCTGCCAGCGACCGTCATCCCGGCGCAGCGGGACGCCTGTGACCGCTCCATCTGGATGCTCGAGAGAAGCGGTTGCCCGATCGCCGGCGACCGCGATGCGCGTCACGCGCGGCGAGCCCTTGAAGCCACCCCCGCCCTTCAGCAGCTCGACGAACCGTGCCATGTCCTTCGGGCACTCCGTGGGCTTGGCGTGACCCGTGCTGCCGACTTGCGTGTGCACCTGCGTCGTCGTCGCCTTGCACACCTCGTCCATCCGCCCGGCGGCGAAGTCGCGCTGCAGAGCGTTCACCGTGCTCCTGATCTGAGCCGCGTCGTCCACGTCGTCGTCGTGACCGCCGCAGCCGACCAGCATTGCCATGGCGACGGCCGTGACCGCACAGGTCCTGCCAGCTCTCCCCACTGTGATCTCCCTCAGCCCCTCCGGCTGGTGTCGAGTCGCGGAGCCTCCCTCCGCAGGCTGACCCTAGCCGATATGTGACAGCTTGCCCCAAGGCGCGCCGGCGCTCGGCTCGCGGCCGGTGCCCTCGAGCAGGCCGGCCTCCAGCCAGGGACTCATCCCAGCGGCGGCGGGCTCGGGCGTGGGGGCGGTGTCGCGCAGGAACTGCTCGATGGCGGCCGCGATCGCCGCGGCCTCCTCGGGGCTGGCCGCGGACTGCTTGATCTCGATGCGGGGGCGAGCGGGGTGCTGACTGCCGTTGGAGCTCATGCGACCCGACGCCTACAGCGGGATGTTGCCGTGCTTGCGCTTCGGGCCGGGGACGCGCTTGGTCTCGAGCATCTCGAGCGCCTTGATCAGACGGGGGCGCGTCTCGTGAGGGACGATCACGTCATCGATGTAGCCGCGCTCGGCCGCCGAGTAGGGGTTCGCGAAGCGGGCCTTGTAGTCGTCCATCAGCTTCTGGCGGCGCTCGTCCGGCGTCGGCGAGCTGGCGAGGTCGCGGCGGTAGATGATGTTGACCGCGCCCTCGGGGCCCATCACGGCGACCTCGGCCTGCGGCCAGGCGAAGTTGAAGTCGGCGAGCATGTGCTTGGACGCCATGACGTCGTAGGCGCCGCCGTAGGCCTTGCGCGTGATCACTGTGAGCTTCGGCACGGTCGCCTCGGTGAAGGCGTAGAGCAGCTTCGCGCCGTGGCGGATGATGCCGCCCCACTCCTGACTCGTTCCAGGAAGGAAGCCCGGGACGTCGGTGAGCGTGACGATCGGGATGTTGAAGGCGTCGCAGAAGCGGATGAAGCGCGCGGCCTTCTCCGAGGCGTCGATGTCGAGCACGCCGGCCATCTGCGACGGCTGGTTGCCGACGATCCCGACCGGCCGGCTGCCGAGTCGCGAGAAGCCGATCACGATGTTCTTGGCGAAGTGCTCCTGGACCTCGAAGAACTCGCCGTCGTCGACGATCTTCGTGATCACGTTGCGCATGTCGTACGGCTTGTTCGGGCTGTCCGGGACGACGCTGTCCAGCTCGAGGTCCATCCGGTCGTGCGGATCGCCGGTGTCGAGCTTGGGGGCAAGCTCGAGGTTGTTCTGCGGCAGGAAGGACATGAGGTAGCGCACGTCCTCGAGGCAGCTCTCCTCGTCCTCGGCGGCGAAGTGCGCGACGCCGGACTTCGAGTTGTGGGTCATCGCGCCGCCGAGCTCCTCGAACTCGACCTCCTCGCCGGTGACGGTCTTGATCACGTCGGGACCGGTGATGAACATGTGCGAGGTCTCCTTCACCATGAAGATGAAGTCGGTCATCGCGGGCGAGTAGACGGCGCCGCCGGCGCACGGGCCCATGATCACCGAGATCTGTGGGATCACGCCGGAGCACTGGACGTTGCGGACGAAGACGTCGCCGTAGGCGCCGAGCGACACGACGCCCTCCTGGATCCGCGCGCCACCCGAGTCGTTGATGCCGATCACCGGGCAGCCGATCTTCGCGGCCAGGTCCATGATCTTGCACATCTTCTCGGCCATGACCTCGCCGAGCGAGCCGCCGAAGACGGTGAAGTCCTGCGAGAAGACGCACACCGGGCGGCCGTCGATCGTGCCGTGGCCGGTGACGACGGCGTCGCCCCAGGGCCGGTTCTTCTGCATGTCGAAGTCGAACGTGCGGTGACGGACGAAGGTGTCGAGCTCCTGGAACGAATCCGGGTCGAGCAGCTTCTCGATCCGCTCGCGGGCGGTCAGCTTGCCGCGGGCGTGCTGCTTCTCCTCCGCCTGCGGGTTCGTGTGGATCGCTTGCTCGCGCAGCTCCTGGAGCTGGGCGAGCTTCTCGTCGTAGGTCTCGGGCGACTTCTGGCGCATAGGGCGCGGCATCGTACCGGCCGCTCTCGCGGGACGGCCGTTACGGCATGGGCCGCAGCTCCTGCCAGCGCTCCTCTGCCTCGAGCTGGGCGGCGAGCGAGATCAGCAGCGACTCGCTGTTCGCCGGGCCGAGAAGCTGGGCGCCGATCGGCAGGCCGTCGTCGGTGATGCCCGCCGGGACGTTGACGCCGGGCCAGCCGAGCACGTTCCATGGCCACGCGTACGGGCACGCGCCGACCATCGTCTTGTCGGTGTCCCAGTTGCCGAGGCCGTCGATCGCGCCGATCCGCAGCGGTGGCTTGGCGGTGGTCGGGGCCAGCACCACGTCGTAGTCGTCGAAGATCCGGCCGACGCTGCGCTGGAGCGGGCGCTCGATGCGCCGCGACAGCCCGAGCAGCGGTGTGAGCAGGCGTCCGACCTTCGCGTTGTGCCGGGTGCGCGGATCGAGCTGGCTCCGATCGGGCACGCGCGCTGCCCACTCGCGCACGCCGGCCGTCGAGCGCGGCATGAAGCTGGCGCCGACGAGGCCGTAGCGCGGGTTCGCGACTACGACGTCGTGGCCGAGTCCCGCGACCACGCCCGCCAGCCGCTCGACCGCGACGCGGATCGCCGGATCGAGCTCGGCCGGCGCCGCGCTGAACGGGATCCGCAGCGCCAGCGCGACGCGCAGGCGACCGGGGTCGCGGCCGCTCGACGCGACGAACGGCTCGGCCGGCGGCGGTGGTCGGTGCAGGTCGCCGGGGTGCGAGCCCGCGAGCACGTCGAGCAGCAGCGCGGCGTCCTCGACGGTCCGCGCGAGCGACCCGATGCACGTCAGCCCGTTGAACGCCTCCGGGTCGGGCCAGGTCGACACCCGTCCGCGTTGTGGCTTGATCCCGACGAGGTGGGTCCAGGCCGCCGGGATGCGGACCGAGCCGGCGCCGTCCGAGCCTGCGGCGGCGGCGACGAGCCCGGCCGCGACAGCGGCGGCCGACCCGCCGGAGGATCCGCCTGGCGTGTGCTCGGTGCTCCAGGGGTTGCGCGTCGCGCCGAAGGCGGGCCCCTCGGTGAACGGCCACTGGCCGATCTCCGGGGTGTTCGTCTTGCCGACGATCACCGCGCCCGCGGCCTTGAGGCGCCGTGCCACCTCGCCGTCGCCCTCCTTCGGCTCGAAGGAGCCTGCGCAGCCGAAGGGCGTCGTCTCGCCGGCGAGGTCCATGTCGTCCTTGATCGCGACCGGCACGCCGAGCAAGGGCAGGCGGTCGCCCGCGGCCAGCCGACGGTCCGCGGTGTCCGCTTCGGCAAGCGCTGCCTCGCGGCGGACGCAGCGAAACGCGGCCAGGGTCGGCTGAGCGGCATCGATCCGCTCCAGCGAGAGCTCGACCAGCGCACGCGACGAGATCTCCCCACCCGCTACGAGGTCTGCCTGGCGGCGCAGGCCAGCGAAGGCGACCTCGGGCATCCGGTGAGTCTAGGTGTCGTAGAAGGGGAGCCGCCCGCCCGCCCGCCGCAGCACCGTCCCGTAGAGCTCGCGCGTCTTGCCGGGTTGGCGACGGGCGAGGTCGTGGCTCTCGCCCCGGTCGTGGTGGAGGTCGTACAGACGCAGGTCGGCCGGGCGGTTGCTGCCGGTCAGCGCCCAGCGGCGCGTGCGGATGTAGAAGTCGTCGCGGTAGCCGCCGTAGGCGTAGGGCCGCTCGGGCAGGCGACGGCCGCGGAACATGCGCGAGAGGTCGGTGCCGGTCATCGCCTTCGGTGCCTTGACCCCGGCCATCGAGAGCAGCGTCGGCCCGATGTCGTGGGTCGAGGCGAAGTACTCGCTGCGCCGGCCCGCCTTGCGCCGCGACGGGTCGACGACGATCAGCGGCACGCGGATCAGCTCCGGGTGCAGCGAGGTGGAGATCTTCCCGGTCCAGCCGTGCTCGCCGAGGTAGATCCCGTGGTCGCCGACCAGCACGATCGCGGTGTCCTCGAAGCGGCCAGCCTTGCGCAGGCGGTCGAGGAAGACGCCGAGCCAGTGGTCGGTCATCGTCAGCTCGGCGGCGTACAGGGCCCGCATCCGCCGCAGGAAGGCGCGCTGCTGGCTGCGCGGCACGTATCCGTCGACGCTTCCGTAGATCGGGAACGAGGGCTCGCGGCTCCAGCGCTGGCGCGCGTAGAGCTCGAGGTACTTGCGCGGCGGCGTCCACGGCTCGTGCGGCTGGAAGGTGTCGACGACCAGGGCGACCGGGCGGTCGGCCGGCGCGTTCTCGACGATGCGCGCGCCGTTGGAGAACACGCGCGCCGCGAACGAGGCCTCCTCGTCGTGGACGTAGTGGCCGTTGGCCATGTACTTGCGCACGCGCTGGCGGACCTCGGGGTCGTCGATCGCCGGGTGGATCCAGTGGCGCAGCTCCTTGTCGGAGATCGACGACGGCGGCCGGCTGATGCCGAGCTGGCCGGGCGTGCCGGTGAAGCTGTCGAAGCTGCGGCGCAGCGGCTCGTAGGGCTGCGAGAAGCCGATGAACGGGTTGTCGGTGGCGTAGCCGGTCCAGTAGCCGGCGCGGTGCAGCGCCGACGTGAAGGTCTCGCTGACGTCGTCGAGCGGCTGCCAGCCGGGCTGGTCGATCAGGCCGCGGTAGTCGTGCCAGCCACGGAACGGGAAGCCGCGCTTGCCGCTGAGGATCGAGTTGCGCGCCGGGACGGTCGGCATCGCCTCCGGGAAGACGTTGGTGAAGGTCACGCCGGCGCGCGCGAGCGAGTCGATGTTCGGCGTGTGGATCTGGCGCGAGAAGACGTAGTCCGCGCGCAGCGTGTCCATGACGATCAGGACGACGTTCGGCCGACGTGCGGCGAAGGCGGTGTCGGCACCGCTGGTGGCGGCGAGCAGCGAGGCGGCGGCCCCGGCCTGGAGCAGCTGGCGCCGAGTCGAGCCGGCCTCGCTCATGACGCGCCGAGCCTAGGTCAGCCGCGTGAGAACGGGCGGTGGTGAGCCTGGCCGAGCGCGTCGAGCGTTCCGTCGAGGATCTCCTGGACGCGCTCCGGGGCCATGCCGGTGGGCTCTGGCTCGAGGGCCGTCTCGGGCTGCTCTGAGACGGGATCCGGCTCGGGCTCGGGCTCGAGCGCCACTGCGGGGGGCTCGGCGGTGGCGGTCTCGGGCTGCTGCGGCTCGGCGAACCGCGGCGGGCGTCCGAACAGGCGCGCCCAGAAGCCACGCAAGTCCACAGGCGGCTCGGGTGCCAAGGCGGGCTCCACGGCTGCTGCCGGCTCGGGGTCGGGCTCTGGTGCTGGCTCGACCAGGACCGGCTCAGGCGCGGCGACGACCTCCGGCACCGCAGGCGGATCCGGCTCGGGAACGGTCGCGTGGAACGTGACCTTGGTTCCCCAGCCGGACTGCGCGAGCTCCACGGTTCCGCTGATCAGCTCGCCCTCCCAGGCGACCGTGGTCTCGGGCACTGCCCTCGTGATCTTGATCTCGCCGAGCTCGCCGAGGTGCTTGGCGAGGCTCTCGACCTCGCTCACCTCAGCCCACAGCTCGGGCGGCGACTTCACCAACGTGCGTTGTGCGGTCAGATCTGCCATTAGGGACCGGTTTCGTCCGCCTCCGGCCGACTCCTGCCCTTGGTCCAGGACTGTCACAAGGAGCCCGGTAAGCGGCATATATGCGAAGGCTCCAGATCATGCTCGATGAGGACCTCTACGAGGCGCTAACACGGCGCAGCCTCGTCGAAGGCCGCTCCAAGGCGGCCATCGTGCGCGACTCGTTGAGTCAGACGCTTCGTCGCCTGCCCCCGCTGGAGGAAGATCCCCTTTGGGCAATGATCGGGATCGACGACGGTGAGCCCGTAGAGGACGTGGACGAGTGCCTCGTCGACCTAATCGCCGCCAAGAAGTCACGGCCCTTCGACGAGGACTTCGTTGCGGCCGGCTTCGTTCAGCTCAAGCCGTAACCGCTAACCCGAGACGAAGCGCGCCGGCGGCCTCGAGCATTGCGTCGCGGGCCGGACGGTTGACGGCGACCTGGTTGGCGAAGGAGTGCAGGAGGCCATCGTGGCGGCGGAGGGCGACCGCGACACCGGCAGCCTTGAGGCGCTCGGCGTACTCCTCGCCCTCGTCGCGCAGCGGGTCGAAGCCGGCTGTGAGGACGTAGGCGGGCGGGAGTCCGGTGAAGTCGGAGGCGAGCAGCGGCGAGGCGCGCCAGTCGGAGGCCGCGGTCGGGTCGGCGAGGTAGTGGTCGCGGAACCAGTCCATGTCGGCCTCGGTGAGGTAGAAGCCCTCGCGGAACAGCTCGTAGGAGCGGCGCTTGCGCGAGAGGTCGCAGACGGGATAGATCAAGAGCTGGAAGGCGGGCATCGGGACCTCGCCGGCCTTCGCCGCCAGCGTCGCGACGGCGGCCAGGTTGCCGCCCGCGCTGTCGCCGCCGACGGCGATCCGCGAGCGGTCGAAGCCCAGCGGCTCGGCGGCGTCGAAGGCGAAGCGCAGCCCGGCCACCGCGTCGTCGGCCGCGGCGGGGAAGGGGTGCTCGGGCGCTAGGCGGTAGTCGACCGCCAGCACCCCAGCCCCGGACGACTTGGCAAGGAAGCGGCAGGTGGTGTCGTGGGTGTCGAGATCGCCCTTCACATGGCCGCCGCCGTGGAAGTAGACGAGCAGCCCGCCCGGGTCCGGGCCGGGCTCAGGCACGTAGAGGCGCGCGCCGATCGGTCCGGCAGCGCCGGGGATCTCCAGCGCCTCGACGCGCGGCAGCTCGATCCGCCGTCCGGCGATCGCCCGCGCCTGGCGCCGCGTGACCGCACGCGCCTCGGCGGGCGCGGGCTGCTCACCGGCTGTCGACTTCGTGCCCGACAGCTTCTCGAGCAACAGCAACAGCTGCGAGGTCGTGTCGAGCGTCAGCCCGTCGATCTCGATCGGCTTGCCGACCAGCGGCCTCTGGGCGGCCTGCGGCAACCGCAACAGCGCCCGCCCGATCGCCCCCTCCACGCGCTCGCGCAGACCAACCGAAGCGCTCAAGCCTCCGAGTACTCCCCGAACTCCTCGCGCATCACGTTGCAGACCTCGCCGATCGAGGCGCGTGCCTTGAGCGCCTCGCGGATCGGGTAGAGCAGGTTGCCGCTGCCGCGCGCGGTCTCGCGCACGTCCTCGAGCCGGGCGTCGACGGCCTCCTGGTCGCGGTTCTCCTTGAACTCCTTGAGCCGGCCGACCTGCTCGTCCTCGGACTTCGGGTCGACGCGTAGGATCTCGACCTCGTCGACGTCGTCGGTGACGTACTCGTTGACGCCGACCACGATGTCCTGCTTGATCCGGTAGCGCTCCTCGTAGCCCCAGGCCGACTCCTCGACCTCGGCGCGGATGAACGGGATGCACTGGACCGAGCCGCCGAGCTCGTCGACCTTGTCGATCAGCGCCTGGGCGCCCTCCTCGATCTCGTCGGTCAGCGCCTCGACGAAGTAGGAGCCGGCGAACGGGTCGACGGTGTCGGTCGCGCCCGACTCGGCGGCGAGGATCTGCTGCGTGCGCAGCGCGATCCGCGCGGCCTTCTCGGTCGGCAGCGCGAGCGCCTCGTCGAAGCCGTTGGTGTGCAGCGACTGGGTGCCGCCGCAGACGGCGGCGAAGCCCTGCAACGCGACGCGGACGATGTTGTTCTCGGGCTGTTGCGCGGCGAGCGTCACGCCGCCGGTCTGGGTGTGGAAGCGGATCGTCTGCGACTTGGGATTCTTGGAGCCGAACCGCTCGACCATGATCCGCGCCCACATCCGTCGGGCGGCGCGGAACTTCGCGACCTCCTGGAAGACGTTGTTGTGGCCGTTGAAGAAGAAGGCAAGCCGCGGCCCGAACTCGTCGACGTCGAGCCCGGCGTCGATCGCCGCCTGGACGTAGGCGATGCCGTCGGCGAGCGTGAAGGCGATCTCCTGAACGGCCGAGCAGCCCTTCTCGCGCATGTGGTAGCCGGAGATCGAGATCGTGTTCCACTTCGGGACGCGCTCGCGACAGTAGGCGAACAGGTCGGTCGTGAGGCGCATCGCCGGCTCGGGCGGGTAGATGAAGTTCCCGCGCGCTATGTACTCCTTGAGGATGTCGTTCTGCGTCGTGCCGCGCAGGACGTGGGACTCGACGCCCTGCTCCTCGCCGACCAGCTCGTAGAGGAGCAGCAGGCAGGCGGCCGGCGCGTTGATCGTCATCGACGTCGACACCTTGTCGAGCGGGATGCCGTCGAACACGCGGCGCATGTCGTCGATCGTGTCGATCGCGACGCCGGTGCGTCCGACCTCGCCGAGGCAGAGCGGGTCGTCGGAGTCGCGGCCGAGCTGGGTCGGCAGGTCGAAGGCCATCGACAGGCCGGTCGAGCCGTGGTCGATCAGGTAGTGGAAGCGCTCGTTGGTCTCCTTGGCGCTCGCGTAGCCCGCGTACTGGCGCATCGTCCACTGGCGGTCGCGGTACATCCGCTCGTGGACGCCGCGCGTGAACGGGAACTCGCCCGGCTTGCCGAGCTTCTGCTCGAGGTTGTCCGGAAGGTCGGCCTCGGTGTAGAGGGGCTTGACCTCGATGCCGGAGTCGGTGAAGCGGCGGGGATCGTCGGGGCCGACGATCGGGGCGATGGAGGGCTTGTGATCGGGGGTCGTGGCCATAGGCGCCGAAGGATACGTGTGACGAGAGCGCTACATTCCGGCGGTTGACTTGTTTGCTCTTTTGCGCAAGAAGCGACGAGAGCGATCGGAGGTGACGACGCGGATGGGCAACGGCTTGGCGAGAGAGCTGAGGGAGCTGGAGCCGGCGGGGGTCGAGCTTCCGGCTCGTGACGTGCGCGCGGGAAGGGTCCCGCTGCTCAAGGCGGTGCTGCGCTTCGAGCTGGCTCGGCGCGGCGCCCGCGTCGCGGCACTGGCGGCGTTCGACGTCGCCGGGATGTTCCTCGCGATCTGGACGGCGCTGGCGATCAAGGCCGCCGTGCGAGCCCCAGACGCGCTCGACCTCACCTTCGACCAGGCAGGGGACTACGCGCCGCTCGCCTGCCTGGTGATGCTGCTGCTGTTCGCCCGCTCGGGCCTATACCGCGACCGCGGACAGCGCCCCGGCTTCGCGACCCTGATCTCGTCGCTGTTCCAGGTCACGCTCGTCGTGTTCCTCTACGCGGTGATCGAGGGCCACAGCTTCTCGTCGTACTACATCTTCTACGGCTCGCTGTTCTTCGCGCTGATCTACGTCTCGGCGTTCCGCTGGGTCTTCGAGCAGGTCAGCGGCGCGGTGCTGCGGGCGGCTGGCTTTCGGCGGCGGGCGGTGCTCGTCGGATCGGCTAGCCACATCGACGCGGTCGCCGAGGCGCTGAAGGACAGCTCAGAGGTCTTGCCGTTCGGCTTCGTCTCGCTGACGCCGCGCAGCGCCGACGGGCTACGTGACTTCGGGACGATCGAGGCGCTCGAGCGCAACTTCGACGCGGTCGACGAGGTGCTGATCGCGGACCCGGCCTTCCCCCAGGACGAGGCCGCCGAGCTGGTCGACGCCTGTCATCGCAACGGCAAGCGGATCCGCGTCGCGCCGTCGACGATGGAGATCCTGATGGACCGCGTCGAGTTCGTGCCGGGGCACTCGCTGCCGCTGTTCGAGCTCAAGCCGCCGGTCTTCGCCGGCATGGACTTCGTCGTCAAGCGGACGTTCGACATCGTCGGCTCGGTGCTGCTGATCGTGGCGCTCTCTCCGTTGCTCGCGGTGATCGCCCTCGCCGTCAAGCTCGACTCGCGCGGGCCGGTGCTCTTCCGCTCTCGCCGCCCAGGCATCGGCGGCGAGTGCTTCGGGTGCCTGAAGTTCCGCACGATGTACGAAGGCGCCGAACGGCTGCAGGACGACCTCGAGCATCGCAACGAGGCCGGTGGGGCGATCTTCAAGATCCGTGAGGACCCGCGCGTGACGAGGGTCGGCGGCTGGCTGCGCCGCTGGTCGCTGGACGAGCTGCCGCAGCTCTTCAACGTGCTGCGCGGAGAGATGTCGCTGGTCGGCCCGCGCCCGCTGCCCCAGCGCGACTACGACCGCCTCGACGACTGGCACCGCAAGCGCTACCTCGTGCTGCCGGGGATGACGGGCCTGTGGCAGGTCTCCGGCCGCTCCGAGCTCGACTTCGACGAGCTGGTGCGGCTCGACTTCATGTATCTCGAGCGGTGGTCGGTGTTCCTCGACTTCACGATCCTGCTGAAGACGATCCCGGCCGTCATCCGCTCGCACGGCGCCTGGTAGACACCGGGCCGTGAGCGAGGCCTACGAGCCGGACAACCTGCTCGACCGGCTGTCGGACCCCGACACGCTGGCGCTGCACTACGACCACCTGCGGGCGCGCGAGCGCGAGATCTTCGACGCGCGCGTCGGCCTGCGCGGCGGCGACGTGCTGGCGGTCGGGTGCGGGCGCGACCCGGGCCGGCATCTGTTCCCGAAGCCGGCGTGGCGGATGACCGGCGTCGAGCTCGAGGACGAGTGGCCGCGGAAGCTCGTCGCCGCGGGCGAGCTCGACGTGGGGCTGGCGGGCCGGGCGGGCGAGCTCGACGAGCTGGAGGACGGCAGCTTCGACGTCGTCCTGTACCGCTACGTGCTTCACCACATCGCCTACCAGGGGTCGCTGGCGCCGGCGTTCGACGAGGCGGCGCGGCTGCTGCGGCCAGGCGGCGTGCTGATCGCGATGGAGCCGGGGGCGCTGCATCCAGTCGGCGCCGGTCTGGCGCTGGCCAACAAGCTGGGCGCCGGGCCCGCCATCCACGGCACGCTCGACGACATCCCGCTGTCGCCCCGCCGCCTCGAGTCGGACGCCCGCGATGCGGGGCTCGGCGCTGAGATCCACGCCGTCACCTACTCGTGGCGGCGTCTGGCGCCGAAGGTCCAGCGTGGGATCTGGCGCCTCGACTCGCGCCTGGGGTCGCGCCGGCCGGCGGCGCGGCTGGGGCACACGCTGATGCTGATCGCGCGCAAGCCGGCGTAGGCGATGCCGAGCCGCTTCGACGACGAGCTGTGGGACCTCGTGCCGGAGGACGGCGGCTCGCCGCCACGCCACCTCGTCCGCTTCGTCGAGCGGCTCGGGCACAGCGAGCGCGCGCTCGACCTCGGCTGCGGCGACGGCCGACTGACGGCGTCGCTGGACGCGGCGTCGCTGACGATCGCCGACGTGTCCGACGTCGCGCTCGGACGAGCCGCGCGCCGGCTGCCCGGCGCGACGCCGGTGCGGCTGGAGCCCGACGCGCCACTGCCGCTGCCCGACAACGCGTTCGATCTCGTCCTCTGCGCGGAGACGATCGAGCACGTGCGCGACCTCCAGCTGCTGCTGTCCGAGGCGCGCCGGGTGCTCGAGCCGGGCGGGCGGCTCGCGGTCACCACGCCGGCGCACTCGCGGCTGACCGGGCTCGACGTCGTGCTGCGCGGTCCGAAGCGACGGTTTCCGCCGCTCTCGCCGCACCTGCGCTTCCTCTCGCGCGGGTCGCTGCGGGATCTTCTGGAGACGATGGGCTTCGGGCTCGAGTCGCTGCGCCGCACTCGCAGCACGCTGCTCTCCGTCGCGCGCCGCTAGCCCTCGGGGCGCCAGCTCTCGTTGGCGATCGCCGTCGCCTCCTCGGCACCGAGGAACGGCGCCAGCGCCAGGTACACCGCTACCGAGACGTCCTCGTAGAGCCGCTCGGCGCCCGTCTCGCGCAGCCGCTGGAAGACCAGCGAGGCGATCGCGCTGCCGATCGCCTCACCGGCGACGTCGAGCGTGTGCGGGTGCTCCTTGAAGCCCGGGTAGAGCAGCGCCCGGAAGCTCTCGCGCGTCGCCTCCTGACGGGTGAGCGCCGCCGAGCCGCCTGCGTACACCTCCTTGCCACCGAGCGTCGCATCCGCCGGGTTGCCCGCGAGGAAGGCGAACACAGCGTGCATGCTCTCCTTGATCGCCTGCGGCCAGTCCGGCGCGCGGTCATAGAAGGGCACGACCGTCTCGTTGAGCCGTCGCTCGCCGTCGTCGAGCGCGGCGAGGAAGACCTGCGACTTCCCCTTCTCGAACAACGCGTAGAAGGTCGTCAGCGAGACGGAAGCGCGCTTGGCGATCTCCGTGATGGTCAGATCGCCGTAGCCCTTCTCGGCGACGGCGGTCGTCACCGCGGCGAGGATGCGCGCTCGCTGGTCGTTCTCATCCCGTGTCGCGGGGGGCAGGGCGGGGACCTTGCGCGGGCGGCGCAGCGCCTGCAGCGGCCTTCCATAGCTGAGCGCCCAGGCGAGCAGGTCGGGCGCAAGCTCTGGCAGCTCGCCTTCGAGCCCGTGGCGCACGCGGCTGTGGATGACCTGGCGGACGCCGCCGAGCAGAGCGCGGACTAGGCCCGCCGGCATCCCCGCGCGCTCTGGCGACTCCGCGACCGCCCGCGCGGCGAACCGCTCGAGGCGATCGCCCACTGCCTCTACGCGCGCAATCGCCGCCGGCCCGGCCGAGTAGCCGTCGATGAGCCAGACGCGCGCCGCTGCCGGCTGGGCGACGATCAGCTCGACGATCGCGTCGAAGGCGGCTCGCAGCCGCTCGTCCCATGCGCCGGTCGCCGTGCAGTAGGCGTCGGTGACGATCGGGGTGGCGAGCTCGAGCAGCGCGTCGAGCGTCGCCAGGAAGCACTCCTCCTTGTTGGAGAAGTACTGGTAGTAGGCGCTGCGCGACACGCCGGCGGCTTCGAGGATGTCCGCGACGCGCGTGGTCTCGTAGCCGCGTTCGGCGACGACGGCGACGGTCGCGCCCATCAGCCGCTCGCGCTGGTTCTTGGCGACCGCATCGCGCGAGCCGCCAGGTCCCGGACGCAGCCGTCGGGAACGAAGCGTCTCTGTTGGCCCCCATGGCGTGATCGTCATGACGGCCGGACGATAACTGGCTAGGACGGTTGCAGCGGTCATCAAGTGGTCTTACCACTTTACGGCCTCGCCGGATCCTTCACAAGCGCCGTCTGGCAACTTTGAAAACTGTTTGTTACCCAGCTCGCGGGGACGCGAGATGCGTAATTACACGTCTGACACGCCGCGGGTGGTGGCGCGGAGTACGGGCAGCCAGAGCCGGCTCAAGTCGTCGGTCAGCTCTTGCACGTCGCCGAGCTCGTCGGCGCGCGCCTTGCGCTGCAGGACCTCGTGGATGCCGCCGACGACCATCTCCGCCGCGAGTGGGGGGAGGGAGACGTGCGGTCCGCTCGCGCCGAGGAGATCGGCGACCGAGGCGACGAATCGCTGCAGCCCTGCCTGCTTGCGTTCGACGGCCCGCGCTCCGAGCGCCGCCGACTCGACGAGGCAGAGGAGGGTCAGGTCGGGCCGGGCCGCTACGGCTTCGAGCAGACCGTCGAGGAAGCCGGCGAGGGCGGCCTCGGGATCGCCGCCCGCACGAGCGGCCCGTGCACCACGCTCGGCCGCCGCGACGGCGCAATCCATGCCCGCGTCGAGCGTGGCGAGGAACAGCGCGTCGAGATCCTCGAACTCGCGACTGAACTCGCTCCAGCTCACGTGGGCCGTCTCGAGCACGCGCTCGACCGTCGCCTCGCGGTATCCGCCGTGGGCGACCACCGTGGGCAGCGCCGCCAGAAGTCTTCCCCTGGAAGAGCCGTCGAAGGCTTCGTAGCGCTCGCCGAGCCGCCCTTCCGTGGCGTTTTCCCAGTTGTTCGCCTCGGGACTCACTCCCGTAAACCCTACAGTTTATGAACCGGCAAGTCCAGTGGCAGCCCAAGGAGAGTGGCTTTCTGAGGTACGACTCCGGCTCCGGTGAACAGGGGCGTGTCCCAGTGCCCTGTATCCCCCCCAGGCGGGGGGTTGTGACGGGAAAACGCTCGTCTTACGGTGGAATTTCAGATAGCCCGATTGGTCTGACCGATTCCCCGTATGCAGGCCAGGGCCAGAGAAGGAGAAACCCCTGATGAGCGCTGGTGGACTCGCCGCATCTGCACAAGCGACCGTGCCCCCCGTCCTGGCCCAGCCGCCTCAGGCTCCCAACCGTCCGGGCGCTGCCGGCGCCCTTCCCGGAACTGTCCCGGACACCGGCGCCCCGCGCACGCACGACGTCCCCTTCACTCGTGCGGCGCGCGAGGGCGCCGACATCGTCGGCGATGCATGCGTGATCTGGCAGGTGGTCGACGGAGGTCGCCGGCTCGAGCCGGTCGCTACCTACCACCGCGACAAGCGCCTTCGCCATGCCCTCGAGGCTTTTCTGCACCAGGCCACGCTCGTGCCCGACAGTCACTGGCCGGGGCAGGTGGTCTGGCACGGGGCGCCGGTCCGCCTCAGGAAGGCTCGGCTGATCGACATGGGCATCGACTCGGGCGTGGGCATGCGACGCGCCCATGCCCTGCTGGTGCCGGTGCTGGACGGCGATCGCACCGTGGCCGTGATCGCCGTTCTGCGCGAGGCCCGCGAGCCGGTCTACTCACTGCGCGAAGAGGTGGTGCTGAGGCGGGTCGCGGCCAAGACCGTGGCCCGCCTGCGCGACGCGTCCGAGCCGGACGCCGTCGAGCCGCCTCTCGGCGGGGGTGGAGACGACGACCAGAACGGCAACGGCAACGGCCGCGGGCACGGCGGTGGCGGAGGCGACGACGGCCAGCCGCCGATCGACGGGCCCGGCTGGACGCCTCCCTCGAACTGGCTGATGGACCATGTCGGCGTCGGGGTCTGGATAACCGACCGCGACGGCGTGTCGACCTACGTCAACAACGCGATGACCGCGATGCTCGGCATCCCATCGCCGTCGGTGATCGGGCGGCCGATGCGCGACCTGCTCGAGGACGTCCCGCAGATGGTCCGTGGCGAGTACTGCACCGAGGAGGAGCGCTGCGACAGGCGCGTCACCCAGCCCGACGGTCGCCATGTCTGGCTCGAGATGACCTCCGCACCGTTAGTGGACGACGACGGCCGCCGGCGCGGGACCGTCAACACCGCGATCGAGGTGACCGAGCGCAAGAAGGTCGAGCTCGCCGCCCGCCAGCGCGTCCCCCGCGCCCACCGCCGCCTCTGAGCTAGTTGTCGCTCTCCCGCCGCCGACGGCCGCGCTCTAGCTCGCGAGCCGCGGCGTCGGCGCCGAGGAACGGCAGCACGCTCATGTACATCAGCTCGGGGGCGAGCTGCGGGAGCTCGGTCGTCGCACCGGCGACGATCTCTCGGTAGAGGATCTCCGCGAGGCCGCCGACCATGCTGATGCCGGTGAAGCTCGGCAGGTCGAGGTCCGCCTCGCCGCGGCCGGCGTCGTAGATGTAGGAGAAGCCGCGCATCGCCTCGTTGCGGACGTCGACGGCCTTGGGGCCGGCGGCGAGCACCTCGACGAAGCACATGCGCGCCACCGCCGGGTCGTAGGCGAGCGCGTTGAGCAGCGCGGTCAGGCCGGCGCGCAGCGAGTCGACCCACTCGTCCTGCGCCTCGAAGGCGTCGAGCGTGACCGAGAGCAGCCGTGCGAGCGACTGCTGGTAGGCCGCGATGAAGCAGTGCTCCTTGTCCTCGAAGTGCTCGTAGAACGTCTTGCGCGACACGCCCGCGTGGGCGATCACGTCCGCTACGCGAGCCGCCTGGTAGCCGTCGCGCCCGACGGCGTCGATCATCGCGGCGAGGATGCGCGAGCGCTGGGAGTCCGCGACCTCCTCGGGAGCGAGCCCGTGGCGGCCGCCGGGGATCTGGTCGGGACGGCGACGGGCCGGCCGGCGCGGGGCGCCTCCGCTGCCCGGACGAGCGCCTCGCCTAGAAGCCATGGAGGGAGTGCTTCGAAGGCCGCGTCACGGGGACAGTCTAACGCGGCCGAACACTCTGTGGGTACCTAAATGGTACGCCGCCGTGTCTGGGTTTGCGCGCCGGACCACGCGTTCTATGCCTATGGGAGAACGCTGGTGTCGCGCATCCGGGGCCAAGTACCCCCTTGACGATTAGATACATGCGCGTTTACGTTGCGCCGGTTGATGAACCTCCAGCAGCCGTGCGGCGACGACAAGGGAGCGAGTGAGTTTATGACGCGTACCGATCAGCGGTTTGGGCGACGGAAGGGCCGCGCTCGTTCGCGAGGAACCTCGCGCTTGGCCATGTCGTCCTCGGTCGCGTCGCTCATGGCGGCGCTGGTGCTGATCTGCGCCCTGCCCGCGATGGCGAGCACCTCGCACAAGTACGTCGGCTCGTTCGGCGCTCCCGGTGGCGGCGGTGCCGCGGGCGACTTCAACAACCCGCAGGGCATCGCGACCGACCTCTCGAACGGCGACCTGTTCGTCGCGGACCAATGGAACAGCCGTGTGCAGGCGATCGACCCGACGGGTGACGTCGTCACGTCTTGGGACGGCGCCGCGACGCCGTTCGGCTTCTGGGGCCCCGGGGCAACGGCCGTGGACGCCACGAACGATCGCGTCTACGTGACTGACATCTACAACAACGCCGTATACGTCTTCAACCGCGCGGGGGACTACCTCGACCAGCTCACGCCGTCCACGCCGTTCGGGAGCGTCGCAGGCGTCGCTGTCAACACCTCCACGGGCAACGGCTCCTCGGGCAACGTCTACGTCGTCGACGGCGCCAACGGCCTCGTGCACGTCTTCAACGACATCGGCGGCTACCTCGGCGCCGGCTCGGGCGACAGCGAGATGTCTTCACCGTCGGGGATAGCCATCGACAGCTCGAGTGGCGACGTGTACGTCGTCGACGCGGGCAACTCGCGCGTCGAGCGCTTCACGTCCACTGGGACCTACGTCAGCACGCTCGCCGGCACGGTGAGCCCGATCGCTCTCGCGGTCGATCCGTCCAACGGGGACGTCTACGTCGGCGAGAACGGGAGCTTCGGCCCCCAGGTCGCACGCTACGACTCCGCCGGCAACCGGCTCTACGCCTTCGGCTCCGGTCGCATCGGCGGCATCGGCGGCCTGACCACGAGCCCGTCGAGCCACCGCGTCTACGTCACCGACAGCGCGAACATGGTCGTCGCGATCTTCACCACGATCACCCTGGCGACGCCCACCACGGGCGCGGCCACCGGCGTCGACTCGGCCAACGCGACGCTCAACGGCACGCTGAACACCGAGAACACGACGGTCTCGAGTGTCTACTTCGACTACGGGCTCGACACGAGCTACGGCAACCAGGCGTACTCGTCGGACTCGTACCCGCCGAGCAACGCCGACGCGCCCGTCACGGTCCCGGTGAGCGGCCTGCAGCCGAACCAGACCTACCACTACCGCCTGGCGGCGACGGGTCCCGACGGCACGGCGTACGGCGCCGATCAGACGTTCACGACCGACCCGGCCGCTCCCGCCATCGGAGCGACCTCGGCCACTCCGATCGGCTCGGGGTCGGCGACGCTGCACGCTCAGATCAACGCGAACAACAGCGAGACGACGTACCACTTCGAGTACGGCACCGACGACACCTACGGCACGTCGACTCCCGCCGGCAGCGCCGGCTCGGGCCTCGGCGATCAGGAGGTGACTGCCGAGATCGCCGGCCTGCAGGCCGGCACCATCTACCACTTCCGCGTGGTGGCCGACAACGGCACCGGCGGCGAGCAGGCCAGTGCGGACGACACGTTCACCACCGCGCCGGCGGCAGCCCCGACGGCGACGGACGTCACGGCGGTCTCCGCGACGCTCAACGGCACCGTCGATCCTCAGGGCGGCTCCTCGAGCTACCACTTCGAGTACGGCACCGACACGAGCTACGGCACGAGCACGCCGGCCGCGACGCAGTCGGGCAGCGGCGACACGCCGGTCAGCGCCGACATCAGCGGTCTCGACGCCGGGACGACCTACCACTTCCGGCTCGTCTCGACGACGGACGGCAGCACCGTCGTCACCGACGACGGCACGTTCACGACGATGGCCCTGGCCGACGTCGTGACCGGCGAGGCCACCGACATCACCCCCAAGTCGGCGACGCTGCATGGCACGGTCGACACCCACGGCGAGGCGGGGACCTTCAGCTTCACGATCGTCGGCTTGAACAACCCGGTCAGCCGCTCGACGCCCGCCCAGGCTGTCAGCAGCGACGGTCCGGTCGCGGTGTCGGCGCCGATCGGCGACCTGCCGACCGACAACGGCACGTACAAGGTCGTGCTCGTCGCGTCCGTCGGCGGAGCCACGGCCAGTGGCAACGAGACCACCTTCACCACCTTGAAGACGCCGGGGTTCACGCCGCGTTCGCCTGCGGCGGTGGACCCGGACTACGGCTGCGTCAACCCCCACCTCGACGGGCCGAAGAGGGCCCTCGCGGGTGGGCGCCTGTCGCTGACCGGCACCGGCCTCGGCGCCGGCGGTCAGATCTCCTTCGGCGACCAGCCGGTCGACGCGGATACGTGGAGCGCCACGAAGATCACGCTCACCGTCCCCGACGACGCGCTCGGCTCGTACACCGTCCGGATCGACTGCAAGTACGCGTCGAACACGATCAAGGTGACCGTCGTCGACAACTCGTTCGAGATCCGCTCGAGCCGAGTCAGGGGCACGAGCCGCGCCGCGAAGGTCGTCCTCAGGGTGCCGTCCGCCGGCGTGGTGAGCGTCAAGCAGCGCTACTTCAAGTCGGTTCGCAAGCGGGCCACCCACGCTGGGAAGGTCCGGCTCACGCTCCGGCTGAACAAGCGCGGACGGCGGGCGCTGCGCAAGTCGAGCGACCGCTTCCTCGACGTCGACTACGCGGTCCGGTTCGCGCCGGCCGGCGGTCGCGCCTCGAAGCAGTTCGACACGCTGACGTTCAAGAAGCGCAAGTAGGCAGGGCGACGATCTCGGCAGGGCGCCGGCTCACGCCGGCGCCCGCGCCGCCGAGGTCGCGAGTACCGTATTGGCATGTCAGCCGCCGACCCGAGTCTCCCCAGCCGCCTAGACGGCGATGACTGGAGCGTCATCAATCGGCAAGAGGCCGAAGATCTCCGCGCTAGGAACATGGCGCTGTCACCGGTCGAGCGGCTGGAGCTCGGTCAGCAGCTCTCACAGCAAGCGGTGTCGCTCCTGGTCGCGTCGGTGAGGACGGGCCATGCGCCCAGACGAGCCCTCTGGTCCTGATCTCGCCGGCGTCGTAGCGGACGCCGAAGCCGCAGGCCTGCCGCACGTCGTCATCGGAGGGTTCAGCGTCATCGTCCACGGCTACGTTCGCGCGACGCGAGACAGCGACTTGCTGGTTCCCGATGGTCCGCAGGCCGACCTCGCCATCGCGCGTTTTCTCGACGTCTCGAAGGCAACCCGCGTGAGTGACGGCAAGAAGCTCTCCGACGGCGACATCGCCGAGACGCATCACCTGAGGATCGTGACCCGTCACGGACTCGTCGATCTTCTTCGCGGCGGCATCCCTCCACTCGACTTCGAGACCGTCTCGGAGCGGGCGCTCCCGATCGAGTGGGGTGGACAGACGATTCGCTTCGCCTCGCTGCCGAGCCTCGTAGGCTTCAAGCGACTCGCACGTCGCCCGCAGGACACGGTCGATCTGAGCGAGCTCGAGGCCATCTACGGCGAGCTTCCAGTCGAGCCGATTCCGGGCGTCGACGGCTAGCTCCGCGGCGGCTCAGCCGGACGGATCTCGCGCGTCGATCAGGGCCTCGACGTTGGTCACATCAAGGCGTGGAGAGCGCCCTTGTCCTCGAGGTCCACTGCTGGAGCTCCAAGGTCATGGCTCACCCAGCTGAAGCGTGACGACGGCTTGGCCGGCTTCTCCCTCAACGCGCGCGCGAGCAGCTGAGAAGCGATCTCGCCGATGCTCTTGTGCTCGTCACGACTGCGGGCGCGGAGCTCCCGCAGGACGGAAGAGTCGATGTTGAGTGTGGTCCGAGCCATGATGCGTGACGCTAGCAATCAGCGCATCACGCATCACGTCTCAAGCGCGGGCGAGGACGAGCGGTGTCACTTGGGTGGCGACGATCTGCTCGGCGAGGTCTACGAGATCCTCGGTCTCGCCGCGGTCGATCGGCGTGTAGATGAGCTCGTGCACGCCGCCGATCAGACCCTGGGCGGCGAGCTTGGAGAGCTTCTTGTCGCCGCGCAGCTCCTCGAGCGCCTCCTCCATCAGGCCGGCGAGTCGCTCCATCGTGTCGGCGCGACGGGCGCGAGCGGCGGAACCGGCGGCGAGCACCTCGACGATGCACATGCGCGCGATGTCAGGTTCCTCGCTGCAGAACCGCAGGAAGGCCGTGAGCCCCTGCTGGATGCGCTCCTCCGGAGAGTCGCCGGCCTCGTACGCCTCGACGACCAGCGCGAGCACGTGCTCGACGACTTCGTCGTAGGCCGCTAGGAAGCACTGCTCCTTGTCCTCGAAGAGCTCGTAGTAGGTGCGGCGCGACAGGCCGGCGCGCCCGAGCAGCCTGCGCACCGTGGTCTCCTGGTAGCCGTACTCGGCGACCGTCTTGGCCATCGCCCGCATCAGGCGATCGCGCTGGATCTTCGCGACCACGGGGCGAGGTATCCCGTGTGGACCGCCCGTCAGCTTGATGTTCGCTTGGTCCCACATGCGGCTCACCATAGACGCTGAGTTCCCTCGCTGCAACTATAAATTTTGAGTTTCTAGGTACGGCGGCGTTCTCCGATTGGTGGACCGGGGGTGTTCAACGAGCAGTCATTCCGCGTGCCAGAGCCCGAAAGTCGTGTGTGCAGCCACGCCGGATTGAGGAACCAAGACGTTCCTCTTGCTTGATACGGATGTGGATCGGCTTGTGGCTGCCGGCGAGACATAGATCGGGCGGTCCGACAGCCGTAGACACGGGACGACCTGGCTTTGCGCTCTGGAATGCGGGTCGGTCGGTACCCGCTTGACATCCAGATACCTCAAAGTTTACGGTGGACTCGTCCAGAAACTTCAAGGTGGCTGAGTGGCCACGCTGGGCGGGCGAGAGGAGCGAGCGTTGAAGCAGGCGTCTACTGGACGAGTCTCGATCGAGAGCGGCAACGACCGCTCGGAGGATCGCTTGTCGCCCCCGCGCGGGATAGGGGTGGCGCTGAGGGCGAACAGGGTCCGTCTCGTCTGCGTGTGCCTGTCGCTTGCCGCCCTCGGCACTGGGGTGGGGGCTGGGGGTGCGATGGCGTTGCCCGACGGCCGTCATTACGAGCAGGTCTCGCCGGTGGATAAGGGTGATGGGGACATCATCGCCGAGGGGTTGAAGATCATGGCGTCGGAGGACGGTGACGGTGCGGCGTTTGAGTCGCGGATGGTGTTCGGTGACGCGGTCGGTTCGGGGTTGGTCGGTCGTACGACGTACCTCGCTCGGCGTGGTGTTGGTGGTTGGTCGACGCGTTCGGTGACGCCGATGCCGCGTACGGATGCGGTCCAGGTCCTGGCGGCGTCGACTGAGTTGAAGGTCTTCGCGGAGGATCTGAGCAGTGTGCTCTTGTGGGCGTATGACTTGCCTGGCGTGGACGACGACAGGCCGATGCGCAAGGACCTCTATGTGGAGGACACAGCGACCGGCGGGTTGCGGACGGTCAGCAAGTCCCAACTTGACCCGCTTGGGCTCACCGATTTCTTGAACGTCGATTACCGCGGGGCGTCGGCTGACGCGAAGCATGTGGCGTTTGTGCTCTCGACGCGGATGTTGCCGGAGGCGTTGGAGGGTGTTCAGAACGTCTACAAGTGGGACGATGGGGTGTTGAGCGTCGCCGGGGTGCTGCCTGACGGCAACGTCCCGCCGGGTGGTGCGACGGTGGAGCCGGCCAACATCAAGGGCACGATGTCCGCGGACGGGAGCCGGCTGGTGTTCACCGCGTCGCCGGATGGTGTCGTGCCTTCGCAGCTCTATCTGCACGTCGACGGCCAGCCGAGCGTGTGGGTGAGCGAGCCCGAGCGCGACAACGACGACAAGACGCCTGTGAGCGGGGCGCACTTCGAGGGGATGACGCCTGACGGCAAGAACGTGTTCTTCTCGTCTGAGGAGCCGCTGGTCGACGAGGACACCGCTCCCGGCCCTGACGAGTACCGCTTCACCTACAGCCAGGACCCCGAGAACGACGACGGGAACCTGACGTTGATCACCAACGACGGCCAGGCGTTCAATGACTCCGGCAGCTTCGGTGGGTCGCTGGTCGGGATGAGCGATGACGCCACACGCGTCTACCTGCATCAGATTGGTGGGACGTTGAAGTTGTGGGAGGAGGGCGTCCCTGGGCTCGCGACCGTCGACCCGTCGGCGCCCCGGCTCGGGAGCAGCACATGGCTGACGCTCGTCGCGTCGCAACCGGGTCTAGGGCGGGTCTCGCCTGACGGCAACTGGCTCGCGTACATCAAGGAGGGGCGGATGTTTCTCTACGACCGTGCCGGCGAGTCACTGGCGTGTGTGTCGTGTCCGTCGGAGGCGTCGTTGGTGCCGACGATCACGGACACTGGGGAGGGTTACTTCCGGGGTTTCCGTCCGCGGTTTTTGAGTGATGACGGTCAGGTGTTCTTCTCGACCACGGGGGCGTTGGTTGCGGGGGACACCAATGGCATAGAGGATGTGTATGAGTACGACGGGCAGACAGGGACGCTCAGTCTGTTGACGTCGGGGAGGGGTAGCGAGCCGGCGATGCTCGCCGACGCGAGTCGCAGTGGTGATGACGTGTTCGTCGTCACCCGCCAACAGCTCGTTGCCTCAGACCGCGATGGCTATGTCGACCTCTACGACGTCCGCGTCGGTGCGGCGCCTCCCGATCAGTCTGTGGATGTGGCGCCGGCTTGTGAGGGCGATGGCTGCCAAGGCGCCCTGTCTGGCGCGCCCGGAGAGGGAGTCCTCGGCAGCTTGTCGCTCGAGAACGACCCGCCCGGCGCCGCAGCTCGGGTGCGGCTCGCGGTCAGGTCCCGCGCGAGTTTCCGTGGCGCGGTGGGCCTGTTGCGGGTGAGGGTCGCTCGCGGGCGGATCGCATGGAGCGGCCGAGGACTCGCGTCCGGGGCGCTTCGGCGCACCAGCGCGGGGACAGCAAAGTTGAGGCTGCGGCTCGCCAAGCGGGCACGAACCCAGCTCAAACGCTCCGGTCGCTACACCACGGTCGTTCGTCTGCGCTTCCGCGCTGGCGACGGACGCACCGCGAGCCGGACCGTCCGTTTGACCTTCCGTGCCACAACCAAGAACGGCGGCCGTTGATGACCAGCTGTCAGAAAATTGAGTCCAGCGTTGAGATGAAGGGACGTAGATCTGTGAACCCCGTTGTCGTGCTCAAGAGGTCGTGCTGGACGGTGGCGCTCGCCTTGGTGCTTGCTGTGGCGGGTGGTGCGAGCGCGGCGGTCGCTGCGCCGGAGATCCGGGTCAGCATGTTCGAGCCTGATCACGTGACGCCTGGCAAGGCGATGGGGATGTGGGTGAGCGTGATCAACGTGGGTGATGAGGCGTTGTCTGGCAGCTTGACGATCAAGTACACGTTCCCTGACGGGATCACGGTCGTCGATCCAGTGGGGGACGAGTCTCCCGGTGCGGCGTGTGTGGCGGTGGGGCAGGTCGAC